>JACCEA010050676.1_pt1 | contig 82153 bp, 60 predicted proteins | sample 7449851 | NCBI WGS metagenome assembly JACCEA01 (sample SAMN15323453, study PRJNA562643) | freshwater metagenome | isolation source: river surface water | place: USA:Blue River Watershed | collected 2017-08-18 | reverse complement strand
TTCTAATAATTGTTTAATAAATAATCTTGAAATATCTAATAATTGTTCTATTAATAATCTTGAAATAACTAATATATTAATCTCTAATAATTGTTCTATTAATAATCTTGAAATAACTAATAATTGTTCTATTAATAATCTTGAAATAACTAATAATTTGATTTCTAATAATTATTGTTTAATAAATAATTTAGATGTTGATAGAGATTGTAAAATAAATAATAATTTAGAGGTATTAGGATATAGTTTAATGAATTCATGTAGTATAAATAATTTACAAATCAATAATTTGGAGATTAAAGATAATATTATAATTAATAAACCAATTATAGCATTATATGATGTAAATATTATAGATAATAATTTACAAATTGGATATAATAAAAAGATAACAAATATAATAGAATATTCAACATCACCAACATCAAATTACGTATTTTTATTAGAAGAAGATTTATTAAATGGAATATGGAATATTAATTATGGTGTTAAAATAATTAATTTAACTAATAATTTAATAGTAAATAAATTTAGTTATGGTATATCAATAAATAATGATATTGATAATTTAATATCTATAAATCCAAATATGTATATTGGTAGTAATTTATATTGGAGTAATTCTACTGATTATCCTGAATATTCTAATTCATTTATATATAAATCAAATAGTGAAAAAATATATTTATATGTCAAAATAAATTCAATTTATAATAATAATATTATTATAGAAAGTTTTATAAATTATTTTAGAATAGGATAATTATTATTTTGGTTTTTGAAATAAATTTGTCATCTTATATATTAAATTATATAATAGTTAAATATTTATTATTATTTTTTAAAATATATAGTTTTATTATATATAATGTTATCAATTAAACAATTATTTAATAGTCCAAAAAAATATTTTGATTTAAAAATTGATGAGCTAGAAGCCAAAAAAAAATTTTGAATGAAGAAATGAAAACACTCACAAATAAAGAGGATATATCACAAAAACAACAGGGTATTACAAACTTACAAAAAGATATAAACCTGTTGAAACTAAAAAAACACGATGCACCTTATATGAAAGATGTACTTGGTAAATTGAAAGATGAAATTATTAGAGGTTTTACTTTTATAATTAATACATGTAAAACAAATCAAAGTAGTCTAGAAACAAATCAAAGTAGTCTAGAAATGTGTGGAAAAATAGATGCAGTTGAATTACAAAGATTAGAGAATAACTTAAAAGATTTTAGTGCTAATAATTTTAGTAATATACTTAATATGAGTGAAACTGATAAAAAAATTTGGTGGGATAAAACTTTTGAATATTTAAAAATATATCATTCTTTTGAAAAATCTAGAATTTCAAAAGAATTAGACGACTTGCGAAAACAGAATAAACAAAATGAAGTTGTAGATAAAACGTTTGAACATAACAAACACTTCACACAATTAAATAATTTGAACCATATAGAAAACAAAGGTTATAGAAATAAATATTTAAAATATAAAAATAAATATTTAAAACTGAAAAATAAAATATAAATTTAACACATATATCTAATTATACTATTAGAATATTTTCTTTATTTGAATAGGACTTAAATATTTTATATACTTTATCCTTTATACAAATTATTAGGAACATAAAATTGACTTTCTATAATTGTATAATATTTTCTAGTAAAAACATACAGGACTCCCTAAATCTATTTATATAACTAATTGTGCGTGTAGTTTTAATGAGAATTTATTTTTGTTTTTGAAATAAATTTGTCATTTTTGATTTCCAATCAACCAATGCCAAATCAAATCCCATACCATTATCTTCTTCAGCAATACGTTTATATTTTTGCATAGCATAATTAAATGAAGTTGTATAATCTTTATTATTTGGTGGATTCATTAGTTGTGAAATTATTAAATTACTTGCATCAATATATTTTTTAATATTTTGATTTAACCAAGTATTAAGTGTTCCATCAAAAAAACATATCCGTATTTTAATATATTAAAAAATTCCTTAAAGATGTCAAAATCTTTTCTTGTTTCGGATATTATTTTTAAATTAGGATTTTCTAAACTAACATTTTGCATATTCATAGGGATATCTATATTATTATGTGTTAATAATAATTCCAAAAATTTATTTATTAATAGATTATCATCAGTTATATTTTGTAAACGTTCAAATCTATAAACAAGTCCAAACAATTGAGATACATGTTTTAAAACAAAATTAGGATGACGAGTTCCAAGTTGTAGTTCTAAATAATAACAAGCATATGCAGATAATAAAACTCTTAAACTTTCCAAAGAACCACCAGATTGATTCAAATTTTTTAATCTTAAATATTTATTTCTATATTTAAGTGCTTTTTCATATATAAATCTGATTCTTCCATATATATAATAAATAATAAAAAAATTATATTATTTATTAAAAATTGATAGTGTCTAAATTAATCATTGTTTTCTGTTTATGTGGTTCATCAAAAAAACAAATATCATTCTTTTTTTGAAATTGTAGAAAATCATAAACACATTTTAAATAAGCAGTATTTAAACTATTATTCATATCTTTAGTAGTTAAAATGAATGCATAAAATGCTAATGTAACCAAATTGATATACCCAGAATGAAATGAAAAATCATCATATAATAAAATGTCTATATTTTTTTGGATAGTATAATATTCCATATCTTTGAAATTCAAATCAAATAAATGACTTAAATTTCTTTTCTTAGTTCTAAATAATGTTTTAATTGCATATATTAAACTAATATGATTATCAGAATAATAATAGGTTTCTGTTAAAAGATAAATAGTATTTTCAATATATTTTTGTATTAATTCTTTCTTATTTTTATGATTACATAAAACTTTAATACAACAAATTAATCCTTCTGTCATAACAGAAATAACATTGCTATCTTCATCAATTAAATTACAGAAAGAATGATAACTTTCAATATCATAATCAATTAATATATCTTCATATAAATTATAAATAGAATTATATCTCATTTTTGGTTTAATATAATTAGATAGTTTATTAATTTTTGATAACGTTTCTTTTTCTTGTTCCATGGTTTTTTATTTATTAATATTTTATATTACAATAATTAAATAATTCAATTTTTTTGGTGACTTAACAATTTAAATTTTATTGTATATCTTGTTTTTTAATTCCAAATATTTATTAAAAAATAAATCAATATAATATTTAATTAAATTTTTTAATACTTGTAGGATTATAGAAATATATATTTATATTTAATGTGCACGTCTACAACTTATACAATATGTATTAGCTATATATTGAAGATCTTCTTTATGTGTATCAATTTCATTTGAAAGAAAATCAAATAATTTGTCTATTTCTTGTTCATAAGATTCATATGTATCGCCATCTTTAGGTTCAGTAAGATATCTTTGCTTAATTCTAAAAAATTTAAGTGTCATATCATTCACAATATATGATAAAACCTCTTTTAACCTATTATCATCAGGATTTCTAATAAAATATTGGTCATTATATGTATTATTAAATTTTTCACTAAAAAGACTTTTAGCAGTATCATGTTTTTTATTATATTTAACATGCTTTAATATTTCTGTTATTAATTCAGAAATTATTCGTGCTTTTTCATCATCTATTAATTGTTGATTCCCATATTTTAGACGAAATATTTCTAAAAATTTTTTAAATAATAATCGTAGGTCTATCATATCACGTCCGACATTTTTAAATATTGCATCACTATTACTATTAATTTCATCTGTTAAATCATCTATAAATTTTTTATATTGTTTTAGCATTTCATTTATAACTATCGTACCTGTACCATCTATAGCTGTTATATCAGATACTGCTTTCTTTATTTCATTTTTTAATAGTTCTTTAACATTACCAAATTTTAATTTATAATGTTTTTTTGAAAGTTCTATTAACATAGCATCAATTTCTTCATCATTACCACCACTCTGTCTGTTATTGAACCTATTTTTTAAATTATTATATTTCATTTTATATTTTAAAGCTTTTTTCCTATACCATTCTTCAGACATATATATAGTATATTATAGAAAAAATAAAAAAAAATATATATATATATTGTCTTCTTATCCAAATTTATATAAATATATTTAAAAAAATATTTATATAAATAATAATAGAAAAAATGACATGGACAAAAGAAATTTTAGTGAAAGATTATTTTGATATTCATAATTATTATTCAGAAATTTATGGAAAAAATAAGACAATAATTATGATGCAAGTAGGTTCTTTTCATGAATGTTACAGCACTAATAATGAAGGATTAGATTTGATTAAATTAGCACAACAATTAGATGTTGTATGTACTAAAAAGAATAGTAAAGAAGAAGTTAGTAAAAGTAATCCAAGAATGATTGGTTTTCCAATTAGTGTGCGAGATACATTTATTGAAAAACTTTGTAATTTAAATCTAACTGTTATATTGATCGACCAAACCACTAATCCACCTAAACCAAAGAGAGAGATAACAGGTATTTATTCACCAGCAACTTTTATTGATTCTAAAAATGTATTAAATTCTAAATCAAATAATTTGGTATCAATTGTTATTGATAAGAAAACCAGTAAATCTAAAGAATTGTGTATTGGTATTAGTTCATATGATTTAACAACTGGATATGGTTGTTATTATGAAACTTATTCAACACAATCAGATTTAATGATTGCATTAGATGATACTATTAGATTTCTAGAGACATATCCACCAAATGAGATTATTTTATATAATACAATTGGAGATGAAATTATCAATAATATGAATTTAGAAAATATGTTAAATTATATTGGTTGTGATAATAAAATTATTTATAATTATGATAATAAAATGAACACAAAAATAACTTATCAAACAACTATATTTAATAATGTGTTTAAAGATATTAAGGATATTTTTGAGATAACAGAATTGAGTAAATATAATTGGGCAAGATTATCATTAACTAATTTATATGATTATACACAGAATCATCAGATTAATTTGATTAATAATTTAAAGTTACCAATTTATTTTCAAAATGAGAATTATTTATATTTAGGTAATAGGGCATTAGAACAATTAGATATTATTGGTCATAATAAATCATTATTTGAATTAATTAATTTTACTAAAACATTAATTGGAAAAAGATATTTGAAACAAGCATTAGCACAACCAATTATTAATAATATTGAATTAAATAATAGATATAATTTGATTGATAATTTGATTAAAGATGATAATTATGATACATTATCAAAATTATTAGAAGATATTAGTGATTTAGAAAGATTAATTAGAAGATTAGATTTAGAAACATTACATCCATATGAATTAAATTTATTATATTTATCATTTTATCAAATTTCTAAATTAATTACATTTTGTAAAGATAATAAATTATTTGAATTAAATGAAAAATATTGTAATGTTGATAAATTTAATAATTATATTACATCAACATTTGAAATTAATAATATTATTAATTTAAATTTTAGTAATTTTAATGAATTTGATAATAATATTTTTAAGAAAAATAAATATGAACAAATTGATACATTACATGAAAAAATTGTTAGTACTACTTCATTTATGGATATTTTAAAGAATGAATTATCTAATTTAATTGCCGATGATGATAATTTATTAACATTAAAGAATAATGATAGAGATGGGTATTATTTACATATTACAACAAAACGATGTGATATTTTAAAGACTAAATTAATGAAATTAAAAGAGATTAAAGTAGGAACATTTAAGATTAAATATGAAGATTTAGAATTTACACCATTACCAAAAAGTAGTTATGCAAAGATAACATGTAATAAAATGAAGAATATTTCAAATGAATTAGTTGTATTAAAAATGGCACTTGCTAAATATACAAAAGAATTATTTAAGAATGAGTTAAAATATATGAAGGATAATTTTAGTGAATTATTTAATTATTGGTCTCAAAAGATTGGATTTATTGATTTTATTAATTCTGGTGCAATTTGTTCTATTAAAAATCATTATTCAAAACCAATTATTAAAGAAAAAGATTATTCATTTTTCAAGGCAAAGGAATTAAGACATCCTATTGTTGAATTAATTAATACTGATTTTGAATATAAACCACATAATATTGAATTAGGAGAAAATACAGAACAAAATGGCATTTTATTATATGGTATTAATAGTTCTGGTAAATCAACATTAATGAAATCAATTGGTATTAATATTATTTTAGCACAAATTGGTTATTATGTTGCATCAAAACAATTTGTTTATTCACCTTATAAAACATTATTTACACGTATTAATTGTAATGATAATTTATATAAAGGTCTTAGTTCATTTATGGTTGAAATGATTGAAATTACATCTATTTTAAAAAGGAATGATAAAAATACTCTAGTATTAGGTGATGAATTATGTAAAGGAAGTGAAATTACTAGTGCAAATGTTATAGTAGCATATTTATTAAAAACATTATCTGAGAATAAAGCATCATTTATTACGGCAACACATTTACATAGTTTAACGACATTACCAACAGTTAATAATATTAATAATATTAAAGTAAAACATATTAAATTAAAATATGATGAAAATAATGATTGTTTAATTTATAGTAGAGAATTATTGGATGGTCAAGGTGATTCATTTTATGGATTACAAGTTGCTAAATATATGATGAAAGACAGTAGATTTAATGAAATAACTAGTTCTATTTTAAAAGAATATAATAATGAAAATGAAGTTAAACAATCAAATTATAATTCTAATAATTATTTAATTGAATGTCAAATTTGTAAAAGCAAACAGAAACTAGAAACACATCATATTGAATTTCAAAAGAATTTTAATGAAAATTTAATTAATGAAGATAAATTACATTATCAAAAAGATGCAAATTATAATTTAGTAACATTATGTAGTGAATGTCATGATTTAGAACATAATAATAAAATTATTATTAATGGATGGAAAGAAACATCAAATGGAAAAGAATTAGATTATTATCATGTTGCAGAAGTTGTTAAAACAACAAAATATTCATCAGAATTAGTTGAATATATTAAATCATTAAAATTAGAAACAAATGACCCAAAAATGGCAAGGATTAAGATTAAAGAGACGTTTAATAAAAAAGTTTCAACTGCTAGTATTCAAAATTTATGGAATTAAAAAAATTTGAAATTTTTTTTGTATATATAGTTTGTAATGTATAAATCTAATTAAATTCAGTTCTTCATAATGGATTCACACAGCATTTGGAGGATGAAGATTGTTATTTCTGAACTTGAGGCTAATGCAATTAAGACCGATGAAATGGTCAATAGTTTCATTGATTACTTTGCACCACTTGGTCTATCATTTGAACTTGTTGGAGACAAAATTAAAGTGTATCTAGACACAACAACATACTTGATTTCTTTCAATGTGCTTACTAGTTATAATCCTGTTGATGGAGACACAGAAACCGCATGTGTAGTTATAAAAAATATGGAGACTAATGATAAACAAGTATTAATGATGCATGAAGATTCTGATATGTGGTCTCTAATTAAAAATAATGTTTGTTATAAAATTGATGACATATGGTCTTATATTCGTGAAACCAAGTTTTTTATTTAATTATGTAAAAAATTGAAATATTTAATATATATATGTTCTATTAATAAAATACATATTTAAAAAATTTCAGAGGGAAAAATGGAATCCTTTGAAGAAATGAACAAAGAAATCACAGAACTCTGGAATACAGAGACTGAAGAGGAAATGTTTGCAACGATTTTTCCTAGTGCTAAAGATTTCCTTGAGCCACTCGGAATCAAAACCAGTCTGGATGAGTCTAATGGGAGAATTGGTATTACTATGACCTTGTCAGACAGACTTCCTGAGCCTGAAGCTGGACGGGTATTTCGGATTACGGCAGAAATCTATAATAGTGAGTATCATGATACCATGCGGATGTTCTACTTGTACAATACTCTCCCTTCACATATCAATCTGACCTTTATTAATATTAAGGTTGGTTGGGATTCTTATGATGAAGAAAGGAGCACACGAAAGTATGACTCTTTCACAGAGGTCTTGTGGCAATTCTTCATGAAAGCAAAAGTTTCTGGTTTCAGAGAACTATAATCTTTCTGGTTTCGGAGAACTAATTTTAATTAATAAATTTTTATTAATTAAAAATTGAAATAATTATTTTATATATGATTCAATATAAATAATCAAATATAACATTCTTGTGTCCTTTCAACAATGAACAACGACGATATTGGACACACTCTCAAATCTATGGATTTGCCTCTTCTTGAAGCATTTCTTGGACCTCTTGGTTTTAAAATTGATGCGTCTCTTGACCTGTTGTTTCTCATCACATCACCTGAAGGAAATTCTTATGGGATTTACTACGAGGGAGGGTTCCTTCGTATTAACAATGCACCAAATTCCAAACAAGAATGGCGTTCTTTCTGTTTCAAGATGTCCGAGTCTCTTGATGCAAAGTATGACAAAGAAGCATCACAAACACAACTAGACACTGATGAACCACTTGACATTATTGTGATTCTGAAACATTTCTTCACGAGCTTGGAGAAGTTTTAGATAACTTTATTTATAAATTTTTATAAATAAATTGAAAAAAAATTATTTTATAGATAAATTTTATTATAATAATTAAAACCATGACATCTGAATCAAATCAAGAATTAACAAATAATATTGATAATGAATTAGTTGATTTACCAGAATTATATTTATCTACAAATGAAAAATTTAAACAAATTATTAATGAAATATATGGTAATGATTTAACAGAAAATACGAAAAGAACAAAAGAAGCAGAACAAAAATATATTGTATATTTAGATACAATTGCAGAAAACTTTGGTGGTGAAATTGATTTCACTATTCCAGGTGTTGTATTTATAATGTTTAAAGCAAAAGGATTAAAACCATTAAATAAATATAATTTCTATTTTGAACAAAATAAATTACGTTGTGTAAATCAAATTAATTTTCATCAAGAATCATCATTAATGGAACTTGATATGGATGAAATTAATGAAGATACACTAGTTGATGATATTATTAATCATATTACATCAATTAAATTATATCAAACTAAAGAAACACGAGGATTTACGAAAGAACAATATGATGAGTTTTCAAATCCATTTTAATTTATAATAAATTATTTTTTCTAATTAAATATATCATGACTTTTGACATTATAGAACCAATTACTAATAAATATTTAAGATATAAGAGTTATCAAGGAGAAATATTAAAATCAAAAATTGGTTATTTATATGAATCAAATTATGTTTCATTAACTAATTCTGGACAACATGCAAATTATATTGCTATTGATACAATAATAAAATATAATGGTTCTAATAAAATAAATATTATAATTCCATCTGATAATTTATATTTTGAAACAAAAGAAATGATTTATTATTTAAAATCATATAATGAAAATATAAATATTTATAATTTTAATATTAAAAATGATAATAGTATTAATAATTTATTTAAGAATCAAATAAATAATCAAATAAATATATTATTTATAGAAAGTTGTTCAAATCCTTTTGGTTATATTTTTAATTTTGATTTAATACCAAAATTAAAAGAATTATCTAAAAAATTATATACAATTTGTGATAATAGTTGGCTATCAAGTTTATTATTTAATCCTATTCAATATGTTGATATAGTAACTATATCATTAACTAAACATTATTCTGGTGGTGAAAGAATATGTGGTGCTTGTATATTTAAAGATAAAGAAATCTATAATTTAACAGAAGAAATAATAAAACATAGTGGAATACATATTAATCAACAACATTTACAAGTTATTAATAATAATATTGATAATATTAATATTAGGATTAGAAAAATTCAAATATTAACAAAACAAATAATAGAATTCTTAATTAAAAATAATATAGAAATATATCATCCAATGGATAAATCACATATTTCTTATAATCATGCTCTTAAATATTTAAAATCTAAATATCCAAGTATATTTCTTATTAATATTAATAAAAATAAAACTGAAATTGAAGAATTATTAAATAATTTAACTATTATTAAAGTATTACCATCATTTGGTTCTAATGAAACAACTATTGACCCATGGATATTTGAAAATGAAAATAAAAATTATATTAGAATATCTATTGGATATGAAAGTAATTATGATGAAATTATTAATGAATTATTAAACCTCAATTAATATATTATCACTTGATTTTTTATATTTATTAACACCATATTTTTTATGAAAAAATAATAATAATTCTGGTGTTGTTTTTGATTTATTAAAAAATGAAATATCTGTTCCAATTAAATAGGGTGAACTTAATGGATATGAATAATATGGTTCAGAATTAAATATTTCACAACAAATTGTTTGATTATATTGTTTTGTAGTTAACTGGTCTTTAGTATTACGCATAAAATCAATATTTCTATGATTTGGTGTTAAAAACTTATCTAATTTTTTTTCATTTCTATTTAGATTATTCATATCCATATTACCAATTAAAATAATATCATCTTTTATTTTAATCATTGATAATCCTAAATCACCTAATATTATTACAAATCCAAATGTTTTTATTTTATAATATTTATCATCTATTTTATAAATAATTTCTTTCACATTTTTAATATTTTTATTTCCATAATAAGAATTATTATCTAACCAATGTATAAAAATATTATCAGGATATATATCAAAAACATATATATCATTTTTTGTTAATAAATAATATGTCATTAAATAACTTATACATATATAATCATATAATTCAATTATATTACATTTTATACCATTTGGTAATATTACATTATCATTTTTATCTTTTTTATAATGAATATATGTAAATAAATCTTTCACATTATTAATATAACTACTAAATTTTTTAGTTTCATCTGATATCATTGTGAATAAAATATTATTTAATAAATAAATTTTATCTTCTAAATTTATTTCTTCTTTTTCATCTAATCCATATTTAACAGTAATTATTTGATTTATTAAATTATCTTTTTCACATGTTCCATAACTTAATACTAATGGTAAATGAACTGTTTTATGCCATAATTTTCTAACAAATGATAATATTAATAATTCTGTAGTAATTATATTATACCCATTTATATATAATTTATCATTAATAATATTTAGATTCATATTTTTTAAAAATTCTTGTCTTATTCGTTCTTCTTTAATTACAATAGGAAAATCAATACCATTGTAATTATAAGTTTTATCTTTTGGAACATATACTTTTCCAAAAGCACCTTGACCCAATACATTTGGACAAGAATCTTTATAATTTATCATTTTTAATAAATTATCTTTAATATCTTCTTTTTTTGATTTTGTTAAAAAATTATATATTTCATCAATTTTATCAGTTTTATTATTTTTTATTAATTTGTATTTATTTTTATATTTAATATATTTATCTTTATAATCCATATAATACATTTGAGATAATTTAATTCTTAAATATAAAAACATGTCGCAAGATAATTATTTTTAATTTAATTCTTAAATATAAAAACATGGACTTTATCTTTTAAATAGACTTGTTCTTTGATAATACCATTATAAAAGTCTAAATTTTCAAGAGAATGTTTTTTAAGATATTTTATTTTTTTAATATTATCAATAATTTTCATGTCAGATTTTATTTCTAATTTCTCTTTTAATCTATCACTATTATTCCATATTGGTATAACTAAATAAATAGTTATATTCTTTTTTGATTCCATAAATTCTTTAATTATTTCACAAGATTTTTGTATCCATGATTCAGTATAAGGTGGATTTATTAATAATGTCATATTGTCTTTCAATTTAAATGTATTAAAATCACATTTATTATTTTCTATATCATTGAATAACCCACAATAATCATAATGTGTATTATAAAATGACCCAAATAATTCAAAATTAATATTCCATTTCTTTTTAATATTTGGTGAAACTGATAAACTAATATTATTTAATGCACCAACTACATTATATCTATGAATAGCAAATCTTTGTAAATCATAATCAATATTTTTATCAAATTTAAATCCATGTTTTATAATAATTCTATCAATATTATTATAAAAAGCATTAATATATCTTTCTTTAAACTTTCTTGGTTTTTTCAAATATTTATGTATTTTTATAACAGTTTTTTCAAATTCATTCTTTGGATTTTCTATTTTAGGCAATCCATTAATATATTCATGTGGAGACCAATACCATTTACTAAATTCTTTTTCAAATTTATATTTCAATAATCTAATCCCTAGAAAGAATTCTAATTCTTTATTAACATTTATTGATTTATTTTTATTTAAATTACCATCATATTTTTGAATATTTTCTAATTCCTCTAATTTTTTATCAATTAATTTTTCATTTTTAATAATATTTTCTTTACCATATTTTTTATATTGAGATTTTATTATATTGTCTAATTCTGGATGTATTATATAACCACTTGGTGCTAATCTTTCTTCTGCTAGTTTTTTAATATCATATTCTGTTTTTAATGTTAAATATTTTTGTTTATATTTTATATATTTATTATCCATATATAAAATTAAGAAAATTATATTATTTTAATGATTGTATATAAGTTATCTAATAATATAGAAAAACAAAGTCTATCAAATATTCAAGAAATAAATGATTATTTCGCAATAAATATGAAATATAATAATAATTATAATACTATAATTATTAATAAAAATCATTATCAAATAATATCTTGTTTCTTTTCCAAAGAATTATATAGATATTTTATTATTTTATTTAATATTTATACATACAAATATACTTTTTATATTAAAAATTTAGATACTATTATAGGTAAATCTAAAGATGATATTAGTAAAATATATAATAATCCTTTTGATTATATAATTTTAGAAAATACACAAGAAAATATAAATATTATTAAAAAATATCCATCATTTAAAATGAATAAAACTGATTATACATTTGGAATATATGAATTTGAATATAATACTATAGAAGAATTAATGGAAGATGTTTATTATAGTTTGAATAATTATTGTTATTTTATTTATGATAAAGATAATGATATAGAATTAAAATATAGTAAATAAAATAAAAAATGAAATTTATAAATATAAAATATAATTGTCTTATATTTATAAAAAATGAAACCAATTGTTATTGCTAAAGATATTGATATAATTAAAAAAGAATTCTATAAATTAAGTTATAATCCTTCAGATTTAGCAATATTATTTTTAGAATCTAATCCAGAATTAATTGATTATAAATCGTTATCAAGAAATCCATATGCTATTCATATTTTAGAAAAGAATTTAGATAAAGTTGATTGGGAAATTTTATCACAAAATCCAAATGCTATTCATATTTTAGAAAAGAATTTAGATAAAGTTAATTGGGTTAATTTATCGAGGAACCCAAATGCTATTCATATTTTAGAAAAGAATTTAGATAAAGTTGTTTGGTCATGGTTATCTGAAAATGAAAATCCGAATGCTATTAAAATATTAGAAAATAATTTAGATAAAAATATTTGGTATAAACCAGAAACAAAAAATTACAATCCTCTTATTTTTTTTCATTATTGTAATTTATCAGGTAATCCAAATGCCATTCATATTCTAGAAAATAATTTAGATAAAGTTGATTGGGAAAAATTATCAGGTAATCCAAATGCCGTTCATATTTTAGAAAATAATCTAGATAAAGTTGTTTGGGATACATTATCAAGAAATCCAAATGCTATTCATATTTTAGAAAAAAATATAGATAAAGTTAATTGGAAAAATTTATCAAGTAATCCAAATGCTATTCATATTTTAGAAAAGAATTTAGATAAAATTAATTGGGATAGATTACTAGGTAATTCAAATGCTATTCATATTTTACAAAAAAATGTAGATAAAATTAATCATGATTATATGTATTATGCATTATATTTCAAAAATGATGCTAAAAATATTTTACACCTTTTAACATTTAAATTATTACAAGAAAATAAAATTCCTAAAGAACATATATATTTATCTAATGAAATAACAACACATTTATATATTACACTTGATTATATAAAAATGAAAGAAAAAAATAAATATTTTTGTGAAGAATTATGTGCATATGTTTTTAATCCAAATAGATTATGTAGATTTAGTGAGAAATATAATTTATCCTTTGATGAAATTAATGAAATTTATTGATTTATTAAATAAAACAATGATTTTTTTACATAAAACTGTTACATATTCATTTGATAATCATACTTTTACTATAATAAGAACAAAAGAAAGTATATATATTAATGTTGTAGATGACAAAAATATAAGTTATGATAAAAATATAAAACATCTTGGTTTAATATGGGATTTTGAGGATATAGATAATTTGGATAAATTATATATTTTCATTATTGGATGTCTAAAAAAGAAGAAATATCATAATATAAAATTAAAAAATAATAACGTTTCGGATTTATCTATTGATTTTAATTATCAAGATGATAAAAAATCATATTATGCACATTTTACTCTAGGAATAACAATTAATACATATGGGAAAAATTATGAAATTATTAAACTAGAAGAAGAAATTAAAGAACTTAAATTATTAGTTAAAAATAATATTTATAGAGATGGAACAATAGTATTGTTAATAACTTTTTCTATATTTTGTTTATCATTATATATTGAAAAATTGCGAAAAACATAAATTTATTGACATATATTATTAATAAAACAAGAAATAACTGATTTTTGATAAATTTGTGAACAGTTTAATCACATTAAATCTAGATAAAAATTTATTAATTTATTATAATAAAAATGTCTTTACTACATAAAATCATGACTTATTTATTTGATAACTATACTTTTACTATAATAAGAATGAGGGAAAGTATATATATTAAAGTAAATGATAAAAATATAATTTATGAAGAAAATATAATTGAAGAAGATTTATATTGTAATGATTGTAATATGAATGATTTAGATAATATGCATAAATTTATTATATCGTGTCTAAAAAAGAAAAAATATTGTGATATAAAAATAATAAATAATGATACAAATTTATCAATTGATTTTAATTACCAAGATGATAATAATGAATATTATTATTCAGAAAATATTATTCTAAAAAAATTATCTATTAATGAAAATGGCACCTTAGAACTTATTAAATTAAAAGAAGAAAACACATTAGAACTTATTAAATTAAAAGAAGAAAATAAAAACCTTAAAATATTAGTTGAAAATAAAGATACAACATTAACATTACAATTGATTTTATTAATTAGTGTTGCAATTAATTTAATAGCATTTAAGTTATTCCAATCAACTCTATATATTTTTCCCGATTAATAAAATTTTTTTAGGATATGTAGATAAATCGTGTTTTGATAAAAATATTAAAAATTGAATTATAATTACATTAGTTATATTAAATTAATATTAATAAAAATCATGTCCTATACTTTTGACAAATATACTATTACTATAAATAAAACTAGTAATAATATATATATTCAAGTAATATATAATTTTATAATCTATGAAAAGAATATTATTCAAGAAGATTTATCTAGCAATTTTACTATAGATAAATTCCATATTTTTATTATTAAATGTTTAGAAAAGAGAGATAATTATAGTATTGAATTTATTGATAATAATATTAATTTCATTTTTAATAATGAAGAAATTAATATTATTCAAAATATAAAATTAAATCAAAAACCATTAACTGATAATGAAGAAAAATCTATGGAAATTAATAAATTAAAACTAGAAGTTTCAAAATTAAAAGAAGATATTATAGAATTAAAAGAATCAAAAAAGAAACTTGATAATATATTAAGTATCAAAGTTAAAATTGGTGAGAAATATCAAAGTATTTTCTCTAATAGTGTAGATTTAAGAGGTGAAAATGGAACAGTATTTTATGGATTGGATAAAATATTGGGTTCTATTGATGAGATAATAGTTAATAAAATTAGTTCTAAAAAAATATGTTATCAATCAATATGTTCTGCTATTAGACAATATGATTTAACTAAAGTAATTTTTTATGATTGTGAATTATATATTTTAGAATTTTGTATTACATATAAAAAATTGTGTAAAGACGATAAAATTATATTAGAATTATATAATAGTAATATTAAGATGTTTAATAACTGTTTGGATTGGTATGGTTATAATAATCAAGAGTTTAGAATTAGCATGACTGGCTTTAGACTTAAACAAAATGATTATGATATTGGTATAAATACATCAAACATAACATTTATATTTAATAATTGTAAATTTATATATAAACAAATTAATGGTCCAGGTTCAACTTGTGAAAATTTTTATAATAAAGAAACAGTTATTGAATTATTAAAACCATATGGCTTTAATGATATAGTAATTAATAATTAAATAAATTTTTTTTATAAAAAATATTAGAATTTAATATAATTGTTTTTATAAAAAAAAATTTCGCGTGCCGTTTTTTAAAAATGGAAATTTCCATTTTCATTTCCAAAAATAAATTATATAAGGATATAATATAGTATATTATATATGGAAAAAGTTAATAATAATTTTAAATGTGAAAAATGTAATAAAATATATACTAATGCTTCAGGTATATGGAAACATAATGCAAAATATCATATAAATGATAATAATATAAATCACATAGAAAAGACACATATTATACACATAAAACCAAAACCATCAAATGATTTATGTAAATATTGTAATAAAAAATTATGTAATAGTAATAGTAGATGGCGTCATGAGAAGACTTGTATAAATAAGAAGGATTTAAAAAAAGAAAATGAATTATACAGTGAAACTATAGAAAATTTAAAAAAAGAAAATGAATTACAAAAAGAAACAATTAAAAAATTAATTAATAGAATTGAAAAATTAGATATAAAAAAGAATACAAGTATTCCATTGCCATTAAAGAGAAAAGTTTGGTCTAAATGGATTGGTGATAAAAAAGGAATGAGTAAATGTTTATGTTGTAAATTAACAGATATTTCACAGATGAGTTTTCATTGTGGTCATATTATTTCTAGAAATAATGGTGGTGATTTAAATGTTAATAATCTAAAACCAATTTGTCAATCATGTAATTCTTCAATGGGTTCTATTAATATGGATGTATTTATAAAACAATATAGTTTCTAGATGATTTTTTATAGAAATTAAATAAATTAGAACATATTAGTAAGAATAATAGAAAATTTATGGATATTATCCTATAATAAAATGAATATAGTTATTAAAACTTGGAATAATTTATTAAATGGAAATATTAGTCCTGAAGATATAATAATATAATCATTACTTTAAAAAATTGAAATAATCTTAAATTAATTTATATCATCAATTATTTAATAAAAATCATGTCCTATACTTTTGACAAATATACTATTACTATAAATAAAACTAGTAATAATATATATATTCAATTAATTGATAATTTTATAATCTATGAAAAAAACATAATTCAAGAAGATTTATCTAGCAATTTTACAATAGATAAATTCCATATTTTTATTATTAAATGTTTAGAAAAGAGAGATAATTATAGTATTGAATTTATTGATAATAATATTACTTTTAATCTTGAATTAGATGATTATAGTATTAGTCAAAATATTAATCTTGAATTGAAAGTATTAAATAGTGATGAAGAAAAAACAGTGGAAATTAGTAAATTAAAATTATTAGTTAAAAATAATAATGATGTTATTAGTGAGTTAAAAGATGAAATTAGTAAATTAAAAGAAGAAATTAAAGAATATAATAAAATGAAAACTATAATTAATGATTTATATGAAAATAATTTATTTGAATTATTGGATAGTGAAATTATATTAGGAAATTCTATTTTAACTAAACATATAGATTTAACAGATTTTGATATGGAAGACTATAAAAGTAATGAATATGTTAATAATTTATTTTCAAAATTTATATTTAATATTAATGAAATAACATTTAATCCAAATTATATTAACACATTTTTTAATTATAATTATACCCCTAATTTAATTAATAATGATATTAGAAAATTTAATATTATAAGTAGTGGTCATACTATAAACTTAGGAATAGGAGATGTATTAAAATGTATTCTATCAAAACAAACAATTCTTAATGTTGAATATTATATTAATGTATTTAATATTAATATATTAAGTCAAAATTTAGATATGTCTAATAGTCAAAAATTTATTAGCCATTATACTTATAAAAATAAAAAGAAAATTTATATTAAATTCATAAATTGTATTTTTTATAATACACATAATTCTGGTGGTAAATTAGTAAAAACAACAAGCGATATAGTATGTTCTCATTTTTGCTCTGAAATTAATAGAAACTTATACGGTTCAGGTGATTATAATAATTTTATAGAATTTAAATTTGAATAATTATAAAATTAATTGTAATAATATGAATTTGTTAATAATTATGAATTATAAAGAAATAATTATTAATATTATTAATGCCAAAGGGAATTATTTATTTAATACAACCATATGAATATATTGGAACAAATACATTTAAAATTGGTCGTTCAGGTAATACTAATTTAGATAGATGTGTAAAAGGTTATAAATCAGGTTCAAGATATATATGTATTATGGAATGTGAAGAACCAATTAAATTAGAAAGAATAATAAAAAAGAAATTTAACAAAAAATTTAAATTATTTACAGGATATGAATATTTTGAAGGTAATGAAAATATTATGAAAGAAAAATTTATTAAAATAACTAATGATTTTGAAGATAAATATAAAAAATCTAATGAAAAACAGGAAAGTGAAAATAAAACAAATAAAGATAATATTAATGAAGAAATTGTAGAACAGAAAGATAAAATTATAATAAATAAAGATAATATTAATGAAGAAATTGTAGAACAGAAAGATAAAATTATAATAAATAAAGAATCTAATAATCAAGTTTTAAATAATAAAATAAATAAAAATAATTTGAATAAAAAATATGAATGTAAAATATGCAATAAATTTTATTCAAGTAATAAAAGTCTATATAATCATAAAACTAAATTTCATAAAACAATTAATTTAGAATGTAAAAATAAATGTTATATTTGTGATAAATTATATTCAAGTAAAAAAAGTTTGTATAATCATAATTATAAATTTCATAAAACTAAAATAGATAATATATCAAATGATAAAATTATTGAAAATCAAAATATTATAATTGAAGAACTAAATAATATAATATTTAAATTAGTTAAAAATAATATAAATTAATTTTTCAAAAAAAGTCTTCTCAAGTTCTATAGTCAAGTTTTTGAAGGTCCATTTTTTAGCCTCTTTTTTCCAATTTCCCTCTCTCTGAAAATCTTAGACAAAAATGCTCTCAAAATGTTAGATTAAATTAAATAAGATACTAAATTTACAGATATTTGTTAGTATTTTATTCACATTTTACTCTTTAAATTTTTATCATATAATAATAATTATGTAAATAATTATTATTATCTATTATAGGATATGTATATATTATTTTTAATATAAAAAATCATTAGATTTAACATCTAACAAAATTAATTTATGACAGAATACAATATTTATAATATTATTCACAATTATTCACAAATATATTTCATGAAGATATAAAATAATATATTTTTTTATAATCTTATATCACATTATAAACTATGAAACTATTAATAATAAAATGATTTAAAAGTGTATTAACATTTTATTATTAATATGAATACCAAAGATAAAATTTTTTCATGCACTATTTGTAATAAAAAATATTCAAGTAAGAATAGTTTATATAATCATAAGAATTTGTATCATAAGAATGATAGTATTATTAATAATAAACCTGATAATAATATAATTAAATGTGAACATTGTAATACTATCTTTACAAAAACATATAATTTAACTAGGCATAAAAATAAATATTGTAAAAAAATAGATAAAAAAGAAGACAATAAAGAAGATTTATTGAAAGAACAAAATAAATTTTTATTAAATCAAATAGAAAGATTAACCAAATTATTATCCACTAAAAATAATAATATAAATAACAGTCATAATACTGCAACATCTAATAGTCATAATACTGCAACATCTAATAGTCATAATACTACAAATAATAAAACAATTAATAATACATATGTATCAATAGGAAATATGGCATATGAGAAAATTTTAACAAATAATGAGGTTAAAAATATATTAGGAAAACAATTTATGTCATTAGAAGAATCTATTAATACAGTACATTTTAATGATAAATACCCAGAATATAATAATATATTTATTACAAATATGAAAGATGATTTAGCATATATATTTAATGGTAAAGAATTTATAACAATGAAAAAGAATGAAATATTAAGTGATTTAATTGATTTACATTTATATGAAATTAATTTATCATTAGATAAACATAAAAAATCTTTACCAGCAAAAGTCGTATTAAGATTAGAAGCATTTTTAGATAAAATAAATGATGATGATACTAAATTCAAAGATTGTGAAAATGATAAAGTATATCCTAGTTATAAGGCTTACAAAATAGATTCTATTAAATTAATTATTTATAATAAATCTAATAAATTAAAATTAAAACAACTAAAATCTATGGATTTAATTGAAAAGAAATATCAATCAAATTCAAATTAACACTGTGATAGATGGTAATTCCTTACTATCATCATCACATAAAATATTAAGTACATTATCTTCATTTGTCATTAATTCAGATAATTGTTTATCAAGGTTATCATCACCTAAGAAATCAGCATAAATCATTGTAGTTCCATATACAATCATAGTAATACTAATTTTAAAGATATCTTCAAAATATTTTTTAAATTCAGCAAGAGAACTATTTTTAGTATAATTAAATTTGGTCCATTGATTAACTTGAGACCCAGCAATTTCTTTATACTCTGCTTTTGGTGGAATTGATTTATTAATATTATAATTAATAAAGTTAATATTATGATTAGAGTTTTCTTTTTTGGAGAAATGTTTAATCATTTCAATAGTCATTAATCCAGCAACAAAAGATGATGTTGTATTTAATGTTGGATTTTTATTATAAAGATATTGATTAACATAAAAATCATCAACATTCGGAATTCCATAATTATTTGCTCTAATATTTGATGCACTATATAACCATTCATTAGTCCAATATGCCTTCTTTCCTAAATTTTGAGGAACAAAAATGGATTTAAATTCGGTTCTATCACCTAATTTAATTTCATTATCATTACTTTCATTTTGTGGAATCATTTCCATATTTGATTCTGCTACTTCATCATCAATAATATTTTGTGCAATCATAATCATATTTTGAGTTGCAATTGAATCATCAATTCCAGACATTTTAGCAAGTAGATGCATAGTTGATTCAATGAAATCAATATGTAAAGGATTATCAATATCAATTTGAATTGGTTTAGGACAACGTTTTCCACCAGACCAATAATATTCATTGGTATCAAGTTTATGATCAGGAGGGAATGTTTCTAATAATTTGATAATATTATGATAAAATTTTTCTCTAAAGATTTCAATAGCCCAAAAAATACAAGCAAAAATATTAGTCTTTTGAACAGGATATTTAAAAGTCAGAAAATTAATATAATTCATTGCTTTTGTTTTATCAATATCTTCTAAACTATCTAAATAATTTTCATCATCAATCCATTTATTAATAATAGATGGTGCATTAATAAAAATATCAAAATTATCAACAGCCCATTCAATTGTATGGTTAATTTCATTAGGAAAACTAGTGATAACACATAATGGATAAGTTGTTTCATTATAATTAATATCTAAAATATTGGTGATAAATGGAATCATACAACTGACACTTCCATTAAATGCTCTACTAGTTCCATCAATTAATGGTAAATCATGTTTGACACATTGTTCAACTAAATCTCTTTTAACATCAACATTATTAACACAACAGAAAATACCATCTTTAGATTTTAAATCTGAATTATTATTAACATATTTAATATCACATAATACATCAGTTTTAAATCTACCAATATCAAGTTCTTGATATAATGAACCATCAGAAACAGATTCAACAATAGAATTATCAATAATAGAAATATTTTCAAAACCAAGAGAAGATAAATTCTTAATTAAATCACAACCAATAGTGCCACAACCATATACTAACCAATTTTGTAGTCGTAAAGATTCATTATCATAATCTAATTTATCTTGATTAAATTCAAACCATTGATTAATAGGTTCATAAATATTACCTAATAATTTTAATACTTCAAAAACACAAATAGAACTAATAATAGAAACTATAGGCATAAAATCAGTATTAGTATCAATATATTTTTGAATAATAGGGTCTTGGTCATTAAATCTTTTATGATTGATTAAAATATTTTTATTAATATTGTTAATAGTTGCATTACGAAATTCAAAATCTTTAATATCAAAATTAATTAGTTTGAAAGAAGTATTATTAATAGTTTGAATAGACCATTCTTTTTCAAGAGTTTCTAAATTAGTTCCAATAATATTTTTAAAGATAATAGTATCATCATTATTAAGATTATTAGGATTACAAGTTGAAACAATACCATCATTAGTAATATTAGAAACTTGAAATGTTTTGGTTTCATTTTTATTATAATAATATTCATCACCACAATCAACAAAAATAGCCCCTGATAAATCTTTAGTATAAACAATAATAATTTTTGAATTATTTAAATTTTTAGTAATATATTTATTAATATATTCTGTAGGTTTATTAATAAACATAGTGATAGCTTGATGATTATTACTATGAGACCCATAATGAAAACTAAGAACATTATTTGACATTAATTTTTGTGAAATTTCATTAACTAGATTATCTTGTTCAGAACCAAAAATTAATACAGTACTATTTTGGATTTTATCAAAATTATCAAATCCAAATAAAGTAGTATTGTTTTTGATTGAATTCATTTGATTATTATTTGACATGATTTAAATATATAAATAATTTATATTTAAGTTAAATTTTTGTCAATTTTTTTTGTATAAAAATATACAAGCAATTTTTTTGTATAAAAAAATATACAAGCAATTTTTTTTATTAATAATAAAATCTAAATTATTAATAATATGGGTAATCCACTAGATGATATTAAGAATTTTTTCAATGGTATAAAGAGTTTCTTTGAGGGATTAGGTCCATTTTTTTCAAAGATTAAAAGTTTTTTTGAAGGATTAGGACCATTTTTTGTTACAATATGGGATACATTAAAACAATTATATCCTGTATTTCAAGGTATATGGTTATTCTTCACATATGTGTATTATATGATAGTTGATTTTTATTATAAGGGTGTTGCTTATTTTAAATATATTATACCATTATTCCCATCAATAATAATTATGTTTTTCGGTATATATTCTGGATTACCTGCAGCATTTGAAAATATTACAAAAGTTAGTTTAAACATGCCACAAATAATAGTATTATTTTTTACAGTTTATATAGTTGGATATTTATTACAATATTATGGAGAATCAATTAAAGAAACACAAAATACTGTTGGATTATCTAATAAAATGAGAACATTATATAATAATGGAAGACGTGTATTTCCATTAATAATATTTATAACATTTTTAATTATGAATTATTTAGCATCATTTATTGGTGATACTATTGGAATGGAAAGTTTAACATTTCCACCAATAATATTATTGTTTTTATCATTTTATTTTATTACAACATTAATGGAATCTAATATTGATTTCATGGAGGGTATACAATCATGGTCATTAATTGGTAATGCATTTACAGGATTATTTCAAAATATTAGTTTATTACCAATAATATTTAACTTATTTATTGTATTTGTAATGTTAATTCAAAGTGGATTTAATTATGCAGATATGGAAAGTTATGGAACTCCGACAGTTTTAACAATATTAGCATTATATTTAGTCGGTTTATTAAATTATTATTTAACATCATTAGTTGAAATGTTGCAAAGTTATTTATTATATATATATGTATTAGTCATATTAGGATTATTAATATCAAAATCAATAAATATATATGACGAAAATTTTAATAAGAAAAAATTAAATTGTGAAAAAGATTCTGTATTAAGAAAATTTAATGATTTTATTGATAAAACAAGAAAACATGATACTAGAAAATTAAATGATTATTGTTGTAAAACAGATAATTTAAATCTAGAACCAAATGATGCTAAAATATATTTATCATCTTTTGGTAATTTATGTGAAAATGAAATCAAGATAATAGAAGATAAAATTTCAGAAGCAACTAATGTACCATCAAAAGTGGACACTAGTAATGGAGATGAAACAACAGATGCTACACAACAAGGAGGTTTATTATTATATCATAATGGGGGATATGATGCATTATATAAATTAAATAATAATAATTCTAATGATTTTGTTAGAAATAATTTAGGTTATATAATAATTATCACAACAGGAATATTAAGTTTAATGACTAATAAAAAATCTTTAGAAAAATTTAAAAATCATAAACAAAAACAAGATTAATAGTTATTTCTTTATAAATTTTGATGCTATTTCTCTCAATGAATCATCTAGAATTTCTTTTGGAATATATTTAAATGATTTTTTGTCATGATTTAATGCCAATTTACAAATTTGATAATTTCTATATCCATATGGTACTTCTTGTAATGTTAAAGTTCTAGATTTTATTAAATTCATATAATATTCATCAACATTACATTTAGTAAAATATTGTCTAATAAATTTCATTAATTAAATTATATAATTAATTGTTTATATATAATTTAATTAAAATGTTATAAAAAATTGTTTAATATTAAATTATATATAAAATGTCTTCATCAAATGATAAACCAACAACTAAACTTACTTATGCACAAGTTCTAGCAAAAGGACTAGAAAATGATGTTGCAAAAATGAGTTTAGATGACCCAAATAAGAAAAATAAAGAACTTGAAGCAAAATGCACAACTGAAGCAGCAAATATTATGGCAAATGGTGGTTCAACATCTGATGCATTCCGTGCTCTTGCACCAAGTTATCCTCATTGTCGTTAATTAATTTAATAAAAAATTGAGAAAATATAATTTTAATACTAATATTAAATATCTAATAAAATCAATATGGGGTCTTCAAATAGCAAACAATTTTATAAGCCAAATATTTATAATGAATCTTCTAAGACTTGTAATAAAATTACAGAAAAAATTGAATTAAATAAACAAAATAAAGAAGAAAACATAATTCAAATGGAACAAGATGCCAAAGGAAAAGCAATTAATGATGCATTTCATTCCATGGGAACACACTACTTTGACCTTCGTTAAAAAGCAAAAAAAATTTTATTTAAAGATAGATTTTATAATTCTTAATATGAATCATATTAAGAATTATAATGAAATAGTTGTTCCAGATAATACATTAGTTGTATTAGATATTGATGAAACTATTATTAAATTTAATGGATTACATAATACATGGGTAAGTGAATTAAGAAAATATTATGAATTATTTCATGAAAAAAAGAAAGCAGACCAAATGGCATTAAATGAATGGATTAATATAATATCAACTGAGAAACCAGAATTATTAGATGAAGAATTATTTCTTGATTTAGTGGATAGAGTTAAAAAGTCAAATAGTGATTTAATATTATTAACAGCAAGAAATAAAGAATTATGTGATGTAACAATAAAAAATTTGAAAGATTGCAATTTGGATATAGATTCTAATGATATTTATTATTCATGGCCTAAAGGTAATAAATTAGTAGAAGTTTATAATAATAAATATGTAGGGAAAAATGTTATATTTGTAGATGATAAATTAGATAATTTAGAAGATGTTGAAAAATCATTAAAAGAAAATAATATTAATATAACATCTTATTTAATAACTCATGAAAAATTATAAATTATAAATTCTTGGAAATAGTGGAGGAAATTCCAGAAAATATATTATTTGATGATGATATAATTTTATTTCTTTCTTCTTCGGATAAAGTGTCTAAATAATTACTGATAAAAGTTTTAATATAGTATATTGATAAACATAATCCAGAAAATCCCAATAATTTATTCATATTATTAGAATTTAATATATTGTTATACATTAATATTGAATAACTTATTGATAATAATAAATAAGCAATATTATTTTTTTCATATTTATTTATTAGTAATGTATTACCTAATAAATAAAATACATCTGTATTTCTAAAATCATTCTTAATTGTTATCAAGAATCCTAAAAATGATTGTATTGATAATATAAAATGACTATATACTAATTCATATTTATTTTTACAATCGGGACAAGCAGCACAACTTGGACATGGGTCATTTTTAGGACAATCTAAACAAACAGGACAAGATATTTTTTTATCATTTTTATCTAATATTTTTTTATTATTTTCTAATTGTTGATTTTGTTTTATTTCAGATTCAATTTTATGTGAAGGTTTATCGGTTGGTTTTATAGTTATTGGTTTAATAGAAGGTTTTATAGTTATTGGTTTAATAGGGGGTTTTTTGGTTATTGGTTTAATAGGGGGTTTTTTGGTTATTGGTTTAATAGGAGGTTTTTTGGTTATTGGTTTAATAGGAGGTTTTGTAGATATTTTCTCTTCAGTAATATTTGAAATAGATTCAAAATTATCTATATTATTATATTTTTCATAAATAGAAAATAACATTCCAAAGACATATAATAATGAACCAAATATAATATAGTATGATTTCATATTATTAGTGTTATATAATTCATACATTTGATTAGAATAAAAGATTATTATTAATATATAACCAAGATATGCTAGTTTATCATAAATAGTTGACATATATAATAATATATAAAAAAATTATATTTTTTTATCTTTAATTTTATCAATATATTGATTATAATATTTTAATGTTTGTTTAGTTGCATATAATAATAAACATATACCTGCAACACCTTGTAATCTGGTAATAGCACTATTATCAAGGATTTTTGAAGACATCATTGAATAATGTATTGCTAATAATCCATATGCAATCATTTGATTATTATCATATTTATTAATTAATAAAGTATTTCCCATTAAATTATAAATATCAGTAAATTTAACAGATAAATTAATAGGTAATATAAAACTAGTAAATGTATAAATAGATAATAATAAATTACCCATTTTTGGCTTAAATTTATTTGCATGATAACATTCATCATCATCTTCATCATTTTTATTATTATCTAAATTATATTTTTCAATAATTGTGAAAGTCATACCAGATATAAAAATAAAAGTCCCTAACAACATTAACCATGAACTATTTATTTCTTTTTTTGTATAAGCATTATAACTAAAAACAATGATTAATAATGTATAACCAATATAAGCAATTTCATCATATAACTTATCCATATAATTTATATATAAAAAAATTATAGTTTTTATTTTGGATTTAATAATTTAGTATATTCTATTTTATATTTTTTTATTGATTTATTCAAGTTAATAGTAATATCTATAAATATAATCTCTATTTCAAGTGGATCGTAATTTTCTTTTTCATATAAATTTATTAAATAATTTATTTTATCTCTAATATCATTTTTCTTGATTAAATGTTCTCTTTCATTTTCAATTATTCTATCTTTTTGTTTATTATCTTTCAATATTGATAATATTATTGTTTGAAGAGAAATCATTTCATATTCAATATCTTTCAATCTATCAATATGTTTCGCTTTATTAATCTGCTTTTGTGTAAGATTCATTTTTGTAATATTTTGATTATAATATATTAGTAATAATATCTTATAATAATATTTTTTCCATTTTTTTTATAAAATTATAATATTATAATTAAATTATGACAGAATTATTAAAAAATCATCTAAATAATAATACTTTAATTACACATTTAAAAACATTTGAAATTAAAAACTCAATAATATGTGGTGATTATATATCATATGGAATTCCAAATTTATATATATTTAATAATGGTTCAATATTTTTTTCAATAGAAGATGATATAATTAAAGTATTATGGTATAGTTTATATAATAAAATAAATAAAAAATATTTGGAGAGAATGAAAAAGATATTTCAAAATGGAGGAAATAATTATAATATAGATTATGATTGTAATAATAATTCTTATAATATTTATACTAATATTATAATAAATAATTTTGAAAATATAATTGAGGATAATAATGAATATAATAAAAATAAAAACTATAAATATGGATTCTATGGATTTTTTATTTTATTTATTTATAAATTTATTAATTTGTAATGGACCTAATTGTAATGGTCCTTCTGCTAAATAAACTGTATCACCAATATTTATTTTATTTCTTGGATTGATAACAAATTTAACAACTTGTTTGTTATCAGTTATAACAACTAATAAATAATTATATAATTGATTATCTAGATAATTTAAATTATCTTTAACAATAATATTATCACCTTTTTGTTTCGTTAATGTTTCATAAATTAAGAAATTTTGTCCTTGTAATACATTAGTTGCAGTTCCTAATAATGTAAAAGTATCATTATCATGAGTCATTGTATTAATATCTTTTGATTCTGACATTAAATTTGATATAACTGGTTTAATGATTTCATTAGATTTTGTAAAAGTTATATCCCATAATGATTTAGGAACAGGTTTTTTGACCAATTTATTGAGGACATGTTTTCCCATATCTTCATCATCAAATACATCATTATTTTTATATTTATTAAATTCAAAATAGGTAGCATCATCATTTCCAAATCCTTCAATAGTTTCTTGATTTCCAAATGGTTCTAATTCATTAACAAAATTAGAATATTTATTTTGTCTAAATAAAAATAGATAAATAACAACTATTATTAAAATAATTAATATCATTATATAATATTATTTAGAAAATATTAAATTTGTTTAATAAATTCAAGATTTTGATTATTTTCTAAATCTTTCCCAAAATTAAAAGTAATCAAAATATCATTTGAAATAATATTAAATAATATTTTTTTTGTTTGAATTTTAATAGTTGCTATTTTTTTATCATCATTATTATTAATAATAAAATCTCCATTTTCTTCTTTCATAATCCATTTCTTTTTTGTAGAAACATCTAAAATTTTAATTAATAATGGATAACATTTTTTATCTTTGTATTTATTCATAATATTAATATTAGGAGATATAGTAGAATCTATTTTAATTGTATTTTTAAGTTTATTAATAATTTCATTAATTTTAGTTTCAACATCATATTGATGGTCTCTAAGAAGAATATAATAGTTAGATAATAATTTATTAATTTCTTTTTCCATAATATAATAATTATCACGAATAATATAATTTTTTTGAATAATAGATAATAATTCATTAAGACTAGAATTAATATCATTAACAACCCAAGGAAATTGTAAAACATCATCAAAATTAGTAATTAATTTTCTAATAATTTGAAGACTAATATCTAATTTATGATACTCACAAGATAAATTAGAAACCATAATAACATAATAACTTTGTTTATTATGAGTAAATGTATGAAAATCCATTTCACGCATTCCTTGAATATTAGAGTTAAAACTAACAAAAATACCCCATTTAATATTATGAGTAATCATATCATTTTGCATTTTAATAATTTCATCTTTATTAATTGTTGATACATAATTTTTACTTTCTAACATTATAATTTTATTATCTGGTAAATATAACCATGCATCTCCTGAATGTGGTGTTGCACTTTTCCTTTCAAATTTAATATCACCATAACGAATACTAAATAATTCTTCTAACATATTCTCTGCTATTAAACCTTTCTTTGATGAATTACTTGACAATCCAATTAATTTACTTAAATTACTTTCTAATGAAGTAATTTTATCACTAATATCAATATCACTTGTTTTAGTAGTAATATTGTCATTTGGTGGGAATAATATTTTATAACCTGTATTAAATATTTTTAATAATATTTTATCCATTTCATCTTTCTTAATAGACTCTAAAATAGGATAATCTTTAGTATTCAATTTTAAACTTACTTCCATTTTAATTATATATAAAAATATCTCTTAAAGATGAAATGTTCAATTTTTTATGTTATAAAAAATTATATATTCAAACAATTTTTTATGTTATAAAAAATTATATATTCAAACAATTTTTTATGTTATATATTGAAACATTTTTTATAATAATACAATTTATTTAAACAATAATTTTGTTATTTAAATAAAAGTATGGATAAAAATAAATTAATATGTAGAAAATGCGGTGGAAACCATTTAACAATGAAATGTGGTAAAGATAAAGTAGAAAGTGTAGTAGAAAAAGAAATTATTCCTGAAATAAAAGAAGAAAATAAAGAATTAAAACAACCAAGAACATATAAAAATGATAATACTAAATCTTTTTCTAAACCAAGAATATATAAAAAAGGATATAGTGTGAAAGTTTCTGATTTACCAATGGATATAACAGAGAGAGAATTAATGGAATTAACTAGTGATTGGGGAAATATATTAAAAATCAGAGTAAACAATTATGAACAAAATTCAACTGCATATATTGATTTTGAATATGAAGACCAAGCAAATTATTTCGTAGAGTCATTAGATAGGACACCATTTGATAGTATTATAATTAATGTTTCACGATGTTAATTAATATAATAAGATAAAATTTTTGGGATATTATTACTGATATTAATTTCACTAAATTGTTTTTCTAATTTTTTTTGATTATCAAGTTGTGCGATAAATTTCTCTTCATCAAATGGAACAAATAATAAATTATATATTTTATTAAATATTGAATATATTAGTATTATAATAACTATATAAACCCAATTATTAATTAAATATTCTATCATTAATATAAATGATAAAATATTTTATTTTATATATATGAATAATCATTTCCATCATAGGCTTCAAAATCATTAGTTTTTTTATTATTATTGCTATCATCAAAATGTTGGAAAGTATCTTTGAAATTATCACTCTTAATATCAATTAATGGATTTTTATCATTACCTTTAATTTCTACTTTAATAGATTGAGGTTTTTTATTTAAACTATTTATAATTTGGTCTCTAATAGTTTCAGCAACATCTTGACTTTTTTGTGCTTGAGTAATAGATATTTGTATTAATTGTTTCTTTAAAATATCATCAATAGACATTTCACCATTAAAATTCATATTAATTAAATTTAATATTGCTAATGCACTTGCTTCATCTTTACTAGGAATAATTAATTCTTTAGAAATTGGACTAAATTCTAAATTAGGAATTATATTTTTCCAATTTTCAAAATCATTTAATGATGGTATCATAATTTTAGTATGAAATTTAAAAGGATATTCATTTGATTCATCTACAACAACACGAGTCCATGGTGCAACAGGTGATAATTCTTTAATTTCAGATGTTTTCATTTGTGATTGTTGTGATGTATTTTCAAAATAATTAATATCATTTGAGAAAGACACTTGTTTTCTTTGATTATTATTGTCAGTTTTAAAATTATCAACAAACTGATATAATATAATAAAAGCAATTATAGCAATAAATAAATACTTGAACATTAAAATATATTAGAAAATAATATTTCTTTAATTAAAATCTTCTAATTGGACGACGAAAGATTAATTGAAAATCTCTATCAATTGCATCATCATTATTATATTCTATATTTGATATAAAATTATTTGCTAAACCTAATACAACTAATTGGTCTTGAATATTATATGTAATATATTCTTCATTAAATATTTTATTATTATCCATATATTTTATTATATTTAGATATAAATAAAAATATTTTTCAACAACAATAATAAATAATTCTCTATATTTTTTAATATCTTTAATTTCATCTGGTAATTTTTCAATAATACTTTTATCAATATTTTTATTAAAAATATTATCTAAATTCCAATAGCCAGAATCATATTTAATAAATGGATTATTATTAAATAATTTAATTTTATTTTTCAAATAATTATATATTGTAAAATTATATTTATTAAAATCAAAAAATATATTATCACCCTCAAAATTTTTAAATGTGTGAAATATTATTGCTTTTTTATAATGAAAAATTTTACCTAAATATAATATTAAATTTAATATATTTTCACTTAATTCTATTGTCTCTCCAAAATAAAATTTATTTAAATGATTAATAACTAATTGTTTTCCTAATTCTATATTTATATATGGTATTCCATTTTCATTAAATATAGATAATAACATACCATCTTTCATTTTATTATGATAAAATTTACTATATGAACTATTTTCTGTTGAATCAAACCAATAATAATTAAAAGAATATTTATCATTTTCATATTTTAAATTTATTTTATTATTATTTGAATATAATGCTATAAATTTTTCAATTAAATTAAATCTAGTTATACCATCCAATTCAATATTTGTAATATCATGATATTCATTTATTATTTCATTTTTAAATTTATTCTCTTTAAAAAATAAATTGTAATCAATATTTAATAACTCAAATTCATACTTCCTATTTATTAATTTCTCAAAATTTTCATCTGTATGATAATATTTAAAATCATCATTTTTTGAAATTAATTTTAATCTTGAATAAGGTGCTATCAAAAATTCTTCTTCTTTTGGAAATAATGAAAAATTTTCTATAAATAATCCTATTCCTTTCATTCCTTTTGGTATCTTTATTTTTAATAAAACTAAACCAAAATTACCTGACAATCCAGGACTATAAAAAGGGTCTCTTGTTGTTGATAAAAAACCCTTATCTAATATCATATCTCCTTCTTTTAGTTTATGTAAAAATTCATCATCCCATATAAATCTATAAATAATATAATCTTTTTCTAATGCAGGTGCATTTTGTAATGATTGAGTAATTTTAATCAATCCATTTTTAATATTCAATGGTATAGTTTGATTATCATTACATACTAAATTTCTTAAATATTTATTAAATAAGAAAGACCCAATAAAACTATAAAAACAAATCCAACCAATCATATTTTCCTTTTTTATATATTCATGATGTTTTTTAATTTCTTCAAAAGATACATCATTATCTGATATATTTTTACATATTTCATAATGTAAATCTTGGTCTATTAATTTCTCTAAAGAAATATTATCTTTTGTTAAATTCATATTTTGTCCTAATTTTATTAATTCTGTTTTTGTATAATATGGTTTCAAGTGTTTAATGAATTTATTAAAACTATTTCTTTTACATATACTAATTGATAATCCTAATTTTGGAGAATATTTATATAATGTTTTATATGATGTTTCTAATAATGTTTTAATATCATAATTATTTATTATCTCCAAATTTATTCTATTATTTTCCTCATGTCTTTTATCATATTTTAATTTAATCCATCTATGAATCTCTTCATTAACAAATCTAAAATGTGAATAAATTAACATTGAATGAATCTTCATTTTATCAATCGGATATATTTTTTCTGAATAAATATCATACATTGGTATATAATCCTCATATTGTGATAATTCTATTTTATCTTTTTCTTTTGTCAATTTTATTTCTAAATTAAATATTTTCTTGATAATATCATAATCTATTTTCATTTATTTATTATTAGAAATTATTTATTTTACAATTTATTAACTCTACTCATTTCTTTTAATGTTTCTTTTCTTGCTTCTTTATAATCAATTGCTGGTTTATAATAAATAGAATAATTTTCATATTTAGTTTCCCAATTATGAATATCTTTATTATCTACATTTTTTAATTCTGGTATATATTTTTTAATATACTCACAATTAGGGTCAAATTTAATACTTTGATTTGATGGCGAAAATATCCTAAATACTTGATTTGGATCTATACCATGTGCACCCCATCCCCATCCACCTGCATTTTGTATTGAATCATAATCTAATAATTTTTGTGCAAAATATTTCTCACCCCATTGCCATGGTAAATTTAATAATTTTACTAATACACATGATGTTATCATTCTTAATCTATTATGCATAAATCCTGTTTTATTCATCTGTCTCATACCTGCATCACATACAGGAATTCCTAATGTTCCATTACACCATTTATCAAATAATGTTTTATTATAACTCCATTTTATTTTATCATATTTTGGTTTAAATGATTTATTCTTTCCTCCAATCATACCATTTAACATATGAGGATTATTATAAAATAAATTATAATAAAAATCACGCCATATCAATTCATTAATAAAACTAGTTCCTTTTAATTTCTCTTTTGCTTTATAATATACCTCTCTTATTGATACTGTTCCAAAATGATTATGTGCCGATAAAAATGTTGTATTATATGTAAATAAATCTCGTTTATCTGTATAATCTTTAAACTCCCCTAATTTTTTAATTATTTTTAATCCATTACTTCTCCCTCCTCTAATATTTGCAAATTCATTATAATCATAAAATTTATCTATTTCTTTTATTGATATTGCATATTTATTATCATCTAATGATGAATCTTTCTTAAAAATAAATTTATTAAATTTATCTACTTCTCTTACTTTTAAATTCTTAACACAATGATTCCTAAATGGTGTATAAACACTATATGGGTCTCCATTTTCTTTATTAGTTTGACCTTCTAATATATCAAATAATACATGGTCTTCTTTAATATAAAAAGTAATATTTAATTTATCACATAAATCTTTTAATAATTCTTGTCTTTGTCTTGCATATGGTGAATAATCAAAATTAGTTCCTATACTATTAATTTCTTTATTTTTATTTATTTCTTTTAATACCTTAATTAAATCATCATTATGGAAAAAATATAATTTTCCATTATATTTTTTAATTTCTTCTGCTAATTCATATAATGATTCAACCATAAATTCAACAGAATTATTTGAAAAATAATCATTCTTCTTTTTATTTACTTGTTCTGTAAATACAAATATTGGTATAACATTCCCAGTTTCTTTGATTTGATGTATTAATGTTGTATTATCAATACATCTTAAACTTTTATTAAATATAAAGATATTCATTATAATGTAATATATAATATTCTTTATATTTAATACAATAAAAAATTTTAAGGCATTTTTGGATGTTGATTTTCTTCCTTTACATATACATAATATTTCTCCATATCAATTGCTTGAAATAAAAAAATATTTCTTTCATTTTGTAAATTATATATAAATTTTTTTCCTAAATATAATGGTAATAATTTTATAAAATCTTGTTTAACTTTAAATGATTTAGGTGATAATTCATAATCATGTTCCCATTCACATTTTATTGTTTCCATTTTTGTCATTTCTTTTATATTTTTATATATATTAAATCCATATTCAATAGCATTTTTCCTAATTAAACATATATTACATCTTCCGTCATTTGTTAACCATACAATATCATAATCTGTATCTTTATAAATTTTTAATAAATTATATGTAGATTGTAATGCATTTTCTTTAAATTTACATGTATCATGAATAAATAAAATCCATGATTCATCTGGAATTATTTTTTTTGCAAACAATAAATATACACCTATCCAATTTCCATAATCTGATAAATTATTTTCTATACACACTTCAATATGTCCATCCTTAAAAATATCTATTGATGTTTCCTCTTCATTTTGATAAACTAATATATATCTATTTCTCCATTCTATTGGTAAAGAACACAATAATATATCTAATGCAGGTTTATATTTTCTAATTGTTGTAATAGATATATAAAAATTCATTAATTTTTAATAAATTTATTCTTTTAAATATAAAGTTGTTCATTATAATGCAATATATAAATTTCCTTGTCCTTATTTTTAATGTTATAAATTAAAAAATATACAAATACTAAATAAAAAGAAAGCATAAAAAATATTTGAAGTAATTCGTTCATTAAATTATATATAAATTATTTTTATAAATCATTTATTTGTTTAATTTCATCCCACATATTTTTATTCAAAGATTCACCTTTTAATCCACTTTTTATTATTTTATCCCATAATAATTTTTTATAAATATATATCTTCTTTGATTTTCTTAATTTCATTAATTCTATTAAAGCATGTTTTGTTTCAACTATATTTGTTAATATTAATTCTTTCTCTTTATTATTCAAATCATTATGAACTTTATCTAATAATTTAATAACATCATCTTTATTATATAAACAGGTATCTTCTACTTTACTCAATCCAATTGCTATTGCTTGGTCTTGTCTCTTAATTTTATGTTTAGCACGGTCTTTTAGTTTATTGTGTTTATATTCATGCATTATATTTTCCATAACTTTCTTTTTACATGAATCATAAGTGTCTTTAGACCCTCCTGATAATTGCCATGAATCATAAGTATCTTTGAAACCTCTTAATAATACTAAATTTTTTAAACTCATTATATTTTATTAGAAAAAATTTTTATATTTTTTTTCTAATAATAAAACTAAAAAAATAAAAGTTATAATATAATGAGTTATCAAAATAAATATTTAAAATACAAAAATAAATATTTAAAACTAAAAAATATGTATGGTGGTATCACAGATGTACCACATCTTAATCCTGATGGTAATATTAATACAGGTTTTTTAACTGAATTAGAAAGAGCATTTAATAGTGTAAATCAACCAGAAGGTCAACGTAATTTATTATCTATTATATCAAGACCTGCAGCAATTTCATTTCATCCACATAGTAATTTATATAAAGAAACTGTTTCATATTTTTTCAATAATGGTCGTATACAATATCTTCCTATTATATTAAGAAATAATAATGATAGTGATCATTATAAAGCAATAAAAAATAACATTCGTGAACGTTTAGATGATAAATATGGTGAATTGTTAAACTTATATAATAATCAAACTTAATCAAAAATATTGAAAAAATTTACCTTAATAGATATAGATTATTATATAATAAACAAAATGACTGAACCTTATGACGACATTAGTTTTAATCATTATGACCAAACTCAATATTCATTTGATACATCATTAACCTTAGATAAAATTGATATTGAAGATTCAGAACTGAATAATATTTTGACAACAGATGATTTTATTATCCAACTTTCTAAATTAGATAATAAAAATATAATAGAGATGATGTATAATCGTAAAGATGAGAAAGATATTGGTATTATTTTTGATGAATATGCAAATATAAATTATAAAAATATTGGAATCTTCTTGAATACAAATGAAAATGTTGAATTAAATCAAAAGAAGATAGAAATTATTCACGCTGTTAAAAAAAGTTTAGGTATTAAAATATTTAATCAAAATATTAAATATTATTGTGATACATTTAATTAGGAATTTTTTTATCTTTAAAATAATGAATCAATATAGTTTCATTATTTTCATTAATTGTTTTATATGATTTATCATCAACATTAATTTCATTATATAATTTAATATTTAGATTCTTATTACTTTGAATGATATCATACATATTTTTACAAATTATTTGATAAAATAAAAATAGAATATTATCAAGATTATATATATTTACTAATGCTTTATAAATAATTGGATTCCTAGGACTAGCACCGATAAATCCTTGAAATATAGTTCCTTTATGTAAATCTGATATAACAGAAAAGAATTCATAATCTTTAACAATACTATCAATATTTGCATAAATCATTGCATCAGAATCCATAAAAACTCCTCCATTAATATATAAATAATAATATCTAAATAAATCAGATTTATGTTCTCCTTTTTTAATATTATTAAATCTTTCAATAATATTAGGAAATTCTTCTAGATAATTATTTTTAAAAAAATCTATAATTTCTTCATCATTATAATGTTCATATTTCCAATCATTAATTTGATTTTTAATTAAATCAATAATATATTTATCAGGTTTTTCTTTTGATGTTTGAATAAATATTTTAGGAATTTTTCTAGAATCATTTTTTAAAATATATCCTAATTTAAATAAATCTGAAGAATTAATTATAGTATCTATTTTTTTATCAATAATATTTATAATTATTTTATTATTATCAATAATTCTATTTTTACATAATTCTATAACTTTAATATTATCCATATTTTCTAATTCATCATTTATATTTCTCTTCAAATATATATTTAATGCTAATTTAAATATAATAGGACCAGTAATACCATTTATATTATTTAAAAATTTAAATTTTTCATTAAAAATATCATAATTTAATATTCTTTCAACAATAAAATATAAAATATATCCAATTATCATATTTTTCGGTTTTGTTATAATAAATCCAGAATAATCCTGACAAATCAATAAATCTTGGTTAATATTTTCTATTGGATATTCGCAAACTATTTTATCATCAATATATACTCCTCCATAAATATATAATACACATAATCCAAATAAATGACTTTTATATTCATTTGAATATAATAAATTAAATGCATCTGAAACTCTTTTATTAAAAAAAGTATTAATTAATTCATTTGCTTGGTCTAATGTCCAATAACGACAAGAATAAGTAGGATTCATATTAATCCATGAAGACATTATTATAAAATCATCTTGTGTCATTTTTTCATTAAAATTTAATTTATGAATTATTTTATTATTATCATTATTTTTAATTAATTTAAAATTAGATATAAAATAAGATTCATAATTACCTTCAAAATATCCATCAATAGTTATATTAAAATATTCATTATTATTATATTTATTTATAACTATTAAATTAATAATTCCATCAAAATTATGATTATTATTATTTTTTATTGTTATTTTAAAAAATAATTTATAATCATCTATATAATTAAATTCATCAATATTAACTATTATACCAAGTTTTTTATATTCATTGTAATAATCATTATTTCTATTAAATCCAATTTTAATAAAAATATTTTCAATATCTGATTTCATTATAATATTTAATTATAAAATATTTATATAAATAAACTCATTAAAATCTATAATCTTTATCAACAGTAGTTGCCCATTGAAATCTTTTTAATAAAACTTTAGTAAATAATTTTTCTGGTGGAATATCATATTTTTTAATAAAAGAAAAAATTATTCTAGGATCTATATAATTATTTTTTGATGTTCCTAATGATACATTCTTCATTTTTAATTTAGTTTCTTTCTTTAATTTAAGAGATTTAATCATAACATCAACTTTCTTAATCTTAGCATTATCTTCATATTTTTCTTTCTTTTTCTTTAATTCTTTAATTCTATCATCTATCTTTTTTAACATATTATCAAGAGAACCATTATTAACTGCTTTTTGATGATTACATAATAATGCTACTTCTGTATTTGCTTGATTAAACATTGCTATTAAATAATTTAATTTCTCATTAGGGTCTAATTTTTCAACTTGTTCTTCTTTTATTTTATCTAATTCTTTTTGAAACAAAACACTCGCATTAAATGTTCTCCACACTTTGGCTGTTAAGCCTTTAAGATAATTATTTAAATATTCATTTAATGTTGATGATGTAATAGCATCAAAAATATCATCTTTTTTATTTTTATCTTTAGAAAAATCTGATAAATTTTTATAAACTTGTTCTAATACTGAAACCTTTTTACAGAATCTAACTGAATCTTTCCCCAAGAAATCTAATTTAATTGTATTATTCTCTAATAATGTTATATGTTCTACTCTCAATGATGTAACACCAACTGTATCTGCTTCTTCTTTAGTATCTTTAGAACCACCAACTCTTAATGATAAATGGTCTATAAAATATAATGCTGTTGCTAATTGTTTATTTTTAATATCTGAATCACTTAATAATTTTTCATAAGTATCTCTAATACTAGATGCTTTCTTTTTCAATTGTCTTGCTAAATCAAATTTACTTTCATCACTTTTAGATTTGAAAAATGAATCTAAACTAGTAAAAACATATTTAGTTTTACCAGTAATTTCTTCTTTCCATGATGCTAACCAGATAACAGAATTATCATTAATAACTTCACCCCATTTATGACCTTTTAAATTTGGTTCAGGTATTTTAGCATCTTTAGATAAATTAATAGTTACATCTTCTGGCATAATCCTTTTTTTAATTTTACCAATTTTAGGATGACTACCACGACCTAAGAATATTCCAGGTGGTTCTATCTTATAATTACCAACTTGTTGTTGAACACCATCAATAATGCAATATTTATAAGGTTCTTCTATTTCTTCTTGTTTCATTTTAATTCTTTCTTTCTCTTCTTTTGTCATATTTGCTTTTTTATCTTTTTCCATAATTAAATGATTCTTGATTAATTTAAAGTCAAAATCTTCTAAATTTAATGATTGATAATTTGATGGTAAAACAGATTTAAATTCTTTCCAAAAGTTTTTTTTAAAAGTATTATTATTTATATAATCTGTATCAATAAATTTAGCATACATTGTAGCATATTCTTCTGCTAACTCAGGTAAAATAACTTCTTTATTATTTATTATAACAGGTATTTTATGAGGTTCATAAGGTGGTGGAAACATTGGACCATTATGTTGTAAAACAGTCCATTGTGGTTTTCCTCCACCATACATTAAATATAATTTCCAATTCATATTATTATAAATTGGAAATTATTTATTAATTAATATATTATTTAATTGTTAATAATTTTCTTATAGTTGCATTGAATCTTTCTTCTGATGCCTCAGTTGATTTATTATCTTCAAATATTTCTAAAGGTGTTTTACCATTTGCATTCTTTTGTGATAAATAAAAATTTAATTTATCAATAGAATTACCTACAAAAACAATTAATAAGGATAAATTTAAATCTTTTGATGCATGATGAAATATTGTATTACTATTATTATCAGTTATACTTATATCCCCACCTTTTTCTATTAATTTATTAATATATTTTTCATTATAACTTTCTAATTTTGATGGATTATAATCATAAATTGTTAATAAATGTAATAATGTTAATCCTTCTGTTCTTGTTTTTGAATTAATAATTGTTGGCGATACATTATCTAATATTTCACTAAATAAATTATAACTAATAATTGCTCTCCCCATATAATGTAAAATTGTATAATCATCATCATATTTATAATTGATATCTTTCCCATTATACTCTAATAATATATGAACACGATCAATATTATCAAAACTAAATATATAATAAAATAATCTTTTAGTATATATTTTATTATCTAATTTAATATTATTCAATATTTCTCTTAAATATCGAATTGGTGAATAATAACCATCGTATAAAACAATATCATAACTTATTTTATCATAATAATCTTTTTCTGATTCATATTTATCTAAATACAAAACTGTAATATTATCAATATCATATTCTGGATAATATAATTTAACAATTAAATCATTAATAAAATCTTTCCAATTTTGTAATTTATTATCAATATTATTAATAAAATATTTGAAGAATATATCAATCCATTCATATTCTTTCATTGTTATATATATTGATTTAATTTGTTGTTCTAAATCATCATCTTTATTTTTAATTCCATTTGTGTCATAATAATATTCTTTACTATTACATCTATATAAACATACTGAATGAGCTCTAGTTCCTGATTTATGAATTACAATTTCAATACCTAAAATATTATTATTAGTAATATCATTATTTAAATTATAAAAATTATTTTCTGTGAAATTTTTAGAATTGATAAAAGATTTACTACTATGTTCAAATAAATAATAATTAAATAAATTTGCTAAGAACATATAATCAATAAATGTGGCACCATGATGTTCATAATCATATTTAATTTCTTGTAAATTATTATGGTTTATAAATTCTTTTAAATTCATTATTTGACCATATGCAGTACAAACACTTCTTTCTGCCATTTGTCTTTCTCCTCTAAGTATTGTTCTACCTCTTGATACTGTGTCTTCGGCAAAATCAGATAACCACTTTCTATCATCTAACTTTGGATTCAATCTTGGGTCAATTTTTGGTAAAATAATTCGTTGTCTTCCTATTTCATTAAACTGATTTTTTAATCTTAATAAAATTTTTTGAAGCATTCGTTGTGTCATTTTATCACAATAATCTAAATCTTCTTCACTACTTATATCTATATTTAATGGTAATAAAAATTTTGGTGTAGTATCATCTACTAATGGTTTCGGATTACCAATTCTCAATGTTGTTGATATATTATAACTCATTAATTTATCATGAAATAAATTAGATTCACCTTTTGAACCAAAATCAGAGAATAATAAAATAGTTAAAATAGAATTATTACCACAATCACCAGAAAATTGATGAAAACCTTTTCTAGGACAATTATGACCACCTAATTGTTCTTTTAACAAATTATATTTATTTTTATATTTAATATATTTTTCATAATAACTATTTTTCATTATATATATTAATTAAAGAAAATATATTATTATTATTATATGTTTAATGAATTTATAAAATGTAATCAGGAAGATAATAGTTTTCCTAAGAAATATTTATCTAGAATATTAAATATTAAAAATATTCAAACTGATTTTCCATTATCATTTTTAAAAACATTAATTCCATTACCTAATTGCTTTTTATTAGATTCTGATATTTATCAAAAAGATGATACTATAATAAAAGAAGAAAATACATATAAATTTGTTGGTAAAAATGGTAAGAGATTAATATATGGTAATATTAAATTGCCATATTTTACAAATAAAAAATGTTATTCAGAAATGAAAATAAAATATCCATTACCATTTACTTTTCCAGTTTATATAGATAAACATAATGTAGAATTATTACATAGTAATGTATTTTTTTATGAAACAACATTATTACCAGAAATAAATATAAATAATATTCATAATAATTTATTTGTTGGATTTGGTCCTATTGATATACCTTTTAATGAAGATTTAGATAATTTTCATAATACAATTTCTATAGATATTTGTAATTCTTCAATTATTTTTAATGAAGAAATAATTGATTTAAATGAAAATATAAATATAAATGATACTGTTGGTTGTGGATTATATTATATAAATAGTCATGTTGCAATTCCTTTTTTTACATTAAATAAGAAAATGATATTTTATAATAAACAATATAAAATTAGAATTAATGAACCATTAATACCAATTATAAGTTATAATCATTCTAATAGTATTAAAGTAAATTTTTCATCAGAACCATTTAAATATGATATTAAAAAATTTATAATTAAAAATTCTAATTATATATTATCTCTAAATAATACTTATTTAATTAATTGTGAATATAATTTATATAGATATGATTTATCCAAAATTAGAAAACAAATTAATGAAAGACAAACAAGAACATTATATACACAATTTGATGAGACAGTATTATTAACATGGTTAACAATATTACCAGATTTAACTATTGATGATATTGACTAAAATAATTAGATAAATTACCTAAATTTAAAGTCATTTCATGGAATATTATTTTAGAATTTAATATTTCCATATAAACTTCACTATCTTCATATTTTAATAAATTAGTAATTAATTCATTAATAAATTGTGTATCATCTTGACATTTTTTAGTCATAATTTCATCAGAATGAATTGATGGTAATATTAAATTAATTGTTTTTTTGTCAAAATCTTTAATAACACTAAATATTAATATATTTTCTTTATTAGCATAATCATGTTCTATTAATAAAGAAAATATATCACAACTAATAGCCTCCAATTTATCAAACTCTTCTTTTGATGATAATTTACAAATTAAAAATATTAATGGTTTAATATTATCAGTTTTATAAATAAATAATTTCATATATTATATAAATTGATTTAGAAAATTATTATTAATATTATTTTAAATGTCCATTCAACTTATTAATGATTTTAATAAAACATTTGAATTCTTATTAGAACAATTATCATTTCATATTGGTTATACACCTTTATTCAAATTTAAAGCAATTATTAAATTTAATTCTTTAACTCCATTAGAAAAATTTATAATATATGCATTACCAGAAAAAGAAAAAATTATGGCAAAAGATGATAAATTCTTTTTTTGTAAATTAGATGATATTGATATATTATCGCTCAAAGATATTTATTATCAATTGGATAAAGAATCTAAATCTAATTTATGGGATTTAATTCATGCATTAGTATATCTTTCTGAAGATTATCTAAAAAGAAATTGTAAAAGATATAATTTTTCTTAGTTAAAAAAATTGACAAAATTATTTATAATAATAATATGTTATTATTATAAGTAAAAAATGGCTTCAATGAGTTCAGTTGGATTAGTTATTGTAATTAATAAATACAAAAATTATTTTGAAACAAAACAACACTTTTTAATTTGTGATACATTATTTAATACTAAGGAAAAGTTATTAGAATTATTAACAGAATATTTTAATAAGATTAATATTGATTATCCTTTGAAATTAGAAGATTTTGAATATGAATGGTTTGGACAACAATATGTAAAATCAAATGCATTTTCATATAAAATTTTTGTTGATGGAAAATGGGATGAACCATGGGAATTACAAGATATTTATGATGAAGTATTAGAAAGAATTGTTAAACATGAAATTGATAATTATAAACCTGATGAAGAAAATGAAAATTTTAGTATTAAAGATATACCAGAATTAAATGGTTATGAAGGAACTATACCAGAAGAATTAGTTGATTTTAATAAAAAAATTAGTTCAATTATTGAGAAATCAAAAGATGCTTAAAGTTTATATACTTTAGCAACATATTCTACTTTTAATCTAATATTATCAATAATAACATCAATTTCTGCTTGAATTAATTTATCTGCTTCATAAGTTTGTTTTAAATTATATAATCCACTATTAGCATTTCTTAATTCATTAGTTAATCTTAAAATTAATAATTTATGTTCATCATATTTAATATTATTATCAACATATTCAATTGCTTTATTAACAATAAAATTAATAAATTGAATAGTTTTAGTTCTATCAATTTTATAATATCTTCTCATTATTGATGGGAAATAATTATTATCAATATTTATGTATTTACCATTTTGAATTAATTTATTTCCAATTTCTATTTTTGAAATTAATCTTATATTTATTAGAATATCCTCTAAAGTATATTCTAATTCTTCATAAAATTTATTATTAGATTCTTTAAATTTTGGCTCAACATTATAATCAATAGATATTATATCATTATCAACATGTTCTTCAGGTATTATACCTTTTATTTGATTAATTAATGCATCTGGTGATTTATTAATATTTTTCGTGGGTTTGTCGTCAAACATTTCTTCAATTTCTTTAGATTTATCCATTATATTATAATATATTATTTATTTATATAAATTTATTTTATAATATAATATAATATTATGGATAATCAATCACTATTCTATACTGATACACTTATTATAAGACAAAATACTACAACTACTAGTGAAACTAATACAAATGATTTAATAGTTAATAATGATATGACTACTACAAACCTTGAAGTAATTAATGATATGATAGCTAATATTGCTAATTTAAAAGATGTATCTATTGTTGGAAATATAAGTGGTAATCAATCTGATTTTAATAAATTAAACTCTACAAATATTACTATTGATTTAGATGCAAGTGTTATTAATGATATTAAAATTGGTGGTGTATTAAATATTGAATCAAATATGAATGTTAAACATATGGATGTTAATAATGTTAAAATTAATAATACATTTAACATTAGTAATAATATTTATATGATAGGATCTTTAAATGCAAATAATAGTATTAGTAATTTTAATAATGTATTTCTTAGTAATATAGTTAATAATAATTTAACTATTGATTCAAATTATATTACTATTGGACATAATAATTCACATATTAATTTTCATGGGAAATTAAAATCAACATTATATTTACATACAGATGATACTGAATCAATTGTATTAATAAATAGTCGAGAAAATGCGGGATTATATTTTGCTAGTAGTAATAATCAAGTTAATTCATATATTAAACTATCTGAAAACTTATCAGAATTTATAATAAAAGCACCTAATAATAATCCATCACATATTATAACTAAAAATAATACTATTGTTATTAATAATTATATTTCTTCTAATAATTTTATTTCAAATAATTTAAGAACAAAATCATTAACATCTAATTATTTTTTAACTAATAATGTTATATCTAATAATATTAATTCAGATTATTTATTCACTAATCAAATATCTAATAAAAAAATTAATTTAATTAACAATTTTATAACTATTGGAAATAATGATTCTAATATAATATTAAATGGTAATGTATATGGAACATTATTTAATGATTTTAAAATAAATGATTCAACTATGATTTTAGAAATTAACGATAATAATTTAAAATCAAAAGGTCTTTATTTTAATGAAAATAATATAAATGTTGGTTTTATTAAAATTTCCGATGAATTAGATAAATTTTTAGTCAAAATACCAAATAGTAATAATGTATTGGATTTAGTTACATTAGATAATAATAAAAATGTTAATTTTGATAATTCTATTTTATCAAATAATATTTTAATTACTAATAATATATCTAGCAATAATTTAATTGCACATAGATTAAATATTAATAATTTTTTATTATTACATGAAATTGATACTAATATAATATCTTGTAATAATTTAACAATTCAAGATAATTTAAATGCAAATCATATGAAAATAAATAATAAATTATTTGGTAATAATTTTACTGGGAATAATATTAATTTAAGTGGTAATATTTTAATTAATCAAGAATTAAGATGTAATAATTTAATAACAACTAGAAGAACAGATATTATTGGTAATCTAAAAATTAATAATGATTTATCTGCATCATCAATAAATTGTCAAAATACATTATTAAATAATATTTATAATTTAAATATTAATACTGATAATTTAATTAATAATAATACTATTTTTAACAAAATTATAATTAATAATTCGCAATTTAATAATGTTATTCTTAATAATAATATAATTTCTAATATATCTAATATTAATAATTTATTAGTTAATGATTTAATTGTTAATAATGATATAATAATTAAGAATAATACAAATATTAATGGAAATTTAACTATTAGAAATAATCTTGTAAATAACAATAAATTAATAATTACTAATAATTTAACAGTTATAAATAATATAAATGCCAATAATATTAATATTAATAATATTATCACTAATACTATATCATCTAATAATATTACTACTAATTTTGTAAATATTATTGATAATTTTAATATTAATGATAATTTATTTATTGATGATAATATAACACTTAATAATCTAATATTAAATAATTTGAATATTGAAAATATTGATGCAAATAATATATTAAATTCTAATAATTTAACATCAAAAATATTATTAACAAATAATATTAATAGTGATAATTTTAATATATTTGAAAATGGTATTATATTATCTCACTCAATTATTACAAATAATATTTCAATTAATGATAATATTATAACAGAACATATTGAATCAAATATTTCTATTGTTGAAATAACAAATACAAATCAAATAAACACACAATTAATTAATATTTCTAATATTGATGCAAATACTATTTATTTAAATAAAAATATAATTGTTCCTGATAACATTATAACTATTGGTGATAATCATTCTGATGTTAAATTTTTAGGAAGTGTATTTTTTATTGATTCTAATAATTTAGATTTACAATCACAAGTTATATCTATGCTTGATAATAATCCAACTATTGCTTTTGAATCAAATGGTCAAATATCAACATATTTAAAAATAAATAATAATGAATTATTTATGAAAATTGAAAATAATGAATCAAAAGTAATATTAAAAGATATTAATAATAATGTTATTTTAAATAATATAAACTCTAACAATATAAACTCGAATAATATTATTAATTCTAATAATATTGTCCTTAATAATTTTATGTCTAATAATTTATTTATTAATAATAATATTGATGATAATATAATAATTTATGGTAATGTTAATTTAATAAATTTATCTATTAATTCTACTAATAATTTTAATACTAATAATATATTTATTGAGAATATTATTGGGAATTATATAAATATAGAACATTTATTAACTAATAATCTATTAATTAATGATATAATAGTAAATAATATTAATATTAATAATGGTATATTAAATAATGTTTTTGTTAATAATTATACTAGTAATAATATAACTGTTGATAATAGTATATTAAATAATATATCATCTAACTATTCTATATTTAATAATATTAATTGTAATAATATTATATCAAATATTATTTCAGTTCCAAATATTAATACATATAATTTAACTATATATAATATATCTAATAATAATATTAATAGTAATAATATAGTTGTTAATACAATTAATTTTAATAATATTAATTCTGATGTTAGTATTAATTATAATCATAATGTTAATAATATTATTAATTATAATATTATATCTAATAATATTAATGTTAGTAATATAATAGTTAATAATATAATATCAGATATAAATATATATGGTAATAATACATATATTAAAAATCTTAATAGTAATTCTATTAATAATAATAAACTATTAGGTAATAATTTATCTATTAATAATATTGAAAATATTAATATATCTAATAATTTATCATTATCAAATATATATTGTAATAATAATACTTTTATTAAAAATTTATATATTGACAATATAAATAATAATATAACTATTGATAATGTTTATTCTTACTATACTACAACTAATAATTTAAGAACTAATAATTTAAGAACCAAAAATTTAATAAATGATAATATTTATATTTATTCAAATATTGAATCAAAATCATTTATTAATAGAGATTCTATTATTGAAAAAAATTTACATATACAAAATATTTTCACAAATAATATTAAAAAAAATGATAGTTTTTATATTGATGGAAATGTTAATATTCAGGGAAATATTCATGCTGATGTTATATATGGTGATGTAATAGGTAGTCTTCGTGGTTATAATTCAAGAATTGATAGTTTTGCTATATTTAATGGAGAATTACAATTTGATAATGTTAAAACAACGAAAAATAGTATTAATATCATAAATAATGTTAATACATTTAATATATCCTCTAATAATATTAATTCTGTTAATAATATTAATTCCAATAATATCAAGATTAATAATATTAATCTCAATAATATTAATGCAAATATTATATTATATAATATTAGTTCATATAATTTAATATCAAATAATATAAAAGTAAATAATACAATATATTTGAATAAATTATATGTTAATAATATAAATAGTAATGTTATATTCAATAATAATTTAGCAATTAAATATAATTTAGATACAAATAATATAATAATTAAAAATAAATTATTAAATAATACTATTTATTCTAATAATATTATATCAAATAATATTATAGGTAATAATATTTATGTTTATAATGATATTACATTAAATAAATCAATTTATAGTAGTTATTTAATAGTAAATAATATTGAATGTAATAACACAATAAATATATATGGAAATTTAGAAACATTTGGAATAGATGTTAGCAATAATCTATCAATAAATGGTAATATAATTTGTAATTATAATTTAATTAGTGATAATATAAGTCTATCTAATATTATTGGGAATATTAATATCATTGGAAATTTATCGACAATAAATTTAAATATAATTGGTAATATAACTACTGATAATTATTTAAATCTTAGTAATTTCTCAAAAGATTTAACTATTAATAGTAATATAATTATTAATAATAATTTATTAATTAATCATAATTTATTAGTTAATAATGATTTATTTGGAAATAATATATATTTATCAAAAATTAAAAATATGACAACAACAAATATTATTAATAATAATGTTTTTGGCAAAGATTTAACTATAATTGGAAATATAACTTGTAATAATTTATTATTAAATAATATTATTGTAAGTAATATATATTCGGAAATTATTATTAATAATAAAACAATAAATAATTTGTTAAATAAAAATATAAATAGCGATTCTATTTTAATATTAAATAATATAACAACAAATAATTTAATAGTTAGTGGAATAACATTAAATAATATTTATGTTAATAATATTTATATTAATAATATTATTTCAAATATTAATCTAATTGGTAATTTTACAATATATAATAATTTATCAATAAATAATAATTTATTTGGAATAAATTTAAATGCTAATAATATTTATTCATTAAATTTAATTAATAATAATATTAATGTTAATAATATTATAAATGATACAATAATAAATAACAATGTTCAAGCAAATAATATTAAAATAAATAATAAAATAATTAGTCACAATGTATCAATATTAAATAGTATGTTTATTAATAATAAATTTATTATTAATAGCATTGATGTTAATACTATAGGTTTTAATACATTATATTTTAATGGATTATTAAATTCAAATAATACAATAATATTTGGTAATATGATTGTAAATAATAATTTAATATACAATTATACAAATACTATTAATAATTTACTAATTATTGGTAATATATCTATTAATAATCTATATATAAATAACATTAATATTAATACTATTTATTCAAATGTAATAATTAATTCTAGTTTATTATGTAATAATATAAATACAAATATAATTATAGCAAATAATATAGAAACTAATAATATTATTTCTAATTATGTTAATACACAATTATTGACATTTAATAAACTATCATCAGGTAGTATATACATATATGGAAATATTATCAATAATTTAACAATAATTGGAAATATAACATGCAATAATTTAACTATATTAAATAATACTATATCTAATCAAAATTTATTTAGTATATATAATATTAATTCAAATAATATTACAACAAATAATATTATTGTAAGTAATATTTATGGTGATATTATTGTAAATAATAATAAATCATTAAATACATTAAATGTTTATAATATATCATGTAATAATAAAATATCAATAATAAATAATATTGTATCTGAATATATTAATTCAAATAATTTCACAACTAATTTTATATCATCAAATGACATTTATATATATGGTAATATATTAACCAAAATAAATGTTAATGATACAAAAATTAATGGCAATATTAGTATTATTAATAATGTATCATTTAGTGAATTATATGGAATATCTAATATATATGTTAATAATATATATGTTAATAATATAATTGTTAATAATATTAATGATATTAAATTAATAGGTGATTTATATGATAATTATAATATTAATTCTAATAATATTTCTTGTAATAATATTACTTCTAACAATTTAACTATTGATAGTCTTCAAAATAATAATATTATATCAAATAATATAACTACAGAAAATGTATATATTAATTGTAATATAACAAATAATACTAATTTTATATCTAATGTTATTATTCAAAGAGACTTGAATATATTATATATGAATGTTAATAATTTATATATTAATAGGAATATAATAGCATATAATAATATTTATTCTAACAATATAATTATTAATAACATATATGGAAATATCACTATAATTGGGAATATTAATAGTAATAATTTATCAACAGAAAATATTAATTCAAATAATATTGTTATATTAAATAATATTACTAATTTAATTCTATCAAGTAATAATATTTATTCTAATGATTTATCATTTAATAATAGTAATATTACTAATTTAATAACTAATAATTTATATATATCAAATAATTTATTAATTACTAATATTAATGCAAATTACAGTATAGTTAATAATATAACATCAAATAATATATTATCAAATAATTTAATAATTAATGATATTAGTGTTAATAATATTAATTCAAATGTTATTATATCAAATAATTTGAATATTTCTTATAATTTATATTGTAATAATACAATTACTAATTATTTCTTAATAGCAAATAATATTAAAATAAATAATAATCATACTAATTTATTAAATTCAATAAATGATTTAATATGTGGTGATGCAAATATTAATACAATAGGAAATGATATATTATTAAATTCAAATTGTATTATTCAAAAAAACATAAATATCATCGGCAATATTTATACAAATAATATAACAATTAAAAGTGATGCTTATGTTAATAATTTATTAATAAATAATATAATAGTTAATAATATCTATTCAAATGTTATTATTAATGGAAATAGTATAATTAATCAAAATTTAATAATATATGGAAATATTTGTAGTAATAATATATTAACCAATTATATTCTATGTAATAATATAACAATTAATTCATTATTTGTTAATGACATTAAAATTAATGGTAATTTATTAAATAATGCAACAATTCAAGGTGATATTGATGTTTTACAAAATACAATAATTTACAGAAATATGATATGTTATAACAATGCAAATATTAATACTATTTCACTTAATAATATATATAGTAATATAACAATATTAAGTAATACAAATGTTTATGGTAATTTAAAAACAATAGATTTTAATGGTAATAATATAATAGTAAATAATAATTTAATATTAAATAATAATTATGTTATTAATAATGATTATACAATAAATAATATATATCCAAATAGTATAAATAATATTAATGTTACTAATAATATAACCATTAATAATAATTTAACAATTAATAGTGATTTAACAATAGTAGGTAATTTATTAGTAGATTCAATACAAAATAATTTTGTAATAATTGGTAATGTTATAATAAAAAATAATGTGCAAGTCAATAATTTAAATAAAATAACAGGAATTTATTTTAACGATGGGACATTACAAAATACAAGTTATGATGGAACAATAAATATAACATCTACAACTTATCAATCTATTAATACAATTAATATTAATAATTATGGATTAATAACTATTAATCCTACATCATTTAGTTTAACACCAGGAACATATACAAATCCAACTGTTACAGTATCTGGAACATATCCATTAATAACAGCAATATCATCTGGAACATTACCTAGTTTATCATTTAGTAGTACAAATTATTCATTATTTACTGCTGGAACATCAATTATATCAAATCTATTATTAAATAATTTAACATCAAAGGGAAGAGGTGCATATGCTTTAAGATTAATAAATGGTAATTATTCTAGTGCAATTATAAAATTCAGAATAACAGTTAATAGTGTTGATTCAACAATGGACTTTTATGGAAGTTCAACAAGTGTATCTTTAGTAACAAGTACAGGAACAACATTATCATCTTGGGCTGAAACAAATACTATTTATGTTGATACATGGTATGACCAATCAGGTAATAATAGACATGCAACACAAACAAATAAATCAAAACAACCAACTTATAACACAACTAACAACTGTTTGTCTTTTGATGGGTCGCAAAGATTAAACCTACCTGATAATACTTTACAAACAGGAAAATCAGGAACTGAATCAACATATTCATTTGCAGTTAAAGCGAAAGGTGGTAAAGCATTTTTGGGATTTGGTGGTAATGATACTAATGGTAAATCTAATGTATTACAAAATAATCAAACATCTAATATTTTGAATCATTGGTGGAATTATAATTTTAATTTTGGTAGTGGTTTAAATTTATCAACAATATATCATATTGCTGTAACATATGATTATTCATCTAATAAAACACAAATAGGATATATAGATGGAAGTGATGTTAAAACTACAACAAATAAATCAGGTTCATGGACTATAGCTTCGGGAGACCCACAATATATTGGAGATTCTCCACAAACTGATTTTTCATTAACAGGTGATATATATTATGTTATGATTTTTGATATTGCATTAACGTCTACAGATGTGTCAAATATTAAAAATTCTGGATTATAGAAATTATTTTTTTTATTTTTTTCTATTATTTATTATATAAATGATAAATAATAAAAATATGTTATTACAATCATTAATACATAAACAAAAAATGACAACAGTTATTTTATTAAATACTAATAATTTGAATGTAAATAATGATGCAATAATTAATAATGCACAAATAAATAATAATTTAAATGTTTTTAATCAAACGACACTTTCAAATGTTAATATTGATGGTACATTAACTTCAAATAATGATGTATATTTTAATCAAATTAACTCAAAAGAATTACATGTTTCTCAAGATATGTTTATTTTAAATAATATTAATATAGGTGGTGATATTAATATATCTGGTAATACTACTACTAATGTATTGAATACTACTGAATTAAATGTTATTCAAGATGTACATATTTTAAATAATACTATTATTGATGGTGAATTGATTGTTAATGGTGATGCTTTTTTAAATAAATTGATTACTAATTTAATTGAGAGTTATGAATTAAATATTATTGGAGATACTATTAATATTGGTAATAATAATTCAGTTATAACTATTTTAGGAACAACTAATTTAGAAACTAATAATAAAATATCACCTGATAACTCAACAATAACATTAAATGATGTTAGTCCAAATACTGGTATTCAATTTATTAATAATGATTCATTATCATTTATTCGTTTCTCAAATGATAGAAAACATTTTATAATAAAAGCACCAAATGGACCTGTTGAAACTATAGCAACACAAGATATTTATGGTAATTTTATTGTTGATAATACAATAATTGGTAATAATTTAATCATTAATAATGATATTTTTATTAAAAATAATATTAGTGTATCAAATATTAATACTAATAATATTATTACTAATAATATTTATTGTGATTTTTTATTAACTAATAATATTATTGGTGATAATATACATATTAATGGTAATGATATTATAATTGGTGATTATGGTTCAAAAATTACATTTTTAGGAAGAATTGATTTAGAAAAATCTAATAATTTGAATATTCATAATGGTATTGTAACATTAAATAGTGGTAGTGATAATGCAGGATTAGCAGGTTTCCAATTTGAAGAAAATTATAGAATAGTTTCTTATATCCAAATATCTGAAAATAGAGATTGTTTTATTATTAAAGCACCATTAGATAATGAAAGAAAAATTATTGCAACATTAGATTTACATGGTAATTTTACTGCTAATAATGTGTTTGTTCATGATTTATCAGTCAGTAATAATATGACAATTAATAATGTATTAAATGTTATTGGAGAATGTATATTAGATGATTTACAGGTTAATAATAGTATTCGTGTAAATGGTGATATAACAACTAATACAGCAACTATTAATATTGATTTAACAGTTGGAAACAACAGTATTTTAAATGATATTACTGTATTTGGTAGTTCTATATTTAGTGGTGATATAAATGCAAATAATTTAACTCTAAGTAGTAATTTATCAGTTGGTAAAAATGCATATATTTCTTCAAATGTATCTATAGGAACAAATTTAAGAGTATCTGATTCTATAATAACAAATGGAAACATAACAACAACTGATTTAAATAGTGTATCAATAATTTCTAATAATATAACAAATAATAATATTATAATATCTAATTATGCAAATGTTAATAATTTAACAGTTAATTTTGATACATATATTAATGGTGATTTATCTATAACTAATGATTTAGATATTAGTGGAAATGGAACAATGAATTATTTAACTACTAATGATTTAACTGTTAATAATAATGTTATTTCTAATAATTTATTAGTTAATATCAATGGTATAACTACTATCAATAATAATGCATTTGTTTTAAATAATATGGATGTAAGCGGTGATATTATATCATCAAATATTAATATTAATAATGATTTGATTGTTATTAATAATATAACAACTGATTATATAAATTCATATAATTTAATTATATCAGGAAATACAATATTACATAATGATTTGTATGTTAGAAATAATATTATTGTTAATAATTTAACTGGTAATAATATAAATATTAATAATGATTTGAATATTAGCAATGATATTAATATTAATGAGTCTGCAACAATAAATAATATTAATACAAAAACAATAAATGTTAATGATAAAACTTATTTATTTAATGATGGATTAATAACTTGTGAAGAAATTAATGCTTTTAATTCAACTATTAATAATATAACATCAGATAAAATTACTACCGAAACATTAAATACTCATTCAATTACGTCAACTATTATTAATTCACCGAATATTTATAGTAATAGTATTTTTATTGATAATGATACTTTAAATCTAGTAGCAAATAGAATTAATATTGGTAATATAGATTCTATAATAACAATATCAGGTAATAAACATTTTATTGAAACAAGTAATTTAACTGTAAATGATGCTATTATTATATTAAATAGAGGAGGTTTATCAGTAGACAATTGTGGATTTCAATTTATGACTGGAAATGAAATATCATCATATTTAAAAATATCATTATTATATAATTCTTTTGTTTTAAAATTACCAAATCAAGATTTATCAATATTAGCAACAAAAGATTTAAATGATAACTTAAGATTATTAGGTTTATTAACTAGTAATAATATTATTGTAAATAATATTAATGTAAATAATTTAAATGCTAATAATACAATAATTAATGGAAATATTAGTATATTAGGAAATATTATATCTAATTTAAATATTAATAATAATGCATTAATTAAAGGAAATTTAAATATATTAGGAAATATAATTAGTGATGTAATAATATTTGGTAATCAAACAATTTATGGATTATTAAAAGCAAATAATATATATTCTAATTATATACAAAATAATAATATTATTAGTAATAACATTCAAATTAATAATAATTTAATAGTGTCTAATTTTGCATCATTTAATAATTTATCAATCAATCAAAATTTTAATGTTAATAATATTAATATTAGAAATGATGTTATTATTAATAATAATTTAATAGCAAATAATATAATAATTAATAATAAATTATTAGCAAATAATATTTATACATCACAAGACCTTAATATTAATGGTAATATAAATGTTATTGGTAATGCTAATATTAATATTATTAATAGTAATAATATTATATCATCATTTATATTTACTAATAATATATATTCTCAAAATAATATAATTAATGTAAATAAAGATATTCAAATATTCGGTAATTTAACAGTTATTGGAAATAGTAATATAAATGGTAATGTTAATATTTCTAATTATTTAATAACTAATAATATTATTGGTTATAATAATTTAATAAATATAAATAGCAATGTTAATATATTAAATAATTGTAATATTTTTGGAGAATTAAATACTGATAATATTACTGTTAACAATATTTATATTAATAATATATTATCAACCGTTATTTTAAATAAAGATTTAAATATAATAGGTAATGCAATTATTAATAATAATTTAATTGTATCTAATGATGTATATATTAGTGGTAATCTTTTTGTCCAAAATATTAAAAATGATGTTAATATAAATGCAGTATTAACCATTAATAATAATTTAAATGTTCAAACAGATTTAAATGTATTAAATGATACATATGTAAATAATAATTTACATGTTTCAAAAATTTATAGTGATAATAATTTAAATATTAATACAGAAACAATATTTAATAATGATGTTTATATAAATGGTAATATTACAATTAATGAAGATTTAATAATTCAAGGCAATATTATAACATCTGGAAATATGTCAATTAATACAGATACATATATTCAAGGTGAACTATTTATTTCAAAAAATATTTATGGTAGTATTATCGGTAATATTAATATTGATAATGCAATATTAGATGGTGATACGACAATTAATGGTGATATATATATTAATAATAATATAACATCTAATAATGATAATATAAATATTAATAGTAATCTAAGTATTTCTAATAATTTATCAATATTAGGAGATTTAAATGTTTCAAATGATATTAATGCTTTAGGAAATATCATGATAAATAATATTAATAGTTATTCAGGAGATATATCAATAAATAGTAATGTTAATGTATATGGTAATATAACAACTAATAATTTGTTAATTAATAATAGTATAAATACTAATAAATTATTTGTATCAAATATTGAATCAAATAATCTAAATATATGTGGAAATGTATTAATAAATGGTTTTGTTAAAATAATAAATAATTTATGTGCTAATAATATATTTACTAACGATTTAAATGCTAATAATATTACATCAAATAATATAATAATTAATTCTAATTTAATAATTTATGGTAATTTAACAGTTCAAAATAATTTATCAGTATTTGGAAATATTATATCAACAGGATATTTATATACTAATAATATTTATACTTATAATGATAAATTATTGATTAATAATAATCTAACAATTAATGGAAATGCTAAAATAACCAGAGATTTAAATGTTTATGGTAATATAACAGCATTAGGTAATTTAAATATTAGAAATATTTATAGTTTATTTAATAATATAACAGTATTTAGTAATTTAAATATTAATAATAATTGTACAATCAATAATTTATATATTTATGGTAATATATCAACAAATAATATAACTGTTAATAATATTAATTCTATCAATGATACTATTACTATATATGGTAATGTAAATATTATTGGTAATACTAAAATTAATAATTATTTAAATGTATTAGGTGATATTATTACATCAGGTAATTTGATTATTAATAATATTATACCATTAAATGATAATATTACTGTCTTTGGTAATTTAACAATTAATGGTAATATGTTAATTAATAAAGAATTATATATCACTGGTAATTTAGTATCTTATAGTAATATAACAATTAATAATATATATGGAATTAATAATAATATTATTATTAACTCAGATTTAACAATTTATGGAAATACAAAAATTAATAATAATTTATATGTTAATAACAATATTACAACATTAAATTTATTTTCTAATAATTTAACTATAACTAATACAATAAATACTAATAATATATCATTAAATTATTTATTAATTAATAATACATTAAATATATATGGTAATATTATTAGTGATTTAAATGTATTAGGTAATGTAATAATTAATAAAGATTTAACAATATATGGTAATACACAAATTAATAATAATTTATATGTTAATCAAAATATAACTGCTAATAATATATATGTAAATAATATTTATACAAATAGTGATAATTTAATAATTAATTCAAATGTATCATTCCTTAAAAATCTAAATATATTATCTGATTTAAATGTATCTGGTAATATTACTGTATCAAATATAATTACTGATAATATTACATTTAATGGTTCAATTTCATCCAACAATCTTGATGTTAATTTATTAACAATCTATCAACAAATGAATATAAATGGTAATATAATTGGAGATATTAATCAATATGGTAATTTAACGATTAATAACAATTTATCAGTTTTAGGAAATATAACTGTTAATCAAAACTTGAATATAACTAAAAATCTTAATTATTATGGTAATATTTTTATTAATAGTATGAATAGTTTATCAAATAATATTACAGTTAATAATGATTTAACAATATTAGGTAATCTAACAATATCTAATAATTTAACTATTTATAATAATTTAACAGCAAATAATATTAATACTACTAATTTAAATATTAGTAATAATTTATCAGTCGCTAATATATATTCTAATAATTTAATTATAAATGGAAATGTATTAATATATGGTGATATTGAATCTGATATTAATATTAATAATAATTTAACTATTAATTATAACTTAAAAGTATTAAACAATATTGTTATTTATGGTAATTTAATGGTTACTAACAATATATCATCTAATAATATTATCACAAATAATATTATTGCTAAAGAAATAAAAGTTAATAATGATTTAATTATATATGGTAATGTTAATTTATATGGCAATTTAACAGCCAATAATATATATGCTAATAATATTAATTGTAATACTATTTCAGTTAATAATATTTCAGTTAATAATTTAACTATTAATAAGTTAATAATAAATAATGATTTATATATTTATGGAAATATTACTAGTTATTTACAAATTAATAATAATGTATACATTTCTAATAATTTAACTGTTATAGGAAATACTAGTATTAATGGTGAATTAAGGGTTATTGGCAATATTAATACTAATAATATTTATGTTAATAATATCAATACATATTCTAATATAATTAATATTAATAGTAATTTAAATATTAATGGCAATTTAACTAGTAATAATATCTATACAAATAATATTAGTTTAACTAATTTATACGCTAATAATATTTTTATTAATGTTAAATTAAATGTCAATAATATAATAGTTAATAATTTAACTATCAATAATAGTTTAATCATATTAGGGAATATAATAGGTAATGTTAATATAACTGGTAATGCATTAATTAATAATTTAACTGTTAATGGTAATACTATAATTAAAACTGATTTATTGGTTTATGGTAATATTACTATATATAATAACTTAGTCGCTAATAATGTTTATTCATTATATAATTCTATTAATTTTTATAATGATTTAGTTGTTTATGGTAATGCTAGTATATCAAATAATTTAAGTATTAATAATATATCTTCTAATAATTTATCAACAAACAATATATATACAATTAATATAAATACCAATAATATAAATACTAATAATATTAATATTAGTAATAATTTAACTATTAATGGTAATTTAATAATTGGAAACATGGTAGTTAATTATAACACTAGTATTAACGGTATATTAAAAATTACTAATAATGCTATATTTAATAATTTATTAATTTATGGTAATATTAGTGCTAATAATATATCTGTTAATAATATAACTGTTAATAATATTTATGGTAATGTTAATATATATGGTAATTTGAATATATTAAATAATTTAACTGTTAATCAATATATATATGCAAATAATATAATTTCAAATTATATTACAATATTTAATTCATTATCATTATCAAAATTAACATTAGATAGTTTAACAATAATTAATAATTGTATTATTAATGGTAATATTACAAATAATTTAACAGTATTAGGAAATTTAACAGTTAATAATAATTTAATAGTTTATGGAAACATGACAATTTTAGGTAATATAATTGGTAATTTATCATTAATAGGTAATTTAACTGTTAATAATATATATGGAATAAATAATAATGTATCAATATATTCTGATGTATCAATATTTGGAAATTTAACAATATCAAATAATTTAACAATTTATGGAAATATAGTAGCAGGAAATATAGAGGCGAATAATATAAATATATCAACAAATAATATATATATATATAATTATTTAGATTTTACAAATTCTAGTATTAAAAATTTAACTATACAAAATAATTTATCAGTGATTGGCAATATAACAAGTAATGTATCAATTAATGGTAATTTAACGATATATAATAATTTAATAGTTTATGGAAATACAATATTATATGGTAATTTATCAATTTTAGGTAATATTATATCTGATGTTAATATTTATGGTAATTTAAATATTACTAATAATTTAACAGTCAGTGGAAATGTTAATATTACTAATAATTTAACATTAAATGGTTCATTAAAAGTTATAAATGATTTTATAATAAATGGTAACACAATATTTACTAATAATTTATCAATTGATGGTAATTTAACCATTAAAAATAATATGGTTATTGGAAATAATTTAATAGTAAATGGGAATGTATTATTATATGGAAATTTATCAGTAAATAATATATACCCATATATTGGAGGAAATGTATCAGTTAATGGGAATTTAATAATAACTGGTAATTTATCATCAAGTTATATATATTGTTCAAATTTAAATTTTAGTAGTGATGCAAGTACTACATATCAAAAAACAGCATATACCCTACCAAATCCTCAACCAACACCTGGAACATATTACAATCCAACAATTACTGTAAATGATAAAGGTCAAATAACAACAATAACTGATACTACATTTACTACAGGTTCATATACTAATGCACAAATTACAGTAGATTCAACAGGTAAAATATCAAATATAGCATCAAGTGCTTCATTATATTCAAGTTATTTTTTTAATAAAACTTATTCACAATCAAATATATCTGATTATAATGTTTCTTTTCAAATTAATGCTGCATCATCTGGACAAAATATAGCCAAATCTATTGGTTCATTAACAGCAGGTTATGTATATTATATAGATATAATATTAGATTTTGGAACTGTATTATCAACTGGATATACTAGTAGAAGTGGGAGTTTAGGGATTTCAAAAGCAAGTAATAATACATCATTTTTAACAATTAATAGTACTACTTTTAGTACTAGTTTTAATAACTCATCAACTAATAGTATGTCTAGTGATAAACTATATATTACTTTAATTTTAAATGCACCTACAACTGAAATATATTATGTTTTATTAAACATAACTACAACAAGTGGAACTACAAATACAACAGATGCAAAATTTACAGGAACATATCTTCGTATAGCATAACATTAATTAAATATATAATAAAAATATTATCCATTTATTATATATGAATAATATCTTAATATCTGATACAATTATATATAGACAAAATGAATCTAATATAAATCAAGTATTTATTAATGAAACTAATATAAATGAAGCATGTATCAATAATTTATATTCTAATAATCTTGATACAACAAATGCAAACATTAATAATATTATATCAAATGATTTAATAAGTAATAATGCGTTTTTTGATAATTTAAATTCAAATATTATAAATATTAAACTAGATGCAAATATTACAAATAATATAAATATTGATGGAATATTATCAATTGAACAAACTATGAATATAAATGATATAAATGCAAATATTGTTAATATAAATAAAACTTTTACACCTTTGCACATTTAAAACGCCGATTTAACGATTAAAATATACAAAAATATAAAAATTTGGTTATAACCTGTCGTGGAACAGGTATGAAGTCTTAACAATTATGACAAAATATTTCTGGTCGATGATGAAATCTTTTCATCATCTAACTCTACATTTCTACAGAAATGTAAAGGTCGTTTTCCAGTATTAAATATAGATTTAACTATGTTTAACATATTTTTCACAGCGTTTTTGTCTCTGTTATGGTATATTTCGCATTTATGCTTAATAGATTGACATCTCAATAGACCATTACACAATTCTTTTTTGCCTTTATTTTTTGGTTTTTTACTCAAATAACAGTTATTTTCAAAATATAAATGTAATAAATATATTCAGTAATAATACTATAATTAATAATATTATTACAATAAATTATAATACTGACAAATTAACTTCTAATAATGCTGTGATTAAAAATATATCATCAAAATTAGGAAATATTAATAATATATATCTATAACAAAATTATTAGTAAATATTTATGATATAGGTGGTGTTACTGATTTTTGTTCAGGTAGCTCTAAAATATTTGTATTAAAATCATCGTCTATTAATTCTTATGATACTTATCTCATGAATAAATTAAAAGTAGACCCTATGATTATTGGTAAACGTATATATTTTACTGTTTCATATTCATTTTCTGGTGCATTACAATCAGGGAATAGTATAATTACTAATTTTTTTATAAATGGTAGTAATTATCAAATAAGAAATTATTCATCTACATCGATGACAAATGTAATGTTTCCAAGTTGTGATATAATGTCAAACATTAATAATGATGCATCTTTTTCATGTTCATTATATGCAGGAAATACAAATCCTAGTAATATGATGACTGTTACTATGACTAAAATATTAGTTGAAGTATATGATATTGGTGCTTTTTATGATTTTTGTGCGAGTAGTCCAATACAAATATTAACAATTGCACAATCTATTAATAGTAATACTGGTTATAATATTTTAGATAAATTAAAAGTAGACCCAAGAGCTATTGGTAAACGTGCATATTTGACAGTATCATATACAATACTTGAAACATTACAATCAGGTAATAGTCTACAGATTATTTTTCACATGAATGGTACTAATTATAGTACACCATATTCATCATTACAATCAATTACAGATGTATCAATACCAAGTTTTATGATAACTAATACAAATGATGTGGTAATTTATTTGAATGTTATATCTGATAGCACAAATCCTATCAACCCATTAACTATAAATATAACTAAATTATTAGTACAAGTTTATGATATTTGTGGAAATTATGATTTCTGTTTGAATGATAAAATAGTAGTATCTACAATTGCACAATCCGTTAATCTTACGACTGGTTATGATATTTTAAATACATTAAAAGTAGACCCAAATATTATTGGTAAAAGTGTATATTTGACTGTATCATATTCAATATCAGGAACATTACAATCAGGGAATGTTGTATATATTAATCTTTCTATGAATGGTTCTAATTATAGCACACCAAGTTCATCATTATTAACAGTAACAAATTTATCAACATCAAGTTTTGTGCTAACCAATACATCAAATGCATTATTTAGATTAGGAGTTTCTTCGGGTAATACAAACTCAATAAATCCATTATCAATAACTATAACTAAATTATTATTAACAATAACATAAACTAAAATTAATTTCTATTTTTAATTATATAAATGATTAACAATAGACTATTATTACATTCGTTAATTCAAAAACAAAATACATCAACAATTATTTTATTAAATGCACAAAATTTAAATGTTAATAATATAGCAAATATTCAAAATGCTAATATTCATAATCATTTAAATGTTAGTGGTAATGCAAATATTAATCAAGCAACCATTAATGATATGTCTATAACTAATGCAAATATTAATAATGTAAATTCAAGAGAATTACATGTATCTGAAGATATGTATATATTAAATAATATTAATGTTGGTGGTGATTTAAATATTTCTGGTTCAACAACTTCTAATATATTGAATGCTGTTGAATTAAATGTTATTGAAGATGCACACATTTATAATAATGCTATTATTGATGGAAAATTAGTTGTTAATGGTGATACATATATATCAAAATTAATAACTGAATTAATTGAAGGATATAATATTAATATTGTTGGTGATAATATAACAATTGGTAATAATGATTCTAATGTTTTTATATTAGGAACAACTAATTTAGGTTCTAAAAATAGAATTTCCGCTGATAATTCTGCTATTACTTTAGCTTATGTTGGTCCTAATACAGGTATTCAATTTGATTCTAATGGTATTACACAAGCATTCATTAGATTTAGTGAAGATAAAAAAAATTTAATATTAAAAACACCAGATGGAACTATATGTACAGTAGCAACACAAGATATATTTGGTAATTTTATTGTAGAAAATATTATTAGTAATAATTTATTAGTTAATAATAATGCATTTATTAAAAATATTAATACTGATTATATAGAATCAAATAATATTAAAAGTAATAATATTATAACAACTAATTTAATAACAAATAATATTTTAGGAAATGACTTATTTATTAATGGTAATACAATAATAATTGGTGATCATAATTCAAAAATATCTTTTTTAGGTAGAATAAGTTTAGAAGAATCAAATAATTTAAATATAATTAATGGATTATTAACATTAAATAATGAAGGTAATAATGCAGGATTATCTGGATTCCAATTTGAAGAAAATAATAGAGTTGTTTCTTATATTAAAATATCAGAAAATAGAGATGAATTTATTATTAAAGCCCCTTTAGATAATGACCCAAGAAAAATAGCAACTATTGATTTATCTAATAATTTTAAAGCAAATAATTTAGAAATCAATAATTTAACAACCAATAATATTATTGTTAATAATATATTAAATGTTTTTGGTGATAGTATCATTAATAATTTACAAATCAATAAAAATTTAATAGTATCTGATATTTCATTAAATAGTGTAGAAACAAATAATGCTATTGTTAAGAATTTATCATCAATTAATGTATTTTCAAATAATGTATTATCAAATAATATATTAACTAATAATATATCCACCAATTATTTAATATCAAATAATTTAATATCTTATAATGTTCATGTTAAAAATATATTAAAAGTTGATGGATATATTAGTACTAGTTTATTTAATATTGATAATTTAAAAAGTAACAATATAACTTCATTTAGTATTATTTCTAATAATATAACTGCAAATTATTCTAATATTAATGAATTAACAATTAATAATATTCGTATTATTAATAATATAATAATTGCAAATGATTTATCTGTTAATAATAGTTACTCCAATACAATTTATACAAAAAATATTATAACAAATAATATAACATTTAATAATGCAATAATTAATAATACTATTACATCAAATAATATAATAACTAGTTTTATTACATCAAATAATATTATTATTAGAAATAATATTATAACAAATTATATTAACTCTAATAATTTAATAATTTATGCTAATACAATTTTGCATAATAATTTATCAACAATAAATATATATTCAAATCAAATTATTACATATGATATATATACTAATAATATAACAAATAATAATTTATTAATAAGAAATACAGCACAAATTAATAATATTTATTCTAATATTATTAATATTAATGATAAAACATATTTATTTAATGATGGTTCTATAGTTTGTGAAGAAATTAGTTCTCAAATAGCAAATATTAATAATATATCTTCTATAAATATTAATTCTGAATTAATTCAATCAAATACAATTACTACAACAATATTACAATCTGATAATATTAATACTAATAATATTATAATAACTAATAATAATATTAATCTAATAGCATCAACAATAAATATTGGGACTCACGATTCATTAGTGTCTTTTTTTGGAAATAAAAGATTTATTGAGATGGATAATATATTAATAGATGATGCTTATATAGTATTAAATAGAGGTGGAACAACAGTTAATAATTGTGGTTTTGAATTTATGACTGGTAATACTGTGTCATCATATTTAAAATTATCATTATTATATAATTCATTCGTTTTAAAACTACCTAATAAAGATTTATTAGTATTAGCGACGAAAGATTCATATAATAATACAATATTTAATAATATTACAGCAAATAATGTAATGATTGATAATTTGTTAGTTAATAATATATTGTCTGAATTAAAAGTTAATAATAATGTTATAATTAATGGTAATTTAAAATTATTAGGTAATATTATTAATGATTTTAATGTATTCGGTAATACTACTATATTAAAATATCTAACAGGAAATAATATAATATCTAATACTATTTCTTCTAATAACATTTCTTCTAACAACATTTCTTCTAATAATATAATAGCAAATACTGGAACATTTTATAATTTAGTTATTAATAATAATTTAGATGTTAATAATATTATTATTAGAAATGATTTTAATATTAATAATAATTTATTAGTTAATAATTCTGTCACAATTTATAATTCATTAATTGTTAATAATATATATGCTTCCAATAAAGTAAATATTAATAATGATTTGATTTGTAATGATATAACAATAATTAATAATTTAACTAGTAATAATATAATAGCATCTAATCTAATTATATATAATAATTTATCTGTTTCAAATATTACTAGTAATAATACATTAAATATATATAGTAAAGTAAATATTATTAATGATTTATTTATATCAGGAAATATAACAACAGATAATATAACAGTTAATAATATTATTTCTAATAATTTATTAATAAATAGTAATGTTATAATTTATGGTAATTTAACAACAATAAATATTATTGGTAATTTAACTGCAGAATATATTAATGTTAATAATGCTATTTTTAATGATAAAACATATATTAATGGTATTTTATATATAAATAATAATATTACATCAACTAATGAAAATATTCATATTAATAGTAATATATCAACTTTAGATATTTCTTGTAATAATATTAGTGTTAATAATATTATATCAAATAGTTTAATTGTTAATTATATTTATAGTGATAATGAATATATTATAATTGATAGTAATATTAATACATTAAATATATCAACAAATAATATTAAATCAAATAATATTATCGGAAATAATTTAACAATAACAAATATTTATAGCGATAATTTAACGATATATGGTAATGTATCAATATATGGTAATATTAATATAACAAATAATTTAAGTGTATTAAATATATCATCTAATAATATTATAATTACTAATATAACTACTAATAATATTATTATTAATTCTAATTTAACAATTTATGGTAATATTATTATTAAAAATAATTTAATAGTCTCAGAAAATATTACAACTAATTATTTATCTACTAATAATATTTATTCAAATAATGATAAAATAATAATTAATAGTAATGTTTCTATTTATGGGAATGTAACTATATTAGATAATTTAAATGTTGATAATAATATATATTTAAATAATATATCAGGAAATGGATTATATGTTGATTATTTAACATCTAATAATAATAAAATTATAATTAATTCAAATATAACATTCTTAAATAATGTTAATATTAATAATGATTTAAATGTTACATATAATATTAATGCCTATGAAGTTATAACAAATAATATAACATTTAATGGATTATTAACATCAAACAATATTGAAGTTAATATTTATACTATACGAGATAAAATGGTATTAATGGGTAATATTGTAAGTGATGTTAATTTATTAGGTAATTTAACAATTAATAATAATTTAACAATATTAGGTAATGTTCATGTTGATAATAATTTATATGTTAATAATTTAACATTTTATGGAAATATTACAGTAAATACAATATATAGTTTATCAAATACTATAACAATTGATAATTTAAAAATATATGGTAATTTAAATTCATTAAATATAAATACAAATAATATATCAACAAATAATATTACTACTATTAATATAAGTTCTAATGACTTAAATTCTAATAATATAATAACAAATTATTTAATAATTAATAATGATGTTTATATTTATGGAAATATATTAAATGATTTGAATATTAAATATAATATTACTGTTCTTAATATTAATGCTAATAATATAATATCTAATAATATAAGTTCTAATAATATTAATTCTAACAATATTTATGTGAATAATATTTATAGTTTATTAAATCAAATAACAATTAATAGTGACATTAAAATATTTGGAAATATCTCAGGAAATAATATTTATTGTAATAATATAAAATCTAATAATATTCATGTTAATTATATTAGTGTTAATAATATAAATTCTAATAATATTTATGTTAATAATATTTATAGTTACTCAAATCAAATAACTATTAATAGTGATATTAACATAATTGGTAATATTATAGGATTAAATATATATTCTAATAATATTAATACAAATAATATATATGTTAATAATATTTATAGTTTATTAAACCAAATAATTATTAATAGCGATATTAATATAATTGGCAATATTACAGCATTAAATATATATTCTAATAATATTAATTCTAATAATATTATAGCAAATAATATTAGTGCCAATAATGTAAATTCTAATAATATTTATGTCAATAATATTTATAGTTCATTAAATCAAATAACTATTAATAGTGATATTAATATAATTGGTAATATTACAGGATTAAATGTATATTCTAATAATATAACTTCTAATAATATATCAGGAAATTATATTAACTCTATAAATATAATATCAAATTATATTACAATAAATAAATTAATTATTAATAATGATATTTATATATATGGAAATATAACATCCAAATTACAAATTAATAATGATGTTATAATAAATGGAAATGGAACTATATATGGAAATGTCAATGTCTATGGTAATTTATCTGTTAATTATATATCTGTTAATAATATAACAGTAAATAATATAACTAGTTTATATGGTTCAATAAATGTAAATAGTGATTTGAAAATAAATAATTTATATGTTAATAATATAACATGTAATTATATAAATATAGAAAATATATATGCTAACAATATTTATGGTAATATAAGTATAGATAAAATAAATGTTAATACTATTAATGTTAATAATATTTATGTTAATACTATTATTAACGATATTAATATATATGGTAATGTAAATATAAGTAATAATTTAATAGTAATTGGTAATGTAACTATTAGTAATAATTTAACAGTTAATAATTATTTAACAACTAATAATTTTATAGTTAATGGAAATATAGTATGTAATTATAATTTTACAGTATTAGGTAATTTATCGGTTAATAATATTTATATGAATAATATAATATGTAATAATATATCAGCAAATTCTTTATCAGTTAATAATATATATCCATATATTAATGGTAATATATCTATTTATGGAAATATGATAATAAAAGGTAATTTATCTGCTTGTAATATTTATTGTGATAAATTATATTTTTCTGGTGATAGTTCCGACACATATCAATCAACCGCCTTTACTATTCCGTATCCAGTAATAACACCTAGAACTTATTATAATCCATCAATTACTGTTAATAATAAAGGACAAATAACATCAATTAATGATAATTTATTAACAAATGGATCATTTACTAATCCAACAATAACTGTTACAAATGGTATTATAACAAATTTAGTAAGTGATACAAGTACTAGTGCATTAAATCAATATAAAGGATATGTTTGTTTACAAGGACAACCACAATATAATGCAAGTTCTACATCTAATTTTACTATATCATCTACTAACAAAACATCAATACAATCTAATTATTTTCAAATAGGAACATTAACTAGTGGATATGTATATAATATGACTTTTGATTGTGAAATAACAATACAAACATCTGCATTATCATTTTCATTATATGATTTTGGTATAAGTAAGGATAGTGCATCTTTTCTTACAAGTGATGCAACTGAATATAAAGTATCAATAGGTTCAAGAACAACTACTACATCATCAATCGATAAAATAACAATAAATATGATTTTTGCTTGTGGTGAAACTACAACTTATTATGTTTTAGTTAACATGAAAGTTAGTAGTGGAACAACAAATGCAATAAATGGTAAATTAACATATACATATACACGTATAGTTTAATAAAAAAAAGAATAAATATTATCTATATATTTATAATATGGATAATATTTTTATATCTGATACTATTATTTTTAAACAGAATGAATCATCAATTGATAATGTTCACGTAAATGAAATCAATATTAATGATACTAGCATTAATAATTTATATTTAAATGATATTATTGTAAATAATGTTTATTTTAATAATTATTATAATAATGAATTATATAGTAATAATTTATATATTGATAATTTAATTTCAAATAGTATTAATATTAATTTTGATGCTAATATTACTAATAATATTAATATTGATGGTTCAATATCTATTGACCAAGTTATGAATTTAAATGATATAATTATTGATAATGTTGATATTAATCAATCTTTTAATAGTAAAAATATATATATTAATAATTCATTAACAGTTGATAATAGTATTCTCAATAAAATAAGATTATTACAAATTTATAATAACCAAATAAATATAAATTCAAATACTATTTATCTAGGAAATAACAAAACTAATGTTAATTTTAAAGGTCAAGTTGAATCATCCGTTATATTTAAAACTAAAGAAAATAATTCTTCTCTTGTTTTAAATATATATCCAAATACAGGTATTTATTATGATGATATTGCTTATATTAAACTATCTAATAATAGTTTAATTACTAAAACACCATTAGGTATAGAATCAAAAATTATTACTAAAGAAGATGTATCTATAAATAATTTTATAATATCTAATAATATTTATTCTGATTATTTATCTTCTAATAATATTTATCCTAATAATATTTATTCTAATAATATTCATTCTAATAATATAATTTCTAATATTACTTTTGTAAATAATATTAATATTACTAATATTTTAAATAATAATATTATTATTGGTGATGATAATTCTAATGTTATTATTCTTGGTAATGCACAATTAACTTTTTTTAGTGAATTTACAATTAATAATTCAGTAATTACTATAAATATTGATGATGATATAATTTCAGGTAAAGGTATTGTTTTTAAAGACAAAGAAAATATAATATCTTATATAAAAATATCAGATTCATTAGATTATTTTATTGCTGAATTTAATAGTCAAATTAATAAAATAGCAACAATTTATAATAATAAATTAGATTCTAATATTATTTCAAATAATTTATCTAATTATAATTTAATTATTAATAATTTAAATAGTAATAATTTAATTTTGAATAACGCTAAAGTTAATAATTTAATTTTAACAAGTATTAATGCTAATAATTTATTAAGTAATGATTTTATTATTAATAATTTATTCTTAAATGATTATATTAACAATAATATAATTTCTAATACTATTAATAATTTATATAATATTAATACTAATAATATTAATGATTTAATATCATTATCTACTAATAATTTATCATTAACTAATTCTATTGCTAATGAGATATCTATTACTAATTTTCAATATGATAATTTATTAATACCATCTATTGACACTATAAATATTCAATCTAATATAATTAATAATAATTATGCAATATTTAATCATTTATTATCTGATAATATATTATCTAATAATATTATTGGTAATTATATATCGTCCAATAATATTTATTCTACTAATATTATACAATCCAATAATATTGAACTAGATAATATTTATTCTAATAATATTGATTCTAATAATATTAAATCCAATAATATTTACTCTAATAACATAAATTCTAATAATATTGATTCTAATAATATTAATTCTAATTATATAGAAACTTTTAGTATTAATATTGATAATAATTTATTTATTAGTAATCTATTGCTTAATGATATTAGTTCTAATAATATTATATCTAACAATATAATATCTAATAATATAATTTCTAATAATTTATTATCTAATAATTTAATTACAACAACTATTATAGTCGATGAAATTAATAATAATAATATATATCTTTATAATAATGGTTCTATAATTTCTAATAATATTTCTAATAATAATTTAACCATTAATAATAATTTATATTCAAATGTTATTCATAATAATAATATTATTTGCGATATTATTGAATCTAATAATTTATATTCTAATAATATTAAAACATCTATTATTTATTCTAATAATATAACTATAGATGCACATGAAATTATTATTGGCAATAATGAATCAGATTTTAATTTATTAGGAACAATCAGATTTATTAGTCATACTAATTTAAGTCTAGAAACATCAATTATTAGATTAATTGATAATAATCCAATTATTAAATTTGAATCTAATAATGAAATTAAAAATTATTTACAAATAATTAATAATGAATTAATTATTAAAATTAATGATATTAATAATAAAATATTATTAACAGACATCAATAATAATATAAATAATATTAATGATATTATTGGAAATAAATTATTAGTAAAAAATATAATAATAAATAATACAATAAATAATAAATTAATTATTGATAATAATATTGAAGTTAATAATTTGTCTATTAATTCTTTCAATGATTTAAATATTAATGAAAATTTAACAATATACAATATTAATTCTAATAATTTAATTAGTAATAATATTAATTCTAATTATATTGAATCTAATAATATTGAAACTATTAATATTAGTATTAATGATTCTATTATTAATAATATTATAACATCTAATTATAATACTGATAATATAACTTCTAATAATGCAATTATTAATAGTGTTATTTCTAATATTTCTAATATTAATAATATATTTGTTAATGAATTATATTTTAATTATAGTACTAATTTAAATATAACTAATATATTTAATAATAATATTTATTCAAATAATATTTATTCTAATAATTTAATTATTGATAATATACTAGTTAATGATTTAATAGTAAATAATATTTATCCTAGAACAAATATTTATGATGATTTATCAACAAAAAATTTAAATGTAGTTAGTATTAATGTTAATAATATTACTATTAATACTATTATATCAAATGTATCAATAACAGGTAATTTATCTATAGTTAATATACATGGAAACATAACATCAGAATATATCATTAGTAATTATACTATAATTAATAATCAAGCAGAATTTAATAAAGATATTAATATTAATTATATCAATTCAAATAATATTTTTATATTAAGCAATATAATAACTTATAATATAAATTCTAATAATATATATTCCAATGATATATATTCCAATAGTATTCTATTAAATAATATTTATACTGACTATTTATATAAGTTTAAATCATGTAATATAAATGCTTATAATATTTATTCTAATAATATTTATACTAATAATATAACATTATCATTTATCAATAATAATTCAATATTTAATCAATTATATGTTAATAATATTAAAACTAATTATATTTATAGTAATTTTATTAATTGTGATTATATATTAATAAATAATAATGCTATTATATTAAATGCAAATATAGTCAATTTAAATGTAAATAATATTATTAATTCTAATATTAAAATATATAATGCATCAATCAATAATATATATAATAATGTAATAATTAATAATTTAAATATATCAGATAATTTAACTGTTTTTAATATAATAACTAATAATATTTATCTTAATAATTTAACATTTAATAATATAATAATTAATAATGTTATTAAAAATATTCAAGTTCATAATGTAGAAACTAATAATATATATATTAGAAATAATATTAATTGTAATAATTTAATAGTTATTAATAGTATAAAAATATATAATAAATTAATAATAGATAAATTAGATTCTAATTTTATAGTTTGTCATGATATGATTTGTCCTAAAATAGAAATTAATAATAGTTTATTGAGTAATAATTTAATAGTAAATAGAAATATTAAATATAATAGTAATAATATTATTGATAAATTAAGATTATCTAATATAAATACTAATAATTTATATGTAAATAATATTTTTTTTGATTATATTAATTTTAATATTTTTACAGAAAATTTAATAACTAATATTATTAATTCTAATAATGTTAATTTAAATTCAATTAATTCAAAAATAATTCAGTCAAATAACATAATAACAAATATAACTAGTTTGAATTATATTAGTTCAAATAATATTTTCATAAATGGTAATATTAATAAATTAAATATAATAGGAAATTTAATAATTAATAATATATATTCTAATAATATTACTTCTGATACTGATATTATATCTAATATAAATACTGACAATATATATGTTGAAAAAATGAATATTAATAATATTTATAATAATTTAATAGTTGGAAATGTAATAGTAAATAATATAAATGCAAATATAAATTCAACTAATATTAATTCTGATATTAATTCTATAAATATAAATACTAATAATATATATTTTAATAATTTAACTATTAATAAAATTAATAGTAATATTATTGTTGGAAATATATTAGTAAATAATATAAACGGTGATATAAACTGTAATAATATAAATAATAACAATATAAGTGTAAATAATATAAATAGTAATGTTGTTATCGCAAGAAATATAATTGTAAACAATATAAATGTTAATATTAATTGTAATAATATAATTTCTGATTTATCAGGAAATATCAATACAAATAATATATATGTTAATAATTTAACTATTAATAAAATTTATAATAATGTTATAGTAAGTAATATAACTAGTTTAAATATAAATAGTGATATTAATACAAATAATATAATATCTGATATTAATAGCAATAATATAAATGTAAATAATATAAGTGTAAATTATATATCAATAAATAATATTTATACAAATAATATAAATACATTATTAAAAATAAATGATAATAAAATTATTAATGGAGAATTAAATATAATTAATGATTTAATAATAAATAATAATTTATATACATTAAATAACATTAATATAAATACAATATATGTAAATAATATAACAGTAAATAATATAAATAATATTATAACAAATTATAATATATTTGGTAACAATATTTCAAGTTATAATTTATATACTAATAATATATATAGCAATATTCTAATAATACAAGGTAATTTAAATATTATTAATTCTAATAATATTATTGCTAATAATATTATTGCTAATAATATTTTTGGTGAAATATCATTATTAGGCAATATTAATATTTCTAATAATTTAAAATCAAATAATTTAATAACAGAAAATATAATAACAAATAATATAATATTAAATAATAACTATAATTATAATTATGATTTAACTAGATTAGAAAGTATTATAAATAATTGTATTCTCAATAATGGAATAATAAATAATTATTGTATTACTGGTAATTGTATGATAAAAAATAAATTAACAATAGATAAATTAATTAATAATGTATCTATCAATGGAAATATAATAGTAAGTGGTAATACTTCTTTAATGAATATAAATAATATTACAAATATAATATTTTCAGATGGAACATCACAAGCAACATTATTTAATAGTGGAATAAATATAAATAATACATCATATAAAAAAATTGACTCAATAACAATAAATAATTATGGTTTAATAATAACAAATCCAATTAGTAATTTATTAAATGATGGAATTTACAATAATACTAATATAACTATTTCAAATAGATTAATTAATTCAATAACATCTGGTAGTGCATCATCAACATTGAATACATTAACATATAGTGGAAGAAATTATTATAAAATGATTTATGCAATTAATGATGGTATTAATATATGTAATAGAGGTGATATTACGATAAGGACACAATCTGCACCATATTATGATAACACACAGTATAATGTTATATCAGGATTAACAATAAATCCATTATTATCTACAAGATCATGTTATTTAACAGTATCATATTCAATAACATCAGGAACATTAAACACAGGTAATAAAATATTAATTATTTTTGAATTATATAGTGAAACATCAGGCAATAATGCAACAAAACGACATTCAATAGACATACCTGAATCAGCATCATATAATGTAATAAATTCAAGTAGTAGTAATATTATCATTAAAAATATTGATTACTATGCTAGTATTATTCTTCAACCAACATCAGTATCAAATTCTATGAATGCATTAACTATTAAATTTACAAATATAACAATAACAATTGTGTAATTTTCTAATCAACTTCTTCTACATTTGAAGAATAATCATCACATGGTGGTTGTGGTGGGACTGATGTTCCAAATCCTTCACTACTCATTGGTGGTATTGGCATTTCTTCACTTGTTTGTGGTGTATTACTTTGATATGCCTTTGTAATCAATGGACTCAATATCTTCTCAACTTCCTCTTGTTTCTTATCCAATGTCTCTTTATCCACATTATGATTATCATCTAACCAATTTAATGCATCATCAACTGTCTTCTTTGCTAATTCTAAATCATCCCCTAATGCCTTACTCATCTTTTCATCATTAATTACTGTAGTTCTAACATTTGAACAATATGACTCTAATTTATTCTTTGCATCAATCCTTGCTTTAACCGCCTCATCATCTGCCTTAAACTGTTCTCCTTCTTTCACCATCCTTTCAATATCTTCCTTTGTCAAACGATTAGAATCATTTGTAATAGTAATCTTTTCTGCCTTTCCTGATGACTTTTCTACTGCTGATACTTGTAAAATACCATTTGCATCAACTTCATAACTAATCTCAATCTGTGGTGTTCCTCGTGGCATTGGTGGAATACCCTTCAATTGAAATTCACCTAACTTATTATTATGTGCTGTTAATTGACGTTCTCCCTCAAATACTTGAATGGTTACACCTGGTTGATTATCTACTGCTGTTGAAAATGTTTGAGTCTTCTTTGTTGGTATTGCTGTTCCACGTGGAATAATATTAGTCATAATTCCACCTGCTGTTTCAACTCCTAATGATAATGGTGTAATATCTAATAAAACTAATGAATCTAAAGTCTTGTCTTTCATTCCTGATAAAATAGCGGCTTGAACTGCTGCACCATATGCAATTGCCTCATCTGGATTAATATTACGGCATAACTCTTTACCACCAAAATAATTACTTAATAACTCTTGAACCTTTGGAATACGTGTAGAACCACCAACTAACACAACATCATGAACTTGGTCTTTACTCACCTTTGCATCCTCTAATACCTTTCCTACTGGTTCTAATGTCTTGGCGAAAATATCTGCACACAAACTCTCAAACTTTGCACGTGTTAATACTACACTCAAATCAATACCATCTTGAATTGAATCAATCTCAATCACCGTTTGTGTCATACCAGATAATGAACGTTTTGCCTTTTCTGCTGCAGTTCTAATACGTCTAATAGCCCTCTTGTTCTCATATAAATCAATCTTATTCTTCTTCTTGAAATCTTCAACAACATAATTAACAATACGATTATCAATATCCTCACCCCCTAAATGAGTATCACCACCAGTTGCTTTCACCTCAAATAATCCATCCTCTAAAGTTAATAATGAAACATCATGGGTTCCTCCTCCAAAATCAAAAATTAATACATTACGTGGTTTATCACTAATCTTATCCAATCCATAAGCAATTGCACCTGCGGTAGGTTCGTTGATTATACGTAATGGATTTAAGCCTGCAATTATACATGCATCTTTCGTGGAAACTTTCTGACTGTTATTGAAGTACGCGGGTACAGTTACCACAGCATTCTTAACTTCATGACCAAGATAATCTTCTGCTGTTTGTTTCATTTTATTTAAAACCATTGCTGATATTTCCTCTGGTGTAAAAAGTTTATCTTCTCCTTTGTATTGAACAGAAATATAAGGTTTGTTATTTTTACCAATGACTTTAAAACCAAAATGTTTAATATCTTCTTGTAATTTAGGGTCATCAAAATCTCTACCAATCAAACGTTTTGCATCATAAACAGTATTTGATGGATTTGAATTAGCAGCATTTTTAGCCGCTTGACCTACAAGCCTTTCGTGTTCTGTAAAACTTACATATGATGGTGTCGTGTATTCACCTTCTGAATTAATTATTACTTCAACTTTTCCATTAATATATATGGCGGCTGCAGAATTTGTCGTGCCGAGATCTATCCCAATTGATACTTCATTTGATTTATTATTTTTATTATCTGTAGTATTTGACATTAAAAATAATAATAAAATAAAACTTTAAATAGTTTAATTAAAATAATTGTTGATTTTGTTTAACAAAGTCTTCATATAATTTTCTAATTTCTTCATCCTTCATAATATATTTATTTTCTCTATATGCTCTTTTTTGTCTAGTTAACCATTCTGCTAAATTATTTGTATCATTACATTTAGGTAATCTATTATTTTTATTTATATATTCTTGTAGTAATTTTAATTTATTTTTCCATATATCTTCATTACTTAATAAATATTCTTCATATTTATTAACAAATTCTTCATATATTTTTCTAAATTCTTCATTTTTCATAATATCTCTATTATTTTTATAATTTTGTTTCTGAATACATAAAAAATTATTTAATGATTTGATTTCAATATTATTATCATTTTTAGAAGGTAGTTTATTATTTTCTTTAATATATATTTCCAGTTTATTTAATTTATATTTCCAAGTTTCAATATTATTTAGAAGATGTATTTTATATTTATTTATAAAATCTTCATATAATTTTTTAATAGTTATATTTTTCATAATATATTTGTTATTTTTATAACTATAATTTTGGTCATGAATCCAATTTGCTAAATATCTAGTTTCATTATCCTTACTATATGTTAGTGGAGCTTTATTATATTTTTCTATATAATCAATACACAATTTTAATTTTGATTTCCATATATCTTCATTACTAATAAAAAATCTTTCATATTCTTTAATAAATTGTTCATATTTTTCTCTAATATTTTTATTTTCCATACTCTTTTCTTTATTTATATAGTTATGTCTCTGAGTGTTAATCCATCTACCAATTTTACTATAACTTTCATCTTTATCTGATTCTGTAGGTCGTTTATTATATTTATCCATATAATTTTTTAATAAATTTAAATTTGAATACCATTCTTCTTCTATTGATAAAAAATATTCTTTATATTTTTTAAGGAAAATCTCAAATGTTTTTCTAACATTATCATTTTTCATTATATCTTTTTTTATTTTATATCTACTATTCTGATTATCTAACCAAAATCCTAATTTCTTTACAATCACATTTTTACTAGAACGCGATGGTCTTTTCCCATTTTCATCTATATATTTTTCAACTTCCTTTAATTTTTTATACCATATCTCTTCTCCATTCAACAAAACACCCATACTATTATAAACCATATTATATTTAAATTCAATTGTTTCATCATCTTCAATATCTATATTATCAATATTAATATATCCACCTAATCTCTTTCCTTCATATGATTTTCTAATTCTTGAATCATTATTAGCCATTACTCTTAAGAAACTATTAATACTTTTATCATCATCATTAGAATAAGGTAATATAACATTTGCTATTTTCTTTGTTGGATGTAATCTTAATGCCCTTCCTATAGTTTGAATTATCTTAACACCATTACTAGGTAAATGCATAAAACATACACCACATGTATTCGCCGAATCAAATCCCTCTACTAAGACTTGAACATTAACTAAAAATGATAAATTGCCATTTTTATATTTATTAATAATATTATTTCTCTTTTTATTAGATGTATTACAATCAATATATTCGGAACAATTTGACAATATTTCATTCATTAACTTATTTATTTTAATACCTTCTTCTTGAGAATTACAATATATAATAATATTTCTATAATTATCAACTAAATATTTACAAATATTTTTATTAGTAGGGTCATTAGTAAATATTGGAACATTAATATTATAATCACATAAATAACCTAACTCTATCATTTCTCTAATGTCTTTCTTATAATAAGTAAATCCATCACATTCATCAATAGTTGCTGATAAATATACATTATTATTTAATTTACTAAAATCTCTAATAATATCAATATATGTATTTGATTCTTCTGAATCATCTAATTCAGAATAAATTTCAGGTTTATTTATATGATGTGCTTCATCTACATAGATTCTATCAAATTCATAATCTTTAACAATATGAACAGAATTATAAACACAAATTGTTATTAGTTTATCTTTATTAAATTCATTATTAGAATCTCCTATTAGTTGAATCTTATTTTTATATTTTGGTTTATGTTTTATAATTTCTTCTTTTAGTTGGTCCATCAAAATAATTCTAGGAACCAAGATTAGAACATTTCCTTTTAATGAATAAATAATAACAGAGTTTTTACCAGTTCCAGTAGGAAGGTTAATAATAACATTTTTATTTTTATTAATTATATCAATACATTCTAATTGATAATCTCGTAATTGAAAATCATTATTAATTTCAGGATATTTAGGAGGATTTTTAATTAAATTATCACAATAATTTAATAGTTCTTTTTTACTAAAAGTCCTATCAATAAATAATTCTTTTTTATCTAATAAATTATGAGATAAAATACAATCATCATTTCTAGTAATAATTAAATTATCCCATCTAATAATAATTTTATTTAATTCTTCACTATAGATATCTCTACTAGCAAAGAAAGTAGAACATTCTTTCCATGTTAGACTAGATTTTCTTAATTTACACTGAACTATAGTATTATCTAAATCACACAAATCAATACCAGTATCATTATGACTCATTTTATTAATCTCTTTGAAAGTAGGGTCTATATCATTATAAACATAGAAAGGTTTATTGTATTCTTGTGATAATTTAATACAAGAATAATATTCAAAGATTCTAAATAATTCATTATTACTAAATTCTGTTTTGTTGGAATTTAATAATTCCTTGTATTTTTCATATATTAAAATATCGTATCTCTCCATTTTTTATTATAGAAATAATTGTGTATTTTTATAATAAATATATTTCAATTTTTTATTTGTTCAACAATTAAATTTATTTGTTCAACAATTAAATTTATTTGTT
>JACCEA011668369.1_pt1 | contig 82954 bp, 87 predicted proteins | sample 7449851 | NCBI WGS metagenome assembly JACCEA01 (sample SAMN15323453, study PRJNA562643) | freshwater metagenome | isolation source: river surface water | place: USA:Blue River Watershed | collected 2017-08-18 | reverse complement strand
TGGACTTGTTGCGGTTCCACCAGTTGTTATGTTTGTTCCTGCATTTACATTTGCAACGCCATCTACATCTCCAATTTTTTGGAATATACTATATAAGTTCGTTCCTCCAGAAAGAATTGTTCCACCACTTAGGGTTGTTGCAGATAAAGATGTAAATGTTCCAATTGAAACAGTTACATCTGGCCTACCTTGATTTAATTTTAAAGTTAATGTATTAGGAACCCAAGTAGCCCCAGTAGTATAAGAATCGGTGGTAGCGGCTATGTCAGCTATATCTGCAACAACAAATCCATTTGTTGTTCCACTTAAAAACTTTCCACTAAGACCAACGCCAGATGTTCCTCCATAAGTAGATATTAACCCAGTTCCACCACTGATGATGAAATTATTATTTATGTTAAGTCTATTTGTAATCTTTTGATTATATAGAGAAGAACCTACCTCGAAAACTCCAGATTGTGTTGATGCCTCATAGTCTCCTCCAGTTACTCCAGAAAATCTAAGAACTCCATTGTATAAGTTTACAAATGGTTCACCAAATAAAGCATCACCTGGTATAGAACCTCCGTTAACTTGTCTATCTCTTACTTTTATCCTTGCTTGTCTAATTTCTGCCATATTTTCTATCTTTTATTAATAAATATCTATTTTTTTTACCAATTCCCCCCATCAATACAATTACCAGACAAAATAATGTTATATTCAGTAACTATAGTATTTCCTAATTCTAATTGATTTGTTTTAACTCTTGTAGATGCTGTAAAACTAACCGCTACACCACCAACTACATTAAGACTTCTAAATCTTTTAATAGGACTACCAATGTCAACAGCATTATCTACTGTTGGCTCAATTGTGGTTATTATATTTATTGTATCTGCAGTAGTTGCTCCAGTAAAATTGTATTCACCACCAGTTCCACCTGAAAGAGGGAGAAAATTTCCCTGGGTTGTTGAGCCTGTTGCAATATTGTTAATTATTATCTCCAGAGGAGTTGAGCCTGAAAATATTGTTCCACCAGAAAGTGTAGTAGCATAAACACCCTCTGTAAATACTGTATCACCTGTTACAGTACCACCTGACAGGTTTAAGAATATTCTTTTTATAGGATGAAAATATTGACCAGACATATTGTTACGCAGCTTTTTATATAAATAGAAATTAAAACTATTTTAAACACAGTAAATACAAAAAAAAAGAGGACTTTTTCAAATCCTCTCCCCTTGGTTAATATCAAAAATATCGTTTCTACATTAAAGAATCCATATTCTAATTAAACTTCTTCTAATATTGGCTTATTTTTACTTGAATTGTAAATATAAATTATTGCATTATCTACCAATTCATCATCCATTTTATATACATCATTCAAGTTGTTAAAGTAAACATTGTAGCAATTATCTCCATATTTTGTTAATGCTTCTGTTGCAACATAAATCCACTCTATATTGTTATCTGCAAAGAAACTCTCTATGTCAAACACTAAATCTGCACTATCTCCATATAAATCTAAACCATCATCAAATAACTCTATTTGGTCTAAATATTTTTTAGCATCTGGATAGTCGTTTTGTATAATTTCAAGAATTGATTTAAATGAATTATAATACTCATCCATAATCCTTCCATTATAATCATCATCAAATAGCTTTGGACTACAATGTATACCTACAAAATTACTTTTATGATTTGACTCATTATATAATTCTTTTAGTATTTCTCTTACAATTTTCCTTATGTTATTTTTTGTATTCATACTCATAAATAGTCTACAAATTCATTGATTCTAATTTTAGAAAATTACAATGCCTTAACAAAACCCTTAACCTCTGATTTATCTATAAGAACAATTAGGTTAGCTCCAGAGTCTATTGCCGACTTCCACTTGGCCTCATTTAAACTTTGAAGCTCAAGGTCTACTCCATTCTTATTGTAAGTCCATCCAGACTTAATTTCAATTTGTTTATCCCTAAACTTAAAGTCCACATGGTATGTGTGCTCAGCTCCATTGAATGTATAGACAAAAGAGTCTCCACTACTAACTTCGCTCAATAATCCTTTTTCTTCTATGAGCTCCAGGAAGTATTTTTCGTATGAACCATTATAATAAATTCCAGTATCTTTATATGATTTTATATTAAATCTTGCTTTTTGATGTCTATGAAACATGTCTCCATCTTTAAGGTGATGAGTAACTCCAAAATTTTCCATTGAGGTATCTTTCTTTTTTTGTTTGATGTCTTCATTCTGGGAAATATTATCCACACCAAACCTTTTTTTAATAGTTTTGTTTTTCTTATCCTTAACTTTTATATTTTGGGATACATTTTCAACTCCATATTTTTTAATAGTAGTTTCTTTTAATTTATCTCTATATTGTTTAAGCTTTAATGGATGTGAAACTCCATGCTCTTTTTCAAACTTATTTATCAACTTACTATTTAATTCATTAAAATAATTTACTCCATATTTTTCATAAAGAGTTTTATTTTGTTGCTCTCTATTACAATAAAATTCATCACCATATTTTTCCAACTTAGTTTCCTTGCTCTTTTCTTTTATTGTGTCAAGTTGAAATACGTTGTCAACTCCAAATTTCTCCTTAACAGCTTCCTTGGAGGACTTTATTCTAGCATCAATATTTTCTGGAAGAGCTGCCCAGTTCTTTCTACATTCCTCAGAACAAAGTTGTCTTGTTTCTTTTTTTCTAACTTCAAAATTATTCTTACAAAATAGGCAACTCCTAATTTCTCTACTATTTATTTTCTTAAGTTCATCAGCACACTTTCTGGAACATGTTTTCATTCCATTCTTTGGATTCTCAATTCCGCAATTTAAACAATTTGTTTTTATATATTTCATTTTTAACCTATTGGTATCAATAAATATATGAAAATTTTTTAAATAAACAAAAAAAAAGAGCATATTTCTATGCTCTTTCTATATTTTCATATGTAACTAATTGAAAATCAATTAGTTATCAGAAATCCTCAAATCTGGCCCCAGTTGGCAAAACTTGGAAAGTAAGGTCGATGAACTCAGCTGTTCTTGTAGGCTGAAGTTGAATCTTACCAACTAATATATTTCTATCAATTGTGTCTGGAGTGTTATTTGAGTCATCCATAACAACTTTGAACGCTGTAAGTCCTCTTTGATTTTGAATCTGAAGAAGTAAAGGCTCAACCTTGGCAAGGAACTGGTCTCTTAATGTTTGGTCGTTTTGTTCGAACAATAATGTAAGAGATGCTGCAGATACTAATCTTCTAACTTGAAGAAGCAATCTTCTGATGTTAATTCTATCAAGAGCAGACTGTCTAACTTGAAGAGTCTTTTGTCCCCAAACAACCACACCTTGTTGTACAAATGTTGCGATTGGGTTAACTCTACCTTGGTAAAGTGTATCTCTTTGGTTGTTGTTCAATCTGATGTCAGCTCTAACAACTTGTGGACCAGCAAGACCCCTGTTAAGACCTGCAGGAGCAAACCATGGTGCAGCTACATTATCTGTAAGTGCGTAAGTTTGAACTGCCATCATTGTAGGAGCCTGATATGTATATCTACCTGAGTTAGGGTCTTCGATTTGAATCCATGGCCAGTAAGTTGCAGCGTAGTTACTATCAATTCCAGTTGCTTCAAGTCTTGATACAACTTCTTCTGCAGTTCCCTTAACAGCTCCTGAAGTAAGTCTTGGTGCATCCATTACATAGATTGCATCTGTTCTATCTTCAACAATATCAAGAGCATATCTAACAATTGTAGTGTTATTACTGAAGTCAACACCTGGAGTTGCAAGAATATTGATGTCAACCACTTCTGGATTAGCCATCTCATCGAGACCTGCCTTAAATGCATCTACATTTGAAAGGTATGCATCTGTAAACTCTTCGTAAAGCTCTGCATAAGATTGATATTTATCCCATCCATCAAAACCTCCAGCTGGAACCAATGTGAATTTCAATTTATTTCTATCAATAAGCGTTTGAGCATCATTTGTATATCCAGTAAGTGAATTAATACTTCCGCTAACAAACTGACTTGCATCTGCAGTATTCTCAAGGTGGAATCCTTTAACAGTTACTCTATCATCTGACTCACCTCCCTCGTAAGCAAATAAATCTGCCTCTAGGTTTTTAACAGCATTCTTAGTAGATACTTGGTTACTCGTAAAGTTAGTATATCCAAGTTCAGAAACTCCAAGGAATGTCTTGAACACTGAATCTCCAGAAAGGTATCCTGTCTTGTAGTAGATGTCAGCTGAAGTTGAACCTGAAATTCCAGAATCTCTTAAGCTATAACCTCTAAATCCAGCAGGAACTGTATTTCTTGGGAAAGAAGCTGCAAGGTCTATTGTAATAAAGCTTGACTTTCTTGGGTATTCTTCATCAGTTGTACCGATTACCTTAGCAATGTAGTTTGAGTCCTCTTCTCTAAGAGAAAGATTAGACCATCTTTCAAGTGCTGTAGATGATGCAGTAGCATCTGTATCTTCAAATCTTCTTACGATGATGTCAAATGTATAGTTATTGATGTCAATGTTTGCAATTGAAATCTTAATTTCTACGTTAGCTGAATCACCATCAGAAATAGTTTGTATTCTAAATAAGTCCTTAACATCACCACCGATAACTCTTGAAACTACCCACGGAGTAACCGCATTGGTATACGAGTTAGCAAAGTCTGTGTAAGAAGTTTCCTCTGTATATACTAAGCTTGGATTTAATCCTGTAATATCTCCTAATGAAGAAGCTTGTCTTACAAAGTGAGGATAAATTCTCTCAACATAAAGATTAGAAGCTCCAGCAATAACCTTAGGATTCTTGCTAAGAATTTTAACTATATAATCTTCTCTTGTTTCATCAAGAGAGATAGTAAATCCGCTGTTTGTTTGTGCTGTAAGTGGACCAGTAGTTGCACTTAATGTAAATGCTCCAAGAGTTGATGTGATAGCTCCGATTGTTACATCACTTTCCTCGTTAAAGTACCAGTCACCAGTAACTTGATTTCTCTTACTTCTAAGAACAGCAAGTGTAGAACCAGACTTAGAACCCTTAGGCTCAACAGTTGTTGCAGCAAGTGACCATGTTCCAGCTGAAATTGGAGTTGCAGTATCATCTGATACAGATATTCCAAGTGCTGCAAATGTTGTATCCGCAGCAAGTGCAGTATTAACTTCACTTGAAGTCACACTTCCACCACTAAATGAAATTACAACATCTAATCCTGTTGTACTCGCACTTACAGTATCACTAGCCATCGCTGAATTAGTTTGAGCTGTGAAATTGTAAGTTGTTGGAGCAACTGCACCAGCCTTAGTAAATGTTAAACCAAAGTTAGTTGATGTACCTGAATATGTAGTAGAAATATCGGCAACTATCAACCAAGCTGGTGAGTTAGTAAATCCGTTATTACCAAGAACTCTTGTTACAGTTAATTCATTAGATTGAGCTAAGAATGAATTTGCCACATATGGAAGTGGAAAATCTGGGTCTGTTGAACCAAATCTAAGCAAATAATCATCTGTAGTTTTTATCTTAATTGGTTCAAAGGCTGGGCCCTTAAGGGTCTTACCTACAATCCCTAACCTTGTAATACCTATTCTTGATGCGAAGATTGTGAAATCTTGCTCTCTTGTAAAAACACCAGGTGAAACAAATATTGTTGCCATATCGCTATTATTATTTTTTGTTAGTTACTTCTTTTTTATTATTCCTTATCGGTATAATCTTTTACTTCTTTTTCAATCTTTTTCAAAGAATCCTCCTCTTTGTCTTTTTTCTTTGGTGTTGATTTTTTAACTTCAACAACTTCAGGCTTAACTTCTTCTACAACCTCAAAGAATCCTCTATTAAAATCTCCATAGTTAATAATTTGTGATACGTTATTGAGAGAAGAAATTTCAACTGTGGCTCCAGCGTTAATCATAACTTTAATAGGAAAACCATTATCCTTAAAATTAACACAATTTGCCTTGTTTCTATTGTTCTTAATCTTCATGTATTCAAACTTTATTATAAATAGAATAAAAAAGATAAAACATTAGTAATTTATCTTCTTTTCTCTGAAATTTTAATTAACACCTTTGTAACTGTATTAACTTTCTCAAACTTAGTGGGGTCAACAATTTTACCCTGTACAAGCAACGGAATATCTATTCTATAAATCTTTTCCTGAGCAATATCTGTCTTGTTATTTTCACTTGGGTCTCCACCTAATTTTGACGAAATATTATATCCATTAATTTTCATATAACCTTGCCCATCAGAGTATCCTTCGGCCAATATCATTTCATAAAAAACGTTGACATCCACCATGTAGTGAGTAAATAAGCTAAGTGTGTAGCTTGTATCAACATATACTGGCTGAGGAATTTTATACAGGTCATATCCCTTTAGGGTTCCGTCAAATGTAGGAACCTTCACATATCTAAAAGTCATCTTCTTAGGTATGGTCCTCTTTAGTGGGGACGTTCCTGGAACTGCGGAGTTTCTGTAGATTGTCATGAAAGGTCTGGTAATTTCTTCTCCAAGCTCATTTCTCATTTCTTTCCAGTTCATTTTTCTTTCAGCCCAAAGCTCTTGAGCAAGCCAAACAATTGGAACTTTTTGGAGCAATCCATTTTCATTAACCATACTAATTTCAAGACTATCAATATAGTCTTTTATTCCTTGGTCTAGGTCTTCAAGAAACAGCTTTTGTGGGAGATAATTGAAATTTTCAAAATCTCCATCCAGCATTTTTCCTATGTTGTCATTAACAGCCATTTCACTTTTTTTAATAAATAGTTTAAATAAATTTGGAAATGCGTGTTTTTATTTAGTATATTTGCCTTGGCTTTTGCTCTGCATACCAGTTTTATTTTTGGGGGCGTTGCTTTCTGATGCAGAGATTTACACTGGGCATGGTAGTTTTACCAGACTCAAAAAATAACAAAATAAGCGCACTTCCCTATAGTCCATCAGTTCATTCTGATTAGCTGTCCCTGCAGACGTAAGTCCAACAAACAATTGTTGGCATTCTCTCACACAGCACCTTTTTAGAAAAGTAATTTTTCAAAGAGGGGGGGATTATAGGGGGGGCGTTCTCTTTTTGAAGTTTTCCCTAAGTCTGGTAGAGGAATTTACTTAGATTATAGAATATCCTTAAGGGAAAAATTTACCTTGCCTTGAAGACATCCTCATCAACTTCAATCGCAGTAATTGTGATATAAAATCTTCTATCTCCTCCCCATGAAAACTCATTAGAAATTTGAGCATATCCATTGTTTACTATCATATAGTATTCATCCTTATACCCAATGTAGTCTCCATTGTTTATATCATAAACCACAAGTTGATTTTGCTTATATTGAGCTAAGTCAAGTTCTTCAAGTTGCTCCATATAGATGTGAGCTGTTAGTTTTCCAAACCCTTTCTTAACAAGTCCTCCGTCAGCCATATATTCTGGGTCAACAGTCTCAACGTTTAACCTTCCAAGAATCTTAACTTCAGGCTTCCAGGCCTTTTGAAATGCCTTTGATTGCCCATATAGTCCATGGGTTTGAGTTCTCTTAAGGTCCATTCTGAATAACATGAATGATTCTTGAAGAATGCTCTCAGATATTTCTCTACCAGCAGAACTAAAGAAAGCTCGTTCTTTGTCTCCAAAGAACAAGCCAATTCCATCAGGAGTTCTTTCGTCATCACTGAATTCTTCTGGTTGTCTACCTATTTCGTTTAAATCTGCCATTTATTTTTTTAGTAAATCCAAATTTTCATTGGAACGAATGAAAGCGTCTTATTTACAGACTCCTGTACTGATACACGTTTTTCCATTATTTTATCATAAGAAAGCTCTTCAAGGTCTTTCTCAAGTTTATCAAGTAATCTCTGCTGGTCCTCTCTACCAGTTGAAATAAGGTCATCCTTATTAAGCGTAAGCTCAGCTCCTGGTATAGGTAATTGTCCATTAAATTTACCTCTAATACCAATACCAAGTAGCTCCTTAGCAAGTGCTTGAGCATATTTTTTAACCCAAGTTTGAGCAACAGAATTAAGTTGACACCAACTTATGTAGTTAAGTTGAGCATCGCCAGGTCCTGAAACAAGTCCATTTCCCGCTTGGATGCTTCCATCAGCATTTGTGGTTCCAGTAAATCCAGGGTTTGCAGTATATCCACTATAATCTGGATTACCATAATTACCAGTTCTATCTCTGTATGTATAGAATACCGTTCCTGGAGTACCAGCTCCACCTCCAATTCCCATTCCTGGACCAGAAGCATTATTTGCATTGTTTGGGACTGGGAATAGTTTTAGAGTTTTAGTTCCATTTGCACCAGGTCTTATCATGTAGCTATACTCTGAGCCTCTAACTCTATTTCTAAGTTTAGCAGCCTGAGCTGTCATTATTGTATCAAATACAGGCATTACGCTATAAAGAGAGTAACCAGCAAATGAAGCACCAAATTCACTAAATGCTATGTTATTGTTACTAAATGGGTCCATACCAAATAGATTTATAAAAGCAGGTGTATACCAAAGTATATCAACAACTTCTCTGTTCGCAGGAATCTCATAATCTTGTGTTCCAGCTGTTAAAGAAATTGATGTTGTCTTAATTTCGGTGGTTCCATTTGCTCCAAGTCCTATTTGCTCTCCAATTTTACTTGCAAATGAATTTTCAAAGTAAAGAGAATTTGATACATACTTAAGAGTGAAGTCAACCTCAGAAGGAAGACCAAGCATCTCCCCAAGCCTATTTCTAAGAACCCAGTCGTTTATATAACCTGAATATTCCTCGATAGCCTCGCAGATACATTCTTCAATTTGTTCATCGAGCAACTCAACACCCATAACAGGCGCACCAAGCTTCCTTCTAATCCTATTAAAGATTTTATTCTTATCGGTTACAGTCATACATGTAAGACAACCTTCTGCGCAAAAATCACTCATAATTTATTGTTTTATCCTCTTAAAGATTGAATATAGTTAGGCTGAAATGCAGCCTTAAATCCCACAAAGGTTCCAGATGCAACGACCACGTTGGCACATACTACATCTACCTTCTGACCCGCAGTTGCAGCCCAAGTAAAAGTTCCACCACCCATAGCGCTAATAGTCACAGTTCCAGCTCCAGTGCAAAAAATTTGATGAACAGTAGATGCTGAAACTCCATTGCCTAAATCAGCAATCGTATAAGTTCCTGCAGTCATTGGTACTGCTGTCCAATTTGTGTTGTGAAAAGCCATAATTATAATTTTCTTATAAATAGGTTGAGAAAATTTGATTCACATTTGTTTAGACTATTTATATTAAGAAACTTTCTTTTTATGATAAATTTTGATAGAAATAGATTTAATGAGATGACTACGAGCGAGAAAATCGCCTTCGTAAATGACCTTGTTACTAAAAATACTTTACTTACAAAAGAAGAAATGTATTATTTATCTCCACAAAATAGAGAAAAGTATTTATTTAATCGTGTGAGAACTTCAGATTGGCTTGAGGACTATGAGTTTGATAGTATGTCAGATGAAGAGAAAAAGATTTATATGTCTCAAAAAAGATACCTTGAAAATATTCATATAAAAAACTTGACAGATGAACTTCAGAAGGAATATATAGATAGTGCTATTTTATCTGGAGCACAATTAAATGATGGAGAATTTCATGAGCTACATAGTGATGATTTAAGAAAATATTATGTTGAGCAGAAATTACTACATTCAACAATAGTCGTTCTTACATCAGAGGAGCTTAGTTATCTTGATTCTGATAAGCAAAAAAAATACATCAATAATCTGAATAGAATGGGTATGGCTCCAAATTCAGGTGACTTTAAATATTTCAAGCCAGAAGCAATGAGATACCACTTAACTCATAAGAGAGTTAATGAAGTGAGAGCTTTTGTTATAGATGGATTGAAAAAGATTTTGAAGTAATAAAAAAAAATAATACATTTGCAACTAATTTCAGTTGTAATGAAAATATTTTTTTTAGATATAGATGGTGTTCTAAACGACTGTAATTCCACAGGCGTATTTCACGAAAATTCCACAGACATATTTTGCATAGCAGTCTTGAATGAAGCCTTAAGGCGCACAGGAGCTAAGGTTATCATTATTTCATCATGGAAGGATAACTTTGATTTTGAGGTAGTTAGAGATTTGCTGTATCAAAGAGGAGTTCTTCAGGATTCAATAATAAGTTCTACAGAGCGAGATATTCATAAGGAACAGGGAATCAAAAATTTTCTGGAGCATTCTCAGGTCGAAGATTTTGTTATAATTGACGATAATTTAGAGCTTCAAGACCCTGTGTTGAAAAATTTTTGCGTCCGAACCGACTCTCATGTCGGACTTGCTCCAGAAGACCTTAATCGAATCATCAATATATTGAAAGTCGATTCTAATAAATTAAATCAAGATGTTGTTAACAGTGAAAAAAAGTTGCTGCTTGATTTTTTAGAAAGTATATCAGTTTCCCATCCAAAGACAAATGAATTTATAATAGATAATTTCCTTAAAAACAAAAAATATGCACCAAGAAAAGGCACAAGAATTTTTTATGAAATTTAGAACAATTCCACCATCATCACCATACACAGGAATAGATGATGAAGAAGCAAAGGAATGCGTAAAAGTTTTGATTTCCATTTTAATTGAGGAAACAAAAGACTGCATAGAACCAACTGGGAACTATATAATGGATGATGCATATTATAAAGAAGTTTTAAAATATGTTGATGAGTGTAAAGTTCAGTAATAAAAGTTTATTAAACAAAAAAGAGGAACTCTTTCGAATTCCTCTCTTTTTTTAGTTTATGATTATTAAACTTTCCTTTTCCTTTCGGATTAGTACTTGTTAATGTTATCAATGTATACAACTCCGTAGAATCTGTTGTTAACCATTTTCTTAGCGTAACGAGTCATGATACCTTTTCTTGGTGTGAAATCGTTAGGGTCAGTGATAGTTTGTGTCAACTGAAGAGGGATGTACGGTGCGTAGATGTAACCTGCTTCAAGGAAAGTGTTACCTTTGTGTCCAAGAAGAACGATGTTAGCTGGAAGATAAGGGTCTTTGTAGACAACATATCTAGAACCAAGGTTACCAATCTTTTCAACACCAAGGTTGTACTTTTCGCTTTCTGGAGCTGCGCTACCATCAACGTGGAAGTATTCAAGGTCATCAAAGATTGCTCCTGCTTCAGCAGAACATACAATCCAGTTAGCACCACCTCTAAGGGTTGCTTTGTGAATTTGAGCAGAAAGCTCGTTAATTCTTGTGATAAGAGTCTGGTTCCAGTCTTTTTGAGTTCCGAAGAAGTTCGCATTAGATGAAAGTCCAGCGTAGTCCCATCTTGCTCTAAATGGCGCACCATTAATAAGGTCGATGATGATTTCTCTATCAATTTCCGCTGCAACGTGCTCAGAAAGAAGAGCAGTAAGCTCAGCTTCAGCATCAATTGAGTGGTATGCTTCAAGGTCTTGAGCAAGTTCTGGAGTCCAGTGTGCTCTAAGTTTTCTTGTTACAGTGTTTACAGTTACAGATGAGAATCTGATTGTAAGTTCAGCCATTTCTGACTTAGCCTCAAGGTCGTTGTAAATCTGGTAAGCAGGAACTGGAGAGATTGTGAAGGCTGCTCCAAAGTTAGTACCGTCATTAAGCATATTAGGGTTGAAGTCAGTACCATATACACCAGCTGGTCTAAGGTCAAGAACTACTCTTGCAACACCACCTGCATATTGGTCTTCTGTCCAAGTTTGAACTGAAGAGTAGAAAGGAATATTTCCACCAGCAGCAACAACTAATTGGTTACCTGCAGCACCTGAATAATAAATATTAGTTACAGCAGAGAATCTCAATGAAGCTGAAGACTGTTGTTTAGACGAGTCAAATACGTATGTACCTGAGTTAAGGTTGAACACCATGTTGTTAAGACCACCAACCCATGCAGTAGCTGCAGAAGAAGAAGTAGCACCCATTGCTGTGTAACCTGTACCAAAAGACATATCAAATCCTTGGTTGTTGTAGAAACGCTCATAAGCACTTGTGTCAGTAAAAATTGGTCCTGCTTGTCCGTTAGCTGTGTTTTGAGGAGCAACGATGTCTCTTGTTCCTGTTCCGTTAACGATTCCTGGAGGAATAGCGTTAAATGATGTATCTCTACCATCATAAGATACTCTTGCATCCATATAGAACAAAAGTCCAGAAGGAAGAGCTAAAGGTTGTACTGATACGATTTCGTTAGCAAGTAATCTTGAGAATACTCTTCTTACGATTGGGAATGCTACTGTGTCGAAACGACCTGCAGATGAATCAAGAGTTACCTCGTTCAACATTGCTGCAGCTTGGTTCTCAAGAAGCTGTGCTACGTTAGCAGCTTTGATACCCTTCATTCTGATAGGGTTACCTTGCATATCGTATCCTTCATCAAGAAGACCTGAGTCAGACCAAGAATCTACGATTGCCTTTCTTTGTTCAGCTAAGTTTTTAAAGACTGTAAGTCCAACTTTACCACTGTTCAATAATTCGCTCATTTTTAAAAGTTTTAGTTTGTTTAACAATAAATATGTTTAAAAAAAGTATTTTCGTTTTTTAAGTACTTTTTTTTGCGAAAAACATATTTTTTTATAGTTCATTTTTTTTGATTCCAGCAAGTTGCTTCATTCTCGAAACCTCTCTACTCTCGTATAGTGGCTGAGAAACACTCTTAACTGGTGTTGACTTAATTGAAGTGCTTTTTATGCTTTTCTCAGGGTTTTTGTTAACCTTGATTTTGTGCTCGCTTACAATTGACTTGTAAAGTTTTTCAGCATCCTCTACAGTATCGCACTTGTCGAATTGCTCAGAAATCTGAACTTTTTCATCAGTTGTAAGTCCACCAGACATAGCTACTTTATAAGCCATTACCAACTTAGCGTTGTAGTCTTGCATTTGACCAAAATTTTCCTGAAGTTTGATGAAACCGTTCTCGAACTTAACAAGTTCTGCTTCGAGTTCTTCTCTCTCCAATTTTAAACTTTCGTTTTCCTTAATGAGCTCAGCTAATTTAGCCTCATATTGAGCTTTATTTTCATTCATTTCTTTTCTATGTTCAACACCTTGTCTTGGAAGAATTGCAAGTCTGTTAGAGTGTCTTAAGTTATGACCTACTCCAAGCATTTCATCCATAGTGTCTTCAACATCCATTTCTACATCGTCTCCGACAATTTCAAGAATGTCATCTTCATTTTCTGGTAATTCCATTTCGTTGTTAACAACTTCAAATGTAATTTCCTCAGCAACTGGTGCTGGAGCAGGAGCTGGTGCAGCCTCTGGTGCTGGAGCAGCCTCGGTGTCGTCAATTATTTCAATCTCATCACCTGCAGATTCACCTCCACCCATCATGCTCATCATTTGGTCCATTTTGTCCATAAGAGCTTGAAATGGATTTGCCATAGTTTCAACAGCTGGCTCAGCTTCTGGAGCTGGTGCAATTTCTGCTTCTGGAGCTGCAGCAGCTTCTGGAGCTGGAGCTGGCATAGCAGCTTCTTGTTCTTCGAAGTTCATTTCTTCTGTCATTTCGTCTATTTCTGAATTATCAATTTCAATTTCGTCATCTTCATCAGATACGAAAATTTCTTCATTATCATCTTCACTTTCTTCTTCATCATTTTCTTCAGAAGAAAAAACATGCTCTGTAGATTGACCTTGAGGGTTTAATTTAATTTCACCGTTATCGTCAATTATTATTGTAGTTCCATCAGCATCAATTGTAATCTCTTCGTTAAGAGCTTCATCTTCCAATGTAGAATTCATTAATTCAATAACTTTCTTGCTAACATCCTCTTTAAGGGTTTTAGTAGCTTCTTCTAAAGCAAATTTTTGAATCTCTTCAAATTGCTCCTTAGCTTCCTTAAGTGTTGATTTGCTAATCTTTTTATCGCTCATAACCTTTGATTTAATAGCTTTGATTTTTAATAAATATTACTAAATTTTGTAAAAACTAATTTTAAATATTTTTTTTTACTTATTTTTCCAAAAATCACTATTAGCTAATTGATTTATTTTCTGATAGTGAGATATTTTTTCTTGTACACCTTCTGTAGTTAAAACACCAGTAGATTGAGAAAGAGGAATCATTCCAACTCTTGTTGCCTTATGTCCCTTACCCTCTCTGAACAAATACGCTCCTGGCGTAGATGGAGATGATACAAAGTCAAATGCAATTAATTCAAAGTCTTCTTGAACAATATCTTGGTCTCCCTTGTTTTTTACCGAGCCAACTCCTCTTGATGAAATACCAAGCATGAATCCAGCCTTAAGAAGTCCCTTAAGAATTTGTCCAGCTGGAGTTTCTTCAGCGATTAGTACTTTACCGTAAAGGTCTTTACCTTCCCACCACATTTCTGTTACTCTATGTGATACATTAGCAAGAGATACTACTGCTGAGTCTGGGTGGTCAAGTTCTCCACCTGCAGTATGATTCTCAACAAGCTCCATGTACTTATCAACCTCTCTTCTTAGAATATGCTCTGGATATACCCTACCATTTCTATTAAGCTGGTCAGCCTTCTGAAGAATACCAGTCATGATAAGTGGCTTACCAGTTTTTTCAGATTCTGTTATAAGTTCCTTTGGGCACTTAAATTCATAGAATTCTGAGATAATGTATTTTTCGTTATTAGTTATCATATTTTGTGGTGTTTAACTATAAATATTCTATTTTTTTGAAATTTAGGTATGTTTAATAAAAAAGCCCCTTGGATAGGGGCTTTCTAAAATTAGAATTATTGTTAGTTGCTTCCTGAGTGGCGTTTTTTATTCGTTATGAATTCGTGATACCCTTCTTTTGTACCCTTCCAGTCAAGAGGCAAATTATTTTCTTTGTTATATTCTCGTTGTTTTTCACTAACACCCTTCAGTGTAGCCTTTATCTTTTCTATAGCAGATGGAGCTTCTGATTCATTTGATGGAACCTTATACCCCTTATCTCTAGCAATGTTTATTGAGGCCGCCACAGCTCTTTCATGAGAATATCCCTTATCTTTCATTAGGTGACTAATTTCTTTTCCTATAAAGTTACTAGCTGAGTCAGAATATTTTTTCTCACTTAAAGAATCAAGTTCTTCATTAATTTGCTGAATTCTATTTTCAATAGTGGTCTGTCTATGAATTCTTTTGACACCCTCTCTAATCATTTCAGCAAGTTGCTCTCCACTAAATACAGATGGTAGGTCTTGGGGGTTTACTTTATAGTCGCTACCAAATTCTTGATAACCATTAAGGTCTGAAAATTCATCATCATAAGATTCATCACCACCTTGAGTAAGTGAGTTTCCTTGAGTAGGAAGCGGCTCTAGTCCAAGATTTATATCATCATCGTAGTAATCCTCACTTCCAGTTCCAAGACTATCTTCAAAATCAATTTCATCACGAGCCTCATCTTCTGCAGATAATCTACTTGCAAGATTTGACTCCATAAGGCTCTTCTTTATGAAGGCTATAATTTCTTCTTTAGACATTTCCATTTTTAATACTTTTATAATAAATAGGAAAAAAAAGACCCCCTTGAGGAGGTCTAAAAAAATAGGTATTACATTGATTTTTTAAATATCTCAAATTCATCTTGATTGAGCAGGAAATCAGAGTCACCAATTATATTGGCCATCTTAACTGCTTCATCGAAAATTCCAGTATTTTTCTTATTACTTATAGGAATTTTTTTATCTTCATGTATGTTTATTGTATGAAGATAAAGCTCAAGTGAAATAAAATTCCTCTTGTTGTTATAGTTTATGTTCTCTGGTATATTTTTGATATATATATTGTCTTTTTCATTTGTGAAATATTGGCTATTCTTGAGCTTTTCTCTTAACTCGTTTTTGTATATATCAGACAATCTTTTGTTTAACATATCCTTAAGCACATCTTGACTTTCATCTAACAGCTCCTCAACTGGCTTAGCCCAGAAGCTGATGAATATATAAATTGTCTCTGGAGAATCCCTGTTCTCAACAGTGCCTATTTTTACATTAATATTTTTATTCTTAATAAGACCACCTTCAACCTTAATCTCTCGTGCAGTTCTCTTAGCTTTAACTTCCATCGTTTTTAATTATCATTAATAAAGAAATATAAGAAAAGAAAATATCTAAAACAAAAAAAGTGAGAAATAATCTCACTTTTTTTTTGCATAATATAAAAATTAGTAGTATGTAAATTTTTTATAGTTCCTCAAGCATCTGCTTAAGGTCTATACACTCAAGGATATACTCGTCAAGTTCAGATAATGAAACCTGGCCCATTCTCTCGATTTTACTCTTGAATTCCATCAACACCTCATGATTAACCTTATCTGTATTCTCATCATCAATTAAAGAATTTATCTTATTGATGCTTTCCTTTTTTATGTCTTCAAGATATTCTTCTTTTCTTGAGTTACTTGATGTAAGGACAGAAAGAACTTCTTTTTCAGACTCATTAAGGTGGTCATATCTCTTATTGAAATTATTAACAGCTAACTTTGTAATAAATTTCCAAGATTCACTAAGAGCTGGAGAATCATCAACCTCAAGAGACTGCTCTTCTTTACTCACTTCTCGTGTAAGATATTCAAGAATCATATCATAGGCAAGTCCCTCTCTCTCGAAGTCAGAAAATGCAGGATTACATGCAGATTCTATCAAAGTGTTTATTGACTCAAATAGGTCTCCATTTTCTCTAGCCTCAACATGACTTACATCTGGATTACCAAGCAACTCTTTTCTTACGCTCATATTTTCTCTTAGCATTTCTTGCCAGTTTGAATTTCTAAACATACTCAAGTTTTGATTAAGAAATCTTTCAGCCAATCTTTCTTTAGCAAATGGCTTGCACTCCTGAATGTTTTTATAGATTAACTGTTGCTTTTTTAAGTTAGGACTCGCATTTGTCTTCTTTATAAAACTTTCAAGAGTTACACTCTTATTTTCTCTCATAAGCTCCATTGACGAAAGTCTTGCTACACTATCTCGTATTGCTCCAAAGTTATAACTAATATTTTTCATACTTTAAGGGTCGTTTATTAATAAATATATTAAAAAAGACAATTAATTAATATTTTTTTTTGTTAAATTAGATTTTTTATGTAAATTCGCTTCGACAATTAAGTTAAAAATCTAAAAAGTACAGAATTATGTCAAATTATTTGAATGCTGGAAACGGCAAATTCTTCTACAACCAGGTTGTTAAGCCTGAGTCTTCCGAGACAAAAACAGTAGAGGTTTCCGCACACCACACTTTTATCATTGACTGCTCTGGTTCTATGTGGGGTGAATTAGCCCAAATCCGAAAAGACTTGTTTAACAAGATTTCTACAATGCTTAAGCCTAATGATTCAGTAACAATCATTTGGTTTTCTGGTAGAGGTCAGTTTGGAGTTCTTCTTGAGGATTATCACGTAAACAGTGCCATCGGTCTAAACAAGGTTAAAGACCTTATCGACAAGTACCTAACTACAGTTGGATTAACTGCATTTAGAGAGCCTCTTATTGAACTTAAGGAAGTGATTAAGAGAGTTCAAGGAAGAAATAAGGACATGCTTCACACAATGTTCTTCTTGACAGATGGTTATGATAACTGCTGGTCAACAAAAGAAATCATCAGCGCAATTGAGGGAGTTAAGGAAGAGCTTGCAAGTGCAACAATCGTTGAGTACGGTTGGTACTGTAACAAAAAACTTCTTAACGAGATGGCTACTGCTGTTGGTGGAGTTCACACATTCAGTAAGAACTTTGATGAATACGAGCCTTACGTAGAGAAAGCGTTTAACAACGGTCAAAGCGTTAAGAGAAGATACATCAAGCTTGACTATGCTGCTCACGGTGGTGTTGTGTTCAATATCATTGATGGTGATATTGTTACTTATCTTCCAAATGAGGATAATGAAATTTTTGTTAGTGTTGATGGTGAAGTGAACCTATTCTACTTTACAGAGACAACTCCTAGTGCTAACTATATTGGTGATTCAGAATTTATTTCTGATGCAACACTTAAAGGAGACACTTCTAATGTTATTTTTGCTGGACTTTACGGAGCGGCATTTGCATACTCAAGAAGTAGTGACTACAACATGGTTTCTGAGATATTGAAATTATTGGGTGATGCTTACTTAATTACTGAGAAGGCAAATACTTTCGGTACTCAAAAAATCAACGAGCTTGAGGCTAAGTTCATCAATTCGATGAATAATGTTAGCGCAAGATATACTGAGGGATACAATCCAGACCTTGAGCCAGCAGAGGATGCTTTCTGTGTTATGGATATGCTTGAGACATTAATGTCAAGTGATGACAATGTTTGGTACCCAAGACACGAGTCTTTTGGCTATAAGAGAACTGGTGGTAAGGCTGTTGCTAAGAAGTCAGATATGACTCAAGAGGACAAGGATGAAATCAAGAAGCTTACTGAAGCTGGAGACATCGCAGCTCTTCAGGCTAAATTACAGGAGGTAGGAGAAACTACGACTGAGACATTGACATTCAAATACAATGAAGAAATGCCATCAAGTCCAATTTCAAACCTTACCTGGAACGAGACAAGAGCAAATCTTTCAGTTCAAGTTCAGTATGAAGGATATGTTGAGCTTCCAGACAATCAATTTGGATTAGGTCCAAAGTTTGATACTCACATCTTCAGAAACTATACAATCATTAAGGATGGTGTAATTCACACATACGAGTTACCAGTAAGCTTGAATAAAGAAACATTTGACACACTTCAGGCAAATGAACTTCTTGAGGGTGAAACTTGGGAGGCTGGTAAAATCATGGTTCTTAATTTCTCTAAGTTGCCTGTAATTAACAGACAAATGGTTAAATCTCTTTCTGCAGAGGCTCTTTTCAAAAAATCTCACGAGCTTATTAAGCTTCAGGCTGCAAACTATGTTTTCGGTCAGTATAAGAAAAGATTGTTTGAGGGTGCGAGCAAAGGATTCTCTGACCTTTATGGAGCTGAGGCTACTGAGTGGCTTAAGGGACTTGGCTTAAGAGACTACGGATTTAATCCACCATCAACAGTTGAGAAAATGAATGAGGAAATCGAAGTTAATACTCTTGAGGTTAAAATCAAGGGATTATCTACAGCTCCTACTAAGAAAGACTTTGATGCTCTTGAGAAGAAATTTCAAGCAGGTCTTGACGAAAGTTCTCTTTCAGGAAAAGAATTACTTATTTCTCCTGCAATGAAAGAATTCGTAGCATTTGAAGCTACACTTAGCGGTCTTTCTGAAGATGCTAAGAAAAAAATGATTGAAGAGTGGATTTATAGCAAGTCTGATTCATTCAGAGGAGCTAAGACTCAGTTGATGACTGAAATAGCTAAGGCTAAGTTCTTGACAATCGTTGGAAAATCTTGGTTCCAGGAATTTGCAAGTAGAGAAGATAATGAATTGACTCTTTTACTTGATGGTCAGGATACAACTTGTACTGTTATTGACAAGCAAGCAACTATTAAGTTGTAATTGATACACTACAGAATAAGAAAGGGAGCTCATTTGGGCTCCCTTTTTTTATTTTGCTTCTGCAAGCTCTTTGTTATGAACTTTCTTATCTTGTAAGATGCTCTTGTAGAATTCTACTCTATCAGCTGTAACATTTGTAATTTCATATCTGTCCTTTACAAATTCATGAAGATTATTAGCAAGCTCCTGTCTGTATTCAGGGTCCTCAATCACTCTCTTCATGTGCTTATACCAATCTTTCTTATCATTTTTAACAAGAAGTCCTGTTTTACCATCCTCTATTAATTCCTTATAGATTCCGAAGTCTTGAGCAATTAATACCTTTTTCTTCATACCAGCCTCAATAATTTTTAGCTCTGACTTAACCTCATTAAATACATGTCTCCTGTTCTTAACTTGAACTGAGTGTGTACCGTTTGGCTTGTGATGGATAATTCTTTCCTCAAATGTATCAATAAGTGGAGCCAGACACACATCAGCGTAGTCATAGTGCTTTCCATACTGAGTAAGAGGAAGTGTCCATCTTCTAATGTAGTTCTTCAGGTATTGGTCATCCTTATAGTCAGAATCCTTTGCTTTTTGAATTTTATTAAGCCACTTATAATATTCTGGGTCATTATCCTTGTCTTTATAATTTCCTGTAAAAATCTCCTCAAATTTACACCACACAGTTTCGTGAGGCAAAATAGGTCGAGTTCTTCTCTCGTTGTTTGGCAACATTTCAGTGATAGTACCTCTTGTATCAAATCCGCACATTATAACCTGGAACTTATCTCTAAGCTCATTGTTGGACCAAAGTTGTTGAAATCCAGGTCTCATAAGCTCAAGGTCATGTAAGTGTGAAGAACCTCCAATCCAAGAAATTCTACACTTATCAGATACGTTTTCTGTTACATCAGAAGTCCACATCTGATGTTCCATATTAAGAGCATTAGGAATTACAACCACATTTTTATTAAATGGTCTTATGTAATCCGCAAATACTGTTGTCGTTGTAGTAACATAGTCAGAAAGCTTTAGATTGTTTGAAATTTTTTCACTTAATTTTTCTGCCTTAACTATTTCATATAGTGGATGAGTTGATGGTGGCTCCCAGAAGTCATCAATATCCATTACCAATATTGTCCCGCTTTCCTTTATCTTAGAAAATAATTCAGCAGAAGTCTCATAAGGACCGATATGTCTATGGAAGTGAATTATATCGAAGCTTTGAAAATAAGCAATGTTATTCAAGTTTGGTTGATGATTAATCTCAACTTCAATTTCATCTCCAAAATGCTTTTCTATTGCTTGTGCTGGCCAAATGGAGCGAAAATGTCCGACACCTTGTGTATCTGACGGGATAATTAATAATTTAATTTTCTTCATTGTATAAGTGTTCCTGTTGGTATTATGTTTAAATTCATGACTTTATTATTCCCATTTTCATCGACAAAAGAAATATCTGCGCTGACAATACATTTATCAACTAATTCTGGACTATCATCCCAAACAACCTCATGTTTAATTGTTGGCAAATAATCCTTTAGTATTGTTTTAAGGCTTTCCCTAAGTACATGGTCATATTGTTCAAAAAGAGCCTTAGCGGACCAGTGCTCAATTACAGTTTTTATCATTTTTCCATGTAAAGATAATTCGTCTACTATAAATGGCTCCTCTAAATTCGACATAATTCTAATTTTAGAAAATATATAATTTGATTTAGACAAAATCAACACTTAAATTAAATAAACAAAAAAAGAGGATGAAATTCATCCTCTTTCTATAATTTAAGTGTGCATTAGTTTTCTGAGTAACCCTCAACATTCTTTACAGCATCTACAATGTCTATCATAGCCTGTCCGAGTGGTAATTTTAATTCAGAGTTATCAAATGTTCTATCAACCTCAACAATCTTTCTTCTCTCCTGAGCATCAAGTGGAGCCGTAAGTCTATCTGAAGAAAGAACTATCTCTCCTGGTTTTAAGATAATTCCAGGATTCATTGCTCCACCAAGAGCAATAGAAATTTTAACTGGAGCAGAGCTTATGTTTTTAATTTTCCAAGTATTCATAATAATGTTTTTTTAAAATGTAGTTGTTTAGCCTATTAAAATAAAGTCAATTAATTTTTAATATAGCCTCTTGTCTTAGAAATCCTCTCTTTTGGAATGTAGTAGATATTTCCATCACACTTCCACTCTTGGACTTCTTCGTTTTCTCTAATAAGCATTGAAGTATCACCAGAATTTATTTTTTCATTCAATTCCTGTGGTAGAACAACCTTTTCGAAACCAACACCCTCAACTATTTCTCTCATTGTAACAACAAACTCAATCTCTTCATCGCTACTTGTATCTTCATTAATGTATTGACCTTGCTCGTTAGTTGGTATATTTGGATTGTTAGGGTCTATTGCTCCAGTGGAATAACTAGGAACCTCATTAGAGGCCTTCTCTGTATTTGTTAAAAGAGAATCCTTAACAATTCCCATTACAATATCATGTACAACCTTCTCAAGGTCTACTGAGTTCTTAATGTAAGTTTCAAGCTCTCTTTGTGTAGTTGAGTCAATTTGTGGTAGCGAAGGTGCTGCATATGGATTCTCCTTATATTCAGTACCTCCAGCGTAATCTGGCAAAGAACTCTTCTCTGTGAAGCTACTTGTGCCATTGGTGTAGTTAAAAGTAATTTCCCCTATCTCCTCGAACTTAGCAACATAAACCTTAGCCTTTGTCTTCCCTTGTTCAATCCAAAGGTCATTCATAGATTTTTTAACATCAGGGTCATCCATAAGTCTTAGTGGCTTGTATGTAAGATTTTCTCCACTTTCTCCAATATCATTGTATTGAAAAACAAATAGCTCGCTTGGCTCAACCTTCTTAAGAATTTCTGGTAGCTCAGGAGAGTATCCCATTACAGGTAAAGAAGGTTGTTCTGTTGGGCTTGAGCCTGCATCAACAAAGATGGCCTCAGTATTACCTGAGGTATTTTGAGACATTACTTCATTTTCATTTGGAAAATTTCCTTCATCATTACCTCCTGCTGGAAGTTCAGGAATATCAACCTCGCTCACAACACTAGGTATTTCTTTTGCCGCCTCTCTTTGTTTGAAGGCAAGAATCTTTTCTTTAATCCTCTCAATAGCATCTTCTGGAAGAGCGCCATCAAGATTTTCTTGCCTGATTCCGTTGGCAATCAATGTTTTTAATTCTTCTATGTTGATTTGTTTTGGCATAATAAGCTTTTCTATATAAATATTAAGTTTTTTATTAAATCAATAACTCTTTGTTTTAATCAAAAAAATGCTTATTTATTGGTAATTAATAATTAATTTATGACGCAACAACGTAAGAGACCAAACAAAAAGCTATCAAAAAATGCTCAAGAAGAGATTGAAGACTATAGAGCTTCAAAACTTGATAGAAGTGTTATTGAAGAGTTTATAAAACTTAAGGAATTAGATTTTGAACTTACAAATAAACAAAAACACCTTGTCAGAATCCTTAAAACAAATAGTATAGTTACTATAGTTGGACCTCCAGGAACATCTAAGACATTTATATCGTGCTATGCAGCAATGCAAGAATTCCTTAAGGGAAAGTATGATAAAATTATTTTATGTAAGCCAACAGAGGTGTTATCTGGTACCAAGGACCCAGGAGCACTCCCAGGGACACTTGATGAAAAAATGTCTGTATATGCAGAGTCTTTTTTTGATGCATTTGAAGAATTTTTGGATACCAAGAATTTTAAGCATCTTTGGGATACAAAGGCAATAGAATTTAAGCCAGCCCAATTTTTAAGAGGACGCTCGATAAAGAATGCCTTTATTATAATTGACGAGTTTCAAAATTTTGACTCAAAGGCTCTAAAGTCTATTGTAACAAGGAAAGGTAGAAATAGTACAATTGTATTTATGGGTGACACAAGACAGAATGATATTAAGAAAAGTCATGTTGCTGTGGATGTATTTAATCAGCTTATTAATGAAATGGGAGAAGGGTGTGCTACTTTTAAGTTTGAAAAAGAGGATATTGTTAGAGACCCACTTTTAATTAAACTTATGGACCTTTGGGAGAAATATGAGGATGAAGATAAGTGGCCAGATACAATAAAAGGAGCTTAAGGGTAAATTTTAATTTTTTACCCCTATTTATAGAAAATTAAAATTATGAATATAAGCTATTTTGTACCAGGAGCTCCAGATGATAAGCCTAAAAAAGAAGATAAAGGCTTAATTAGTCCAAATCAACTTAGAGAAGGCGCTCAAAAGAAGGCTCAGAAAATAGAGCAATCTAAGAATAATACTGGCCTTATGTCTAATAATGAAGGTAAGTTGCTAACAGATGATGGAAGAGAAATCTTTAATGAAAATAAATAAGTCATGAGTGAAGAAAATAAGAAACCAATCGACAAAGGATTAATTCAGCCACAAGACATTAAAACTCCAGCAAAAAAAGTTGAGAGAAAAATAAGTCTTAAGAATGATATTGTCGAAAGAGATGGTGAAATCAAAACGGATGATGGTAGACAACTCTTAAAATAATTGGCTAAGCCATAAATGAAAAAAGCTCGACTAATGTCGAGCTTTTCTTTTTTGTAAATTTTTTATTGAGGATTCTTCACTAACTTCTTTATATTTTGAAGCTCCATTCCTCCGTCTATGATTTCCTCATATCTATTATTAATCTTTCTATACACCTTAAGCTTTCCATTTCCTCCAAGGCTAAGATTTGGGATTGCCACTAAATCTCCAGAAACTAATCCTGGAATATCTGTGTCAACAATTCTGTAGTTGTTTCCATCCTCTATTTGTTTAACAACATCAAGTTTAAATTTAGAAGTTTCAATCCTAAGAGCCCAGTCCTTCTTGAAATTTTCATTCTCGAACTCAGTCATACTCTGATTCTTAAAAACCCCCGCTCCCTTTGCAGAAACATCAACTATCTGGCTGTGTAAGTCAGATTTTTGTTGATTAAGAAGCTTAATCTTTGTGTTGTACCCATTGATAACCTTCGTAAGTGCATCCATTTGCTCAGACTTAATTCTATTCAACTCAGCAAAGTCCTCCTTGCTAATAGCAGACTGTTCTTCGTTATTAAGCTTTTCAAGTTTTTTCTCAAAAAGTCCAATAACGTCATTAACGTCCTCCATCGAATGTTTAACTTCTGAAGATACATCTTTTAAAAAAGAAGCCTGAGATTCTTTTATAATTCTCAGGCTCTCTTTTCTAATCAGGTTTCTAATTAATTTTTCTTTATCATTCATGAATGATTCAATTACTTGTTAAGTTTAGCAAGTGCTTTCATTCTTTCAAGCTCTCTGTCAAGAGCACTTTTTTGAGCTGGAGTTTTTCCTTCGCTAAGTAAAGTAGTTCCTTTCTTAACACCCTCATTAACGTGCTTATCTTTTTCCATGTAGTCATTGAATCTTGCTTCTGAATCTTGTGCTGGAGTCTCACCTTCGATTGGCTCCTCAAGGTCTTCATTTACTTGTTGAACATTACCGTTCTCACCATCTGGTTGCATTTCAGCATATTCTTCAATTTCTTCTTCTTCATCTTCAGAACTCATGTCGATAACTTCAACATCTTCCATGTCTTCCATTTCTTCTTCGCCTTCTCCGCCCATTTTAGCGTCAAGCTCTCTTCCAAGTTCAGCAAATTTCATTTCGAAATATCCCATTTCTGGAGCTTCCATTTCTTCTCCACCAAGTTCCATTTCTCCTTCTACTTCTTCGTCTTCCTTCAAGTGGCTTCCGATTTTTTCGAATTTCTCATCATATTTCTTGTCAGCCTCACCAGCTCCAGTCCAACCTGTAGACTTAACGCTCTTAAGACCTCCAGCCTCAACTTCAGAAAGAGTCTCAGGAAGACCACTTAATTCCTCGTTAATCGCCTCAAGTCTAGCTTTGATTTCATTAGCTCTCTTAGCATCTTGAGCCATAGAAGCATACTCTTCTTTAATGATTTGCTGTAACTCGGCTTTTGTTATTTTAAATTTGTTGTCGTTTTTCATGACTTATAGGTTTTCGTTTTATGATTATTTTATTTATTTGCAAGTTGACTCTTAAGAGATTCAATTTCAGCTTTAAGCTTAGCGTTCTCATCAATAATATCCTCATTGATTGGTTCCTTTTTTTCGCTTTCGCCAAATTCAGCTTCTAATCTTGCGATGTTTGAGATGTTTTGAAATTTATCATCAACAAAGCCATGTTTGTGCTTGTCTGACATATCTCCTACAAAACCAAAAGAACCAGCCATTCCTATTTCAGAAAGTATTTTTTCACTTTCTTCATTTAGAGTACCAAGCTCTGCATTGATTTTTTTAACCTCCTCATAAAGCTGTTCTTTTCTTTTAATTCTAAGACTTTCCTTAAGGATTGCATCTTTAATAGCGTTAGGGCTAACTTTTGATTTGTTCATCTTTAATCGTTTTTTAATAAATATTCAAAAAAATTGATTTTCTCAATATAATTATTTATTTTTCTTTTCAAAAGCATTTGCTTTCATATAAATAGAAAGAAAATGTAGAAATTGAAAATTTAAAAAAAAATTTACACATGGGAAAGTTAATAGAAGCAACAAAAGAAGAGTTTCAACAGATTTTAGAATCTGATAAAAATATTATTCTTGCAGATTTTTGGGCACAGTGGTGTGGACCATGCAAGATACTTGGGCCTATCTTAAGTGATGTTGCAAATGAAGTAGAAGATGTTACTGTTGTTAAGATAAACATTGATGAGGGAGACAACTCTTCCCTGGCAGCTCAATTTGGAATTAGAAATATACCTACAGTAGTTGCCCTTAAGAATGGTGAACAAGTTGATAAGTTCGTTGGAATGAAAAAAAAGGAAGAAGTTATCGTGTTCATTGATAAAAACAGAGAATCAAATAACGTAGATGAGTCAAAAAATTAATGCAATAGTATTTTCATCAGACCTTTTCTTATTAAAAAATCTTTTTTTGATTATTTATAAGAAAAAATGAAAAAAATAGAATTAAATATTAAATTTATTGCTGAAGAATATAATTCTGGCAAAACTGTTAAGGAGCTTTCTATAGAAAATTTCTGCTCAGTATCAACTATCAGAAGTAATTTAAAAAAATTTGGAATAAAATTAGAAAATCCAAAAGCAAAAAAAGATGTAGATATATTGAAAATACAAGAATTGATAGAAAACGGAGAATATCCAAAAGATATTGCAAAAAAAATGAATATATCAATTTCGTCTGTTTGGTATAAAATGAAAAGTAATGGTATAAAATATAATAGAAATAGAAATTATACTACACCTATAGTTGGAACAAAATTTAATAGATTTACTTTTTTAAAAGACTTAGGTCACAATAAAAAGACAAATAGAAGGCTTTGGCTATGTAGATGTGAATGTGGTGTTGAAAAAAAAATTAACTACTACCAAGTTAGAGAGGGTGAAATTAAAAGTTGTGGATGTTATCATAAAGATAATCAAAAAAAGATTCACTGGAAGGGATATGAGGAGATAAGTGGTAAATATTGGAGTCAAATTAAAAAAGGAGCTCAAAATAGAGCCATAGAATTTAATTTAGATATTAAATATATATGGGATTTATATATTAATCAGAAAAGAAAATGTGCCCTGAGTTCTTTGGAGATAGGATTTGAAAATTCTAAATATTCAGCTTCACTCGACAGAATAGATTCATCAATTGGTTATATTAAAGGTAATGTGCAGTGGATAGTTAAAGAGATTAATTATATGAAAATGAATTTACAAGAAAAAGATTTTATTTTCTTTTGTAAAAAAATATCAAATAATGAAAAAAAATAAAATAAATAGTGTAATTTTTTCGGCTGACAGAGCTGCTCAGCTTAAAATATTCCTTGATAGCGTTTATAAGAATTCTCCAGGAGTATTTAACTTGAATGTAATATACTCATATACCAATAGTGAACATCAAAGTGGATACAGCAAAATCCTAAAAGACCATAAGTATGCTGATGTAAACTTCTTGAGTCAAGAATCAGATTTTAAGGAGCAGGTTGTTGAAATAATTAAGGATAGCGGTGAATTATTATCATTCTTCCTTGATGATGATATAATCTATAGAGAAGTTAAACTTGCAGACATATCTGCTCAGATTGAGTCTGACGATGATGTTGCATGCTTTTCTCTTAGGCTCGGAGAAAATACAACACACTGCTACACCCTTGGCACAAACAATGTCTTGCATGACATTCAGTTTGATGGTGAGCTAATGAAGTGGGACTGGAGCCTTCACTATCTTGACTTCGGATACCCATTTGCAATGGATGGTCATATATTTAGGAAGTCAGATATTTTAAAGCTTGTTAAGAAATCGAGCTTCACATGTGTTGAAGAGTTGGAAATGAGCCTATTTGATTTCGCTGAAATGTTTCCAAGAAATAAAATGGCTTCATATAGACAAAGTGCTCTTGTTGGAGTTCCAATTGGAAGAGTTCAGCAGTCGATTGAAGAAGAATTGTCTGTAATGCTTAAGAATGGTCAGGCAAGAATTATTAGAGAAAAAATGAATGAAAAATTTCTTAGTGATACTTTTATAAATTTAGAATCAATAGACTTCTCTAATATTAATGGATGTCATCAGGAGCTTGACCTTGGAGTTGAACTTAAGGAATCAATAGAAGAAGCTGTTAGCGAAAAAATTGAGGTTGTTAATGAGAAAATTGACAAAAGAATTGAAAATTTTAATGAAAAAATAAAAAAGAATGAATAATAGCATCAAAATAATAACCCCATTCTATAATCCAGGAAAATTCCTGGAGCAATGTGTGTCATCAGCTATTTCACAGAAGTATGACAATTATGAAATTATTTTCGTAGATGATTGTGATTTTGTCTTATGATAATGAGAGAATATTATGAAAAATGTAAAAATATATTATATATCTAATAGTAAAAATCCAGAAAATCCAGTTTATATAGGAATTACATCAAGGGGTTTAAAAGCTAGATTATCTGAGCATGTTAGAAATAATAATTCTGGTAAATTTAAAGACTGGATTAATTTTCAAATCAAAAACAATGTGGATATTTTAATCTCAGAAATAGAAACTGTGTCAAAAGAAGAAACGAAAACTCGTGAAATATTCTGGATACACCATTTTAAAGAAATTGGATTTGATATTTTAAATGGGAATAACGGTGGAGGCGGTCCAATCGAATTAACTAATGAACAAAAAAATAAATTAAGCGAATCAAGAGTTGGAGATAAAAATCCATTTTATGGTAAATCACACTCAAATAATAGTTTAAAAAAAATAAGCGATAATAATGCGAGATATTGGCTTGGTAAAAAATTATCTAAAGAAGCGATTGAAAATAGGAGCGAAAAAAGAAATGTACCAATAATTCAATTAGATAAAAATGATAATTTTATTAAAACATGGAAATCTATATCTGAAGCTTCAGATATTTTAAATATAGACCCAAGTTCAATCGTGAAAGTATTAAAACATAAAAGAAAAACTGCTGGAAATTATGTCTGGAAATATAAAAAATAACAAATTCGTAATAATTACTCCATTTTATAATCCTGGAGAATTTTTAGAAAAATGCATATCAAGCATTTTAACACAAAAGTATGATAATTACAGAGTTGTATTTATTGATGATATGTCAATAGATGGCTCTTGGGATAAATTACCTCACAGCGATGAAAGGACAATTTGTATAAAAAACACAGTTAGAAAAACCGCATTAGAGAACATACATGATGCTATAATGAATTATTGTGAGTCAGATGATATTTGTGTACTCGTTGACGGGGATGATTGGTTATATAATAAAAATGTTTTAAGCAGTCTAAATGATTTATATAATAAATATGATTGTTGGATTTCTTACGGCCAGGCAAGTTGGACTGATGGAAGGAGAGGTTTTGCTTCTGAGTATCCAGAACAAGAATTTTCTAATATTAGAAAGGCTCCGTTCAGAGTTTCTCACCTTAGAACATTCAGAGCTGGCCTTTATCACTCTATGATTCATCAGGACCCAAACTTTTCTGGACTCAAGGATGATAGTGGAGAGTTCTATAAGAGCTCATATGATACAGCCATGATGTTCCCGCTGCTAGAGATGGCTGGAAAAGATAAGACACACTTTAACGACACGATTCTTTACATCTACAATAGAGATAATCCAATTAGTGATGACAAGGTTGACCAGCAGCTGCAATGGAGAGTTCACCAAGAGGTTTCAAATAAGCCTCGATTGAATAAAATTTTTAATATAAAATTATGAGTAAAATTGGATTATTGGTAATAGCCACTGGTAAATACGATGTATTTATACCACCTCTTTTTAAATCTGTTAAAAAACATTTTATGAAAAATCATGAAGTTACTATGTTTGTTTTTACAGATAAAGAAATGCCAAAAAAGAAAGGCTTAGTTTCTTTGTCACATGTTCATGAGCCATGGCCAAATGCGACACTAAAGAGGTATCATGTTTTTGACAAATATAGAGAAGAGTTATCTGAAATGGATTATTTGTTTTATTGTGATGCAGATATGCTTTTTGTTTCTGAAGTTGGTGACGAAATTCTACCAGAAGGAGAAGTTGAACTTGTTGCAACCGAACATCCAGGTTTTTTTGGTGGAAGAAGAGGTACTTATGAAACAAGGCCAGAGTCTACAGCTTATGTTGCTGAATCGGAAGGCAAATGTTATGTCGCTGGGGGATTCAATGGAGGTACATCAGAAGCTTTCTTGAAAATGTCTAAGACATTAAAAGAAAGGGTTGATAAAGATTTAGAAAACAATATAGTAGCTATTTGGCATGATGAGAGCCAACTCAATAGATATATGATTGATAATGACCATAAGACGCTTGACCCAAGCTATTGTTATCCAGAATCATGGAATATACCATTTGAAAAGAAATTACTAGCCTTGGATAAAAATCATAGCGAGATTAGAAGTTTATGAAACCAATTGTATTCTCAACATATGGTCAAAAATTAGAATTTGATTTAGAAAAATCTGTAGAAATCTATATAGATTTATTTCCTATGGGAATTAAAACAACCGATTATCGTATTTTAATTGTCATGGAGCCAGAAGTGGTAAGTGGATTATCTAAAAAGGTAATAGAAAGAAAAGGAGATTTTGATTTTATATTAACTTATGATTCAGAAATTTTAAAATCATGTGAAAACGGTGTTTTGTTTGAATTTGGTACCAGTTGGATAGATTATAAAAGATACACATATCCAGATAAAAAGTTTAAAATATCAACAGTATGTGGGTATAAAGATTTTTCTAAATATCATAGACTTAGAAAAAAAGTTTGGTATAATCAAAAAAATATAAAAAATCCAACCGATTTTTATATAAGCCAACATGGTGGTGTTGATAATGTTAATGAAAATAAAATATTAGGAGAATCAAAATTCCCTCTTTTCGATAGTATGTTCCATTTGTGTATAGAAAATGATGTAAAAAAACATTATTTTACAGAAAAATTGATAGACACACTTTTGTGTAAGAGTATTCCAATTTATGTGGGATGCGAAAATATAGAAGAGTATTTTAATATAAATGAATTGATAGAAAAATGCAATTCTTTAACGGAGCAAGACTATTTTGATAAAATTTGTTTTATTGAAGAGAATTTTGAAAAAGCTATTTTTTGGTCAAATTATCCCAAAAGAGTTGAAAATAAATTAAAAGAATTAATAAAATGATTTCAATATTATTAGCCACATACAATGATGAAAAATACATTAAAGATTCTGTAGATTCTGTATTATCTCAAACATATAAAGATTTTGAATTACTTATAGGGTTTAATGGGACTATAGATTCAAGCAAAGAAATAGTATCAAAAATTTCAGACAGTAGAATTAGGGTATTTGACTACGGTTTAGACGCTGGGAAGGCGAAAACACTAAATAAGTTAATAAAAGAGGTTAATGGAGATTGGATTTCAATTCAAGATGGAGACGATGTTTGGACTCCAAAAAAACTGGAAAGACAAATGAAATTTTCTAATGATTTTGATATAATCGGAACTCAAATAACTTATATAAATGAAAGTGGAGTTCCAACTGGTGGACCAATTCTCGCAAAAGATGATGAGGAAATAAAAGAAAAGTCATTTAATGGGAGTAATCAAATAGCAAATACATCTGCAGTTTTTAGGAAAAAATGTGTTAATGAAGTAAATGGATGGAGTGAAGACATAGATGGTATTGAAGATTTTGATTTTTGGCTTAAACTAATGAAAGTTGGTTATAAATTCACAAACCTATCAACACATGAAGTTTTTCATAGACTTCATAGTAACAGTAATTTTAATACTAAAAAATTTGATTTAAAAAAAATATTATGATAACACTACTTTATTCATATGAAGAAAATGGACCTGGAAAGGTTGTTAAAAATTTAAAATTAGGTCTCGAAGAGCTTGGGGTTTTGTATAAAGAAAACACAACTATAGATAAAGGCGATAAAGTTATAGCGCTTCAGTATACTGATTTAATATTAACCGCAACTCCAGAAAATATATTAATAGGACCAAATGTGTGTACACTACCTATAGATAATAGTTTTTTAATGTCTCAAAGGTATAAGAAAACTTTAGTCCCTTGTGATTGGGTTAAAAATAAATATAAAAAATGGATTTCAGAAGACAAAATATTTATATGGCCAGTTGGAATTGACACTAATTTATTTTCAGACTTTAGTTGCAATGAAAAAGAGTATGACTGCTTAATTTACTTTAAAAGAAGACACGTTGAAGATTTACACTTTGTAACCAAAATTCTTAAAGAAAAAAATAAAACCTTTAATATTTTAGAATATGGCAAATATAATGAAAACACCTTTGTTGAGTTGCTAAAGAAAACAAAATACGCATTTATTATTGATGGTACAGAAAGTCAGGGCATAGCTATCCAAGAAATGATGAGTTCAAATTTGCCATTATTTGTTTGGGATGTTGATACATGGGACGATAGAGGTTTGGACTATTCAACATCAGCAACATCAATACCATATTGGGATGATAGGTGTGGAGTTTCAGAGCTTGAAAAGGAGAATGTTAAAGAGAAGTTTCAGTTTTTTTTAAATAATATTGACACATTTAAGCCAAGAGATTTTGTTTTAGAAAATCTAACAACAAAAAAACAAGCAAAAAAATTAATTGATTTATTAAATTAGTAATATGAATAATATAATAATAGTAATATCAACCGCTATAATTAATGACAATGTTTCATCTGAAAATAGAATTATTGAATATAAAGAATGTTTTGAAATTATAAAAAAACTTGGTTATGAGTTTCACATAGTTGAAACCGCATTATCTAAATCAGATTTTTTAGAAGCTAATTCTAAAAACGTTTTCTACAGTAATGTTAATGGTAAATTTAGAAATAGAGGAACCAATTATGTTAATGCATTTAAAGAATTTCTAAATAATAAAGAATTTAATGATGATGACATAATAATACACATTACTGGTAGATACCCATTAACTGATGATACTTTTTTCATTGAATGTAATAATTTAGAATTAGATAAAATTGGGTGTTTCAAAAAAGATGCACACAACCAATTTTATTTATTTTTATATGGGATGAGGTTTAAATATTTAAAACAATTATTAAATTCAATTGATGTTGAGCACATGGAGAGAAATATGATAAACTTAGAAAGAATATTTGCGGATAGCATACCGCATAATTCAGTAAAGTTAGTTGATGAGTTAGGTATATTTGGCAGACAAAGTAATGAAAAGGACCCTAATATATATGGAAAAATAAAATTTTGAATTAAAAAACAATGGAAAATAAATTAACACTTAACGAAATAGGTTTAAAAAATAAAAGCGATAAATCATCTGATTATCATTGTTACTTAGAATTATATGATAAACATTTCTCTAAATATAGAGGTGAAGATATTAATTTTTTAGAAATAGGTATTCTATTTGGCGACTCTTTAAAGATTTTTGATGAATATTTTGAAAAAGCTACAATAACAGCAATTGATATTGACGATAAAACAAAATTATCGAAAGATAATGTAAAAATAATCCAAGGGGACCAATCTGACAGAGTGTTATTAAACAGTTTTGAAGATGACTATTATCAAATAATATTAGATGATGGTTCACATAAAATGGACCATCAACAAATCTCAATTGGGGTACTTTTTAAAAAACTTAAAAGTGGCGGGATTTATGTAATTGAAGACCTTCATACAAGTTTTGATTCCTACAGGGAAAGCATTAATCATGGTAGTGAATTATTCGGAATAATGCCAAACAATAGAACGACTGATTTTTTAAATGGACTAATTAATAATACAAAAATTAATCAATATTTAAGTGAAAATGAGTATGATTATCTATCCAATAATATAGAAAGTATTGAAATTATCGAAACCAGTAGGAAGAGTGAGAACGAATTCTCAATAACATCAATAATAAAAAAAAAATAAAATGCATAAAGAACAAAAAGAGTATTTAGATAAAATTAAGTCTAAATTCCCAGAAGCTTTTAAAGATAGAAAGGTTTTAGATATAGGCTCGTTTAATGTAAATGGAAATGAAAAACCATGGTTTGATAATTGTGATTTCATAGGATTAGATATTGGTCCAGGAAATGGGGTAGACGTAGTTTGTCCTGCAAATGAATATGATGCTCCAGATGAATCGTTTGACACCATAATATCTTGTGAATGCTGGGAGCATAATCCATTTTACAAAGAAAGTATACAAAATTCAGTAAGAATGCTTAAAAGAGGTGGGTATTTTATATTTACTTGCGCCACAACTGGCAGACCAGTCCATGGAACTTCTTCTCAGGATAAAATAGACAGAGAAAGAAGTGAAACGTCTCAAGGAAATTCTGCCGAAAACTGGATTACAATGCCAAATGTATCGAGGGAAAATTGGGATTCTGAATACTATAAAAATGTAACTGAAGAAGATGTTAGAGAATGTGTTGATGTTGATGGTGTGTTTTCAGAGTATGAATTTGATGTTGAATTAAATCATTGTGACCTGTATTTTTGGGGAATAAAAAAATAAAAACGTTTTATAATATGGTTAATTCTAAAAACATATTAGTTACTGGTGGTCTTGGGTACATAGGAAGTCACACGCTTGTTAAGTTAATCGAAAATGGTTATACCCCTTATGTTATTGACAATTTATCAAACTCAAGCGTGGATGTTATTGAAAAGGTTAAGGAAATAACTGGAGAAGAAGTTTTTTTCCTTCAGGGTGATATTAGAGATGTAAACGGAAAAAGCAATCTTAAACATATCTTTAAATACTACGATATTTATGCTGTAATACATTTCGCAGCTTACAAATCTGTATCAGAATCAACACGAGAGCCTCTTAAATATTATGACAACAATGTGGGTGGGACAATAATGCTGCTGGAGATGATGAAAAAATACAATGTTAAGAATCTCATTTTTTCATCATCATGCACCGTATATGGTCAGCCAGATAAATATCCAGTCACAGAAACGACTCCAATAAAACCAGCAGAAAGTCCTTATGGAGAAACGAAAAGAATTTGTGAGCAGATTATTGAAGCATGTTGTAAATATGAAGGAGTTAATGCAATTGCATTAAGATACTTCAATCCAATTGGAGCACACGAAAGTGGGATATTATATGAGAACCCTAAGGGAACTCCAGAGAATCTTATGCCATACATAACTGGCGTATTAACAGGTCAGTATCCACACTTAAAAGTTTTTGGAGATGACTACAATACTCCAGACGGAACGGCTATTAGGGATTATATTGATGTAAACGACCTTGCAGAGGCACACGTTAAAGCGCTTGATTATGTTGGTAAAAATTCGTATGATGTAATCAACATAGGTTCTGGTAGTGGTTATTCTGTCATGGAAATATTAAACGCTTTTGAGAGGAATGGTAAAAAGGTGAAATATGAAATACACTCCAAAAGAAGTGGAGATATAGAAAGTATTTATGCTGATACAACAAAAGCTAAACTCACTCTTGGCTGGGAGCCAAAAAAGAGCTTGGATGATAGTATAATAAGTTTGATTAAAATTATAGATAAGTAATGGAGGTTTCGTCAATGTTAATGGGTGGACTTGGAAATTATATGTTCCAGATTGCTGCCGCATATGCCTACGCTAAGAGATATAATATGAATGTTGGGTTTAACTGTGCAGAATCAAGCGGCCCGCATTGGCATGTTACAGAATATAGAAACAATGTACTAAAGGATATTGACCTTTATTATATCAGAAAAAATCAATTTATACAACATTCAGAGAATGGGTTTCACTACCAAGAAATACCAAACTATAAGAGTAATATTTTACTTTATGGATATTTTCAGTCGGAGAAATATTTCAAGGACTATGAGGATGAAATAAGAGAATTGTTCATGACATATGATGTTGAACTAAGTGATGAACTTAAGGAGTTGCTTAATAATGAAAATACATGCTCAATTCATGTTAGAAGAGGTGATTATCTTAATTCCCCAAATCACCATCCAACTCAGGATATGAATTATTATATGAAGGCAATTAAAAAAATGCCAAAGGACTCTGTGTTTCTAATATTTTCAGATGACATAGATTGGTGTAAGCAAAATTTCCCAGACCTTCCAGAAAAGTTCAAATTTATAGAAGGCAATTTGGATTATGAAAGTAACAAAGATTATGAAGACCTATATATAATGAGTCACTGCAAAAACAACATAATCGCCAATTCAACATTCTCTTGGTGGGGAGCATGGCTTAATAGAAACGAAAATAAGATAGTTATTGCTCCATCTTTATGGTTTGGGCCAGCTTTTAATGGATATAACACTAATGACCTTTATTGTGAGGGTTGGATTAAAATTTAAAATTAAATGGGACAAAATAAAATAGTAGTAACTGGAGGCTCAGGAATGGTTGGAAAATCTCTTAAAAAAATCATGCCTAATGCAATATATCTTTCTTCTAAAGATTATGACCTAACTTCTGAAAAGGGTGTAGCACAAATGTACTATGACCATAAGCCAACTATCGTTATTCACCTTGCCGCAAAAGTAGGTGGAATCATTGATAATATCAATAAGCCTGGAGAATATTTTACAGATAACGTTCTCATGAACACACTCTTATTAGAATATGCTAGGTTTCATGGTGTTGAAAGATTTATTGGAGTGTTAAGTACGTGTATATATCCAGATAAAGTTGATAACTATCCTATGACTGAGGACATGCTCCACATGGGGCCACCAACAGCAACTAACTTTTCCTATGGATACGCAAAGCGCTCACTTGCAGTTCAGATTGATGCATACAATAAAGAGTATGGCACAAAGTATCAATACTTAATTCCGTGTAATCTCTATGGTGAGTGTTTTTCTGAAGACACAGAGGTTTTAACAGAAAATGGAATTAAAAATATAAAAGATATTTCATTAGGAGAATTCATATTCACACTAAACCCAGAAACACATGACCTTGAAAAACATAAAGTGACTCAACTTCATAAATTGGAAGATGAGGAGTTTTATTCTTTTAAAGGTAGTTCTGTTGATTTTGAAGTTACAAAAAATCATGATTTATATTTTAAAACAACAGCTGGGTTTGTAAAAAAGAAAGCTTACACATTTGATAATAAATTAGGTAAAGAATTTGGTCAAATAACCCTTGCTCATCATAACATAGTTGACTCAAAAGTTAAATTAATAGAAAATATTGATTTGTCTAAATATTTAGATGATAATCATATTTTATTAGAAAATGGTATGGTTAAAGATTTTATTCATTCTAAATGTAAAGAGATGCCTACCACATTCAATTATTTAGATTTTTCTGAATTTTTAGGCTGGTATATATCAGAAGGCTCTGTTTGTACTACAACAAAATCTTTAAATGAAAATTTAGATAGAGGTCAGGTTAGAATTTCTCAAAGTAAAGAAAAAAACCCAGAAAATTATTCAAAAATTCATAGCCTATTAACGAGAATGAAAATCCCTTTTGGCTGTGATGATTTTTCTTTTTATTTCAGCTCAAGATTATTTATAAATTATATAAAAGAAAACATTGGACTTGGAAGTGATGATAAGAGAATACCTTCTGAATTTCTAAAACTAGAAACCCCATCCATTCTAAAGGAAGCATTGTTTAACTCATTAATGCTTGGTGATGGAACTTTAAGTAGAAATACTTATACAACAAAGTCTAATAAATTAAAAAATGATTTTTTTATGCTTAGTTTTTTGCTTGGAAAAAAAATTAGTAATATATCATTGGATAATGGATGTTGGAGAATTTACATAAAAAACAAAAAACAAAACTCCACTGTTAAATATAAAAATATCTCAAAAGAAAAGTGTGAAAAAAAGAACTTTTATTGTATTACTGTAGAAAAAAACCACATTATTTATGCTGGTAGAAATGGAAAATTTAATTGGATAGGGCAATGCGATAATTATGAAAATGAAAATAAAATGCATTTTGTATCATCGCTAATAAAAAAGATTCATGAGGCCAAAACAAATGGTGATGATAAAATTACTCTTTTCGGAACTGGAACACCGCTCAGACAATTTATGCACTCTGACGACCTAGCAAAAGTAATTAAGAGATGTATTGATGATGAAGTATATGAGAGCTTCAATGTTGCTACCGAGCAGAACGTTTCTATTGATGATATAGCGAGAACAGCCTTGAGAGCTTGTGAGGCAACAAATCTTAAAATAGAGTATGACTCAAGCAAGCCAGATGGTCAATTTAGAAAAGATGTTTCAGTAGAAAAAATGAAGAGCTTATTTCCCGATTTTAAGGCAACAAGACTTTATCATGGAATTGGCTCCACATATTCAATTTTAAAGCAAACTTGGAAGGAGAAAATTTGATTATCTTATTTTAATTTCATATTATTAATAAAAATTTGAAATATGATAAGAGAAAAAATAACCCTTGTTAAAGATACTATTGACAAAGAAGATATTGACAACCTAATTGGTTGGCTTCAAACATATCCAAGACTTACTAAGGGGCCTCAAACTGTAGCGTTTGAAGAGAAGTGGTCTGAGTGGATTGGCTGTAAATATAGTGTGTTCGTAAACTCTGGTTCATCAGCAAATTTATTAATGCTCTACGCTCTTAAGGTTCTTGGAAACTTAAGAAATCAAAAAATCGTGGTTCCAGCTCTTGCTTGGGCAACAGATATGGCTCCAGTGATTCAGCTTGGATTTGAGCCATTAATCGTTGATTGTAATATGCAGAATCTTGCTGTTGATGTTAGTCAACTTGAGTCTATCTTTAAATATCACAAACCAGCCGCACTAATGCTCGTATCAGTTCTTGGACTCTCTCCAGATATGGATAAGATTGTTGAACTTTGTCAGAAATATGGAGTCATTCTTCTTGAGGATAATTGCGAGTCTCAAGGTACTGAGTTTAATGGAAAGAAGCTTGGTAACTTCGGGCTTATGTCAGCCTTCTCAACCTACTTTGGACACACAATGAGTACAATTGAAGGTGGAATGATTTGTACAAACGATAAGGATGTATATGACCTTCTTAAGATGCTTAGAAGCCACGGGTGGGATAGAGACCTTGATGAAGATGCTCAACAAAAATTAAGAGCTAAGTGGGGAGTTGATGACTTCTCTGCCCTATACACTTTCTATGAGCCAGGATTTAACGTCCGTTCAACAGACCTTCAGGCAGTAATCGGAATCGGACAGCTTGATAAGGTTGATTCAATGATTGATACAAGAAATGAAAATTTCTATCACTTTCTTGATGCTATGAAATCCTTAGACAAGAAAAATAAGGTTTGGACACCTACGGAGCATAAGAACTCATTTACAGCATCCTTTTGCTATCCAATGATTTTTAAGACTAAGGATGAAAAAATGAAAGCTGTTAAAGCATTGGTTGAAGCAAATGTTGAGACAAGACCTCTTATTTGCGGCTCCATGGGAACTCAACCATTCTTTATCAGTAGATATGGTAGACATGAAACCTTAAATGCGGCTGTGGTCGATGAGTGTGGAATCTATGTTCCAAATCATCCAAAGTTAACTAAGGAAGATATTGAGTTTATTTGTAAGACAGTAATTGATGCAATTAAGTAATGGAGAGAGAATGGAAAAATATTGAATCAAATCCACCAAAAGAAAGTGGAAGATATTGGTGTTATGTCCAACATTTAAACGACTTAGGAACATCATATTTTCAATGGAACTGTTATTTTGATAAGGAAGAAAATAGATGGTCTGTTGATAAATTAAATGATGGAGAAAAGCCAATTTATTGGACTGAACTTTTAGATAATCCAAAATAATTAGACATGGGACAGTATAGATTTTCAATGTATGCACATTGGCAAATAGGTTTAATGATTAAATCTGACAGCTATTCAATAGATATTAGTTTACCTTTTATAACAATGCATATTGGTTTATTAAAACACGCAAAAGGTATTTACATATTTGGAAAAGAATTTTAAAAATGCATTTATAACAGGCATTACTGGAATAAATAATTTCTGTAACTATTTAGAAATAAAAGCTATGGAAAAAGAAAAAAAGAAATGTAAATTATGCGGTGTAGAATTTGAATTTAACCCTAAACTAAAAAGAGATAGAAAAAAAGAATTATGCTCCAGAGTTTGTTCTGGAAGATATAATGGACAACAAGGGGTGGGTAGAAAATATTCTGACGAGGTTAACAAAAAAAAGGGACTAAAAGGTGAGTTGAACGCTTTTTTTGGAAAAATTCATTCAGAAGAATCTAAAACAAAAATGAGTGAATCAAGTATGTGGGATGATTCTAAATTTAGATATTGTAATTTAAGTAGTGAAGAAAAAGAGGTTTTAGATGGATTATTACTAAGTGATGGATGTTTATCAGAAAAATCGAGAATATCTGCAAGATTGACATTTGGGTTTAAGTTTAAAGAAACTCCAGAAGAAATTTTTAAAGAATTACATTCAATTGAATTTGGTCCGATTTGGCAAAGTGAACACACAAAGTGTTATCACTCCAAATCTAACATGTATCATGACTTATTGAATGAAAATAAAAGATGGTATCCAAAAAAGGAAAAAATAGTACCAAGAGATATTTTGATTACACCCAAATCTTGTTATTGGTGGTTTATTGGAGATGGTTATACAACTAACGGAAATGTTTATTTATGTACAGATTCTTTTACAAAAGAAGATAATCAGTTTTTAATAGAAAAATTAAATAAAAAAGGGTTTAAACCCTCAATAACAAGTAGAAATAGAATAAGGTTTGATAAAAAAGATACAATTGCTTTTTTGAAGTGGATTACACCTGAAAAAGGAATAATGGAACAATACAAATATAAATGGGAAATATGATAAAAAAAAACAAAACTGCCCTGATTACGGGCGTTACGGGGCAAGATGGAAGTTATCTTGCTGAACTCCTTCTTGATAAGGGTTATGAGGTACACGCAATTCTTAGGAGGTCTTCAACCTTCAACACAGAAAGAATTGACCACCTTATGAAGCATCCAATGCTTCACTTGCACCATGGTGACATAACTGACCCAACAAATATTATGAGACTTCTTTCTGAGATTAAGCCAGATGAAATTTATAATCTAGCTGCACAATCTCATGTTAAGGTTTCATTTGAGGAGCCATACTACACAGCAAATGTTGATGCTCTTGGTACTCTAACAATTCTTGAGGCCATGAGAGCTCATTGTCCAAAGGCGAAGTTCTATCAAGCATCTACTTCAGAACTTTATGGAGGATTGGAGTATAATAAGAATCAAAACGCTATGTATGATGAGAACTCGCCCTTCCATCCAAGAAGCCCTTATGGTGTTGCTAAGATTTATGGATTTTGGATTATAAAGAATTATCGTGAGTCATATGGACTATTTGCATGCAATGGAATCCTATTTAATCACGAGAGTGAGAGGAGAGGGAAGACTTTTGTTACAAGGAAGATTACAACTAATATGGCTCAAATTAAAAAGGGTAAGCGAGATGTCTTAAGAATTGGAAACATTGATGCTGAGCGTGACTGGGGACATGCTCAAGAGTATGTTGAGGGAATGTGGAGAATGCTTCAACAGGAAACTCCAGATGACTTCGTTCTTGCCACAGGAAAGACATATAAGGTCCGCACGTTTATTGAAATGACAGCTAAGCATCTTGGTTGGGAAATTGAGTGGAGAGGTGAGGGTGTTAATGAAAAGGGATATGACAAAGAGTCAGGAAAACTTCTTGTAGATATTGACCCTAAGTATTTTAGGCCAGCAGAGGTTGATAGACTTATTGGAGACCCAACTAAGGCTAAGGAAAAACTTGGATGGGAAGCAAAGATTGACCTCGATGAGCTTGTTGAGAGAATGGTTAAGTATGACCTTGAACATGAATAATTGTGATTATAATTAAAAAAAATGTATAAAAATTTGCCAAAGTTCTTTTTTTTGTCTTAATTTGCATCAGAGACAAAAAAATAAATATGAAGTTGAAATTTCAAGACTTAACTGAAGATGATATTTTAAAGATTGAAGAGATTTATTTAAATCGAGAAATATCTTGGGATGAAAAAGAAATAAAACTTGCAGAATATACGGGACGTTCAGCAAGGACAGCAAGAAAGTGGGCTGAAAAATTAGGATTCACAAATCCAGTAGAACCAGCTTCTCCTCAGTATGAAAATGCTAAGAAGAAAAAAATTAGTAAGAATAAAAAAAGATTTATTATTACTTGGGCTCAAAATAACACTCCAGTTCATGAGGTTTTTTTGAGAAATATAGAAGCTTATGCTATTGAGATTGATGCTGAAATAATTATTTTGGCAGGACGATATAAAAATCCTACATCAGTTTTTTCAGATAAAAACGTAGATACATGGCATTCAAGAACTATTCCATATCTATACGCCAATCGTCATAATATACATAAACACTTAGTTCTTGTTGGTGATGTTAAAGTTTCTCCAACAGCAGATACTCCAATGACTGGAATGAGAGGTTTCAGTGGTTATGAATCTTGCATATTTGGACATCCAAAGGTTCAAATGGAAACAGTTCCAGTATTAGAGGGAAGACCAGCAAAAATGATGATGACAACTGGTTCATGTACCCTACCTAATTACACAGATTCTAAAGCTGGTAAAAAAGGCGAATTTCATCACATACTTGGTTTTGTTATTGTTGAAATAAAAGATAAGCACAAGTTTTTTGCAAGACAGGTTACAGCTACTGATGATGGTAATTTCTATGATTTATATTACAGAGTTAAGTTTGAAGGTGGTTCTAAAAAAATTGATTTAATACCTGGATTAACTTTTGCTTCTAAAGAAATTGAAGGTAAATCTAAAGTTACAAGAATCAATGAGATTGATGCAGCTATTTTAGGTGATATTCACTTTGGAGAGCATGACCAAGAAGTTATCGACAATACATTAAATGTCCTTTTTAAAAATGTTAGACCTAAAGAAGTTGTTCTTCATGATATTTTTAATGGACACTCAATTAGTCATCATGACAGAAAAGACCCTTTTGCTCAATATAGAAAGGAGATAGAGGGCAAAAATGATGTTGACAAGGAAATACAAGAAATGATTGATGGATTAAAACCATTTACAAAGTTTAAGACAATTATTGCAAGGAGTAATCATGATGATTTTATTGATAGATGGCTTAAAGATGCTGATTGGAAAAGGGATGGAAGCATTAAGAATGCCCCTGCCTATATGAGATTTTCAGCTATGTTACTTTTAAATGAGGCACCAAAAGGAATTATTCCATCTATAGTGGAAAAAGAATATCCTGAAATGATAACTCTAGGTAGAAGTGATAGCTATAGAATTCATGATTGGGAAGTTGGTCAGCATGGTGATATTGGCGCAAGCGGAAGTAGAGGCTCAATAAATCAATTTAGAGGCTTAAATACTAAAATGATTGTTGGACACTCTCACTCGCCAAGCCGAAAAGATGGAGCAATTCAAGTAGGGACATCAACCCACTTAAGAGTTGGATATAACATTGGACCAAGCGGATGGCTTCAAACTCATGCTATTGTTCATGCAGATGGCAAGGCTCAGCATATTAATTTTATTGGTGGTGAATTTACGACATTTGAATAATATAATATGGTCATCAAGGGAAAAGATGGAATAACTCATATTAATATATATTCTAAAGGAGAAACAAATCTTGGTATGTGGCTTAGTAATTTTGCATATACGCCAATTTACATTCCAGAAGATGGTAATTTCGCCTCTATAGAAGGTTATTGGTATTGGCTTCGAACAAAAGATGAGAGACTTAGAAATTTATCAGGATTTGAAGCTAAAAATATAGGAAAATCTTTAGTTGTCGATTTAGAAAGTGAAATTACAGATGATTTTATAGAAAAAATAAAAAAAGCTATTGACATAAAAATAAAATCAAATAAAAGTATGATGAATGATTTTAGAGATTCTGATTTACCATTTTGTCATTATTATGTCTATGATGGAAATAGAAAAGATGCTGGATATAATTGGATTGCAGAACATTTTGAAGATAGAAGAAAGCTTTTAAAAGAATATTATAAACAAAAAAATAAAAATGAAAACAATAGGAATTAGCCTTGATGGTGTAATAAGAGATTATTATGCTGAATTCGATAAACAATATCGAAAAGCCTTTATTCATAACCCAAGCTTGGTTGAGATGAATAAGGATATGACAGTTAAAGAAAATACAGAAGAAGAGCTTCAGCTTCTTGAGAAAACAATAGAGCTAAAGGAGAAGGAGTTGATTTCTTTGCCGATGAACTCTTATGATATTGTTAACCACTATAAGTTCGACAACACAGTTGCAATGGATGGTGAGACAATCTTATCTCCACAAGAGGCTCTTGAAGAGTTTATGTACCAAAAGTTCCCATTCCAAATATTTGGTAAGGCCGAAGAGTATAAGGGAGCGTGTGAGGCCTTTAACAGGATTCAGGCATACGGCCTTCAAAACAAACTATACAAGACGGTTCTTTTAACAAGTATTGGTGGTGCTGCTTTGCCAGCAACCTGGCACTTCCTTGCAACACATAACTGCAGAATGAGAAGCTTCCAGTGTGTTGAGCAAGAACATCAAAAGTGGGAATATTGTGATGTATTAATTGACTGCGTTCCAGAAATGATTCAAGATGTTCCAAGTGGAAAGAAAATTGTCAAAATAGAACATGGATTTAATAAGTGGGATAACTCTGAGTATACCTTTAAATTATTATCAGATATTAACCCATCTTTCTTAGAAGAATTATTGGTTGGAGAAAAAAGCAAATAATATTTTTAAAAAATTTGTTTTATATTTTTTTTTTAATATGTTATTTACAATAACACTAAAAAAATAAAAAATGTCAGTTAAAAAAGAAAAAAATCTTCTAAGAAGACAATCACAACCACAACAACTACAACCGTTGTTACAACTACTACGGTAGATAAGAGCCTTGATACACACTACTTACTTGTTTTAGATAGAAGTGGCTCTATGAGTTCTTGTTGGGACTCAACAATCACTGGTCTTAATGAGCAACTTGGAACAATTAGAGCGCTTGAGGAAAAGTATCCTGAACAAAAATACTTCATTACCCTTGTGGCTTTTGATAGTGAAATTGAAACCATCATCGAGGATATGCCAATTTCAGAAGTTGAAAATTTTGATGGAACCGAATTTCCTCCAAGAGGAATGACTGCTCTTCATGATGCAATGGGAATAAGTATTACCAACTTAAAAAACAAGCTTAACAAGAAAGATAAGAAAAGCAACAGCATTTCAACGGCACTTGTTGTTGTTATGACCGATGGTGATGAGAATCACTCCAGGGAGTATAACTCTGATTCTGTTAAGAAATTAATTAATGAGCTTGATGCTACCGACTCATGGACATTCAGTTACATGGGAGCAAATCAAGACGCAGTACTTACAGCTAAGAGCTTTGGTATTGGAGCTGGAAACTCAGTTAATTACTCATCTACTGTAAGAGGAGCTTCTATGGCAAACACAACTCTTTCAAATGCAATTCAAGCAAGAGCATATTCAAGTAGTGTGTCATATAGCAGCGCTGTTGCATCTGGAGCCGAAGTTACACTTGACTCTCTTAATCTTGATAATTACAATTTCTTATCAGAAGTTGTTAAGGGAGACACAATCGGAGAAGACCTTTCAAATGTAAAGACTGTTAACTCAAAAACAGATAAAGCATAATTTATACTGTAGCAACACGAAAAATGGTTAATATTAGTGGGAGTAAACCAGTAACCTTGCGTGAAATATACACAAGACCCAGCAGACTTATATTCTTCTGAGGCAGGACGAGGGTCTGGACAGCCTAAGGGCAGGACCCAACTCTGGACGAGCCTCTATTATCTGGCTTGCTGTTAGACTCTCTTTAGTTGCTACTTTTATAAATTTAGAAGACCAGTAAATTATTTTTCTGGTCTTTTTTTTTGAAAACTATTTATTTTACTTCTGGAGCTTTATATATTTATTTCGATACGTTATAACACTTAAAATTAATCGAAACAAATAAATTCATGGAAAAGAATGCTGAATTACAAGAGGAGGTAAAACAACCAACTCAAAATGATATTATCGACAACGCAATCGGTAAGCTCAGAGATAACACTTTCAAAACCTATATCTATTGTCCGCCAATGAACAGCCCAAGTGGAGGAATTGGTGTTCTTCTTAGAGCGGCTAAGAATCTTAGTGATAATGGTTTTGATGTAGTACTTGTGTATGAACCAAGACAGGACCAGAGAGCTTCTTATGAGGCATCAACAAAAGCTCAGAAGCAAGTTGATATATTTGATAGATTTAATCCTACATGGGTTGACTTTGATATTTCAAAAATAAAAATCATGCCTCTTGGTGATAAGGAAATAACATTTAATGACGGAACTACTCAATCATGTATTCCTCTTACTGTTAATCCTGAAGATTTCTTAATTATTCCAGAAGGTTTTCCAGATGTAATGAAGAAGACAATGCAAGTTTCTTGTAAGAGAATTATATTTGCACAGAGCTGGTTCTATGTATTGAATGCAATGCAGCCAGGAGAGAAGTGGCAACACTTCGGCATCAATGATGTAATATCTGTATCAGATGCAATCTCTGAATACCTTGTATCTGTTATGCCTGGCCTTAACATAAAAGACTTTAAGCAAGGAATCAATAGAGAGGTATTTAAGGCTCCAACAAAAATTTCTGATAAACTACCTATGGTTGCTTTCTCAGCATCAAGAGGTCCAGAAAACAAACTTAAGACCTACAATATCATCAAGACGTTTTATGCATTTTATCCACACCTTAAGTGGATTAGATTCCAGGAGCTTGAGGGTATGGATAGAGAGCAATTTGCTGAGAGACTTGGTTCTTGCGCATTTTACCTATACACTGATGACATCGCTGGATTTGGTACAGCTCCACTTGAGGCTATGGCTTGTGGAACACACACGGTAGGTTGGGCTTCATTTGGTGGAAAAGAGTACATGACAAATGAAAATGGATTCTGGTGTAATAATGGAGATATATTCCAAACAGCCGAGATACTTGGAATTGCTATTGATAAATGGCTTAACGGAGAAATGGATAGTCCACAAATCCAAGAAAATTATGAGAACACTCTTAGTAAATATACTTCTGAGGGAGAAAAAGAAAATATCACAAACCTTTTAAATGAATATAAAGATGAAAGAATCAAAGAGCTTGAAAGCTACAAACAATAATATCCTTGTAGGATTATATCTCGATAAAATTAGACACGAAGGCCAAGTGGCAGAATGTCTTTATGGATTATCAAATCAAACTCATCCTATTGACGTTGTTGTCTTAGACGCTGGTCTATCTGATAAAGAGGTTGAAGCACTAATGAAGATAGCTAGTAAGCCATCTATCAAGACTGTTAAGGCTGATGCGGAAGGTAAAGTTGTTGAAGAAATTATTGAATCTGAAAACAGTGTTGACATTAAATTGGTTAAGACAGAGGTTAGTAACTTCTCTAAGGTATTCAATACACTTTTTAATTTAGCTGTTAGCGGTGGATATGAGGCGTTTTCTGTAATTGAAGTTGACGATGCAATAAGTGCTGGATGGTACAACATTGCAAATGTATATATGCAAGAAAATGGTGAAATTGGATTTTTCTTGCCGATGATTAGAAACTTCCAGAACGGAGCTCTTACTGGCCTGATGAACGAGGCTTGTTGGGCTGAGGGAATTTCAGAAGAGGCAGGAAAGTTTGATATGAATCTATTACTTAGATTTAACTGTGCAAATCCACTTGGAGGTGTCTTTAGAGTTAGTAGTCTTGAGGAGTACAGTGAAGACAAGGATGGTAGATTGTGTCCAATGAAGGAGAGCATCAAAATTAGCCACTATTATGAGTTCTTCTTAAGAATGATTTATAATGATGTTAAGATGATGACAATTCCAAGAGTTGGTTACGACTTCAGAGTAAATAATGTGCAAGAATTTAGTCACGCATCTTCAAAAGTTCCAAGTAATATCACTGCAATTCCATCTGACAAAGGAGGAATCAGTTCTCAAGAGGCTTCATTTTGGGTAGAACTTGCTAAGAAAGAATACTTTTTTGACGAAGATAGAAATAAAGTATATGAACAGCAACCACAAGAACAATAAGGTAGCTAAAAAGAAAGAGTATTGGACAACAGAAACTGAGGAAGCAGTTAAGGAATATTTAAAAAACGACTTTAATTATTATCAATACAAGATTGATAAGCATATTGAAGAAGTTGAAAAGGGCGCTGAAAAAAGCAGAGGCAATTCCAGGCTAAAAGAAATTAAGTTGGATGAAGACTTTATTTTAATAAATCAATCTATGGTAGACCATACCAGTAGACTTGAAGTCATTAGAAAGAAGGAAGAAATATTCAGAAAACATATACACAAGCCGCTTACGAGATTAGTTGAAAATATAATTTTTAGTTTTAAGTTATTCAGGTCTGGAGTTGATATAAAAACGCTCCACAATGATTGCATGTCTCATGTTATTGAGAAGTTCTGCAATTTTGACCCAGAGCAGAATACTAAATCATTCTCTTTCTATGGCACAGTAGCCAAGCACTATCTTCAGAACAAGAAGAAGGAGGTGGATAAGAGCACCAAGGTAATCTTGAGCTATGAAAATCATAGTGATGAGGCTGAGGAGAACTGTACCTTTGAACTTGATGAGGAATCTGAGTTAGACAGCTCAATGGCTCTATTTAATCATATAACTGAGCTATTTGAGAGTGAGATTGGTAGAAGTGATATTTCTAAGAATGACGCAAAAGTTGCGGAGGCAATTGTTGACATATTTAGAAATCATGAGATAATAGGGGTTTACTCGAAGAGCTCTATTTATAAACTGATAAAGGAGCATACGAATCTTGAGACAAAAGATATTACTTACTCTTTACATAGATTTAAAATTCTATATAAACTTAAGAAGCAAGATTTCATCGAAACACATCAAGATAAGTACTACGGTTATGATGATGAAATTTTTCCTTATTAGACATGGATACGCTCTCGAAGAAAAAAATTTTTATCTTAATACTTAAGGTCATCTTCAATGATAGCACAAGTGAGATTGATGATTACAATTGTATTCCCTTTTATCACTTCTTGATTGATACACTTATTGATGAGATAAAGGAGATTCCAGAGGAATCAGAAGATGACATTTGTCTTTGTGACTCAATAATTGACCTATTGTGCAACTTTGATATGATGTCTGATGATTCCGATGATTGGGACGAGCACTCAATCATGGAGTTTCTGGTAGACTATTCTGGACTTGATGATATTGGATTTGAAGAGTCAATTTTTAAATTTAGAAAAATTTATAAATTTATAAAAGAAGATTTTTTCCTTGGTTTGACTTAGTTTTTTTCTGAAATCTATTTATAAGAACAAAAAACTATTAAAATGGAAGATAACACAAACAAAACACCAGCAAATAATTCTTCTGCAAAGAAGATGGACCCAACAAAGGAGTTGTATGAGAAACTTATCTCTGAGGTGTATAAATATAAAATCGAAGAGCGAGAAATGGCTCTTGATAGATATAGAAGAGCTGATTCCCAGATGGATTCTGCAGAGAGTTTTATATTAATGGGTAAAAACGCAATCGACTTCCTTAAGCAAGCAGCAAGTGCATCTGACGGAATTGCCTCCCTAGCTAAGGAAATAAAGACTATTATATACAAGGATGACACAACATCAAATGTTGAGGTAAACTTTAATGACGCAACCAAGCGTGCGCTAATTGATGCTATTAAAGAAGAGGAAGAAAGAGAAAATCAACTTCCAGATGAAGATTTAGAAGATAAATAAATACCATGTCATTAAAAATTCCAATATCATCACCACTTACAGAAGCTCAATCTGAATTGACTTCAAAGATAGGCTCAATGAAGAGCCTTTTGTCTTTGCCTATTGATATAAATCTCAATATACCTAAGTCACAGCAAATTTCTACATTTGACTACTTGCTTAAGGTAATGAGAGCTCTTGGTATTGAGCCTGAGTTAATGTTTAATCTTTTCTTGGATAAAGTGTTTGATGTTGGAGGCTCATTCTTGGAAGAAAAGGTAATCAATGCAGTTGCTGACTCAATTGGGCAAAAGGGGAGGCAGCTTCCTAATGTCAACAATCCAACTGCAACTCAGGAAGAAAAAGATGCATATAAGATAAGTAACAGAGCTTACTTAACTGGATTAGTTCCTGCAACATTTCTACAAGCTGTTAAGCAGCAAATGGCAAAAAATTTAACACTAATGATTTTTGGACCAAAAGATGGTGGTCCTGCGAGTGTTTTAAATCCAAGCGCTTCCGAGAGAGAAAGGCTTTTTGAAGATGCTATTTGTGGTACTAATTTGTTCAGTCTATCAAGTGACCCGATTGTCTTGCAACAAGATGTGGAATTTAATAGAATAGCCCTTAGAAAGCAGCTTGAGAAGGGTGAGGTTATATTTGAGATAAGTTGTCAAGATGTAAAAATAAAATTACCTGAGGACCCATCTTATATATTTGAGGGCGGTGGTCAATTCACTTCTAGCTCAGCGGTTCCACCAACACCATCTCAGAGTTTGTCAATTCTGGTTCAGCACGTTAAGAATCAAGGCCAAAGAATTAATAATGAAGAAAATTCAAATTCCATTGGAAAGAGCTTCTTTGAGATACTTATTACAAAGTTATTAAACTACATATCTTCTCTTGTATTTCCTTTTCTTGGTCCTATATTTTCACTTATTTCAAATGACCCAGCAGGAGCGGGACTTGATGCCACAAATGTTGCATATAGTAATTGTGATATAATGAACTCAGCTGATAATGCTGCTCAGAATCCAGAAGAAAAGCAAGAGTTTTTTAAAAGCCTTGCAAACGCACTTCTTAAGGAGCTGTTGAGAGTTCTTCTTGTGTTCACCATAAAAGAATTCAAGAGGTTGGTTGCAAATTACTTTGCAAGAACAGCAATCGAAAAACAAAAGAGAAAGGCTGAAAAAATAAAGCAAAAATTTGCGATATTTAACAAGGCAGGACAGGCCGCTGAAGCACTTAGTAAGGCTAAGAAGTATGCAGCAGCAGCTGCAACTCTTGCCTCTATAATTGGCGTAGTAGCAACATCACAAAACTAAATTATATGGCAGTTATACCAATAGATGAAGAGCTTCAAAAGTCAGAAGAAATAGCAGACTTTTTACTTTTCCTTCTTAAGGAGGATAGAGTGCCTGTTCCTAAGCCAAGTATTCCAGAAATACTTCTTGCCAAGACAAGACCAGGACTTAATGCTCAAATATTAGCATCATCAATTACATCAAGATTTGAAGAGGCTGGAATTCCTACTGGACCACTTGTTGGTGGAACTCCGAATGTTATGGAAAATTTTGTAAAAATAATATGTGAAGAATTTGTGTCAGCAATACAGACGGATATGAGAGTTGACATCGCAACAGACCCTGGAGCTGTAGTTACGGCATCAGGAGCCAATGCGGGTGGTCCAGTTGCCGTAGTAGGTGCCACAACAGCTCCTCACTCAGCAACAGGAATAGCAAGTTAATGGAAGAGATAAAAAAAAATAAAAAAGAACTTATATTAGAGGCTCAAGTGCTTGCTGATAAGTTTGAGGAAAAAAAGGCAGTAATAAATACAGCCCTTAACGACCTTGATTCTAAGGAAAAAATAGGTCCAGAACATATTAATGGCATGGCTATAATTGAAGATATGTTTAAGGAGCTTGACGAAATTAAGCTTGAGCAAGACAAAATATTTGAACAGATAAAAAAATCATAATATGTCGATAGATAAATTAGCAAGAGCAACACTTCAGAGTCAAGGTCTTACTGGGGGTATTTCCTCTGAGGGAAATCAGACATCCAGAAACATATATCCAGCAATCGTAGTCAAAAACCAAGACCCTCTTGGTATGAAGAGAATTGTTGCTCGTATTATCTCTCTTGATGAAAACGGAAATGTAAATGGAGGTAGAGACAGGGACACTCCAGATGACTTGCTACAATTTTGTGTTCCTATTATGCCAAACCATTTTCATATAATACCTCTTGTAGATGAGATGGTATATATTTTTCTTGAGAATCCAAGTGATAACTCGGCTCCAAGATATTATATGGGTTCTCAAATAAATAGTCCATTTAAACTTAGGTTCCAGGCTTATGGTGAGTCTCAAAAAATATTTGACTACACAAACTTTAACCTTAATCAAAATCCAAATAGCAACCTACAGGCATCAACTGTTTTACCAAAGAGTGGTGACATCGCAATACAGGGTCGCTCTGATGCCGACTTAATACTTAGGCCAAAAGAAGTTTTTCTTGTAGCTGGTAAATTTGTTAAAGATACCTTAGAAATAAACAACGAAACACCTTCAATCCTTCAAATAATTCAAAAAGAAAATACTGAAAATAGTAAGTTAATTCCAAGATATTCTCAAGCAAACTTAACATCTACAAATATAAATATTTACTCTGTAAGAGGTAAGTTTAGAGAGACTGCATTATCTAAATTTGAAGTTAGTGAAGATTTAAAGTCATTTGGTGATTTAGCAAATTCACTTCATCCATCTGTATTTGGTGATGAATTAATTAAATTACTTGACTTGATTATAAAAGTGTTGCTTAACCATATTCATACGCCTCAGAAGCCGCTCCTTGCAACTCCTGAGTCTGATGAAGTCTCTTCTTACACAATAGAAGGTAATTTACAAAGAATTATTTCTAATCATGTAAGGATTAACTAAAAATTACTATATTTGTATTTACAAATGGGTTTAATCGAAGAAATAGCACAATACTTAAAATTAAGTAATTCTAAGTTATCTACAGCAGAAAGTTGTACAGCTGGTTTTATAAGCAAAGTTTTAACATCAATTCCTGGTAGTTCAGATTATTTTGAAGGTTCACTTGTTGTATACAGCAATAAGGCTAAAATAAATGTTCTTGGAGTAGATGAGAAACTTATAAGCGAATTCACTGAGGTAAGTGGCGTAGTTGCTCGAAACATGGCCGAGAGAGCAAAAAAGGTAATGGAAACAGAGTATTCGATTGCCACAACTGGATATGCAGACCCAGATGGTTATGGCACAGAAGAAAATCCAGCTGGAACAATTTATGTAGCTGTATCAACGCCATTTGAGACTATTTCAAAAAGACTTGAGTTAAATGAAAGTAGGAGCAGAAATGTCTATCTTGCTACAGTTGAGGGCTTAGAAATGATTAGAGACGTTCTCAAAAGCCATCAGGTCTTATTACCTTGAACACTATAGAGTCAGGCATTACTCTCTTGGTTCCAAATTCATCAATTCTAAACTCAATATTGTAGGTTTGGTTATGCAGTAGCCACCCAGTCTCAAGAACAAAGTAATTTTGCTTACACTTGTTTATCACAGCCTGGTTTACAGATGTCCATGGAATAACCTCGACCTGATTGTTCATTACCATTCTATACTTAAGGTCATACGCTGTGCTTGGTTGGTTTCTACTGCTGTAGTTGACTCTAAGGTCCACAAATACTTTATGTGTCTCTCCAATGGATAATATTGAGTTATTTCCAACTCCGTAAACAGAAATAGAATAGTCATTTACTTGCGGAACATTATTTAAGTAATAATTGTCCTTAATTGTAAATATCTGAGTAATATCTTGCTGGTCAACGCCAGGAACAAAAGTAATACCTTTCCACACATCCTTGTATTGCTGTCCACGAATTGCTGAGTTCATCAGTACATCTATGTAGTAAACCCCATTTTCCATTTGAGTTGGAGTAATTCCAGTCATCACTGGAGCTCCAGCAAGTGTTTGAATTTCAACAGTTCCTGCAGAGAAGTAATTAACAGCATTGTTGCCACTGTATGTATACAAGAAAAGTCTTGACGTTCTATTATTTGTCACCTGAAGTCTATCATCCTGGAAAGACTGGTTATAGTTGACTTCTATGTATGGCTTAAACGCTGTATTTGTCTTCTCCGTAAAGAATGATGCGATATATCTTGTGTCTGTGCTTAGTAGCTCATAATCTCTTCTATACGCAACTCCAAGTCCATTATTTTCAGAACCACCGCTAAGCCAGTCGTTAACGATGTCAGTAATATCCATATCAATATTTTCATTCCCAAGGTCAAAGTGCTGTGTTGAGTAAAAAGAAATGTTAGGCACAGCTGTATCTGCAGATAATATAAATGAATCAGTATTAATATATGTAGAACCAGTATATCCATTAACTGAGATTCCAAGGCCACTAAATGATGTTGAAATTAATGAATTATACCAATCTAAAGTACTAACAGTGGAGCCGCTGAAATCAACATAAATATTATCACCAATAGTTGATGCAGATACAGTTCCATCTGCCATTGAAGTATTAGCAGAAGTTGTAAAATTAAAATTAGTAGGAACAGTTAGGTTTGTGCTTGATAATTCAGTAAATATTGTCATACCACTTTGAATAGTCTCTCCAGAGTATGTACTTCCAGTTGGGTCTGTATAAACACCTGGAGCATCCCAGTTTGTAGCCAAGGTTGCCGAGTTCCAATTTGAGTATCCAGTTATTAGTGGATTTCCATTTTGCTTAACTAAGTAGTTTTCCTTAAATAAGTCATATCCTCTTCCTTCATCCCAATCTTTATTTATAGGGAATGCAATTAAATCATAAGATGCAGATATTCTCTTATCAAGAACATCAGATTCATATTCAGGCTCAAGAATTCTATCCGCAGGTATTGCGTTAGTCATCTTTAGTCTATATGAAGAAACAAGGCTTTGATTTATATCTCTTAGGTCAAACTTCTCAATAAGTTCATTAAGGTCAAATTTAACAATAAATCTGCTAATAGAATTTCTTCTTTCTGGCGCAGTGTCAGTACCGCCACCACCATACCACAAATCACACACACTATTTTGACCAGAATTATATTTACTATATACACCAGACGCTATTGTGTTACTTTTACTTGGATAAATCCTAAATACACCCATTTTTACGTTTTATTATAAATATTGTCTTTTATTTTATATCAAGACTTTCTTTTAACTTTTGTACTAAATTATCTGAATATTTAATCTCAATAAGTTTAATACCACCTTTCTTGCAAAATTCTCTTTTAATGTTATCGTTTTTTTGCCTTTTTAACAATCCAATATCTCCATCCATATGTTCAATTGACCTGTAGTGTTGTATTCCTTGAAATTCTATACATACATTAATATTTGGTAAATAGAAATCGAATGGAAGTTGTGATTTATTTTTACACCCATCAAACTTTTTTTGCTCCTCATAATTAATTTTATTTTTATCTAAAAACCAGGATATTATTTTTTCTCCTTTTGATTTGTTGCACTTCGGACATCCAGCAAATTTTAGATGATTATGTGGAGTTTGCTCAAATTCACCATGATTTTTACATATAATTTTAACTTTTGTATGCATATTTTTATACTCAACTAATGAGTAGTCATATTTGCTATGTTTTTCTTTAGCTCTTTCTATAAATTCATTTGTAGTTAAATTTTTAACACATCCACATTTAGCACATCCCAACCCCTTTAGGTGGTCACTTGGAATCTGCTCAAATTCATTGTGTTTTGGACAAATAATTTTTATTTTTGTTTGATTGTTTTTATAATCAGATAATGAATAGTCAAATTTATTTTTATGTATTTTTTTAGCTTCTTTTATAAATTCATTTAAACTCTTTTTTTTAATTCCAGCACACATAATACAACCTTTTCCTTGAATATGGTCATTAGGCTTCTGTTCAAAAACTCCATGCTCTTTACAAATTATTTTAATTTTAGTTTTACTATTTTTATAATCCACCAAAGAGTAAATATATCTATCTCTATGAATCACTTTAGCTCTTTTTATAAACTCTTCTGTTGTTAAATTTTTTCCCATATAAATAAATATGCAAAATTTTAAAAACCATAACTCTGTTTCTGCATTTTAAATTAATAGAAATATTCATTAATTCTTTTTACGGGCCCTAACTCTTTATTTTTTTTGTGAGCATATTTATATTAAAACAAAGTGTAGCTATGCCTATAAGTATAAAATTCCCATTTAAAGAAACTCAAGAGGGTGGTGTTTTTTTAACAACAAAAACAACTGCTGAGGCAATCCAGACAAACCTAATCTCGCTTCTTACCACAAAGAGGAGAAATAGGGTCATGAACAGTTCTCTATACTCACCTCTTTGGGACTATATGTTTGAACCATGGGATGACATATCTGCATCAAAACTTAAGGAAGAATTAATAGAAAAAATAAGTGACTACATCACTGAAGTAAGTGTGGCAGATGTTTTATTTAACTTCAATGAAAGTGAAAATCTTCTTGAGGTTAAAATTGTTTATAGAATTCCAAGTATTGGAATCAAAGACAGTATTAACGTCTCAGTTCCTGTTGAGCCAGGTGAGGACGCTGGTAATAATCAACAATTTTAAAAAATAAAAAATGGCACAAAAAACTGTAACAATAAATTATTTAAGTAGAGATTTTACATCCATAAGAGCGGATTTAATTAATTACTTGAAAACTTTTTTCCCTGAGCAATGGCAAGACTTTAATGTCACCTCTCCAGGTATGGCCCTACTAGAGCTTAATGCATATGTTGGTGACCTATTGTCTTATGCTACAGATAAGAAGTATAATGAATTATTTATTGACGGAGTTCAAGAGAGAACATCTGTATACAGGCTCGCTAAGACGTTTGGATATAAGCCGCCAGGGGTTAGACCCGCAATCAGTATTGCTGATGTCATCATAGAGGTTCCAACTACAGCTGAGGGACCAGATGCAAATTACTTGCCTGTGTATAGACCAGGATTGACAGTTAAGGGAGCTGGCCAAACATTTGAAACTATCTATGAAATAGATTTTTCAAGTGATTTTAGTGAAGATGGAATTGCCAACAGAATTATTGAGCCTATTTTTAATGGAAACCAAGACTTAGTAAGGTATAGAATTATAAAGAGGGAGAAAATTAAGGCTGGTGTCACAAAGATATTTAAAGTAGAAGTTACCACCAATGACGCAAAGCCATTCTATCAAGTTGAATTACCTGATACTAATGCTCTTGAGATAATTAATGTAATAGTTTTAAACGGACTTGGAATTAACAGAGTTCCTAGCTTTACTGAGTTTAACGACTTTCAGCTTAATTACTACGAGGTTGACTCTCTTGCTACTGACAAGATATTCTTGGGAGATGATAGTGTTGACGACATCAATGGGATTAAGACTGGTAGGTATGTTGAAGTTGAGAAGAGATTTGAAAAAGAATTCCTTTCTGATGGCTCATGCGTCTTAACATTTGGTGGTGGAGTAGAAGATTATGACGCATATGATGCCTACATAACAAGCCTTACTAATACCGTCAAGTGTCCAGACTCAAACCAACTTGATGTGTCTGTAATTCTTAATAATACTGCGCTCGGAGTTCAAGTTCCACCAAATTCTACTATTTTTATAAAATATAGAGCAGGAGGGGGTTCTCTTAGTAATGTCGGTTCAAATGTTCTTAACGAAATCTCCAATATCCAGAGTCAATTTATTGGCTCAGACCAAACTATAACTCAAGCCGTGCTATCTTCTACTAGGGCAAATAATCCAATACCAGCAATCGGTGGTGTAGGACTTCCTTCGGTAGAAGAAATTAAGAGCTATATTGCAGCAAACTATAATTCTCAAAATAGAGCAGTCACACTTGAGGACTACATTGCAAGAGCATTTCAGATGCCTGGCAAGTTTGGTGCTCCATTTAGAATATTTGGAAAAGTTGAAGACAATAAGGTTAAGATGTATATTTTAACAAGAGATGGCTCAGGCAGACTTCTTGATATTTCAACCACAGCCGTTAAGTCTAATCTACAAAACTATCTGGTTCCATATAGAATGATAAATGATTATGTTGAAATTAATGATGGTAAGATAATAAACCTTCAAATTGAAGCTGACTTATTTGTTGATAAATCGTTCAACTCAAGCGAGATTAAGTCTCAGGCAATAAACGAAATTAAAAATTATTTTGATGTTGAGAAATGGCAGATGAATCAAAACTTATATATCTCTCAACTTACTGACCTATTAAGAGATGTTCCAGGGGTGATAAATGTTGTTGACATTAGAGTATTCAATATGGAGGGCGGAGGCTATTCTGATACCAGACATTCTCAAGCAGACTTTAATAGAACACAAGACCCATCAACTGGAGCCTTTAGGACTCAGTTTTCATACATTGATAATGCTATCATCGGAACTCCAATTTCTATGTTTGAGGTAAAATTTCCAGACAAGGATATAAAAGTGCGTTCAAGTTCTGGTTCTAATTAATTTTTTCTGGAAACTTTATTTATAACTTGAATTTTTCATTTGTATTTATTATTATAATACAAACATTAATTTAATGAAAAAAATAAGTAAAGAAATTGAAGATAAAATAATAGAGCTTTATATTAATCAAAAAATGTCAACCACTCAAGTTGCTTTTGAAATTGGAATTAGTGCTACTGGCGTTTCTAAAATAATTAAGAGACGAGGGTTTGAGGTTAGAAGTATTAGTAAAGCAAAAAAAGGAGTATTTATAGGAACAAAATTCCCTAAGGAAGAGATAATAGTTTTATATAATAGTGGAAAAACTTCAGACGAGCTTGCAAAAATATTTAATTGCTCAAAACGTTCAATTCTAAATATACTAAACAACAACAATGTTGTTATGAGAAAATCTGGACATAAAGAAGATTATCAAAATCCTTTAACAGAAGATATTAAAAATTTATATTTGAGTGGAAAATCCATACATGAAGTGTGTTTTGCTGTCGGATTATCTTATAGTGGTGTAAATAAAATACTTAATAAGCTTAATATTATTAGAACTGAAGATAAGGGTATGAGTATGTTGGGCAAAAAAATGTCAAAAGAACGTATAGATAAAATTAGGAAAGTTAAAATAAATAAAAAAGAATCTGGAGAATATGACCACATATATTTAAAGAAAACTGGTTATACATTTCAAGAATATCAACAAAAACTTCCTGAAATTAGAAAGTATTATCAAAAAGTTAGAACAATAACAAATCAGCAACCGCTCAATGAATTAGTCAACCATGATAAAAGAGGAATATCAGGAGTTAGTGGAGCATATCACTTAGACCACAAATATTCAATAGCAGAAGGTTTTAAAAATAATATAGACCCAGAAATAATTGGAAATATTATAAATTTAGAAATGATTCCTTGGGAAGAAAACTTATTTAAGAATCAAAAATGCTCTATTACAAAAAGAGAATTATTGACTATTTATAAACATGATAAATCAAAATAAAATACGTAAAATAATTAGAGAAGAAATTGGTTATGTTTTTGAACAAAACTCTAATAGTGGAAGATTTTATCATGGAACCAGCTCTAAGTTTCCATTTCAAAAATTTGATAAATCTTTAGAAGGGAGTGGGATAGTTAGTTCTGGGGGTAAAAAATATGGCGGATTCTTTTTTACCAGCGAGTTTGAAAATGCAGAGTTTTATACGGAATGGTTTGTTGCCGAGGTTTTAATTAAAAATATTCATGAAGACCCATTAAAAAGTACTCACCCACCAACTGTTATGAAAAAAGCATATGAAGACGATAATATTTATATTGTTAGAGATGTTTTAGATGGGTCAATGCATTCAGATATAGTAGTGGTCCCATATAATCAAATAAATAATATCCAAATTGTAAATTGGACATTTGTTGGAGATAAAGAAGCTTATTTTGAATCCCTTGATGAGTTTTTTGGTGGAGATATAGACCCTAATGATGAAGAAAGTTATGATGATGACGGAAATATGATGGAACCATATATTGACCAAAGCATGATTACTTCATTTATTAATATGACTGGAGGTGGTTTAGATTATCTTTTAACAATTCCAATTTTTAAAGAATATTATAATTCAAAATAGAAAAGCCAGAAGTTTAATTTCTGGCTTTTTTTATAATATTAGAAATAACTATTTATCTCAATTTTTTCTTTGCCTATATTTACTATAAAAGACTAATGAAAATTCAAAACGAGGAAATATTATTAAAAGAGCTTAAAACTGGAACCACACTTACTTTTTTTAGTACTCGACTTGATGCCATTAAAGACGATTTAATTAATGCAGGCATTGAAGTAATCCCTACTGTTATTTGGATGGATAATCTAGGTCAGCCATTTAATTTAACAACATTTGATGGACAAAATCTTTGGACATTAAACTCACAAAACATATATGTCCCACTTGAGACAATTTCAAGTAACAACTTAACTGGATATTGCTATGTCCAAGAGAAATCATATATACTTGATGATAATAGATTTTCTCAATTACAAGATTCGTTTAGTCAGCAGATAACTGAGGCGTTAATAACTGGTGAGACAACCACAACATCTCTTTCTGGAGAAACAAACCCAAATCCACCAATTGTTGTTCCTCATACAGATTATGTATTTAGAAGCCTTAAGGAGGTTGACGATTTTTATGTGAACGTCAAATTAAATAGAACATTCGGAACTCTTGATACTTTAAATATTTATAATAATATTGTAAATAGTGTCCCAACTCAAGACGCTAAGACTGGAGTTCTTTTTGGTAGACTTATGGCTCTTCAGACTCTTAAGGATTCAGAGGGAAATAACATCAGAATTCCGCTTAGAAATGTTCCTGTTGGTATTTTTAATTCCTCAGATGACTATCCAACATCATCGTCTGTATCAGATAATGGTGACAGGATTTTTTTGAACTTAAAAGAATCATCAAGTCAAAGTGAATATTTTAATGTTGAGTCATTTGAGCTTGATAAAAATAAATTACTTAGGTCAGCGTCTCAGTTTACCGCAGTTCCACCTCATTACAAGTATGTTACAACTACAAATGATGAGGGTGAATTTGTAATCTATGACGCACCAATTGGAACTCAAATATTTATTTTTGAAGTTGACCTTCTTAAGCAGGGGTTAACAAGAGATGAGATTGCTCTTAATTTTTTCCCATTTCCCCCAGATGATGATGCAATAATCGACCAGATACCAAACTTTGCATTTAAACAATTTCCTATTGATGTTGTTCCTGCGTGGGGTACAATTCAAACTGGATATACAGAGTTAAACATCACCATCAACTTGGACCTTAGAAAGTGGACTACATATATTTTCCCTCCAGTAGCTTTTGGTGCTCAAAATCTTGAGGCATCTGTTGCTCAAAATGCCGCAAATAGTGCTAAGATTGAGATTAGAAATATGGCCAATGAGGGATTTCCTAAGACTGAAATAAAACTTGCAGAAATTCCTAATGACTTAGATAAAGTAATTGGTCAACAATTTAACTGGCAACTTGAATTTGCTCAAATAAAAAATAAAGTTGAATTTTATAAGTTTGGATGTCCTATTGTAAAATTGCCTGCAAATTTATATGACCCAAATGGCTATAAGACTGATTCTGATGGAAATCCTACGAGTCATAAGGGCGTTTGGTTATCGGCATATCAATTAAAATTATATGCAACAAAGGATGTTAGTAGAAAGACTGGCTCTATATATGCATGGAATGGCTCAGCTATGTATACTAAGAGTCATTTTGACCTTACACACTCACTGTCTATTCAAGATGTTTCCCCAGCGCCTGAAGAAGATTCTGGACTAGGATTATTTCCATATGAGAGACCATGGACACTGGACTATCCAAATCAATACAAGATTCCAAAGAAGCCAGTCGATGAGAGGTATCGCTATGAAAATGGAAGAACTCCAACATCAGTTCCTGGAACTTACTATCTTGATGAGCCAGCATATAATGATGGAGACCTTGTTGGATATGAAGTAGAAAGTAGTGACGGCTCTTTTGCTGGTGGTTTTGGCTCACAATCTCTTGTTGTGGGTAATACTGGTATTTGGTTTGGCAATAGAATATCTCAAGTTGCCACAAAAAACTTTATGTACAAATATGAAGAAGGCGTGGCTTGGAATGAAGAATACGCAAATGGGTACCAACCATCAAATCCTGGCTACTTAAGATTTCCTGGTGAGTCAAAAGTTCTTAATGGTGAAAAATATCAAAGATTTGAGGCTGGATATGGGTATTTTCTTAAGCCAAGTGGTTGGCCAAGAATAATGAGAACTCTTTGGGGTTCTGATACTTATTTTGGTCCAGACATTTCTTATGGCAACGGTCTTGGTGGAGACTCTGAAAATCCAGGCCCAGGAACAACAAACCCAATTACTGTTAGTGGATTAAAAAGTTCTGATTCTCATAGAAATGATGTTTATAACTTGAATAATACAAATTTAGCTCTTGTTTTAGATGGTAATGCTGGGATTAAGGAGGGAACGCTGGAGGCCTACAGAATTATTAACTCAAATCCAAGTAACCTAAATGCTCCAGGTACATTTGTGGTTCCAACTTCAGTTAGATTAGCTTGTAGTGCATCAGCAGAGAGGCTCCATAGTTTTGTTCTTAAAAATACTGGAGACATAAAAGTCTCGTTCACCTTATCAACTACCCCAGGATTTAGCGCAAGTACTCCAAGTGGCCTAAAAACTCATGGACAGACTGTTGAGCTTGAGCCTGGACAATATTATTCAATTACAAATCCTGCAGACGGAGGTACTGGTGGTCAACCATCAGGAGCTATTGAAGATACTGGTCAAAATTTACCAGGAAATAAAAACTTCAATCCATCTACAAATAGATACGATGTAGCAAGTTATGAAATAAGATTTGCAATAACAACGCCAGTTCACTATGGAAGTGTTTCATATGTTCAATTTGATAGACCTGCCTACACAACTCCAGATACATGGTATATGAAGACGCATCATGAGGGTGATGATTCAGGTCAGATAAGCAATGGGATTAATACACTACATTCTGGGGACCCAAATAAAGTTATATGGGGTATAGAAATTCAAGATAACAATTTAAGTTATGACTTATAATGGATGATAAGAAAAAAATAGTACTAGGTAGTAAGGACATTCTTTCTAAGGGTGTTGTTGATATTTTTTTGAATATTAATCTTCAGCAAACATTCAATCAAATAAAGAAAGATAAGTACGATAATAACTTCGATGTAGCTGAACAATTTAGAAAAGAAAGAAATACATCAAGAGACTTTAGGATATACGGAATTGTTGACTCAACAGCTATAGATACAGATAATCTAACTATTCAGATTTATAAAGATGCTGCTCTTTCTGATTTTGTTGGCAATATAACCACAACACCGCTTGTTTATAGTGAAGAAAATGTGTTTGCCAAGAAAAGAGGTAAGTACTTGCTTGAGCTAAATAATTATGATTCAGATGTTGTATATTTTAGAATATTAGGAGATAATATTACATTCGCAAATCAAGTTTTTGAACAAAGAGTTGTCTTCTATAATCTTCAGGGAGAATTTGTTGAGTATGGAACTGAAACTGTTGATATTGGAATTGATAATGAGGGTTTTATTGAAATAGAAAATGACTTTCCGTTTTTTTATAACAAACACTGGATTAAGAGGGATTTTGAGATATTAGAAGAGAAGCCAACTATTATGCAATTTAGTGGTGAAACATCATCTGTAGCGGAGGGAGAATCTATTTCTTTCGAAATTACAATGGATAAGCCTAGTCCATTTGGAAATGAGTCAGTTGTTCTTGATGCTATTCTTGGAACAGTGACTCCAGCTGACTTCAGCCTTTCTATTTCAGGTGCTACCGTAGTTTTTCCTATAACACTTAACTGGAACCAGGGGGAGCAAAATAAAACAATCACATTTGATGCGATTGAAGATGATGTTCATGAGTTTTCTGAAACCATTCAGTTTCAGTTGTATAATTTTCAGTTTACCAATTCAGGATTAACAACGAATCACTATACAACCATAGAGGATACAACACCAAAGAAAAAAACGATTTATAATCTTGGAGAAGTTTATAGAAATAGAGCTGTTTTTACAGGGAGAACATACGAGTTTAATACACAAGCACCTTCAACCACAACCGCATATGCTATTCTTAGAAATGGACTAAAGTTTACAAACTCAAATGAAGAGTTTTATCCAGGAGATACATATAAATTATTTGTTACAAATAACGGTATTGATACAATTCTTCCTATAAATAATTATTTTGGGGTCAATACCGAACAATTATGGTTAGCTGGAGAAGTTAAGACATTCAGTGTTGACACCAGTTATGTTGGAAATGAGAAACATAAGGTAAAAATGACCTTCCCACAAGGAGTTCCTCAAAATGTTGGAAGCATTAGAATTAATGGAGTTAAAATCCCATTAAACTTTAGTTACCTTAATTATGCTGAGGTTAGTAAAAAAACCCTAGACAACTCTGCCTTTGACTATTTACCATCTGTCGGTCTTGAAAAGGATTGGTCAGCCGTAGGCGATGGAATTAGTGCTATAACCTTTACATCAAAAACAACAGGAATTCCAGTGAAAATTGATATAATTGAGACAGCAACTTCATTTGGATTTCCAAATCCAGGACTACCAAATCCAGCAGCCACCCCTCAGGTTATAGAAATTTCACCCTTTGTTGAAAGAGCGCAGATAACACCTCAATTAACTTTGCTTACGAATGACTCAAACAATTCCATAACAAATTACACCTTCCAATTTACGAAACCAGGATATGCTGGGGTGTCTGTCTTAGCGGAGCCACAACTTGCATCAATATCTGGTACAAATAGGTATTTGATTACTGATTTTAAATATGTTTGTAGAAATTGGGATGATGCTGCTGATAATTGTATATATTCTACCAAGGCTGTTAAGAATCCTGGAACCTTTGTGACTGTTAATGGTGGCATACCAAATCAAAATAACTATTTACATCCAGTTGGAGGTGCCTATATAAATGGTTTTGTATTTTTATCTACAAATACACTTCCAGAAAGCAAGTTAAATCTAACGCAATTTAATGGTGCTTTTTTTAGAGAAAACCCACTTACAGTCAACCCAAGTACAAATAGTATAATTTTACAAAATTCTATTAGTCAGTTAACAAAACTTACAATCCCATCAATAGGTCAGAACAATGAGATATATAGAGCTCTTTATGAGAACAATTCAATAGACTTCCGTTCTTTTGACTTCAGAACTGGAACTACAGGGCCATTTACAACATTTTATAAAGGAAACACAGGGTTTTATCCAAATAATATTATGGGTTGGAATAAGCAGGTTAATGTTAGTGGGGCCACAAATAGTATCTCATCCACTCTCGGTAAGAGATTAGATTATGGAGATGCTGCATATTCAATTCCACTAGGTCCTGTATTGGGTCTTGATGAAAATAATCAGCCCTTAGCGCCTTACGATTCAAATACTGATATTTACTTAGAATCTAAGATTCCAGGGGTTCCATTTCAGATTGAGAACATTGTTAATGCATATGTCCATACAACGGCTACGGCTACGGCTACATTCCTATTTAATACCTTAACAATTGTACAAGGAGATATTGTAGGTGAGATAACAATTGAGACTATTCGTCCAAATGGAGTTGGTGGAGTTGACCTAAATCCCGCAAACAACTGGATGGGAGGTTACAATGTAGACCTGATTATATAATTAATTTTAATTATTTATAATTAATGACTGAGATAGATAACATAAAAAAATACGAAATATACGTTGATGCACAATTCGTTGAGCCTGGATGTTGGGAGTTTTTTCATAGTGACGGAAATAGGTACGGTTTTCCTGAGCTTGATTTTCATGTTCCTATTTTTTTAACAAGAACATATGAAATACATGAGTATGTTCAAATTGATAAAGAAAGTGAGATTATACCAATTGAAAGACAGGAGTTTAATCCATTTTTTATCGAGTTTGGTTTTTTTGATACAATCAATAGAAATAAAGTCAATAGCTCAAATCAACTAACTTCAGATATGATTGATTTTATAAAAAGTAGGAGGTCAGATGTTTTTTATTTAAGTGATAATGATTTAAAGAAGTGGTTTGATGAAATAGGAATCAATGAATTGCCATGGAATAAAGGAACATCTCTTGAGACAACTATAAACGATATTGATGAGGTTAGTTATAATTCTTCTCACATAGTTTCTAAGGCAAAATATTTTAACATAGATGTAAACAGATGATACAAAGACATCAATTATTAATTAACCTTAATTTCTCTGCACAGACAGCAAGTGTAAATTCATCTTTGACAACAGTCGGTGGTTATCAGGTAAATAATGTTCAGGGATTAGGTGGTGGAATTGTAAATCCATCAAATGTTAGAGCATTCTTAAATAGCGATGTAAACGAGTTTATAATAAACGACTTTTTTTCCTATTTAACTGGTAGCACAACTACTATTGAGTTTGCTGAGATATATCACAGCGACCAAAAGCTATCTGATGTATTTAATAATTACTATGTATCAAGTGTATTAAATAATCAATTTCCTCCAACAGCTGTTATTGATAATAGTTTAACTGGGACATCTGGAACAACAATTGTTGATAATTCAGTCTACGAGTATAATGGTGTGGCTCCAAGTAAAGGCCTTGATGGAATACCTCTTAGTATAGATGGTGGCGACAGGGGCTTGAAGATATATTCATCGCTTATAACATATACGACAGAGCAGAGTTATTATATACCTGTTTTCATTAAGAGAATCAATAAGCAAGCATCAAGAATAAATTTTAAAGACGAAGAGCAGATAGCCATTTTATTTGACGATGTGTCTTCAGATTTTTCTGAGGATTTACCAACTGGGAACGGATATTATAGTTATGGAACCACTTCCAATAATCCAGATATAGCTCAAGACACAAATTTTGTTGCAGACCTAAGTGGCCCGTCTGTGTTTGACCAATTTTTATAAAAATGACAAGAATAAGAACTATACTTAAGGGCTTTGTGGACATTAATTTAGAAACTGATGAAAATTCTTTTATCTCTTCAAGAGAAGATAATATAGAGAAAAAGATTCAAACTAATCTAAAAATTTCTGATAAAAATTCTAAATTTATAGAAAAAACTATATCGGCAAATTTGACTCCACCAATATCCTTAGGTGAAATTAGTGAAAAAATAGGGATTAATATTTCTGATATGCAAATTGCTGCAGTGCAGGGCTCTAATGTATATGGAGTATCTGGACCAAATTCAGATTGGGATATAGCAATTGTGACAAATTCATTCAGTGGTTATGGGTTTTTTGATTTTTCTGTAGAAGGTATCGAATATGATGTTCATGTATATAATGCAGAAGAATTTCAAAATAGAATTGATAGAAAAGAAATGAGAGAGTTAGAGATTCTATCATATCCAGATGAAGCTTTTATGTTAAAAAACATAGAAATAAATACATCAGCAAATAAAGTACAGCTTATAGAAAAAGTAAGAGAGGAGTCTGATATTTTATGGTATAGAGCTAAATCTTCCCTAGAATCGAAAGAAAATCAATATCAAGCCCTAAAGACAATCTGGCACTCAATTAGGTTTTTAGTATTTGCAGAACAAATACTTAGATTTGGAAGTATAAAAAACCTATCATCAACAAATAATTTGCGTGAAGAAATAGTTAATTCAGGTCAGCTAAGCTTCAGTTTTTTTGAGAATAAATTTGGAGGACTTAGGGAGCAAATGAAGTCCGAGCTTGGTAGGCACATTGGAGAGAATGAGGTTAAAAAAATATCTGAGCCATTGGAATTAGAATATCCAACTCGACTATACACAAAAATAAACCTTCAGGGCTTATATATTCAAAAAGGAAACAGACAATTAAATACTGAGGCTCGATATATAAGAAGAAATACAATAGGAACAATTCCAGATAATACCTGGGATATGTTCATTAAATTTGGTGATTACATAGAGCAGGATTGGAGAACATTTAATCCACCAAGTACCTCTAAAGATTCTCCGATTTGTGGAGATAACTGTATTAGTGTATATAATCCAAAACTATCTGACTCATTTCAAAAAAATAGTAAAATATTTTTTGGTAAAAATCCTGATACACAAGAATATGGTGACTTAAGAATTAGAGTTAAAAACTTAGGTACTAATTCATGCGACATAAGTGGAACTATTATTTTTCCTGGAGAGTCAGTGACTTTGGTAATTGATTCTTTTGACTACAAAATTTTGTTACCCACAAATGATACTCTACTATCAGCTGGAAACTTTTTTAATGGAATTCCATTAGACAAAGACACGCTTACAGAGTGCAACTATGAATTTATTTTTGAGGTCGATTATAGTGAGTTTAATTTTCAGCTTAGAAATTCAGATAACACCGTTTCTACAACAAAAGAATTCAATCTTGGAGCTCATAGATTTAATAAGGTTTTTGAATTATCAGAGGCAGATGAACCATCTAATTATTATAATTTGGTAACCCAATATTCTAATGTTTGGCCATACTGGGAAAGTAATTATTCTTGGCCAAATACTGGTCCTTATTGTATGGCTCCTGGCACATCTTTTAGTCCAACTCCAATATATCCAAATGAGCAAGGAGACCTGCAAAATATTTTAGTAGACGGGATTATGTTTTTATCTCAAACCACATCAAATTATAATAGCACAAGTGTGACAAAATCTGGATATATGAACATATCATTCTTACCTTTAGGACAAACCATTGGTAGCAGCGGATGTACATCTGTTGATATAGAAAAACTAATTACATTCGGCTCTCAACTACAAACGACATCAATACCTTTTTTAGTGCTTTAGCCTTTAATTTTTTTTGATGAATATTTATGTAAAAGTCAAATTAGTTGATGTTAATTTTATTTTTTGTATATTTATAATAAAACACACTATATGAAGGGTAGGAAATTAACTACAGAAGAATTTATTAAAAAGTCAAACGAAATTCATAATAATAAATACAATTATTCAAAATCAGAATACATTGGAAGTAATAAAAAAATAAATATTATATGCTCAATTCATGGAATATTTTCTCAAGACGCCTCTGAACACTTAAGGGGTAGAGGATGTATAAAGTGCGCAACACAGGGTTGTGGAATTGAAAAATTTATAGAAAAAGCAAAAGGTGTTCATGGAAATAAGTATGATTATTCACTAGTTAAATATACAAACAATGCAACTAAAGTTAATATTATTTGTAATAAACACGGTGTGTTTGAACAAACGCCAAATAGTCATATATCAGCTAAACATGGTTGTCCAAGTTGTTCTGGTAATGAAAAATTAAATACAGAAGATTTTATTAAAAAATCAAAACTAATTCATGGAGATAAATACGATTATTCTCAAGTTTTTTATAATGGAAATAAAATTAAAGTTAATATTATTTGTAATAAACATGGTGCGTTTGTCCAAACGCCAAATATGCACTTAAATGGAAGTGGCTGCTCAAAATGCGCTGGAGTTGGGAGGTCAAGTATAGACTTTATTAATGATGCATCAGAAATGCATGATAATAAATACGACTATTCAAAAACAAATTATGAAAAATATAATAAACCTATAATTATAATTTGTCCTATTCATGGAAAATTTGAACAAAAGCCGTTTATACATATTCGTGGTTCTGGTTGTCAAAAATGTTCTGAATCTAAAGGGGAAAGAAAAGTAGCTTTATTTTTAGATAAAAATAAATTAAATTTTGAAAGACAAAAAACATTTGATGATTTAAGAAATAAAAAAACTAATAGACTTTTAAAGTTTGATTTTTATTTACCAGAATATAATGTTTGTATAGAATATGATGGAGAGTATCATTATGAGCCATGGAGATTATATTTTGATAAATCTGAGGCAAATGCTAAGTTTGAAGAAATGAAATTAAGAGATAAGATAAAAGACAAATATTGCTCAAACAAAAATATAAGATTATTAAGAATTCCTTATTTTGAATTAAAGAATATTGATAAAATTATTTCAAGTTATTTATTTAAAAACAATTAAATATGGCAGTTGGTACATACGGTGCTGTAAAGCTTAGCGATGCAGACTATAATGATTTAGATATTCTTTACGCTTATTCTCCAGATAGAGAATCTGTAGGGGATACCCAATTTATACCACTATTTAATAGCGTTACAAATAACGAATTTAGAAAAATGATTGGTGGTGACGGTGGCTATAAACTTAGGTTGCCTGCGTCTATATTTAACAAGCTAGGGTTCTACATGATTTTGATTAGACCTAAGATTTTTCAAACAGAAATTGTAGACTGCTCCTTCATTGTAACAAATAATGACCAGGAAATCCAGATTTCCAAAAAAGGAATTGTCATCCCTAAGCTCCAGTTCCAGAGTACTGGCTCTCTAATTGGATACCAAGTTGAGTATTTTGATGATAACGGGAACAAGATAAAAAACTTTCACAGAATTATCACAAGCTCAGACCTTGTTAGTGTAAACCCAAGTAATAATACATCTAATGCAGGTTCTACAACTTATGTTCTTGACCCTAATGGTAATCAATTATTTATAACTCTTACTCCAGATGAGGCGAGTCTAATAACAAGTGAAGTTTCTACTGACCTTGGAAAATCTGGACAACAAATACTTTTATCTAATACGTTCTTTGACCCAGTTATGATTGAAGTTGAGATGGTGGACCAAAATATTAAGACTCTTAGTTATGGAATTTATGGAGAATCTACAAGAGACCTTGAGACTGGAGTTTATTCTATATTTGATGAAAATGGAAATCTATATAAGCAATATACATTACTTACTCAGAAAAAGCAATTCAGCAATGGTAATATTGATGTTAAGCAAGAAAGAACAAATATAGATAGAACTCAAACCTTCTTTAACATTTCTCAAGGAATTCAATAAATATTTATTTTTTTTGTAACATAATTATTTTATTTTCGTATAATATAAAAAAAAATATTATATGAAAAAAATTATTTTAAGTATTTATTTAGCAACCTCCGCTATTTCTTATTCACAAATCAATTACGAAGATATTGATTGGATTATTGACCAAACACAAGTCATGTTTGATAGTGAAGTCGATACACTGGAGCTTGACTTTGACCAAGATGGTCAGAATGATATGCGAATATCTTCTTGGTCAAATCATCAAGGTGGAATTCAAACTGCAATAGAAGTTCTTATGCTTGATGCTGTTGGATTTGGAGGATTGCAAGTTCCAAATAATTCATCATACATTTCTGATTGTCCTTCTTCAGGATTTAATTACCAAAGCATTACTGGCTACATCTACACATCTGACGCTTTAAATCCATACGCAAATCAGTATGTAAAGATGCCATTCAGATTCCAAAGAACCACAGGAACACATTACGGGCTTTTGTATGTTCGATATGTCGGAACAACAATTACTATTGAGGGATATGCTTGGAACCCAACCCATAATGGACCTTGTGATTGTAATACAACTGAATGGCTTTCACTTAAAGAATTAAATGAAAATAATATATTTGAAGTAGAAAAATATTTTAATTTAATTGGCCAAGAAATTAAAGACCCTCATGGATTTGTAATTGCTCTATATAAGGTTGGTATTACAAAAAAAATATATATTGAATAAAAAAAGGCCCTAAAAGGGTCTTTTTTTCTTTATACTATAATCCAATCAGCCAAAGTACCGCCAGTATTTATCATTAATTTAAATAAAGGAGAGCCGCTAAAAAAAATCCTTCCCACACTTGGCCTTGGTAGTATTATTTGAGGCTTTAAGTCGATATATTCGTCAATATAAGCTCTTTGCATTCCTGTGACCCACTGAACTCCTTCTAAAGTTAATCCAGAACAAGAAATCATGGTTGAACCTGTTGAATCTACTAACCAAGACTCTTTGCTAGAAATTACAGTATTTCCCCAATGTTGTCTTCCAAGTGCAGTTATAGCCCTAAAGTTATATGAATCTATGGAATTTAATATAGCATTATTATAATCGTTTTCAATTAAATTCCCATTTCCACCTATAATAAATGATAATTGGGAAGAAGAAGAAGTATTTCCACTGCCTGTTACAAATGAAAAACTTCCTGAAGCTAAGTTCCCAGTTCCGTTATTAGCTATTATTGAACCCACACCAGTTGAAGCACTCCACAAGTTTCCACTCGTTGCTCCAGCTCCAAAAATATCATAAAGGTCAGTTCCAGCAGAAAAAATAACTCCCCCCCCAGTCCCTGCAGATAAATTCCCACCAGAATCAATAGATATATTATTCATATAGGCAGTTCCGCTAAATGCATCATTTATTGAGTTTCTACCAGTCCCAAATGTTACTCCAGTAGGTATTAATTGTCCAGTCATTTTAAATCAATTTCTTATAAATAGTCTCTTTAATATTTAATTATATCATTTTCTTTAATTGCCCAAATATCATAATTATTATCCCATAATATCTGAATATCAAAGAATAAGCTCGTATCTGAATTTATCACAACAGACCTACTATCAAGTGCATATCCTCTATAAATTGTGTTAAGTGTATATGTACCATCCTCAAGACTACTGAAAGAAAATTCACCCAGTAAGCTTGTTGTCGTATTGACAATATTTGAGTTAGGATAAATAAGTTGAATCGTAGCTCCAGTTACAGTAGAGCCAGAAACAATACCACTAAGAATATAGTCTCCAAGAGGACTCTCAGACAATAGAGAAGGGGGTGTAATTAATCCAGCTATAACTGGAGTGTAAGGGCTATCAGACTCAGAATATACATAAGTCTTAATTGGCTCAACCTGTGTGCATAGGCTCAGTGTATCTGAGAATGTTACAACACTTTGTCTAACTCCAAATATGTTAATCAATTCCTTAACGTTACCAACCCTGTATATTAAACACTTATTTGTCTTGAGTGATAATTGATATTTTCTAATTGTCTTGTTTGATGAAAATTCAGAATTAGTATCACTTAATTTACTATTAGATACCTCCTTATATTCATCCAATTTTGGAATAGGATAAGCAAAGACAGCGCCAGTAAATCCAGTATCTCCAGTATTGTAGCTAACTTGAACCAAATAGCTGTCTGCACCTTCTCCATTTGACCAAAAAATTTCTGGAGTGAATGTGTTAATTTGACCAGTAGGAGTAGGGTACTCAAATACAGGCTTATCTGGAACCTCAAAGTAAGAAAAATATTCTCCTCCCTTAAAACTAAGTCCAGCAAACTCACCCTTCTCTATCACCTCCTCATCTGAGGTAGTAGAGCCAATAACGGTTGAGCTATAGGCCTGATTTGTTATCGAGCCATCATCGCCCACCACCTCAAGCTCTGTTAGCCCAGGAGTAAGTTGAATGTTAAATATGAAATTCGTATCAATTATATATTGGTCTCTGTCATTAAATAACTTTGTTTTAAAGTCTCCGTTATTTTTTATATACTCATCCAAAACTAGGTCATAGATATTTGTTGTTATACCAGTTGTTGATGCGCTTAATGAGTAAACGGGCTCCGTAAGTTGTTGTTGCAAAATTTCTAGTAGCTCATCTCTTGAAACAGGAGTGCTTCCTTGGTCTGGATTTGTTACAGGCTTCTCTCTAAGGAATTGTTCACCAGACCTGAAGCTATTTTTATCTTTAAAAGCCTTAATCAAACTTTCTGTCTCATTATTTCTCCTGGTTATAGTCTTTCTACTAATTTTTCCTGTAGCTTCATCAAACTCTTCAATTGTCTCGGTATTAAATCTCTCAATTGTAGTTGATTCGTTTGAGTCATTCTTAAATTTCTTTTGAGCAGCATTAAATACATCCCAGCTTACACGATATATATCATGCTTTATATACACATTTGGACCAAAGCTTGAAGTGTTTGCTGAGAAATTAAATCTCACAAAAGGCTTGACAAGGCTTGTAAATATAGCATTTGGATTTTGTCCATAATATTCCTTTGTACCACCAACAGTTGTGTATAGTGGAACCTCAAAGGTAAACGGGAGTGTTGCAGCCTCAAAAGCATCAAAAAAAATGTTTTGCTTAAAGCTTTGAGCTACATTTCCTGAGTTCCCAGTTGTTTCTTGTATGGATTTTTTAATTATACTCATTGAACTATTGTTATATTTTGAACACCTGGTTGAATTTCTCCGTAAATTTCAAAGGCCTCTACTCCAGCGGCAAGATTATTCTGATTAATATACCCAGCAATTTTCACAGCACTTAATCTCTTGTTTATTCCCTGACTAACTCCTGAGTTTATAATCACTGGTGTAACTGTGCTACTATAAAAATCATTTATTTTTGGAGTAATCTTAACAGGCTCAAGCGGTGGTCTAAGGTCTGGCGGTAATGCATTTTGAAATTCTGAGCCATCATTAATACCTTCCTTGTATACAAATCTCTGTCTCTGAAATACAGTATTTCTATATGTGGTTCCTTGGCACTCAAGTATTGTTGTTGCTGGAATAAGTTGAAGTAAGTAGCTCTGAAAGTTAACCTCCATTAGCTCCAAGAAAGCTTCTAGCTTTTTTATCGTAAGCTGATTAGATTGAGGATATGACATTAAATAATAATTCATGTATATCTTCTTCAGTTCTGGGTACCCAAATGTTGTGTGAACTTGTGAGTTAGTCTTTCTATTTCTCGGTTCTATGTTAGATGTGTAAATGAAATCTATGTACTCATTGAAGGTCATCCCAGTTATATTCTCTGGAGAAACAAAGTCACAATTATCAATAGCATATTCATACGGAACTGTATTGCCACTAAAATATGGAGAAGTATTTGTTCCCCAAACCCAACAGGTACCGCTCAGTTGATACCAATGAAACACATCACACTCTATAGCATTTGCTGGACTCAGAGTCGCACAAACCTCTTTTGTATTAATAATATTTTCACTTCCTGTAAATCCAGTATCTCCAACCTGAACCTTGACGTTATCAATTCTTTTTGCTGGACTAAATTCTGGAGTCCATTGATTGATATAACTTTGTCCATTTCCTCTACCAGGTCCGCCCTCCTGGAATATAAAATCACTAGCAGAATAGTTTATAAAGCCTCTTGAGTTTGCCTTAGAAGCATCTAAGTTTAAGTCATCTGAGGCAATAATAGCTGACTCTATGTCGTATACAAACTCATCAAACACAACAAGGCACTCAGGAGCACCCATTAGTCTAAATATAAACTGAAGAGCTTCTCTTGTTCCCTTCCTCTTGTATAGCCAATTAATGTTTATCAAAATCCTTTTCCAAATCTCCACATTGTAGTATGCAAAAGAATTTTGGTCAGGATTCTCATCATTAGCAAGATATTCAAAAAGGTCTATTTCAGTAAAATTACTAGATAACTTCCAGCCAAGCAAATTACTCAACTTAATCAAAAACTTATCAGGAACATTTTCTTGGTCGTTGTATGTAATTGAGTGGGCATATGCTATGTTATCTATGAATTGCTTAATCTCATCGAATTGCTTAGCATAAGATGCGGTGAGTTTTTGATATATTTGTGTCTTAGTATCAAATTGAATAAAGTTATCTGGAATCATGGTCTTAATCATGATGTCAGTCTTATCCATATCAGTGTTTCCAGCCAATAGGAGCATGCTGTCCTTATATTGTTCAAACGCATATCCTCTTGTATCTGGATTAAATCCATCTATCGTTTTTGGCCAAACTACCTTGTAGGTAAAATTTCTTTTCTGATTATCAACATCAGGTATGTCAAATAAGCCACTATCAAGAATTTGTCTCTCAAGCCTTGATTGCTTCATCCTATACTCAGTAAACCTTTTTCTTGATGGTCTTATATAGACTGGAGCATTGCTCGATGTTCCAGTTATCGGAATGGGCGAGCCATTAGATAAGTGCCCATTTATTTCAAATTCAAGATATGCCGCTACCCCTGGATAAAAGGAATAAGTATTAATTGCAAAAGATTCAGTACTAGCTGTTGTTGAGGCGCTTAATTGTATCTCAAATAGATTTGTTTGAGTCATTAAACTTATCTGATTTCCAATCGGAGAGCCAGAGTTAAACAATATATCACCCTCATTGATTATTACACTTGCTGGAATCTTAAACGTTGATGTCTTTTGTCCTGTTGTGTTATTGAATGCTTCACTATAGTCATATATGCTAATTCCATCAAATCCATCAAAAGCTATTGCTGCATATGGGAATGTGTCGATTATATTATTTATTGAGCGAGCTACTTCTGTATAGAATGAACCAAAATATGTATAACTATATGGCTCAGAGCCAATTGGTTTTAATTCATTATTTTGTACAGATAGAAATGAGGGTGGATTAAAATCGGATACACCCATGTTCTCAAGAGTTGAGAATGGGGTGAATGAAAGGTTTTCTGAGGTTCCAGTAATTAAATCGGAATCTCCACTTCTCTCTATTCTATAGTCACCAAATGTAAATATAGACTCAGAAACAGTATTTGGAAACCTAATATCTTGACCAGGCTGAAATGCTACTGATAATGTATTTGCTGTATTTACTCCGATTGATGAACTCATTAGACTTTTTATATAAATATTATCGAAAAAGTTTTCGAATCTAAATATTTAAAAGTTTCTTTTTTATAGTTAACTATTTATTTTCGAATAAGAATTAAATAAATTTTATCATTCTATTTATAGAAAAAAAGCAGAAATGAGTTATTTACCAAATTATAAAATATATTACCTTAGTGATTCTAAAAATCCTAATGAAATAAGATATATTGGACTCACAAAATTATCTCTTGATAAAAGGCTGTATTTTCATATTAAAAATGTTAATTATGGAAATAGTCACAAGAATAATTGGATTAAAAATATTTTAAATTCTGGATACGAAGTATATATTGAACTATTAGAGCAAAAATTAACAGAACAAGAAGCGAGAGATAAGGAAATTTTTTATATTAAAGAGTACAACAAAAAAGGTTATAAACTTGTAAATGGAACTTTTGGCGGAGATGGTAATTCAAATATTTCAGAAGAGACAAGAAAAAAAATAAGCACCTCATGTAAAGAGTCTTTTAAATACAGAATACCATATAATAAAGGTAAAACTTTAGAAGAACTACATGGCAATAAAAAGGCTGAAATGTTAAAGAAAAAATCATCTGAAGAACAAAAAGGAAAAAAATTATCTGAAGAACATATAAAAAAAATAAAAGAAAATAACTCTAAGTATTGGCTTGGGAAAACAAAAAATAAATCTCATATAGATAAATTTGTAGAGAGTTTTAAAAAAACAGCAAGAACTAAGGAGTATAAAGAAAGAAGAAGTGAAATATCCTCAAAGCCAATAATTCAATTAGATAGACTTGGAAATATAATTAAGGAATGGCCAAGTATAAAAAGTGCAGCGGAATTTATTGGAATAAATAGAAGTGGTATTGGCGAATGCTGTTCTGGAAAAAGAAAAACTGCAGGAGGATTTTTGTGGAATTATAAAAATTAAAAAATTAAAAAATATGTATCTTTTAAACGAGCCACAGACGTTCATAAATATAAAGCTTACCGATGACGGAAGAAGACTTCTATCCTTAGGTAGACTTACCTTTAATAAAGCACTATTATCAGATAGGGAAATAAACTATGGAATTGATAGAACTGGGGCTTACGATATAGGATGTTGCAATAGAATTATTGCACCAAAAGATGCTGCTCCAACATTTGCACTACCAGTTAGTTTTGATGGCTCAGATGCAGTCGCAATAACAGTTGGCTCTGCAAGGCAAATAATAACAGCACAAACTGAGACTACTGGATTCTTCACTGGAAGTACATCAGGTACTACTTGGGCGATTGACTTTGATGAATACCTTGGCTCTAATACAATTGACTACTCTCTTTATACTCCAGATGGAACAAACAATGTTACTGTTGCTGGGGGTGGTACTGGATACTTTCCATTTGCTGGAGACCTAATGTATGTTCCTTGGGAGCCAGTATCCGCAAGTGGATTAACATATGACTCATCTACTACTGTAAATTCAGGCACGCCATTTAATAATTTATGGTACAGAGTCTTATCTGCTAATACAGGAACTTCAGTTGTTACTCTTGATAGAAATGTTCCAAATTTCGGAACACCTTCAACTTCTCAAATAATAAATACCTATTTCTACCCATTCAATGGAATTGAGAACTACTATGGCTCAGCAGCTACTGTAGATACAAGAGTTTGGAATATGAATATTATTCGAACAAGCTCCGTTGAGGGAACAAACACTTTAATTAGTGGATACACAACATATGGCTCAATTCAATATAACGGTACTAAGCAATATCTTGGATTTGGAAGTGAGACAAGGCAGTTTGGTGTAATTCACTATACAAATGAATATACTGGAAATACATACGCTGAGCAGTTGGTTGAAAAAACCGTAGTGTTAGACGTTCCAAATATAATGTGGCATAGAGCACCTGGTTCAGCTGGTCAAGTTATAAACTTTGGAATTAAACTACAAGACTATGCGGGCTCGACTATTTTTGATAATGCCGCACAGACTACCTACAGAGAACTAAGAGATGGTTCAACAGAATCTGACTATGTGGTTGGTAGAGTTTATCATAAACTCAAGATGATTATTATAACAGACCCAGAATTGCTTACAGCCTTAACATATAAGTCAAATAGGTCATATACACTTCCTGGATTAAATCTTGATTCATCAGCTAGTCCAAACACCTCGTGTTCAACAACAACATTAGATACATCAAACACAACAGGTCTTCTTGAGAGTGGATATACTTACTTTGTAACATATATTACAAATAGTAATCCTATTTACTCTTCTGGAACATCATATGGCTACCCGCAATCTCTACCATGTCAATACATACAGAGAATTGATGGTACAGTTGACTCTCTTGGTAATCCACAATATCTTAGAGCTTTCTTTAATACTTCTTTCTTTCCTTATCTTAGAAATTCTTCAGGAATGGATTCTTTCTCTGGAACAGGATGGAATGCTAATAAAGTTCAACTACTTGTAAACAAGGTTAATACGTCTATTAATCCTGGTGTCAATCTTGACACTATTCCAACTGATGGGTGGAGACTTATGTCATCTGGCTCAACAGGAAATGGTCTTTATACTGGAGCCACTGGCTCACTTACTATTGACCCAGCAAATCTTGTAGGATTTCAGTTTATAGTTTCTCAGGAAGATTGGAATAGTGGAAGCACATACACTCTTGATAGTACTTTTTACGACAATAACGATATTAATGAGTCTGGTCTTACATTTGGTAACGAATCATTCTTCTTTGGAAACATAACCACGGCTATAATGGCGACTTCATTTAAGTCTGTTATGACCGTGTTGGCTCCAGACCCTAACTATAATACCTCCAACAATTCAAGCTTTAATGGACTATTGGATTCAGATACTTATATAACTGAAGTTGGTATTTTAAATAATGATAATGTTCTTGTTGCGGTTGGTAAGCCTACATACCCAATCAAGAAAAACGAATCAAGATACCTAGCATTCCAGTTAGAAATTGATTTTTAATTTTTTTAATTAAACATATTTATAATAAAATAACAAGAAATGGGATATATATCTTCAGCAGATACAGTTTACGCAGTAGCCTACTTAACGGAAACAGGTAGAAATTATCTGTTTAATAAAAACAATAACAGATTTGATAGTGCTGGCGATGATTTGTTTGAAATCAAAAAGTTTACACTTTCTGATACAGATACAAATTATCAATTGGACCAGAGTGATAACAGTCCTTATAAATTAAAGTCTGGCGAAGTTCCAGATGTTACTGGACATAGAAATGGCGGATGTCTTAAGACTACAGCGAATTATATACAGTCAAATCTTATTGCTTTTGTATTTGATAACACTCCAACAAATGTTGAGTATAGTACTGATATTACAACAGGAACTCCTCCTACATTAACTATAGCTGAAGCAAGCCTTCCAGATAAATCTGCAGGAGAAACTCTTCCAAATCCTAATCCTCCTACAGGTCCTGTAGTTCCTTCATTACCGCCTTTACCTGTATCTCAATTTACAACTGGTTAAAAAATAAAATTTAAAAAAATGGCAACAGCAAATCAAAACCCCGCAAACGTAGTACATAGAAAGGTTGCTTTCACTACTACAAATCTCGATAATGGAGATATTTTTGATGAACCACACTTTGTAAATGGACCAACTCCAGTAGGAGCCTTTAATATAGCACTAAATGGCGTTAGTATTGTTGGAAACAAAGTTGTAGTACCGCTCCAGACAACAACTGGATGGGGTTCTTATTGGCTTAAGTTTTGGCTTCCTCAACCAGGCTCAAAGATTATGTACGTAACTTTTGCTCAAAAAAATGCAAGTATGGCTGATGGGTTTTATGACTATATAACAGGAATACCAGTTGACTACAGAACCGCTCTTAGAACTTGGATTAGAGATAATAATCTTCCTATGAATCTTAGTCAGGTAATCCCAAGAACAAAAAGCCTTTCATTTACTTCTTATGGATTAGACACAAATCAAGTTTCATCAGCAATTCCATTTAAAATCAATTTTACTGCAATATTTGGTGGAACATTGCCAGCAGAAGATGCAATTACAGTCAGATAAATATAATAATAAATTTAGAATAAAATGGCAAACGTACCATATAAAAATATTACAAGTATAATCTCATCGAGACAAGAGGATGCCACATTTACAACTGTAAACGATAGCGGCTTGACCTATACATTATGTGATAGAACAGACCTACAAAGTAAAGAGGCAAATTATTTCATTTCATTTAAAATCCCTCATACAGAAAGTATTTTATCAACAGGCTCTACTTTGTCATTATACAATCCACAGCTTCAGCAGATGAATGTTGATAAAATGGTTATTTCACCAATTCCGAGAGAATATTATAATGAAATGATTGATGGTAGAAGTGTTACTTTTACTGTTCCTCAAACGGGCTCTACAACAATGACAGTTGTTTCATCTACTTATTCTGAGCTTGTAAAGCATCAAAATTCAACTCTTCTTGGAAATAATATAGCCTTTTTATTTGCTGACGACATTAACCTTCCAAGAACAGGGACTACCACTGGAGGAGATTCAAGTTTCTTTCCAAGAACAACCTGGAATGTAACTCCATTTGTTAATAGACCACAGGCTCATTCATATAGTGACCTTGAACCTTCTGATATAAATACCGACCAGAGACCGTGGAGTGGGGTTAATCTTGCTGTTCAGGTTGCAGAAAACTATCCAACAACAACAAATCAAGGATATAACTATGATATACCTGTTGGATATGTTTCTTTAGATAAAGGATTCCTGGTTCTAACTCACCCTGATATTGTTGATAATATTCCTTGGAACGAAGGTTTTGAGCTTCATACAAATGCAGCAACATCTGGAACGACTAATATGTATTTCTCAGGTGGAGCATCTGTATCTCAAGTTACATTTAATGATATTAACATAAACTTCAGAACTTCTGTAGTTTGCCTTGCGCTTCCTACTGAGTTTGTATTCTCTACAAACCCCTCTTGGAATCTTGCATTTAATATTCAAGAGCTTAATAATGGAACAAATGGCTTCGACCCAGTTCAAGTAACAGAAATTGGTCTTTACAATAAGAATGACGAATTAATTGCTGTTGCTAAGCTTGATAGACCAGTTGAGAAAACTTATACAAATCTTATCACGTTCAATCTTGATATTGATGTATAACGGATTGATTTGGAATCTGGACATGCTCAAACAACATGGATACCCTGAAGGAGTTGATTTAAGTAATGTCCCAAACTTATCACATCATGCATGGGTTTGCTATAATGGCAGACATTATGATGCTGAATCACCAGAGGGAGTTGATAATTGGACAGAACTACCTATCTTCAAAAGATATTTCAATAAATTTAGATAAAAACATAATTTTAGAGAGCCCTTGATATTATCAGGGGCTTTTTTTATATTTTATAAAAACAAAATTATGATTCTTGCATTAGATATATCTACAAGTTGTATTGGTTACTCACTATTTAACGAAGATGGTGATGAGCTTATGGAGCTTAATTACGTAAAGTTTAGAAGTAAAATTAGCCTATTCGAAAAAAGACTGGAATTTAAGAAACAAATTAAATTTCTTGAAAACTCCAATATACAACACATTGTAATCGAAGAGCCATTAAAAAAGTTTAAGGGCAAATTCTCAAGCGCAGATACAATCGCTCTTTTAAATTTCTTCAATGGAATGATTAGTGGAACCGTTCATGAAATGTTTGGTGTTGAGCCGATACACTACAATGTGAACACAGCTAGAAAAATAGCTTTCCCAGACTTCAAGCCGCTTAAGGACAGTGCTTCAAATAAACATGCAATATTCACTCTTGTTAGAGAAAAAGAGCCTCATATTGTTTGGAAATACGGACCTAAATCATCAAAATTAGTAGATGAAAATTATGATATGTGCGATTCATATGTTATTGGCCTATGTCACATCAATATTATGAAAGAGCAGGCTGGAGTAAATTAATTTTTTACTTTCAATAAAATTTTCTACATTTGCGGTGTGGAGGAGAATAATGACTATATAATAACGCAAATTATTAAAGGATTCTTGGGTGAACCAAGGGTTGATTATGACCCTTTGTCAAAAAAAAGTTGGATGGAATTTAACTGTCCTTCCCCAAAATGTAAGCATGACGCTGATAAATATAATCTCACCTATAACACAAAAAGCTACGTCTTTAATTGCTGGAAGTGTGGGTATAAATCTTTTATCTACAATTGTGCTAATGATTATGGTTCAGCTGCAGACCTAAATAGAATCAAGTCAATTCTTCCGCAGGATAGAGTAGATAGTCTTAGAAGTCAGAGTGTAAATAAGCCAAAGGTTGACCACCACTTGGTAACCTGCAAATTACCTGAGGGATATTTTCCTCTTGGAAAAAACAGAAACACACCATTATATAAGCTTGCTTGGGATTATTTAGTTCATGAAAGAAAAGTTAGTCCATCTTTTATTGATAAATATGAAATGGGTTATACTGAGACTGGTCCAAGAAGATTTAGAATAATAATCCCATCTAAGAATGC
>JACCEA011137449.1_pt1 | contig 83126 bp, 74 predicted proteins | sample 7449851 | NCBI WGS metagenome assembly JACCEA01 (sample SAMN15323453, study PRJNA562643) | freshwater metagenome | isolation source: river surface water | place: USA:Blue River Watershed | collected 2017-08-18 | reverse complement strand
GTCCAAATAGAAAGTGCGACTAGTCCCTGAAACAACAGCGGAAGTCCAACTTTTAAATTATCACGTATTTGAAACCACGAAATTTGAAGTTGTTTCCAAATATCGAACACTCTCATGAATTTCCCAAACAATAGACTCAGCAATAAGAAACATACACCACTCAATTCAGCGATCGTATTCGCCCAAGCGGCTCCTTCCAGACCATTTTCTTGAAAACCAAATTTTCCATAGATCATAGGGTAGGCAAGTAGCACATTGATAAATGCAACCGCTATGTTGGCAAACAACACAATTTTGGTTTTACCCATAGCCAAATATGCTGCTTGAACAGTTAACCCAATTGTCGTTCCCCAAAAAGCCAAACTTCTAATCTCTAAGAACGATTGTTCAGCAGCTGCCAATTGTTCATCATTCACCAAAGCACGCATTATCTGTGGCATTCCTACATAAATAAACACTGTAAGGAAGGTGGCAGCAATAATTAGTAATAAAAAGTTGGTATGAAAAACCGCAGTAAATCCGCGATTATCATTGTCTCCAATATGATTTGCCATGCGGATCTGGGCACCGTCACTAAGACCGATAAAAACCATGTGCAGGGTGATATACCATAATCCCGCACTTCCGGCAGCATCAAAAGCTAACTTGTCATAATGCCCCAAGAATGCAGCGTCCGTTATCGAAATAATCGACTGGATGAACCCGCTTAGCATCATAGGCAAGGCTACTAGCAATATTCTACCGTAGGTATAAGGGAGCATCGATTATCAGATAATCTGTAATAATAGACCTTTCAAATATTCCCCTTCCGGATGAAAAGCATTAACAGGATGGTCTGCTGGCTGATGTAATTGCTCTAAAATGCGAACGGATCTGCCGCTTTCAATTGCCGCTGCAATAATGGTATTCGTAAACAATTGCTTGTCAACCACCTGCGAACACGAATAAGTCATTAACAATCCGCCCGGACGGATATGTTTCATAGCCATCGCATTCAGGCGCTTGTAACCTTGAACGGCTTGGTGGCGCTTGTCGCGGTGTTTTGCAAATGCCGGAGGGTCAAGAATGATAATGTCGTATGCTTCACCCATTTCGCGAATATGCACCATGGCATCGGCAACAATGCTTTTATGTCTGTCCTGAAAACCGTTCAATTCGATGTTTGCATCCGTCAATTCAATGGCTTTTTTAGAGCTGTCTAATGAATGGACTTCATTAGCACCTTCTTTCAATGCAGCCAAACTGAATCCCCCGGAATAACAGAATGTATTCAGTATTTTTTTTCCTGCACTGTACTTACTAAGTATAGCGCGATTCTCACGCTGATCAATAAAGAAACCTGTCTTCTGACCATTGATCCAATCCAATTGGTAGCGGACACCATTTTCCAAAGCTTCATAAGGAACGGTAGCATTTCCAAACAAATAACCATCTTCAACTTCTAAGCGTTTTGGAAGAGTTTCATTGGATTTATTGTAGATGGCGACCAAGTCTTTTCCAAGTGCTTTCTTAAGTCCTTCAGCAATCAATCCTACTTGATTATACATTCCAACGCTGTGGCACTGAATAACTGCTACACCGCCGTAGAAATCAATAACCAACCCGGGTAATTCATCTCCTTCACCATGTACAAGCCTGCATATGGAATTGTCAAGTCGAAACAGATTCAATGTCTTTCGCAATGAAACTGCAGCTTCAATCCGCTGATCAAAAAAGTCTTGATCTATTGTGTTACCTTCAAATGATAATACACGAACAGCGATAGAACCATGATTGAAATGGCCTGTTGCAAGAATATTTCCTTTTTTATCAGTCACTTGAACCAAGGCACCATCTTCCAAGTCCGTAGGCATTTGTTTCAATGCACCTGAAAATATCCACGGATGTCTTCTTTCAATTGTTTGAATTTTATGCGGAAGTAGCTGAACGCTTGGATACATGTTCTTGAAATTTGTTGCAAAGATAGCCAAATGTTTCCAAGCGTTTTCAGACTAGGTGATGAGCTCAGGAAAATGTACTTTTACACAAAATTGATTTCATGGCTTACACTGTACAGGTTTTTCTTAAGAATGGAAGTTATTCCGAGGAATATGCAAACGAAAAACACGATGGGGCAGACTCACCGGAAAACATTCGCTTTGAGTGGGAAGATGAATTCCGCATTAAAGGCGTTTTTTCTGATGTTGTTGTTAAACGCGACGATGTATTCCTAATTGAAGGAGAGATCGGTGAGGGGCAAGTATTCTCTTTCACTTTGCCCAACATGTTGTTAATGGAATTACAAGCTCCTACAGGGTCTGTAACAATGGGCTTCTCGGAAAAAGCTATAGACGGTTATGAGATCGACAAGGACAAACAACACATTATTGTTTATTTGAACGACAATGAGGTGATTGAAAATCCGATGCCAGGCCTATATGTGGTCCTATCTGATTTCCCTAAAGAATTGCAAGGCTAGTGGCACTGGAAATAAAAGGTCTCGAAGTTGCATTTGATCGCCCTGTGCTGCAAGGGATTGAACTCACTTGGAAGAAAGGTGCAGTAGTTGGTGTAGTAGGAGCAAGTGGTGGCGGAAAATCCTCATTAATGAAAGTTATTGCGGGATTGTTGGATGCTAATGCCGGAGAAGTCCGCTGGAATCGTAAACGAGTTAAAGGTCCTTCGGAAAAACTAATTCCCGGACACGAGCAAATTCAGTTAGTCAATCAAGATTTTCAACTTGATCTTTATCACAGCGTTCGAGAGAACATCCGTCAGAAGATGTTGTACTTACCTGTGGATATTCGTGAGTCTTTCATTTTTGAATTGCTGGAGCTTGTAGATTTGGAAGAACAGTCCGAACAACAAGCTTTGACGCTTTCCGGAGGAGAGCAACAACGTTTAGCAATAGCCAGAGCACTCGCAACTGAACCGGAAGTCATTTTGCTTGACGAACCGTTTTCGCATTTGGACGCACACCTAAAACAGCGCATCGGTGACTACCTGCGCCTGTTAGTTAAACGTCGGAAAATGCTCTGTGTCTTGGTATCTCATGAAGGACAAGACGTGCTTGAATGGTGTGATGAAATTGTCTTTCTGGATAAGGGAAAAGTGAAACGCACAGGCACTCCAATTGACTTTTATTACAAACCGGAGTCAGCTTACGAAGCGCGTTTTTTTGGTGAGATCAATTCTTTAGGACCAAAACGTTCTCCAATTCTTTTTCGTCCAAATCAATTCGAAATTAACCCAACAGGCACCTGGGAAGGTGTGGTGGTGAATTCACGCTTCGCCGGATCTTATTGGCGTAATCGGGTTTGTGTGAAAAAAAATGAATACCTAGTTTTGTTTTCTCAAGAACCATTATCAAAAGAAATTCGCTTTGACATCAAAAGAAAGGATACGGAAACTCAAGTGGGGTGATATATTTCATCTGATCAAAAAGACAATTCTTGAGTTCTTTCAGGAACAATCCTTCTTTCATGGTGCGGCACTATCATATTATGCGGTGTTTGCATTGGTACCGATGATATACCTTGCGTTGATCTCGTTCGGGCAAATTGTAGGTCAAGATATGGTCTTAAAAATAATCGATAGTTTGTTGAAAGAGCAAGTTGGCTTACAAGATTCAAGTGGATTGATGCAGTTTTTAGAACAAGCCAATTTTCACAAGTCAAGTTTGGTTATGAATATTATAGGAATCGTTGTGCTTCTACTGTCCAGTACAGCTATGCTGCAATCCTTGCGTACTAGTATCAACGAATTCTACGACATTAAAGTGGATATTACTGATCGCAGAAAACGTTTAGAATACACCATTGGGACCAAATTGGTTTCAATATTCCTGTTGCCAGTCTTTGCATCCGTACTCATGATCATGTATTTCGGGGAAACATTTGTGTTATCCCTGGGATACAGCATTTTTGGAGAAATGAACAGATTCGAGACCTTCCTATTAGATTTGAGCTTGAATTCCTTTTCAATTTTGATGAATGGATTGTTGTTTACAATTGTCTTCAAATACGTTCACGACGGTTTCGTCCCTTTCAAAATAGCATTTGGTGGTGGGTTGGTAACATCCATTCTTTTGTGGACAGGACAACTCGGAATAAAATTCTACTTACAAAATTATTTTTTCGGGAGTAAAGCAGGTGTCGCTGGCACTATCCTCGTGTTGTTAGCTTGGATGTATTACACATCTCAGATTATATTCTTAGGAGCGAAATTCACCAAAGTGTATGCTGACTTCGTTGGTAAATCTATTCGTTTTCAAGGAAGAAAGGTGAGCACAAAAAAGATAATCGCTCATGTTTCTGGTAAAAACAAGAAATAATTTGTTTAGATTAATTATTAATCATATTTTTGATTAAATATTGATCATAAATGAATATCGGGGCAAATCTTAAAATCATTCGAAAACGTTCTAAACGATCTCAAGAGGAAGTAGCACAAGACCTTAGCTTAACAAGAAGTACTTATTCCGGGTATGAAAACGGAATTGCAGAGCCTTCATTGGATACAATCGTTTCATTCAGCTCATATTTCAAAATTCCAACTGACATCCTGTTGAAAAAAGACTTGGATAAATACACGGAGTCTGAATGGTCAGTTTTAGAAAGCGGTCTTTACGCAGATGTGAGCGGTAAACAATTGCGTGTGCTAACCGCAATGGTGGATCAAGAAGACAATGAGTTGATAGAAATGATCCCGCAAGAAGCAAGAGCAGGTTATACAACTGGTTATGCGGATCCCGACTATTTGAAAGTGCTCCCTACATTCAGTTTGCCGTTTTTATCAAAAGACCGTAAATACCGTTCATTCCCGATTAAAGGAGACTCGATGCCTCCAGTAGAAGAAGGCTCGTACGTAGTTGCTGAATACATCCAAAACTGGGGAAGCATCCGTAATGGCACACCTTGTATCGTCGTTACAAAAGATGATGGAATCGTGTTTAAGATCGTAAACAATTGCTTTGCTGCTAATCAGTCTTTTGAATTATGTTCAACGAATCCAATGTACGCACCATATTTCGTACATGTTAATGATGTCCTTGAAATGTGGAAGTTTGTCAATTACATTTCGCCATCGCTTCCTGAAATGCGCGTAGACGACCAGCAATTAAGCAGATCCATTCAAGATCTTCAAAGAGAGGTAGCTGACTTGAAACGTAGTATTACTGGGGAAGGTAATACTTATTCTCCACGAAACTGATTCGTTCATCGACGAGCATTTCGCGTAACAGATTCTTTATCTTTAATCCCAATTCATGGTCGAAAGCTTCTAAAATTTCGTCTATCGATCTGGGAGAAGTAAGCAATTCAAGAATTTCAAGTTCTAAACGAGGATGCTTGGAAAAAGCAGCATTTTCTTTGCAGCGATCGCATTTCCCACACACCTCTGATTCTTGACCAAAGTAGGAGAGGATGTATTGCTGACGGCACTGTTTTCCTTCTACATAACGACGCATGGTTTCAAGTCGTTCCAAAGCACGCTCCTTTCTGAACTGGTAAACCTCCGGCTTTAATTGCAGATAATCATCCGGAAATCGCTCATGTAAGAAAGTAACCATGGGCAAATTGGTGCGCCAGGTTATATCTATGATTCCGTTCTTTTCAAGAAACGCCAACGAATCTAGAAGTTTTTCAGGACTGTATTTCAGATTCTTACACAGTGTGTATTCATCAATCTCCACAAATGAATCGAACAAATCAGAATGCATACGATTTAACTGAACGATCAATGCATCTACTTGCGGATGTTTCAATTGAAAGCCGTACAAATGCGCATTGTCAATCGTGAACTTCAGTCTTGAACCTTTTAACCCATCCTCCGAAAACAGCAGATCACCATTCATTTCCAGGATCTTGAATGCTGGATAAACTTCTGAAATATGTATCTGGAAACGCTTAGAGAATTCAGGAAAATCAAGAACGTACGTTTCCTGATCCCCGGAACCAATGGCGATTTTCAAATAGGAACACAAAGCGCGGTAAATGTGTTTCACTCTATCTGGATCAGGGAATTGAGCAAGCGTTCTTTCTGTTAGAACCTCTAAGTCACCAGGCTCAGTAAATACAAATGTTCGTGCATCCCGACCATCTCTTCCGGCTCTGCCTGCTTCCTGGAAATAGGCTTCAGGATTATTTGGGATATCATAATGCGCTACAAATCGAACATTGGGTTTATCAATGCCCATTCCGAATGCATTTGTCGCCACCATAACCGGCGTTTTCTCGAGCAACCAATCTTGCAAAGCTTTCGAGCGCTCCTGATGGTTCATCCCACCATGATACATGTTGGCCTTTATTCCTTGTGCTAACAGTTGCTGCATGACTTCCTTCACGCTTTTTCGCGTCTGACAGTAAACGATTCCTACCTGACCGAAAGTTCGTTGACATAAACGCATGATAGCTTTGAGTTTACTCTGCACAGGATATACTTCATAACTGATGTTTGTGCGTTCGAAAGAAGTTTCGAATACAACGGCTTGCTCCATGCGTAAACTGGACAGAATGTCTTTTTTAACCTTTTCAGTAGCAGTTGCCGTAACAGCGATCATGGGAACATCGGGATGTAGTTCGCGCAACTGAACAATTTGCTGATAGCTTGGACGGAAATCATGACCCCATTCTGAAATACAATGCGCCTCATCTACCACGATCAATCCAATCTCCATTCGCTTTGCACGCTCCTGAAATAGTCGCGTTTGAATACGTTCCGGAGAAACATACAAAAAGTCTAAACCACCAAATCGAGCATTATCTAAGGTGATATCCATTTCCTTGTAGGACATTCCGCTCGTTAAAGCTTTCGCTCGAATTCCGCGCTTTTTCAATTGGTTGACCTGATCTTCCATCAACGCAATCAATGGAGAAATCACAATGCAAATACCCTCACGGGCTAAACCTGGAACTTGATAACAGATTGATTTCCCCCCTCCGGTTGGTAACAAGGCCAAAACATCTTTGCCATAGATCGCAGCGTCAACGATATCCTCTTGTAGAGGTCTAAATTCCGGATATCCCCAATGTTTTGATAAGAGCTCGCGACTTTTCTGCATGATTTCGCAAAATTAGTGCTTGATTCCGACTAATCGTGTGTAATAAGATTCTTTTAATAGATCTTTCAATTCGATATATGGCACCACGGCCCATTCCGGTTCTAAACAAGGAGCCATGATATGTGGAAAATAGGGTAGCAGCTTTAATCCATCACGCGTAAAGTGCATTTCCATATCCGCTGTCCATAATTCAATGCGGTTGAATTCACAATCATCACCACTCAACTTAGCTTCTTCTTCGGTTGTTTCATCAAATAGTTCAGGTAGTGTTTTCTTAAAATAATTGTAAACTAGGACTTGAAAAGCTTCGTTTTCATCTTGATCCATTTCAAATGCATTCTCATTTAAAAAGTCCGTGTTTTTCAATTCTTTACCTTGTTCCAGATCAATAATCACAGCATAATTAGCCTCTTCAGGATGCATCATGCCAACACACATGAAGTAATTGAAAAAACTCATTGAAAGAATGGATTCGTCAATTACCTCAATGGAATACGAATAACCAAAATCAGTCAATTCTCCTCCTGCAGCTGAACAATCCAACATTTCCAAGAATCGCTGAATGTGCGTGCGTTCCAAATACTGATTGGCCACTTTTTGTTTGCCGTCAGGAAGTCCGGAATCTATTCGTGGCATCTCAAGACCTGTGTGCGTTTCGGTAAAACTTCTCCATGTCAATCCCTGATCTATTATCACAGAGTCCTTACCTGACAATTTGAAAAGATCCAATTTAAACAGATCAATCCCACTTAATTTTAATTCGTGCAAGACTGGATTATTGGCTAAGCGCTTCGAGACGAATTCATTTGGTTTGATCACAGTGAACGAAACTGACAATCGCTTTCCATTCCGTGACCAATTCCCAATGTACTTCTCACCACTTTTCTTAAACACAAGGAATTCCTTTATCTCGGGCGAACCGTAGAATTCATCGTAATTTGTTTCAAAAGAATACACACCTGATTTTAATGCGCCTTTTAGCGGAATATCTATGAGTTGGTTCTTGTAATAATAACGCCCGAAATATTCGGTACCTTCTCCTGATAATTCCAGATAAACAGTGGCTTTCCCGATGGTGCCTTTCAAACGAAGTTGTGTATTGGACCATCCTAAAAAGGACGTAAGTCCGGCAAACAGCACTAATAAAATGTGAATCATCTTCATGTCACAAGAATACAAAATCCATGATTACGAAACTGCAATGAAATCAACTTATTTTAGGTATATTCGCAGAACTATTAATTGAAGTAATGCAACAAACAATTTCTATAAAAGTAACCCCGACTCAACAATCTAAGATCAATGAAGTGAACTGGGAAAACTTACCATTTGGAAAAGTTTTCTCCGATCACATGTTGGTAATGGATTATCAGGATGGGGCATGGCAAGAGGCAGAGATCGTTCCTTTCGGTCCAATCCCAATGCATCCTGCTATGTCGGCAATCCATTATGGGCAGTCCATCTTTGAAGGTATGAAAGCAAATCGTACTGTTGATGGTGATGTGGTTATCTTCCGTCCGGACATGAATGCAAAACGTTTCGCTGAGTCTTGTGAGCGTATGTGCATGCCTGTTATACCTGAGGACGTATTCGTTGAATTGGTTCGTAAATTGGTGGAAGTTGAAAAAGCATGGATTCCTTCAAAAGAAGGCTATTCCTTGTACATTCGTCCATTCATGTTTGCAACAGATGAGTTTATTGGAATCAAACCTTCTGAAACCTATAAGTTCATGATCTTTACTTGTCCGGTTGGCGCTTACTACAGTGAGCCGGTTAATGTGTTGATCGAAGAATTCTATACACGTGCATCTGAAGGAGGGGTAGGACGTGCGAAAGTTGCTGGAAATTACGGCGCATCGCTTTTCCCGGCTCGAAAAGGACAGGTAAGAGGTTACCATCAGCTGTTGTGGACCGATGGAAAAACACATCAATTTGTTGAAGAGTCTGGAACGATGAATGTTTGTTTCATGATCGATGGCAAATTGGTTACTCCATCAGAGGATAGCGATACGATCTTACGGGGAGTTACCAAACGTTCGGTAGTTGAAGTAGCCGAGTATTGGGGGATTCCGGTAGAAGAACGCAAAATAACGGTTGCAGAATTAGTAGAAGCGAACAAAAACGGTACGCTCACCGAAGCTTTTGGTGCAGGAACCGCTGCCACGATCGCGCACATTGCAAAAATTGGATACAGAGATACTGATTTAGTATTGCCTCCGATCGAAGGACGTGACTTTAGTTTGAAAGTACATGCCTATTTAGATGATATGAAGGCCGGTAAAGTGGAAGACCCTTTTGGCTGGATCTACAAAGTATAAATGAAAGGAGGATTTTTCCTCCTTTTTTTATGGAATAAATAAGCTAAAGCATCTTAAGCCAAAAATCACCATGAAACTCATCGCATTTTTCTTAGTAGTTTTGTTCACTGCATCGGCAAACGGACAGATCACGCTTCGTGTTACGGTGATCGATCGTCAAACCAAGGATGCCTTGTCTCATGTTGGCGTATTTTATAAGACTAAAGCAGATCAATCAAAGACCTACTTCACAAACCGGAACGGTGTTGTACATTTTACAGTGCCTACTGATGACACCCTTTCAATCCAAACGGAACATTTTGCATACGAGCCATGGGAAATAAACAATCCTTTTGTTTTCAATGCCAAAAGAGATACCGTTGACCTGCTTATACGAATGCGTTTTATGAAAAGTACAAGCATTGATGAAGTCGTAGTTAAACCGGCAGGAGTTCCAGACACTGTTTTTCAATCGCAACGGGTTTCGGTTCTAGACTTTGAGTTCCTTCCTAACGGAAATATGTTGCTCTTAGCTTATCCTAAAAACCCAAGAAAGAATACGGAACTTCTGGTTTACGACAGTTACGAAGTGAAAGGAGAAATTCCGCTGGAGGAAAAAGGACTGGAATTAGTTCGTGATTTTCGTGGGAATCCACATGTGGTTACCGAAAAGATGGTTTATGGTTTTCAAGAAAATAATAACCAAATTCAAATGGCTGGGTTAAGTAAGGAATACTTCATGACCTATGTAGCTCCAATTGTTGACACAACCGTTTCGAAATATTTCTTCTCGAATTTCAATCCTTTATATCCAGCATTTGAATATTTCACCTTTGATCTGATGGATTCAGCTTACAGAAAGATTGCAAAGATCGAAGATGAATTGATGATGGAATTGTATCGATCCGAATACAAATGGGTAGATGTTCGCACCAAATTATGGGCAAGGGAAAAAGAACAAGAAACCGGGATTGATAAGGAGATTTGGGTAGGAGCCAATTACTTCACACAATCTGTTTATTATAAAGAATTGTATGCTCCAATGTTTGAGCGTAACGACAGCGTATTTGTTTTTGATCATTACAAGAACTGGATGTATCGCTATTCAAAAAAAGGCGATCTCTTAGATTCGCTTCCAATCTATTATCATCTGCAACCAAAGCAGACAGGCTGGAAAAAATTATTAGTTCAAGATCAGACAACAGGTCAGATCTATATTGTATTTGACAAAGCAGGGTGGGTGAGTTTACGTCGATTTGATGCTGCAACCGGGAAGTTAGAAGAAAGCATCCCTCTATACTTTAGATATCCTGAAAATATTCAGATCCGTTCAAATACGGTGTATTACACCTATAGACCTTTTGAAACTGCTCAGAAAAAATTCTTGTATAAAGAAGTATTACCCTTGAAATTTACAACTGTTCAGGTGAACAATGGAGATTGGTAAAAGCGAAAGAGCACCAAGACGGGCGTCGTGATGCTCTCTCTAATCAACCTAACCTAACCACCTAAATCGGGTCAAATATAAGATGGATTATTCAATAACAATCAGTTCAATACGTTTTTTTTTAAACAAATTATTATTTTAATGTGTAAAGAAAATAAACTGTGATTATTTTTTATCAATAATGACCCTTCCCAGTGGGCCTTCGCAAAATAAAAGGTCTAGAACCGACAATCCTTTACGATGAACTTGATCCGGTGAAAACAACACTTGTGTGTAAATTGGTTCATGTTGCGATGAAAGAAACAAATCGTTTCGAAAATCCAAATCGTAATTATCATGAAATGAATCCGAAGGCAATAATTGCGTGTTGAACCCCCATTCTTTTAATAAAAAACGGGTAATCTCTATATTCATATCCAATAAGTTATCTGTAGCCATGATCAGCTTTCGAATATCAGAATGATAATACTCGTAAAAAGGAGATGATCCGTATGCAGCATGCAGCGCCTTTTCATGTTGCTTTTGCCAACCATCCTGCAAACAACTCACTGCGTGCATGGGAGTTTTATTTCCATATGGACGACTTACAGGAACGCTCAACCTGAACACACCTTGAGAACCAGTTAATTCACATCGAGTACGTAAGGATTGCTTCACGAAATGTTCGTGTTGTTCAATATAAACCTGATCAAAATGAACAAGCTTTGAGAAATACGGTATGCTTCCGAAGTAGGCTGTTGGAAAACAAACCTTCATTAGCGAATCACATTGAATACGCGATCCCAGCGAATACCTTGCGACCCTTTAGAGAACCAAACGATTGACGCTTTTCCGACAACGTGGTCTTCAGGTACAAAGCCCCAAACACGAGAATCTGCTGAATTGTAACGATTATCTCCCATCAACCAGTAATAGTTCATCTGGATCTTGTAAGTATTCGTCTTTTTTCCATCAATGTAAATCCCATCTTTTCTTTCCTCCAATTTGTGTCCTTCGTAAGCCGTGATGATACGACGGTACCAAGCAATGTTCTCTTTACGGAAATCTACTACTTTCCCCTTGTAAGGAACTTGAAAACGTGTGAAATCAGTAACGGTATTGTTAACATTCACATCTTTCGGGAAATAGCGTAAATTGGCTATCTTTTCGTGGATCTTTGCCGAACTACCCTTATCTGCATACTGTGGATTTAATTCAAGCTCGATCTTCAATTGAGGGTATTTAGCCTTAAGCTTATTGTATTTATCCTTGGTCAAGAATGCGATGATCTCGCCGCCTTGCAGTTGATAAAAATCATTGTCTTGTTCTGACAAACCTAGGTTTCTCAATTCATTCACAGAAAAAGATGAATCATTGATATTGTATTGCATATTCTGGAATTGGAAATGAGGAACTTTCTTGTTGTTCACAAACAATTCAGCACCTTTTAGTTCTACCCAGTCACCTGAAATAGCAACACAACGTTTGATGTAGTTCTCGCGTTTGTCAACCGGACGGTAGATCAAGCCACCATGTTCAATGTAAGGAAGTCCTTTTTCCGGCATCCCGCCTTTAGAATAAGTGATTCCTTTAGCCATGGATGCACGAGCGACGTTTTTCCAATAAGAGATGTTCTCGATGAAATCATTACCCAAGGTGTCTAAAACCAAATTATCAAAAGACTCACCTGTTTGCTGCGATTTCATACTTAAAACCGAGAATAGATTTGGGTTTTTCTGAGAGATTGACTGAAACCAGAAATACATTGCTTCATCAATCAACACTCCATGGTAATCATGCCCCATCAAACCATTTGGTACACGTGGATCATAGATCGCTGTATCACCACTTGGATAGTTGAATACCATCACATCATTGCGTTGTGGTTTTGTCCAACCAGGAAGACGGAAATAGTTCCCGGTCTCCAATGTTGAATACGATTTAATATTTACCCACGGAATGGTGTTGTGAACAAGTGGAAATGAAAGGGGAGTTACAGGGACTTTCGGACCGTAAGCCAATTTATTCACGAATAAGAAGTCACCAACAAGCAAGGTCTTTTCCATCGATCCTGTTGGAATTTGGAATGGTTCAAACACATACGTACGAATAATACTGGCTGCAACCAATGCAAACACAATGGAATCACCCCATTCTTTGAACTTAGTCTTCTTACCTGGCTTGTCTGCACGGAAACTCAAAACCATTGCAACAATGTGTCCCAACACAGGAAGTGAAAGGAACAACACTACGTGATCGCCCTGTGTTCTGCGTGCCACTTCTACGGGATTCGCCCAATTCGTTTCCGCTAGCAATGGCAGTTTATCATCTTTTGCAATTTTCCAAAGGATCAAATACGGGAAGAATATCCCTTGAAGCGTATCTCCCCAGGTGAAAAAACCAAAACGACGGATTAAACTCAAATTGGCTACCATCCACATAACCAAATGAACTCCCGGAAACAACATTAACAAAGACCACCAAGGCTTCTTAGCACCGGTTTTAAATACGTAATAGTAATTCAATCCCGGTACAAGTCCTTTCCAAGAAGCAAATCCTTGTCGTTCAAACGTCTTCCACCACAATCCTAAATACGGGTGAACCAAGAATAAGAAGATATAAAAATAAAAAACGTTCATATACTAAAGTGCTAAAACATCGCGCATGGTAAAGATTCCTTTTTTACCTGCAAGGAATTCCGCTGCAATAACAGCTCCGAGTGCAAATCCATCTCTGGAATGAGCGATATGGGTTAAACTGATTGTATCAATAGGTGAGTCGTACGCTATTGTATGTATTCCCGGAACATCCGGCTCTCTGAGTGCTTTGATCGGTAATTCACCAACTTGTGCGGTCGGATCTTCATTCAAGGCGCTTACCCAAGAATGATAAGCTGCATGATTGGATAAAATTCCTTCTGCCAAGGTAACAGCCGTGCCACTTGGTGCATCCAATTTTTGCGTATGGTGAATTTCTTCAATGGAAGCTTTGTAATCCGGTTGCTTGCTCATTAGCTGGGCCAAGCGTTCATTGATCTGAAACAGAATGTTTACCCCAACACTAAAATTGGAAGCATACAACAATGAACCATCTTTAGCTTCAACAGCCGATATAACCGTTGCTAAGTGTTCTTGCCAAGCGGTTGTACCAACAACAACTGGAAGATTCGCATCAAGGCAAGCATGAATGTGGTTAACTGCTAAAGCAGGCTGCGTGAACTCGATGGCAACATCCGCCACATTCAAATCTTGAGAAGAAATTGGATTGTCAGAGTTGATCTTGTAGGCAATACTATGTCCGCGTTCCAATGCAATGCGTTCAATTGCTATACCCATCTTTCCATATCCGATCAATCCTATTCTCATGCGCCAAAAATACGAAATTACCCTTTCAGGAATTTCAATTAACGAAATTTAAGTGTTGCTCCAAATCCTACTGAATTACCAGTAAAACTTGGTTGAAAATGCAAGCTCAGATCTTCGCTCACATCAAAATTCACAAAGTGTGCTTCAACTCCGGCATCCAAAACGTTCAATAAATAAACCACACCGAAACCGATTATAAAGAGGTCGCGTTGATTTCGTGAACTGGAATAGAGTGTCAATAATGCATCGTCATCGTAAGTGTCGAATTTAACCGGAGCGTTTCCTGCTTTTCGGGATTCGTACTCACTGCGATAATCGTTCTTTAGACTATTCTTTTGCAATGCAAAATAACCTGTAGCACCCAATCCGGCATAGATCAACGGAACTTTCCAATAAGCTTTCTTTTTACCTTTTGGCATAGCCAAATGATTATAAACTTGTCCTGCACCCGGCAAAACTGCAGAGAACAAGACCGCTTTTTTTACGGAATGTTGGGGAGTAGAATCGGCTAGTGTATCCTGTCCAAAACCAGTTCCGGTCACAAAGACTAGAAGCAACAAGAACACCAGTCGCATATTACGCTTTATTCAGAATTTCGATGATACGATTCAGGTCCACCTCAGAAGAGAAATTAATCACGATCTTGCCAGCTCCAGATGGCGCTTTTTTGATCTCCACTTTTGAAGAGGTTTTATCACTTAGATGTAAGCGAAAAACTTCCTGGGCCCCACTCAATTCAGATGTCTTTCCTTTAGAAACAGAAGGAATAGGAAGCTCTTCAGCTGATTTTGAACCACCAGTACGGATCAATTCTTCGATCTCACGAACAGAAAGCTGAAAATCAATAACTTGACGATACAATTCTAATTGACGATCTTCATCGCCAGCAGAAACAAGTGCGCGAGCGTGACCCATTGTGATCAAATTATCTCTCACACCAAGCTGGATCTCAGCAGGTAATTTCAAAAGTCGCAGGTGGTTTGTAATACTCGAACGACTCTTAGATATTTTTTGAGAAAGCTGATCTTGTGTCAAACCGATCTCATCGATCAAACGCTGGTAGGAGAGAGCAACCTCAATTGCATTTAGATCTTCACGCTGAATATTTTCGACCAACGCCATTTCAAGCATGGCTTGATCATTCGCAACGCGCACGTAAGCTGGGACTTCTTTTAATCCTGCTAACTGAGATGCGCGGAAACGACGTTCACCGGAGATCAATTGATATTTATCTCGTCCAAGTTTACGCACTGTAAGAGGTTGAATGATCCCGTGAATACGAATGGAATCTGTCAACTCTTGCAAAGCCTCCTTCTCAAAGTGAGTACGTGGATTGAACGGATTTGCCTCAATTGATTCGATAGGTAACATAGCAACTCCTCCCTGACTGGTTACAGCTTGAGCAGTGCTACTTGTTGTAATATCCGTTGCAGCATTATCCAATAATGCGCCTAAACCTTTCCCTAGAGCGGATCGTTTCTTTGGATTAGATGTCATTTCCTACCTCGAATTGTTTATCGTTATTGCCAATTTTGGTCATATCATTGCGCTGCAAGATCTCCCTTGCAAAATTAAGGTAATTTATCGCTCCTTTGCTTGCAGCATCGTGGATAACGATCGTTTCACCAAAACTTGGTGCTTCACCCAATTTTGTGTTTCTATGAATTACCGTATCAAAAACAAGATCTTGGAAATGCGTTTTCACTTCTTCAACTACTTGGTTTGCTAAGCGCAATCGTGTATCGTACATAGTTAACAAGATACCTTCGATCTCCAATTGCGGATTCAACCTTCCTTGTACGATCTTGATCGTGTTCAAAAGTTTCCCCAAACCTTCTAAAGCGAAATATTCACATTGAACAGGAACCATAACTGAATCAGCGGCAGTTAAGGCATTTACAGTGATCAATCCCAAGGATGGCGAACAGTCGATGATAATAAAATCATATTGATCACGCACTTTATCTAAAGCTTGTTTCAACATGTGCTCACGATTGGGCATGTTGATCATTTCTAACTCCGCACCAACCAAATCGATATGAGATGGAATTATGTCAAGATTCGGATTGCTCGTTTGAATGATCAATTCAGATGGATGAATATCATTGATCAAACAATCGTAAATATTTCGTGTGTTCTTCGGATCTAATCCCACACCAGAAGTAGCATTTGCTTGCGGATCGGCATCTACCAAAAGGGTCTTGTATTCCAAAACCCCGAAACAACCTCCTAGGTTGATCGCAGTTGTCGTTTTTCCAACACCACCTTTTTGATTCGCAATTGCTATGATTTTACCCATTTTTGGAGAAATTTGAGCCTAAAGATACGCTTTCCAAACGAGGTGGACATTACAGAGAGGACGCGATTTATCAACCTATGAATTGTTAATAGGTTGTTTATTCCTCCTACAGATCTTCGAATTTCAAGTCTGACGTTTGATTTTCAAATTGCGAGTCAGTATTTGCCAACTTTTCCTTGGCTACCTTTAAGGTTTCTTGAAGTCCTTCCAGGAATTTGTCAAAGTCCTCTTTGTAAAGGAAAAGCTTGTGCTTCTGATAAGACTCTGAATCGCCATTGCGCTTACTCTCGGTGATCGTCACGTAAAAATCTTGACCACGGGTAGCTTTAACATCGAAGAAATACGTCCGTTTTCCTGCCTTAATCGCTTTAGAAAAAACCTCGTCTTGGCGATCGTTCTGTGAAAAATTACTCATATTGGATTTTGCTCGTTTGAACAAATATGGTGTTATTTTCTGAATAACAAACAGGGAATGACAACTTCTTAACTCTTGCGTTTTTTCTTCGGAGGCAACACGGCATTATCCGGAGTTTTATCCTTATGTCGCTTCTTTTGCTCGTATTTTTCCAAAGCAGTCATTTGAGACTTGTCTTTTTTACGACCCTTATCGCCTTTGTCATCTTTTTCTGGATCACCCGATTCATCTGGCAATGCCGCAATGTGCACTTCTTTTGAACCTGCCGGTGTACTGGAAGTAGGGTCAACCCATTCACTTTCAGTCACTTTTTCCTCAACAACGTCTCCAGTTTTCGGATCCATACGGTGCATTTTTACTGCTACAGTCTCTTTGTTCACACCAATAACGTCTTCTTTCAGCACCCATTTATTCCCACTCAAAACAAAGGCGTCGTATGACATGTCAGGAACATAATACTCATAGAAACCCGTTAGATTCGGAGCTTCCGGAGAAAGGTGATCAAAGATAATTCGCTTATATTCTTCCTCGTAGCGCAAGGACATTACTGCTTTTTCAGAATGTTCAAAAAACACGCGCTTCAAAGTCTTGTCGCCGGTTTTAAATACCGAAAGACCAAGTTTTAGAGAATTCCCGGTAAAGGTCAGAACATCGATCAATTTGGTGTTACTTGATTGCAGACCACCATCCCAACCCAACAATATATAAGCCATTTTTCCGGAACGTTCGAAAGGAATGATCTGATAGTACAAAGCACCATACCAATTCTCTGCATCTAACACCTCTTCAGGTTTTCCCGGCAACATGAAAGAATTGTCAATTAATTCAATTGCTTGATGTTGATTGTTTTTTGGGTCTCTCTGGATAACAAAGGCACAGTACTTCTGAGATTGATCATCCATCTCAATATTCCAATTTACAATACGCACCATTCCATCCGGACTTTCAATGATCCCGATTGTAAGCAATTGCGTAAACTGCAAATCAAAAAAACTTGGTTCTTGAACAGTAGACCACATCAATTGCTTGAACTGATCGTTCCATTTCAGTTTATCTGAATCATTTTTAGACGCACGAAGAGAATCGAGTAGAACCGCAAGTTCTGACTGTCGCTGCGCAAAATCAAATTGTGCGGCACCGAAGAATGAGATACAAAGCGTAAATAAGACAAATGCGGTCTTCATGCCAGAATAAACGAATTATAACTTGAATCGTTACAATTACAAGTGCATGAAATCTTTTTTCGCAAGCAATTCATCCTCAGATTCGCGATATTCTGGATCATCCACACAACAATCTACCGGACAAACTGCTGCACATTGTGGCTCGTCATGAAAACCTACACACTCCGTACACTTATCCGTTACGATATAATATACATCCATATCTTTTGGATCGTGTGTTTGATCCGCTTGCATTTCATCGCCGTTCAAGGTAGTGATCATACCTTTCAATGAGGTACCATCAGAATAGCGCCATTCAGCACCCCCTTCATAAATGGCATTATTTGGACATTCTGGTTCACAAGCTCCACAATTAATGCATTCGTCTGTAATCATTATAGCCATACCTCAGTTTTTTTTGTGCAAATATAGTAAGCCGTGATCGAAATCGATTCCTAAAAAAATGAAAGAAAGTCCTTTTTTAGAAAACAGCTTATTTTTGTAGTGTGCAAAAAGAAGAATTAATCCCCGTTTTATCACAACTTGGAAAGGTCTTGGCTGATCTTGGTCAACAAAATGAATGGCCCGGATTTCAGTGTGGACTTACTGAGTCTGAATACCAAGAGGCAAACGCTATTATACAAAAGGAAAACTTTTACAATCCTTGGTTCACACCAGACGGTATTCGGAAAGCTTTTTCAGGGATCAGTACAATGCTTGATCAGGAAACCTTAACGGAATTTGCCAGTCGTTATCCAAAAAACCAGAAGAAATTGCGTATTGGGATTGTCATGGCGGGAAATATTCCATTAGTTGGGTTTCACGATCTATTGTGTGTCCTGTTAAGTGGTCACCAAGCCGTGTGTAAATTAAGTAGCTCCGACAGTCGGTTGCCTATGATGATCTTTAAATGGTTGTTTCAATGGGAACCACAATTAAAGCAATTCATTCATGTGGCAGCAGGCCCAATGGGAGCATTTGATGCGGTAATCGCAACTGGAAGCAACAATTCGAGTGCTTATTTTGAACAATACTTTGGTAAGTATCCTCACATCTTTAGAAAAAACAGAACATCTGTAGCTGTATTGACAGGAAATGAAACATCGGAAGAATTGTATGCGTTAGGAGATGATTGCTTTACCTACTTTGGGATGGGGTGTAGAAATGTATCCAAGATCTTTGTGCCGGAAGACTTCGATCTGAATCGATTGTTTGAAGGGTTTTATCATTGTGGTGAAATCGTCAATCACCATAAATACGCCAATAACTACGATTACAATCGCACGGTGTATATGATGAACAAAATTCCTTTTCTAGATAATAACAGCTGTATCCTGAAAGAAGATGAAGGCTTGCATGCCCCGTTATCAGTAGTTTTCTACACGCGTTACAAGAACATTGGAGAGGTGAATAAGTTTTTGAAGCAACATGCCGATGCCATTCAAGCAATCGTTGGTCGCGATTATATTCCTTTCGGTGCAGCCCAGAAACCAATGATCGACGATTTTGCGGATGGGGTAGATACCATGAAGTTTCTCTCTGAACTCTAGTTGATTAAAGGAAAACTAATAGTTATTAACAAGCTCTGTAACCATTGTTGAAAACTTGCGTATTAGAACGGGATTGATTACCGTTGTTATGCAAAAGTTCACTTTAAGTATTGGTTTAGTCCTAAGCACCATTTGCTTTGGAAAAGAGGAGAAAAAGCCGATGTCTCAATCGGATTACATTTCTTTATGGTCGAATGTTGCCGTAGAACACATGCAGCAATACCGTATTCCGGCCAGTATCACATTGGCACAGGGGATTCTTGAATCAGGAAACGGAAATTCACCACTTGCTACTGAGGCAAACAATCACTTTGGAATTAAATGTCACGAATGGACCGGTGAAAAGGTGTATTTCGACGATGATAAAAAGCAAGAATGTTTCCGCAAGTATCCAAGTGGGGATGAGTCATACAAAGACCACAGTGTTTTCTTAACGACAAAACAACGATACAAAAGCTTGTTTCAATTACCAATCGACGATTACAAGTCATGGGCGAATGGGTTAAAAACGGCTGGTTATGCGACGAACCCGCAATATGCCAATAAATTAATTGATTTAATTGAGCGTTTGCGCTTATTCGAATTTGATGAAAAAACGATCAAGAATCCGGCCGAGCAACAATTAGCTCAAGAGATCAAAAATGAGAAAGAAGAAAAGAGTGTAAAGATCGACGCGAGCGCATTGGATTACAAAGCACACTCCGTGAATAAAAATAAGAACGAAGTGAATTATGTGATCGCCAAAAAAGGGGATACGTACTACAAGATTGCGCAAGAATTTAACCTGGCGATGCGTCAACTTTATAAATACAATGATTTTGGACCGAAGAAAGATCTACTTGAACCGGGAGACATTGTATACATAGCACCTAAACGTCTGCACGCTAAAGAAAAAGGGGCCGTTTACATCGCTAAAAAAGAGACAACGATCCGAGAGATTTCTCAATTAGAAGGAATTAAAATAGAAAGTTTACTCCGTATAAATAATTTGGAAGACAAAGAAGCAATTGTTCAAAAAGGGCAAAAAGTACTTCTACGCTAATTGGTGTTGAAGTTTATTGTTGTTGTTTGTTAAAAAGGCTGTGTTCTGCACAGCCTTTTTTAGTATATTCACTTTAGGATTTCAATGCTAATTGTTTAGTTCTATTAGTAAAGTAGATTAATTAAAGTGTTAAAACGGTTTAGTTATCTGTTTGGGAATTAAAGAATAAATAGTCTATTTTTGGCACAATTGCTTGCTTATGAAACCGTCAAACGAACTGTTCAAACTGATCAAATCGCTTACAAAATCTGAAAAGCGTTTCTTTAAATTGTCCTCTGCACTTCAAAGCGGGGAAAAGAATTACTTGAAGATCTTTGATTTTATCGAGCGTCAACCAAATTACGACGAAGAAGAATTGAAGTCGGCTTTCAAGGACGAAACATTTGTAAAGCACCTTCCTTCAGAGAAGAATCATCTTTACCGATTGATCTTAAAAAGTTTGCGTGTATATTACAGTGAACAGTCGGCATCCAGTATTCTTAAACAAGAATTGAAGAATGTAGAGATACTCTACAACAAAGCCCTTTATAAGGAATGTGAGAAATTTGTTACTCGCGCAAAAGCTCTCGCTCGCGAAAACGAAGAGTTTTATTATTGGTATGAATTAATCGCCTGGGAGAAACGATTATTAGAAGTTGCTTTTGAGGAAGGTGAATTTGGTGTCGACCTGGATGAGCTCGTAAAGGAAGAAGAAGATGTGATTCAACGTCTTAGAAATTTAGCTGAATATCAAGTAATATATTCCAAGATAAACTTGATCTTCCGTTCTGGAGGATTTACCAGAAATGAACAGGAACGAAAAATTGTAGATGACATTGCTGATTACCATTTGATCAAAGGAAAGAATACTGCACTATCAACAAGAGCATCTTCCATGTGTTACTACATCAAAGGATTGTGTGCTGCAACAGTGCGAAATTACGAAGATAGTTTCCAATTCTTTAATAAAACTAAGACGATCCTGGACAATAATCCTGAGATCAAAGAAGATCTGGGTCAGCGCTATGTGATGACCTTGGGGCACTTATTCCGTTGTCATGTTGATAATAAGCAATTCGACGAAGCCGACAGAATCATTGAGGAAATCCGACAACTAGAAGGTAAAAGGGGATTCAACTCTACGGATATTTCTTTACGGATCTTTGCTTTAACATACAATGCTGAATTTGCGCTTTGTCTGGCAACTGGTGATTTCATGCGTTCTAAGAAAATTGCAGATGAAGTAAGCTTGCGTGAAATAGAATGGGAAGATCGTTTACCTAAAGAGCAATTCATTCAATTTCAATACAATAAAGCTTATACTTACTTCGGTTTAGGAGAATACAAACGTGCACTTTCAGCTTTGAACGAAGTATTGAATGACAACGAACAACGATTACGACAAGATATTTACAGTTTCGCTCGTATTTTCAATTTGATCATTCATTTTGAATTGGAGAATTACGAGTTCCTGGAATATATTATCAAGTCGACAAACAGATACTTGAGCAAACACGAACGTGATTACGAAATTGAAAACGTTGTTGTGAAACACATTCGCAAATTGGCGAAAGCAAACACGTCTGCTCAACGGACAGAAATTCTGGAAAAAATGAAGCAGGAGGTAGGTGTTCTGATGAAAGATCAACAGGAGCGCGTAATACTCGAGTATTTCCACTTGCCAGCGTGGATCGATGCGAAACTTTCCAAATGTGAATTAAGTACTGCTATCAAACGATACCAACTTACGGAAGTCTAAGCGTAGCACTGAGCATCACAGAACGTATTTTCGAATTGAAATCTGCTCTTGATCGTGCGAAAGCTTCGTAGAAACGATTGCTATTCAGCTGTTTGTATGAGCAATCGATCGAAAATCTATTGAAACGCACGCCAATTCCTCCGGAAAACAAATGATCATAATTCATTTCAGCTTGCTGTAATTCACGATCAGCAGTTGGAAGTAATGCATATCCTCCTCGTAGAAAGAAACGTTTTATCAATGTATATTCTCCACCAATTCTAATATTTATGGCATCAGTAAATCGTTCATCTGCAGCCTTGTTCTCGTAGTTGAAATCATATGCCTGATAGGTTCGATCCTTCGAAGCTTGCAGTTTTCCCCATCCGTAATTGGTCCATTCTACATCCACATTCAGGCAACCTTTTGACTTCCAAACATAAGCCAATGAAGTGATCAAGCGAGCTGGAGTGTTTAATTTGTATTTGTATTCCAAATCCGGTTTTAGTGAATTAGGAACTGTTTGAATCCCGTCTTTGTGCGTCGCAATCATGTCTGAAGTGGCATTATCCAACAATTGGAAAGTCGTTGCTGAATGGAAAGCTATTCCCAATCGCAGAGCTTCAGTTGGTAAGTAGATCAAACCAGCCTTCAAGTTAACACCAGTACCTCTCGTCGCGAATTGATAACTGTATTCAAAATTCAATAAACTCACATTGCTAGTGTCTAATAATTGTTCCTGATGCTTTACACGTTCTTCGTATCGTAAAATCTGCAAACCGACATTCGCTCCCAAGTATAGTTTGTTCTTGAAATTCGCGCTGTAATTGAGGAAGGCTTCATGTATTCCTCCCGAAGAAGAAATGCTTCTTGAATGCCACATATCTCCCGATGTTAAACGAGGTACGTAATACAAACCATCATAATCCATTGCATTGGTCTCGTACGCCAACGAAGATGTGAAAGGGAAGTAACTACTAAGATATATCGGATCAATTCCTGCCGCTTGCGCTGCAAAGGCATCCAACATTGATTCAAATTGCTGACCTTCATAGTAGTATTCACGATTGAAATTTGCAATGCGATTAAATCCTATACCCACTTGCGTGTACAAATATCCTTGTTGCCTTTTCGAACGATCGGAAACATAGACAGCGTGCACTTGTGGCAAACTGATCTGATTTAAAGCTAATTCCCGTTTCGTGCCAAAAAACATCGAAGTGTTTGCGTGTTGATTATATCCAGTTGTGAATCCAAAAGAACTAGCAGAATACCGTCCAAAACCAGCAGGATTAATTCGTGCTACTCCCGGATCTGCACCTAAGGCTCCAAAAGAACCTGCCATTGCTTCAAAACGAGCAGAACCCTCATTCAAAGTGTTTGAAAATCGGTAGATATCCAATTCATTCTGACCAATTACAGTGGAAATCGACAACATACAGGTCGCGAACAACAAGCTATTTTTCATGGTCGTCCGTTTGATCTGGTTGATGAATTCCCGCCACGCGTTACACCGCCTGTCGGTCTTGTATTGGTTCTGTTCGTAGATGAATTACCGCGATTAACGGATTCGTTTACACGTGTGTTCGGCCGATGTACTCTTGCGATTGGTTCTTTTCGGGGACTTGTACTAACCGTTTCATTCGCGGGACTTGGGCGTTGTTCATTATTGGCATTGTTCTGCGAAGGATTGATCGGTGTACGTCCATTTCCCTGGCTAGAATTCACACTACTTGATTTGTAGGAAGCGCCTCTTGAAGTAACACCGGCTATCCCAGAAATAGATCCTCGGGGACCTCGAATATACAAGCCATTATTCGTAATTGATCCCGGAGAATAGTTTCCAAGTTCACCAGTAATATTCAATCCAAAACTTGGAACAACACCCAGGTAATTCCATTGATCAAACCCACGAAATCCGTTCAAACCATAAAATGTCATAACGGGATTATATGTTGAAAAACCTTGATCTAAATACGTTCTTCTTCCATTGTAATCCAAGTACCAACGATAGGCGTAATTGTAGCGACCTGAGTAGGAGTTGTAGGATAAATAATGAGTTCCCCATTGAAACAATTGTTCGCTTCTAAGTTGCTCATTCACTGAAAAATCATGACCAGGATAAAAAACTTGATCATCCATGAATCCAATGGAATCATTCATGACACGAGCCTCTAGCTCACGATCAACCGCTGTAGACCTCACGGCATAAACATCATCTACAAACACTTCATTTTGCAATTTACAGGATTGCAGGACAAGCGCACATACCGAAAACGATGTAATTAAAACGTGTGTTTTCATCAGGTGTGGATTAGTACCTTAAAAATAGAGAGAATTGCTAACTTTGCAGCCATTCAATAAAATTTTAACATTCGAGACATGGCACAGAAGTATGCTACACGCGCCGAAGATTACTCTAAATGGTATAATGAACTTGTGGATCGTGCTGATTTAGCGGAGCATTCAGATGTTCGTGGCTGTATGGTCATTAAACCTTACGGTTACGCTATTTGGGAAAACATGCGAGATATTTTAGATCGCAAATTCAAAGAAACAGGTCACAGCAATGCATACTTCCCCTTATTCATCCCGAAATCATACTTGAGTAAAGAAGCATCTCACGTAGATGGATTCGCCAAAGAATGTGCCGTTGTTACGCATTACCGTTTGAAGAACGACCCCGATGGAAAAGGAGTGATTGTTGATCCAGACGCTAAATTGGAGGAAGAATTAATTGTTCGTCCAACTTCGGAAACAATCATTTGGAATTCTTATAAGAATTGGATCCAATCTTACCGTGATTTGCCAATTCTGATTAACCAATGGGCAAATGTAGTGCGTTGAGAAATGCGTACGCGTCTTTTCTTGCGTACAGCTGAGTTTTTATGGCAAGAAGGTCACACTGCGCATGCTACAAAGCAAGAGGCGATCGAAGAAGCGGAACGCATGTTGGATGTTTATACAGATTTCGCCGAGAATTACATGGCAATGCCGGTTATTCGTGGACGTAAGTCTGAGTCAGAGCGTTTCGCAGGAGCAGACGACACTTACTGTATCGAGGCGATGATGCAAGATGGCAAGGCACTTCAAGCTGGAACATCACATTTCTTAGGTCAGAATTTCGCAAAAGCATTTGAGGTAAAATTTGCGGACAAAGAAGGTAAGTTAGAATATGTTTGGGCTACCTCATGGGGCGTTTCAACTCGCTTGATGGGAGCGTTGATCATGACCCATTCTGATGACGAAGGATTGGTTTTGCCACCGGCATTGGCTCCAATTCACGTTGTGATCGTTCCAATTCACCGAACAGAAGAAGATCTTGAGAAGATCGATGCTTTAGTTGCTACTTTATCACAGGAACTGAGAGTACTAGGTATCAAAGTAAAATATGACAACGACGACCAAAAACGTCCGGGATGGAAATTTGCTGAATACGAAGCAAAAGGAGTACCTGTGCGTATTGCAATCGGTCCACGAGATCTGGAAAATGGTGTTGTGGAGTTAGCTCGTCGCGACACGAAAGAAAAATCGTCTGTTGCCATCGAAGGTTTGGGGGCGTATATTCAAAACTTATTGGAGGAGATCCAGAAAAACTTATTAGATCGCGCTAAAAAATTCCGTTCGGAAAATCTGCACACTGTTGATTCTTATGAAGAATTCAAAACGCGTCTCGAAAAGGAGGGAGGATTCTACCTTGCACATTGGGACGGGACGAAAGAAACTGAAGAAAAGGTAAAACAAGAAACACAGGCAACAATCCGTTGCATTCCATTAGATATCGATTCAGAACCTGGAACTTGTATGGTTACTGGAAAGCCTTCAGCTAAACGCGTCATTTTCGCAAAAGCCTATTAATAGTTTAAATACAGATCACGAAGAGGAGGGATTTTATCCCTCCTTTTTTGTTTTAAAACATTCCGTGTTGTAATTTCAGCGCAAACAAATTCACAATGGACGATACAAGACAATTAATTCAAGACTTACTCGAAAAGAAATCCGCACTAAAGCAAGACATTTTCCAAGACACCAAAATTCATTTTGATCGATTTAAACATCATTTACTAGAGGAAATTGGCGAGTTGCGTCACCGTATTAAAGACGACCGCGTTCGTTTGCATGTAGAGTACAAAGGGGAATATCAAGTTCAAGTATACATTGGAAGCGATGTATTGATCTTTCAAATGCACACCAATGTATTCAGACTACCCGAAGAGCATCCGTTATGGAAAACCGATTATTTAAAAGAAGATAAAACAAGAGGTTATTTCGGGATTATCAATATCTACAATTTCTTGGCTGAATCATATTTAAAAAGTCGCTTGAATGATGTCGGTTATTTGATTGGACGCGTTTTCATAAACAAGGACGAACATTTCATGGTTGAAGGGAAGGGGCAGCTCGGATTTTTCTTCCGCGATCTGACCCAGGCGCAGTTAAATGACGCAATCATGAAACACATCATTCATGTAGCTTTTGTCTATGCCATGGAATTCGATTTATTGACTCCGCCATACGATGTTGTATCGAAAGCTACAGTTGTGCAAATGTTGGAGCAGAACTCCCGTGAACAAATGTCGACAGGTAAACGCTTGGGATTCAAATTTGAAGCGGAGGACAAGGATATTTTTTAGAAAAAAAATGAGTACCAGCCTTGGAAAAAGAAAATTTAGAACTATATTTGCACTCCGAAATCAAAACGGCCCATTCGTCTAGTGGTCAGGACGCCAGGTTTTCATCCTGGAAACAGGAGTTCGATTCTCCTATGGGCTGCAAGGTTAAATTGAAATATTAGGCCCATTCGTCTAGTGGTCAGGACGCCAGGTTTTCATCCTGGAAACAGGAGTTCGATTCTCCTATGGGCTGCAAGTTTTTTGAATAAGTAACAAGAAAAAAATGGCAAATCACAAGTCAGCACAAAAGCGAATTCGTTCAAACGATGCGAAACGTTTGCGTAACAAGTATCAGCACAAAACTACTCGTAACGCTATGCGTAAGCTACGTGCATTGAAAGATAAGAAAGAAGCTGAAGCGCTACTTCCATCAGTAGTAGCTATGTTGGACAAGTTGGCAAAACGCAACGTGATCCACAAGAACAAAGCTTCTAACTTGAAGTCCGGATTGGCACTTCACGTGAACAAATTGTAATACGAAGCACATTCGATAGATTGGGTCTTGTCAGCCATTTGGCCGATGAGACCTTTTTCATTTTACGGTCATGTCTAAAGTATTCTCATTTTACGTTGTAATGCTTTTGAGTTGTTTGCCTTTTTTGGCTTCAGCTCAGTCACCGTTTTTTCATTATTTCGGGGATTCTATCAAACCTGGACATCGCATTTCGGGCAGCTTAGATTCTGCCGACAGATCTATCAGCGGTTATCAATCTAATTTACCGGATGCTTGGTTAACCAATAACCAGTTATTCTCACCTCAATTACTATTGGGTCAAGATCCAAGCGAATTTTCTCAGCGTTATTCTTCCATTGCTCATATTGGGCTATTTTATTCCATGGGATCAGCAGCCAGTCAACCAGCAGGAATCAGTTATACGCAACAAGTAAACAAAAAGCTTTCGGCTCAATTCGATTACCGACGTAACTTCTCTGGTGAATTACTGAGAAACAGTGGGTTCGAAAGCAACTACGTTCAAGGAAGTTTACGTTTCATCGGTCCACGCTTTGGATCATCACTTCACGTGAATTTTAAATCTAGACAACAGAATTACAGCGATGGATTACTTGGCGATACCTTGTCTTTACCTGAAGATGACCTGATATTTCAAAGTGTCACGCGCAGTGGGGCCAAGCAGACAGCCAAGCATGCTCGAATTAGGTTGAGGAATTATTTCTCATTTACAAAAGACACTCTTCATAAGACCGGTTTATTCATGACACCGGAATTGCGCATTGACAACAGAAGATTTCAAGACGACCAAATCTATAGTCTTTACACCACGTATAATTACGACAGTCTCGCTACGAATGATTATAGTGAATTAAGAACCATTCAACTTGCAGCCGGCTATTTTTACCATTCACAGAAAATCCAGCTCGAAATAGGAGGAGATCGTTCTTATTGGGACTTTGATAACCTGACCTTGCATCGTGACACAACCGAATGGGGCATTAACGGAAGGCTGTTGTTACGATTCAATTCGAAAATTCAATTCGCGAACAAATTGCATTACACCTTGACTGGAGCTGCTGGAGAGTTGAACTACAATGGAAATGTATCTTGGCGTTCTGATAAAGTCAATGCAAATGCATTCTTCGGTTTTGAAAGACAGTATCCTCAACAATTCCAACGCCATTATTTGGGGAATCACATTTCATACGATTGGATTAACAAACAACTGCAAACAACCATGTCCGCTGGCCTTTCAGCTGATTTAAAACTGGGAAAAGTTCCTGTTAGCGCTCTTTTTAGATGGAATAACCTGCAGAATCATGCGTGGTATTTAGATAGCGCTTGGCGTCAGGATACCTTGACCAACATACAAGTTCTTCAAGCGAACTTACGAGGAGATCTATCATTCAAGAAACTGATCCTTCAGCCATCGTTACACCTTGCGGTATCAGAGCAATCGTTTCTTCCTGGTTACCAGGCATATTTAAGACTTGGTTTCAGAGGAGCCTTGTTCAAAGCTAAAAAACTTCAAACTGCAATAGGAATTGATGCAGGCTATATTGGTTCTTATGAGCTCATGGATTTCGACCCGATGTTTCATGTTTACACGTTTAATTCCGCAAACAAGTCGTTTGCAGCAATGCCCAAGTTGCATGCGTTTGCCAATTTTGATCTTGGCTTCTTCCGTTGGTTCTTGCGTGTAGAGAACATCGAGCAAACGTTTACCAAATCCAATCAACAATTATTAGGTTATCCCGTTGTGCCTTTGCAATTGCGTTTCGGATTCTCTTGGGATCTATTCAACTAATGATGATCGATCATAATTCACCATTCGGTAAGATGCTACTAGAACTCTCTGTAGTTTTTGATCGTTTGAAAAGTGTCCAGAAGTTGGATCCTGAAAATCTCGCACCTGTATTTATTGACCTTGAGAAAATACTTGCAGTACATGTGAAACATGCGCACAATCCAGAATTAATTATTGAACCGGAAATTGATGAACTTACTGACTGCATCAAACAATTAGATCTTAAAACATTTCACGAAAAACTAATATCGTTAGAAGAAAAGCTTGGACTTTGGTGGATATAGACTCGCGAGATTAACAGTCAATCGGGAATAACTCATCAACGAGCTTCATGCAATAAGACAGAACAATTATTACCTTTGAGTAAACCAAAAGAAAATTATGGGATTATTAGACAATAAAGTGGTGTTGATCACCGGAGCATCCAGAGGGATCGGTAAAGCGATTGCTGAAGAATGTGTTAAACAAGGGGCGAAAGTGGCCTTCACTTATTTATCTTCTGAAGAAAAAGCACGTGCATTGGAAGCTGAATTGACTGCTAACGGTGGTGTAGCAAAAGGATTCAAATCTGACGCTGCAAAATTTGATGAAGCTCAGAAATTGGTTGACGATGTAGTTGAAGCTTTCGGAACAGTAGATGTTTTGGTAAACAATGCTGGGATCACTCGTGACACCTTGTTGATGCGTATGACAGAAGAACAATGGGACGAAGTGATCAATACAAACCTGAAGTCTGCATTTAACTTGACAAAAGCAGTTCAACGTCCCATGTTGAAAGCACGTTCCGGATCCATTATCAACATGTCTTCTGTTGTTGGTGTAAGCGGAAATGCTGGACAAGCGAATTATGCTGCGTCGAAAGCCGGTTTGATTGGTTTCACAAAATCAGTAGCTCAGGAATTGGGTTCTCGTAATATTCGTTGCAATGCGATCGCACCGGGGTTCATAGAAACTGAAATGACAGGGGCATTGGATCAAAAAGTAGTAGAGGAGTGGAGAGCATCTATTCCTCTTAAGCGAGGTGGTTCTCCGAAAGACGTTGCAGACGCAACAGTTTTCTTAGCATCTGATATGTCGGCATACATTACCGGACAAACGCTTCATGTTTGTGGTGGAATGTTGATGTAGCAAAAAACATACTCAAATAAAAAAGCTGCCCGATTAAGGCAGCTTTTTTTATACTTTATTCTTCGAACCTTGTCCGGGAAGTTTTATACGTTCACCAATCTCCAGCAATTTGCGTAACCAATCAAAGTAAAGTGCAACGATCAAGAAAAGTGTCATTGACCACAACACCAATATATTCGCCCAGAAAGTATTGATCGGTGTGCCGAAGAAATATTTCTTATGTGAATAGAACGGTGCGTCCAAGAAACGAGTCCCAACAGGATCAATGTATAATGGATCATCTTTCTGCAACAATTCGTCATCCGTAATAATGATCTTTTGAACCTCGGTTCTATTCGTCACGATATCTTGAAGACTTTCATTTAAATAACGATTCTGACTTGCCTGTACTTTTTTATCTCCTAGATCCGCCACTAATTTATCCAGAGCAGCGTTCGCCTCGTTGTAGCTGTTGTTATACACACGTTTTACAGTCTCCAAGAAACTTCCAACTGTAGATTGGACCTCGCCATTTCCTTTTCCGTATGTAGCTTTAGAAACACGATCTGCACAGTCTTCACAGGAAAGATTGGCCCATTTATCCATTTCTTTATTGATCTCAGTTGAAAGAATTTTTTTCGCTTTATCAAAATCAGCTTTTGACGATTTTTTATCCGCTAAGATGTTCAATTGGTTCTTCATTTCTGGGAGCCAATAATCGCGCATCCAGCCAGCAGAAGATTTCTGTTGATTCAGCGTAAAGATCGGAGCTTCGTGTGCATTCTCTTTTGCCTGAACTACAGCCAATGCTTCATAAGCCCAGCGAGATGCCATGGCATTTCCAATCCACGGAACTTCGTTTGTATTTGAAAAAATAGGGTGGAGCTTGTCAAACTTCACAATTACCCCACTGAACAGTAACTGTGGGATGATCAATAAAGGCACCGTAATGTAAATTACCTTCGCAGAGTTGAATGCACTCGAAATGTTCAACCCCAGAATATTTGCCGTGCATGAAGTAGAGAACAAAATCAACCAATATTGCCACCACAAGCCTTCAATTTCCAGGGTAAAGTTACCCACCAATACAAAAAATGCTGTTTGAATTCCGGAAATGATGAACATGATCATGATCTTCGAAAGCAAATAGGAACTACGGGATAAATTCAAGAAACTCTCGCGCTTTAAGATCTTTTTATCCTTGATGATCTCCTCAGCAGCCACGGTCATACCTAAGAAAAGGGCCACGACAACTGCAATGAACAAGTACTGGGGAATGTTCTCGTTTTCGTAGAAGACATATTCCTGACGTCCATTCTCTGTATTAAAGAACTTCACAAAGAAAGCCAGTATTACTGCCAAAGCGGGTGCTTCAAGCAAGTTGATCATCATGTATTGTTTGTTCGCCAGCTTAGACAAGACATCACGAATAAAGAATACATTGAATTGTTTGAGTTTGTTGGCAATTTTTGAAGTTCCTTTGATCGGGTCCTTGCTTTCTTCTGTTTCCAGTGGTGGACGTTCGTTTAAGAAGCGTTCGTTCCATTCCTTCGGCGAAACCTTACGGAATTTGGTCTGATTACCATATTCGTCCACAACTTTAGATTCGATGATATTGAAGATCTGCTCCGGATTCACGCTACCACAGATCGGACACTCACGCTCATTTGCATTCACGTGATGTACGTGTGTTTTGAAATAAACGACGGCGTCAATCGGGTTTCCATCAAAAATGGGATAGCCACCCTGATCCAGGATCAACAATTTGTCAAACATTTTGAAAATATCTGAAGACGGTTGGTGAATCACAACAAAGATCAGCTTTCCTTTGAGCGCCAATTCCTTCAACATGTCCATGATATTCTCAGAATCTCGCGATGACAAACCGGATGTAGGCTCATCAACGAACATGACTGCTGGTTCACGGATCAATTCCAGAGCAATATTCAAACGTTTACGCTGACCACCGGAGATCGTTTTTTCCAAGGGAGAGCCAACCTTTAAATGCTTCACTTCTGAAAGTCCAATATCAGAAAGCAAATCCAATACTTTCTTTTTGATCTGACCTTCCGTATAATCGCTAAAACACAATTTAGCATTGAAGAACAAGTTTTGGAAAACCGTAAGTTCTTCTATCAATAGGTCATCTTGAGAAACAAAACCAATAACACCTTCTAAATTTTCACGTTGTCTGTGAATATCTACACCATTGATGGTTACAGAACCAAAAGTAGGGGTGTAGTTTCCATTCAAAACATTCAGGAAGGTTGATTTTCCAGCTCCTGATCCTCCCATAACACCGATCAAAGAACCCGATTTTTCGAATAAATTGATCTCATGAAGTCCGACCTTTCCTCCTTTGAAATGGTATTGGACGTGATCTACTTTAAATGTTATATTTTCGCGATTTCCATCATTCAGGAAACGAGAGATCACATCAGAATAATAGATCGGTGCACTTTTGGTCGTACGAATCGTCGAACCATGGTTCAAGATGTGGTTACGCTCATTGCTTACCAACTGACCATTTAGATTCAATTCGTCATTCCCGAAATAGCGGAAGAAAACGATATTGATACTTTCCAATCGGATAAAACGCAATTGACCTTCAACACCTTCTTGTACGAAGTGTCTCGCTAGACTCAATTCAGCAGCCTTTCCCGAAACGTACATGAAACATTCCTCGTCTATAACAACAGAAGCAGGGGCTTCAATGAATTGCTTTAATTGAAAGTATTCTTTTTCGGAAATATTGAACGATTCAGCAACCGTATGGACGAATTCCTGTTCCTGTTCATTCACTTGCTCATTCGCATGAATAAACTCAAAAATACGCAGCAACACAATCACCTTTTGGCGCTGTGTTAGTTCCTCGTTGATCTGTGAACAAATACGTAAAACTTTAACCGAATTTACTGAGGTGCGTTTCCGCTGCCCATCTTTTTTTGCAGAACCGGTGTGGTGTACCAACAAATATTCATCAAATAATTGCAGGTACTTTTGAATCAACTCTTCATTGAGTTCCGAACGCAGAAAAGCAGCGATTATACGACGTCCATTTGACGACGCAATAGCTTCCTGAGATGCTTCCGTTACTTCATCAACCTTTGCGATGATAGCAAACAATTGCATCAGCGCGCGGAGTATTCGCTCACTCATTCAGTTAGTAGTTTAAAGGGTAAAACGCTAATTATTAGCGCTTAAATCCAATCATCATAACCGCACAACCGGTTACTTTTTTATCCAAATCCAGTTCAGTTTCAATTACTACAGGCAAAGTCTTTGGTACTTTAAAATCCCAATAAGCCGAGTTCTTATGGTTTTTATTGGTAAATAAGATATTTCCTTGCATATCTTTCACAGTAAAGATCACATACGTATCGTCGTTTCCTGCAGTTGCAGCAATACGATAAGTTGATCCCCCAAAAAAAGTAGTTTTAAATTCAGCTTTTTCCCGATCCAACAATGCTGTATACACCTGGCCATCAGAAACAAAGTTGTTGTTTTTTCCTTTCAGGATCTTTTCACATTCCTTCACTAGCGTTTCACAATCCTGCGCGTAAGTAGCAGTTGAAACCAATCCTGTAAATAAAGCAAATACGAGTAATTTCTTCATGGTGTAGATTATTCAGTTACTTTCGCGCGAATTGCAGCGATCTGTTCGTTAATTCCCTTTAATGTTTCTGCGTCGATCTTAACTGTAGTTTTATGCATCAACGTTGTTGTTTTGTTCACTGCGTCCGTTTTCGGTTGTACAAAATCATACTTCACATCAATTTTATCGAATAAAGCTTTCAATGCTGTCATATCCGATATCAACTCATCATAAGCCTTGTCCTTATTGTACAATTTCAAGATCTCAATGATCGTATTCAAGGTTTCTGTTTGCTCACCAATGCGCTCTAGGATCTTTTGATTGCTCTTTTCTGCGTTGATGTTACAAGCCAAATACATCGACTCGATCCAACCACCAACAAGAATCAGAGCAGATGTGTTTTTTCGGTCGTTTGCTTTCAAATAGTTATCAGACTTCTTGAATGCATCTGACACGATCACCATCATACTATCCTTATTAGTACTGTTTTTCTCAAAACGTGTCATGAAAGTCTTGTCGAAAGCCCCTTCCAAACCAAGATCACCCGTCAATTTTTCGATTGTTGACAGATACTTTAAAGCTAAACTGTTTTGTTTGTAAATTGAAAGGTAACCAAGATCAGTTCCGTAAATCCCCAAGTTCAACGCTCGTTGCATTTCGGTTGAGTAATTACTCACTTTTTTCAAATCGTGCAGGTATTCTTCCTTGAATGGAGCATTTACTTCTTGCAATAACATAGCTGTTTGCATCGGCGAAGGAATGCTGAAGATCTTTCCTTCAAAATCCGTATTCAACGAACTATTGGGATCAATGATCTCTTTGTCAATTTCAGGCTTTCCCTCCTCACCGGAGCCACAAGCACTAAACAGGGCTGATAATACCAAACCACTGCAAATGAGCGTAAGTGTTTTATTCATAGGGTAGTTATTGTCTAAAAATAGTTATCAGCGACGAAAATAGTCAAAAAATTATAGCCTTTGTCTATCTGTGAATAATTGTGAAAAATTAATGTGTAAATAGATGGCTTGACCGCGCAATTGAAATATACTACATTTGAACAAAATTAATAGCATGATGCACATTCGTCCGAGACGCAATCGAAAAAACGCTGCCATTCGTGCAATGGTGGAAGAAACACAACTGGGTCCACAACACCTCATTTATCCGGTATTTTTAAAAGATGGGAAAAATATCAAGGAAGAAGTGCATTCAATGCCAGGAAACTACAGATGGAGCCTGGACCAGTTGCTCCCTGAATTCGAACGTTGGATGGAGTTGGGGATTCGCACTTACGACTTGTTCCCGGCCGTTGATGAAGCATTGAAAGATGAAACAGCGACTTACAGTTATGCTGATGAAAATTTTTATTTACATGTCATACGTGCTGTAAAAGAACGCTTTCCAGAAGCTGTTTTGATGTCGGATGTTGCCCTAGATCCTTATTCGTCTGATGGACATGATGGCGTAGTCATTGACGGACAGATTGTGAATGATGTTACATTACCGATCTTGGCAAAGATGTCGGTTGCTCAAGCTCAAGCTGGAATTGACATTATCGGACCATCAGACATGATGGATGGACGAGTAGGAGTAATCCGAGACGCTTTGGATGATCATGGATTTACCGATGTTTCTATAATGTCCTATACAGCTAAATATGCCTCTGCTTTCTACGGACCTTTCCGCGACGCGCTGAATTCTGCCCCGAAATCTGGAGACAAAAAAACCTATCAAATGAATCCTGCTAATAAGCGCGAGGCTTTGATTGAAGCGGAACTGGATATTGCGGAAGGAGCTGATTTCATTATGGTGAAACCTGCATTGTGCTACTTGGATATCATTCATTTATTGAAAGAAAATTTTGCGACTCCTGTTACAGCATACAACGTGAGTGGAGAATGCTCGATGATCTATGCGGCTGCTAAGAATGGCTGGTTGGATTACGATCGTGCTGTAATGGAAACATTGTTATCCATTCGACGTGCCGGAGCCGATGGCATTTTAACCTATTTTGCGCCACATGCAGCTACTTTGATGAAAGGATAGTATTATGCGCATTTATTCGGCAGCTCAGCAACGTTATTTGGACCAGGCAACAATGGAACTGGAGCCAATTGCTTCATATGCGCTAATGGAACGTGCTGCAACCGCGTGTTTTAGACATATTTTGAAACACGTACGACCAGATCAAGAGGTGATCTTGTTTTGTGGTACCGGAAATAATGGTGGAGACGGGCTCGTTCTGGCTCGTTTATTCAAAGAAGCGGGTTTTCTGACCACCATTTACTTGGTAGGTTTTGGTGAAATGACCGATGATTGTCAGTTGCAGTTCGAACGTGTAAAACAAGACATCATTATTTTTTCGGAATCTTCCAGACCACTGTTTCACTCCAATGCAGTAGTGATCGATGCTTTGTTAGGAACAGGTGGCAACCGCAAACCAGAAGGATTGCTAGCTAATGTCATTAACTGCATCAATTCTAGCGGAGTTCCTGTGTTATCCATCGACATGCCTTCGGGGTTACCCGCAGATGAAGTTCCAGACCACGACATATTGATTCGAGCTACGAATACCTTTACCATTCATGCTCCAAAACTGACATTTTTCCTTCCAGAAACTTATCAGTACTTAGGCGATTGGGAAGTGGTCGATATCGGCATCAATGAGCAGGAATCCGCGAAGCTGCAAGTACGTTACGAATTGCTGGAAACAAGCAGCGTGCAGGAACTCATACCACTTCGCGAACGCTTTAGTCACAAAGGAACTTATGGTCATGGACTGCTCATTGCTGGAAGTAGCGGAAAAATGGGGGCGTGTATCCTGGGTGCACGTGCTGCTTTGCGATCCGGGTTAGGGCTTTTAACTGTTTATACTTGTCAAGAAGGAAAGGCCGTATTGCCAATTTCAATCCCGGAAAGCATGGGGATCTTTGACACAGGAACAACGGAGATCACGGATTGCGTGTTACCAAATGGATTGGCGATTGATGCCATTGGAATTGGACCAGGTCTGGGTGTTCACCCGGGAACGGGAAGAGCTATTGAGCGTGTTTTCAGCATGAACAAACCGACTGTGATTGATGCAGATGCTCTGAACATGTTGGCCATGTATCCGGATTTATTGGAAGAACTTCCTGTGAACAGTATTCTAACACCGCATCCAAAAGAATTCGTACGGTTGGCGGGAAAATCGATTAACAGCTCAGATCGCTTAGAACGACTGGTTCATTTTGCACAAACCTATCGCTGCGTGGTGGTACTAAAGGATGCAATAACAGCCATTGCAACTCCGGAAGGAAAAGTTTGGTTAAATACGAGCGGAAATAATGGCATGGCAAAAGGCGGATCTGGTGACACCTTAACCGGTATACTATTGGGGTTGTTGTCTCAAGGAATTTCTAGTGAATTTGCCGCGATTATAGGAGTACATTATCATGGGCTTGCTGGAGATCAAGCAAGCATGAAAAAAGGGGAGCGAGCAATGCTGCCAAGTGATCTTATCGAAGCGTTGCGAATAGGGTAATTTCATTTTTTTTCGTAGTCTGATTTTTGTAGGTAAAAAGGCAATTTTACCTTGTTTCCTCAAAATATTAAACTCTTATTTTAAGTTTTGATTATCAATTAATTGAGCATGTTAATATAAAGCTCGACTTTAATTTTTTAATTGATTTATTCAGTCCAAACGAGGTAAAATTGCCTTTTTACCTCGTTAATTTCAGAATCAACAAAAAATCATTTAAACTCCGTCCCGCAATCCCTGCACTTGCGTACCGACTTCACAAAAAACGGAAAGATCGCGAAGAAGAACGCGATGAGTATTGCTAATATGCTTCGCGGATCTCGCATGGATTTGTAATCACCAATAATATGATCCGACCCGCATTTTGGACATGTGATGATGTTACCGGCGTCATCTGTTAATGGGGTAGATTCCAATTCCGCCAAAATCTTCATAGCAGACTCCACATCGGATTCCTGCACACACAATTTAATGCCGCCTAAAGCCGAATTATAAAGCGGATTAACGGATAATATATGTTCATCACGGATGTAACACGTGATGCCTTCATCTTCTAAACGACCTTTGACAATATAGGCTTCAGCCACGTCGAAGTATGCACGAATTGGAAGAATTCCCATGTTTTATATGCTCTCCACGTAAGCCTTGAAATTATTCAAAATAGCCTGCCAGCCCGCCTGTTGCAATTCAACTGGATTCATATTCTCCGGATCAAAATGTATGTCCATTTTCGTCCCACCTTCGGTTTCAGTAAAATCTACTTTACACATGCGACCATCTTCCATGCGGTAAGTAAACGAATTATCCGCTTCTAGCTCCGTATAAGTTGCGCGGAAATCAAATCCAAAACTACCGTCTTTTGCTTCCATGCGCACATCGTACAATCCATCTACGCGCAGATCATTTTTAGCGGCCGGACAACACCAATCCGGACTAGCGAAGTTCCAGTTTACAATATGCAATGGATCGGTATATTTAGTCCACACTTGTTTTTTTGGTGCTGCAATTTCAGCACTGATGTGAATTTGCTCGTTCATATTCTTTATAGTTATTGAATTCCTTTTAATGGTAACAAGACTCCCTTTCTTTTAACGATGTTTTTATAATCCCATTGAATCTCTTGGGCTTTCACGCACCAGCGTTTGATATCATCTGGATTTATTTCATTTAGAAAAGTAAAGCGTTTTTCAGCAGCTTTGAATTTTCCTTCGTTTTGCAATCCGGTTTCATCAAATGACTGCCCACTCCAAAATAGGAGACGAATACATCCTTTCAATTTGCTAAAACCAACGATCGGGTTTCCGTTATCAAACCAAACTGGATGCCCATGCCAGATCTTACTTTCAAATTGTGGCAACGAAGTTGAGATCATTTGCAGCAAATACGAACAAATGACTTTATCATTCTCGTCGAAAGCGTCGTAATAGTTATTGATTTCTGAATTCATTTGGCTACTCGTTGATCAAACATACCGATTTAGGAGAAGAAATGAAACAACAACTTATCTGTCATCCCAAATACCTTCTTCTTCAATTTCAAATTCAGCATCCTTTTCCCAGATCTCCATTTCACAAGGCTTGCAATTGAATTTCAATTTGTACTCGATCTCGCCTTGCTTCAATACTAAAGGTTCCTTGACTTTTTCGCCCATAGTTTCACGTTGGTAACGTGGACACTTTCCCAATTCATACTTCACGCAGTACTTGGTCGTCATCACACGCGATTTACCCGGATCCCATTGCAATTCAAAAGCCTTCTCGATCTCTTTTACACCATGTCGGTGATAGAATTGTCGCGCTAATTTGTTGGAAACGTTGTAAGTAAAGTCCAAATTTTCAACCGGGTAGGGATGGTCTGTTTTTTCGATCTTGCGTTCCTCGCGCACATATTCCCGTACTCGCGTATGCATCAATGCTTCCAACACCTCACGACGCAATTCATTCACTTGAGAATTGGCCATGAACCAATGCTGAGAAAACGATATGTGCATGCTATCGACAATGAACGGAGTATTTCCGGTTTTGGCCAAATTCTTCCTGATTGCTTCTTCTCCGGATTCACCTGATTTTGTCAGCTCTTTGGAAACAGCAAGTGTTGCAGTTGAAGTGTGACCGTCTTCATCTGTAGCAATCAGCAAGAATCCATCAGCGCTTTCTGTTAATTCCAAATGCACACCAATTTTGCGCACGGCTGCATCTTCACGCTCCAATAATTTATTAAACGCTGCGTCATAATTGCGGTAGATCTCTGTTCCAACTTTCAATTCGCGGAAGTTATTTGGAACCACAACATCATTCACAATGATATTTACGCGATCACCATCAGCGCGACCTTCCTCATTGATGAAGTACAAACCATCTCCATTATTCAACAAATCAGAATTCTCGATCAGATAGCCATTTGCCTTTATACCCAAAAACTTACCGATATATTCGCCCTGTGATTTTGGTGTTTCCCATGAGCCGATCTTTTCTTTTCGGTGATTGACGAAATAATCAGTATAACCGCGATTAAAGCTCTTGTCCATCTGCGATTCGAAATTGTAGAAAGTTCTGCCGGAAGATGCTTTTACATACTGATCATTATCTGCTAGAAAAGCATCCAATTTCTTGCGCAAATGGGAGACATTGTTCTTCACATACACCAAGTCCTTCAAGCGTCCTTCGATCTTAAACGAAGTCACACCAGCGTCAACCAGCATAGGCAGCTGATTGCTCAGGTCAAGATCTTTGATGGACAACAAATGATACTCTGTTAACAAGGTTGTTCCGTTTCCGTCAATCAAATTATAGGGCAAACGACAATTTTGAGCACAAGAACCGCGATTGGCACTGCGTTCTCCATTGGCAACACTCATGTAACAATTTCCGCTAAAAGAAACACACAATGCTCCGGAAACGAAGAATTCCAACTCAATATCGGTTGCATTGTGAATATCACGAATTTGATCCAGGTTCAACTCACGCGCTAAGACAGCTCGCTTCATACCGCAATCAGCTAAGAATTTCACATGCTCAGGGGTGCGGTTATTTGCTTGAGTACTTGCGTGAATTACGATAGGAGGAAGGTCCATTTCCATAATCGCCATATCTTGAACAATTAGAGCATCCACACCAATATTGTAAAGCTCATGGATCAATTGTTCACAGGCTTTCAATTCATTGTCATACAGGATTGTATTGACCGTAACAAACACTTTTGCTTTGAATAAATGCGCGTATTCAACCAGTTTCGCAATATCGTCAACGCTATTCGTAGCATTTGTACGTGCACCAAACAAATGTGCACCAATATACACGGCATCAGCACCGGCATTGATCGCCATCATTCCTTGGTACAAATTCTTTGCAGGAGCAAGTATTTCAACCTGTTTTCTCATAGCGCAAAATTAATGAAGAATCATTGAACTTAAAATTGAAGCTGAAACAATAAAAATTCGCAAATACTTGTTTATTTTAAATTCCCCTGTATATTTGCCCCATGAAAATGACACAATTACATCATCATCATCATTCCATGCGCTAAGCGTAGGTTGATGTGATATGTACACAATATTTTAACCCGCTTGGCAGTTCAAGCGGGTTTTTTGTTGTCATTTACTCAAAGTTCTTTTCAACAAATCAAAAGCTTTCTTGGAATGTCAGGCAAAAACAAAACAAATGAAACCATTAGTTATTGCCTTACAAAAATCGGGACGTCTTCAAGAAGGCTCTCTACAATTACTTAAAGCTTGTGGAATCCGAGTGGATTACCGCGAAGGACAATTAAAAGTCGTAGCAGCAGATTACCCTGCAGAGATCCTATTCCTACGTAATTCGGATATTCCTCAATACGTAGCAGATGGAGTTGTGGACCTGGGAATAGTTGGCTCCAACTTATTAGAGGAAGAAAATGCTCCGGTCGAAGTGATCTTACCTTTAGATTTTTCTAAGTGTCGCGTATCCTTTGCCGTTCCAAAAAACTCAGTTATTCAAACAGCTGCTGACCTAGAGGGAAAACGCATTGCCACTTCTTATCCGAACACAGTTCAAAAATTCCTGGACAAAAGTGGTATCAAAGCTGAGATCCACACCATCTCTGGTTCTGTAGAAATTGCTCCATCCCTAGATCTTGCGGATGCGATTGCCGATATCGTTTCAACAGGCAACACTTTATTCCAAAATAACTTGCGCGAAGTGTTTCCATTCTTAAGTTCGGAGGCTGTACTAATCAAGGGAGATCGTTTTCCTCAGGAGAAACAAGACCTATTGGCTCAATTGGTTTTCCGAATTCAGTCTGTTTTAGCTGCTAAAGACAATAAATACATCTTGCTGAATGCTCCAAAAGATCAGTTAGATAACATTTGTAACATACTTCCTGGCATGAAAAGTCCGACTATTCTTCCTCTGGCCATTGAAGGTTGGGTGAGTGTGCACTCTGTAGTAAAGCAAAAAGAAATGTGGTCGGTTGTTCAAAAATTGAAAGAAGCTGGCGCAGAAGGTATACTTGTCGTTCCAATTGAAAAAATGATCTCTTAAGAATTATGAAAACAATTATAAATCCTACAACTCAACAATGGCTGGAAATTTCCCAACGACCGGCCATGAATGTGAATGATCTTGAAGCTACAGTGCAATCTGTCTTCAATGCGGTTAGCACGGATGGAGCCAAGGCGTTGAAAAGATTTACGCTACAATTTGACAAGGCCAACATCGAACAATTTGAGGTGAGCGCTACAGAATGGAATTCATACGTCAATGAGGTAGATGAAACCCTGAAATTGGCCATAGAAACTGCAGCTAACAACATTGAGCACTTTCACAGAAGTCAATTACGGGTTGAACCAGAAGTAGAAACTACCCAAGGTGTCAATTGTTGGCGTAGATCCGTTCCAATTCAAAACGTAGGCTTATACATCCCGGGTGGATCCGCTCCTTTGTTCTCTACTGTACTCATGCTTGGAATTCCGGCCAATATTGTGGGCTGCCCAACACGTATTCTTTGTACTCCACCAGATGAAACCGGAAAGATCAACCCTGCAATTGCCTTCGCCGCAAAAGTCGCTGGAATTCAACGCATATTCAAAGTGGGCGGGGCACAGGCAATAGCTGCGATGAGTATCGGAACAGCATCCATTCCCAAAGTGGACAAATTATTCGGTCCCGGAAACCAATATGTTACTGCGGCAAAAGTTTACGCTCAGCGACTAGGTTTAGCTATAGATATGCCCGCCGGACCATCTGAAGTATTGGTTGCAGCTGACGATTCGATCAATCCTAAATTTGTTGCTTCAGATCTGTTGGCGCAAGCTGAACATGGAGCGGACTCACAAGTGGTATTTCTTACAAATTCAGAAGGTTATGCTGAAATGGTAACGCAAGAAGTCCAAGCTCAGCTTGAAAAACTTCCGCGTGCAGAGATCGCAATCGATGCATTGAATAATAGCTCTTTCGTAATCCTTGAACCAGAAAAGTGGCCAGCATTTATTGATACCTATGCTCCGGAGCACTTGATCACAATGGGTAAATACGAAGAACTCGTTGTTTCTAATGTGACAAACGCCGGAAGTGTTTTTATCGGTCAATATACCGCAGAAAGCTTTGGTGATTATGCGTCTGGAACAAATCACACCTTACCAACGGCTGGCTATGCCCGCGCGTATAGTGGTGTTTCATCTGATAGTTTTGTGAAGAAGATCACGTATCAACGTGTGAGTGAAACCGGATTGCGAAATTTAGGACAAACTGTGGTCACAATGGCCGAAGCGGAATCCCTTCAGGCTCACGCAAATGCTGTAAAAGTGCGCTTGGAATCGGTTGAACAAAAAACTGGTGAATTACCGGAAAACGCTGAAAACATTACATTGTCATTGATTCGTCCTGCATTGCGCAAACTAACTCCTTATTCTTCGGCTCGAGATGAGTTCGAAGGGGAAGCTGCAGTTTTTTTGGATGCAAATGAGAATGGATTGGTAACGGCTTACAATCGCTATCCGGATCCTTTGCAACGCGCATTAAAAAATGAGATCGCTAAGATCAAGAATATCGCGACAGAAAACTTGATGCTCGGTAACGGCTCGGATGAAGTCTTGGATCTGATCTATCGTTTGGTTTGCGAACCCGGATTGGATAAAGTCGCCTATCTGAACCCATCTTACGGCATGTACAATGTGTTGGCAGGAATCAATCAAATAGAAACTATTGCCATTGATCTCGATGCGGAATTCACAATTTCTGTTGATAATATTCTGGAACAGGTGAAAACGGCGAAATTATTGGTGCTTTGCAATCCAAATAATCCAACGGGAATGTTATATCCAAGACCGGATTTGATCCAAATCATTCAGGCATTCAATGGTGTGGTAGTAGTAGATGAAGCGTATATTGACTTTTGCCCAGAGGAAAGTGTTGCAAATCTGGTAAATGATTTTCCAAATCTGCTAGTGACTCAAACTTTATCCAAATCGTTTGGTATGGCTGGGTTGCGCATCGGGATGGCCATTGCAAATAAACAATGGATCAATGGATTGAACACCATTAAACCTCCTTATAATTTGAGCGCGATCGTGCAAGAAAAAGCAATTGACTTTTTAAATTCGACGAACTGGAACGAAGTGACCAATACCATTATTGCTGAAAGAAATCGCCTTGATGACTTTTTAAGAAACCTCCCGATCGTAAGACGAGTAGTAAAAAGTGCTGCAAACTTCATTTTGTTTGAGGTTGACAACGCGTCCCAAGTATATCAATTGCTGGCGGCAAAAGGTGTGGTAGTCAGAAATAGATCGTCTCAATTCAATTGCAAGAATATGTTACGTGTTAGCATTGGAACAAAACAAGAAAATGATCAGTTCATTGAACAAATGAAACAACTATGAAAAAGAAACTATTATTTATCGATCGTGACGGAACGATCATCAAAGAACCGGTTGGATATCAGATTGATAGTTTTCAGAAATTAGCTTTTTTGGACGGTGTTATTTCCGCTCTTAAGACCGTATTTTCATGGAACGAATACGAATTGGTGCTAGTTACCAATCAAGATGCGCTGGGTACAGATATTTTCCCGTATGAAGATTTTATCGGTCCGCACAACTTAATGTTGGACGTACTTCGAAGCGAAGGAATTACCTTTTCTGAAGAATGCATCGATCGTTCAGTTCCTGCGGATAATGCGCCAACGCGAAAGCCACGGACGGGCATGTTAACTAAATACTTTTCTGACGAGTATGATCTGGCGAATTCGTTTGTGATCGGAGACCGCTGGACAGATGTGGAATTGGCATTTAATCTGGGTTGTAGAGCATATTTGTTAACGACAGAAGAAATTGAAGTTGGTTCAGAATTGAGTTGCACGAGAGAACAACTCGAAGAAGTAATTGCGAGAAAAGTTGGGAATTGGAACGACCTGGTAGCGGATCTAAGACTAGGTGTCCGACAAGTTACAGTTCAACGCACCACTGCGGAAACCGATTGTCAGATCGTATTGGACTTGGATGGAACCGGAAAATCAGGGATTAATACAGGAATAGACTTTTTCGATCATATGTTGGATCAAATTGCGCGACACGGACAAATGGACCTTTCCATTCAAATGAAAGGCGATTTACAGATCGATGAGCACCACACCATTGAAGATACTGCCTTGACATTAGGACAAGCGATCGACAAAGCACTGGGATCCAAAAGAGGCATTGAACGCTACGGCTTTTCACTTCCAATGGATGATTGTTTTGCCACTTGCGCCATTGATTTTGGTGGTCGTGCTGAACTGATCTGGGATGTAGAATTGAAACGCGAGTACGTTGGGAAATTACCTACAGAAATGGTAAAACACTTTTTCAAATCATTCTGTTTTACAGCGCGTTGCAACATTTACATTCAAGCAATAGGTGAAAACGAACACCACAAGGTTGAAAGCATTTTCAAAGCTTTTGCAAAAGCAATATTGATGGCTAAACGACGAAGTGGGAATTTGGATCTATTACCAACAACGAAAAACGAATTGTAATGAAGCTGGTCATCATCGATTACGGAGCTGGAAATTTATTTTCTGTTCAAAAAGCCTTTGAACGTCTGGGGCTGCAGCCTATTGTTAGCGTTGATCAAGATATCATTCAATCAGCAGATCGCATTATATTTCCCGGAGTTGGTCACGCTCAAACAGCGATGCAGCAACTGAGAGCAAGTAATTTGGATCAGTTGGTCCCTACGTTGAAGCAACCTGTTTTGGGGATCTGTTTGGGGATGCAACTCATGACTCAGTTTTCTGAAGAAGGAAATATTGAAGGGCTCGGGATATTTGATACAAAAACACGTTCCTTGGCAAAGCTGATTGGAAACACGGAAGTTAATTACGCTATTCAAATTCCGCACATGGGTTGGAATGATGTTCGCTTCCCACACGAAACCAGTTCGTTTTATTTTGTTCATGGTTTTGCGGCTGAGATCTGTGATCAAACCTGGGGACAAAGCGAATATGGCATTCCATTCTCAGCTGCGTTAAGAAAAAATAACTTCTACGGAGTACAATTTCACCCCGAAAAAAGTGGAAAGAACGGGGAGGACCTGTTGAATAAATTCATTACTAATTCATTAGAAATATTATGATAGCAATACCAGCGATAGATCTGATCGATAATCAAGTTGTTCGATTGTATCAAGGAGATTACGGTCAACAAACTAATTACGCCTTAGACCCGATAAGCTATGCAAAAGAAATCGCTAAAAACAATTTGGAATACTTACACTTAGTTGACTTATCCGGAGCTAAAATTGGCAAATTAGTTCACACCCAGTTGATGAAAGACCTGGTACAAGAAACCGGTTTGAAAGTTGATTTTGGTGGAGGAATTCAAACAGAACAGGACCTTCAGGAACTCATTGAAGCTGGGGCAAACCAAGTTGTCATTGGAAGTTTGTGTGTGAAGCAAACCGATCTGGTATACAACTGGATCCAAAAATATGGGATTGAGCGCTTCGTGTTGGCTTTAGATACGGACGGCAAACAGCTCAAAATAAAGGGATGGCAAGAAGGTTCCGGCGTTTCATTGGAGGAATTGATGGAGCGATTTAAAGGATTCAAAGGCTTAACTATTTTGACCACAGATATTCGCCGTGATGGCACAGGTAAAGGTCCGAGTCTGGAACTTTATATAAACTTGGTGAAGCAATATCCGGATCAACGATGGATCGCTAGCGGAGGTGTAGAATCATTAACTGATCTTGAAGTACTTCGTGAGGCGGGATGCTATGGTTGCGTTGTTGGAAAAGCATTATTGGACGGAAAGATCAGTTTGAATGAACTAAATGAGTTTAACAATGGAAGTATATAAACGCATCATTCCTTGTCTGGATATTCAGGGCGGAAGAACGGTAAAAGGCGTAAACTTTGAGTCGATCCGAGATGCCGGAAATCCGGTTGAACTGGCTAAGTTATATGCATCACAAGGAGCAGATGAACTGGTTTTATTGGATATCTCTGCCACGAATGAGGAGCGAGAAACGTTCATTCCGATAGTGGAGCAAGTGGCGGAACAAGTGAACATTCCATTTACAGTTGGCGGTGGTATCTCGTCGGTAGAAACCGCGCGCAAGTTATTACGCAGTGGAGCAGACAAGATCAGCGTAAATTCATCGGCCATTGCTAGACCGGAATTAATTAGTGAATTGGCAGAAGCTTTTGGTGAACAATGTGTTGTGGTTGCAGTGGATGTGCGAAAAGTAGAGAACGGATGGACTGTTCACACGCATGGTGGAAAAAGAGATACCGGAATAGATGCCCTCGCTTGGATTAAAGAAGCTGTACGTTTGGGAGCAGGAGAATTATTGATCACTTCAATGGATGGGGATGGTACTAAAAACGGATTTGCGCTAGATTTTTATAAAACGGCAGAAAAACAGGTCTCTGTTCCAATTATTGCGAGTGGCGGCGCTGGAACGATTGATCATTTCCGAGAATTATTTGAAAACACAACCGTTTCGGGTGGTCTGGCTGCAAGTATTTTCCATTTCAATGAAATTCCTGTACCAGTGCTTAAATGTGAATTAAGCAGCTCATTACGCATTCGAAATTAAATTATTTAAAATGAAATTTGACACGAACGGATTGATCCCTGCGATCATCCAAAACAGTAAAACAAAAGAAGTACTCATGTTGGGATACATGAATGAAGCAGCATTCAATCAAACTATTTCCACTGGAATCGTCACATTCTTTTCCCGCTCCAGAAATGAGATTTGGGTAAAAGGCGAGACTTCCGGTAATTACTTGCGCATGAATGACTGGAAACTGGATTGTGACCAGGATTCACTCTTGATCCAAGCTGATCCGGTCGGTCCGACATGCCACACCGGCACAAGTTCTTGTTGGGGAGAGACGAAGGAACCCGATTTTTCAGTATTGAAATCGTTGATCCAAACGATCGATGAGCGATTCACAACTCCCAAAGAAGGTTCCTATATTCAATCCTTGATCGCTAAAGGGCTGCCGAAAATTGCTCAAAAGGTTGGGGAAGAAGGAGTGGAGATTGTTATTGAAGCCATGCGAAACGAACCTCAATTATTCAAGGAAGAGGCTGCTGATCTGTTATTCCACTATTTGGTATTACTTCGTGCGAAGGAAGTGAACCTGTTAGAAATATTTGAGGTATTAAAGTCGCGAGTGAAATAAAACACCGTTGTTACCAGTGCTTTTCAAAATAAGCCTGATCAAACACCTTTTGATAAGATTTGTAAAGAGACCCGCTTTGTTTTTTGAGCATAAGTGGGTCTTTTTTACCAAATAGTTTATTTAAAAATGCGATGGGTGTGAGGAACAGATAAAAAATAATCGTTAGAATTACATTGGGCATAACTAATGAAAGAAGCCAAGCGATCTTCATCCATACCCAATCTATCTTTACTGCTAACCAGTCAGAACTTATTCCAGCCACCCCAATAAAAAAGGCAGTTGTTAGTAACCATTTGACTTTGAGGATTAGAAACATCAGGATCAATCCTGTACAGATGGTCAACAGGGTTTTCTGAGGATTCGATGCTAGTTTTTTTGAACTCATTAGAATAAACTATAAATGAAAGGCGCAACAGCGCTTCCTCCTCCAAATACGATCAATGCCCCAATCAACAACAAGATGATGATCACAGGTGCCAACCAGAACTTTTTACGCTCGCGCATGAAGCGCCAAATATCTTTTAAGAAATCCATTTACTATAATAATTTCAAGAATGTTTTTGCCAAATAGGCATTCGTTTTTGCATTTGGATGCGGATCTATTCCAATTGTATTGGCCGAGCCATAATTTAAATGCTTTGTCAAATCTATTAACTTGATCTTTCTTTTTGCTAACGCATCACAAAAATATTTTTTGTCAGCTTTCGAATATTGAATGTAAGACGGGTAATAAATTACCGTAAAGTCATCATTCCCAAATTGTTTCTTATACGCCTTTTTAGATTCCAAGATCAAATCAGCGACAAAATCAATGTGATCGTGATTGATGCGAAGTGGGAAATCCAACTCGAAGTATTTGACAATATTGGTTTCATAGATGTTTTCATAGAACCAGGAACGAATTGGTCTTCCCGTTTTAAAAAGTTTATTCCGAATAATCTTTCCGTTTTTTTGCTCAAAGTTTGGGGATAAATGCATCCATTTTACATGGCGATCCATGGTACCAAGCGACCGAGCAATATGATCCCAGAAAAAAATGTAAAAAGCTTTACCATCTTTTTCTTTTACGTCCTTTCTGATATCCAGCTCCTGTAATTGCGCTAACATGTAATTCGTTGCTGTACCGGATTGCGCTCGATTATAGGCATGATATGTTTTACTGAACTGTTGCACATAAAAGGGGAAGGTCTCATTATCCTTCAAACCTTCACCGAAAGCAATGGAGCATCCGAAGAAAAGTGCATACTTCGAAAGTGAATCATTGTCACCGGGAGTAATTCGATGAAAATTTGATCCTATTGAATAGGTGACATTATACAGCGTATCTCCATTTTCAACTTTGATACCGGTTAAAATGGTGTCCGGATATAAGGCATTTCCAATCTTTGAAACAATATGATTCTCGTCGTAATCAAAAACAGGAAAATCCTTGACTTCGGCATTTGGTAATCCACGAACAAAAAACAATGTTGTTTCAGACAGGATCAATAAGAAAACAACTACCAGCACATTTGTTAAGATCAGTTTTTTTCGCTTTCCAAAAATTGCAATTAAATATCCCAGATCAATGAGCAAAATGAGGTAAGTTATCAGACGTAAATATCCGGGCATTTCGGACACTTGAATCCAGCGCCAAGCATAGATCGAGCAAGTAACAAAAAATAGAATAAACAGGTAGAACCACTGCTTGCGTGTCATCTTAGTCCATTTTAAATTCAACCTTCCACTTCTCTTTGTTTTCCCAGTCAATCTGATCCTCTTTGATGTACACGAAATCGCCAATTACCAAGATATCCATCTCGGTGCTCATAAAACATCTAAACGCATCATAGGGCGTGCAAACAACCGGTTCCCCGCGCACATTGAAACTTGTATTTACAAGAACACCAACTCCAGTCAAAGACTTAAAGGAATTTATCAACGCATGATACCTTGGATTCGTATCTGAATGAACAGTTTGAATTCGGGCTGAAAAATCCAGGTGCGTGATCGATTGAAGCGAACTCCTTTCTGAATACAAACGATCCCATAAGCTTAAGTCTTCAAAATTCTCTGGTAATTTCTTTCGTATCTTTTCAGCAACTGGTGCTACCATCAGCATATATGGGGAAGCTTGATCAAAATCAAAGTAATCTTCCAGATCTTCACTTAAAACAGATGGAGCGAAAGGTCTAAAGCCTTCTCGGTATTTAATTTTAAGATTGATCTTTCTTTGCATCTCCGGATTTCGCGCATCAGCCAAAATACTTCTATTCCCCAAGGAACGCGGACCAAATTCCATTCTCCCTTGAAACCATCCCACGATCTTTCCTTCTGACAAATAACGAGCAACATCGGAGGTCAAACTGGAAAAATCATCATACTCAGCGAATACGGCTTTAGTTCGCTTATTCATTGACTGGATCTCTTTTGCTGAATAGTCAGGTCCTAAATAAGCTCCATGCATAGAATCGTAAACTTCACTTGGCGTTCTATCTGCGTTATAATACAAATAATGAACTGCCAAAGCGGCACCGAGTGCTCCGCCAGCATCTCCAGATGCCGGTTGAACATAGATCTCATCAAAGATTCCCAGTTTCTGCAATTTACCATTTGCAACGCAGTTGAGTGCAACACCCCCAGACATGCATAAATAATTAGAACCTGTTAATCGTTTTGCTTCCTGAGCCATTTTGATAACAATTTCTTCCGTTACCAACTGAATTGCCATGGCCATATTGCAATGAGTTTGAGAAAGCTCACTTTCTGCCTCCCTACGTTCAATCCCGAAAAGTTCTTTCCAACGCTCATCATGTACCATTCTCAAACCTGTAGCATAGTTGAAATAATGTTGATTCAACCAAATAGAACCATCATCTTTGATTTCAACCAGGTTCGATTTTATCAATTGAATAAATTGTTTTGTTTGTTCACTTTCTGCTTGTCCATATGGAGCCAAGCCCATCAGTTTATATTCACCCGAATTAACCACAAAACCTAAATAATAGGTGAACGCCGAATAAAGCAAACCAACAGAATGCGGAAATTCTAATTCCTTTAAAAAATCAATTTTGTTTCCACGACCTATGCCTATGCTCGCTGTACACCATTCACCAACACCGTCAATTGTAAGCACAGCAGCTTCTTCAAAATGAGTTGGGTAAAACGCACTTGCAGCATGCGATAAGTGGTGTTCCGGAAAGAGTAGGAGTGTCTTTTTTTTGTTGAAATCACCAATTTCATTTAATCCGTCATATATCTGCTTCTTGAGAAACATTTTTTCCTTTATCCAGACTGGAATAGCCTTAAGAAACGATACAAGTCCCTTTGGCGAGAAGGAATAATATGTTTGTAACAAGCGCTCAAATTTCAATAAAGGTTTATCATAAAATACGATGGCGTCAATTTCAGCTAGCGTCAACCCAGCCTCTTCTAAACAGTATCTTATTGAATGAGTTGGAAAGGCCGCCGTATGTTTTTCTCGTGTAAATCTTTCTTCTTGAACCGCAGCAATTATCTCACCGTTGACAATGATTGCAGCGGCAGAATCGTGATAAAAGGCAGAAATCCCGAGGATTTTTTTCATACAAACAATTGAAGGCTAAAAATAGTAAAGCACCTCCCAATAAATGCCGTAAATTTCAAATTCTTACGAACAAAATGAGCATTAAACATACGTAACCAAAGTTACACAACTGAAAAACATGATTTTAGTCATTATTTTCCATGGTAAGTACTTCTACTTTTGATGCAGAACATTAAACACATAGATTATGAAAGCAAACATGGGAGGAGCGGACAGAGTTATTCGCGTATTAATTGCAGCAGTGATTGCCACATTATTCTTCATGAAAGTGATAACCGGAACTTTGGGGATCGTTTTATTGGTTTTAGCCGGAGTTTTTGTTTTGACAAGTTTGATCTCTTTTTGTCCACTATACGCGCCATTTGGAATTAACACATGTAAAAAGAAATAATATCTCGAACCAAACCTATTAAAGCTACTCAACCGGGTAGCTTTTTTTTATCTAGCAAAACCAATTTTAACTTTTTTGCCTTTAATTTTTTGATCTCGAATAACAGGAACTACTTCTTCTACGACATGGGCGTTCACTGCAACCAGGGCATCGCGATCTCTAACGAGTATTTTACCAATATCTGATTTTTCACAACCACCTATCTGACATAAAAAGCCGACAATATCCACTTTATTGATCTTGTCTTTTTTTCCACCTCCGATGTAAATGGTTTTAAACTGCGGTAAATCGGGGAGAGGTTCGCCTTCTTCCAACTCAAATTTCTCATTGCACACCATGTAATCTGGCAAATTCCTAGTCGGATCCTTTAAGATAAAAACCAATCCTTCGTGATCTTGACGTGATGTTCGACCATTTCGATGTATATAAGAAGCGGGATCTTGTGCGGGAAAAGCGTGAATGATGTGTGCTACTTGATCGATATCCAAACCGCGTGAACCCAAATCGCTCGCCGCTAAATAATATGCCGAACCATTGGAAAATTTAAAGATCGCTCGCTCGCGGTCGTCTTGTTCCATCCCTCCATGGTAGGCCAAGGCTGGAATTCCATTATCATTGAGATAATCAGCTAAATCCACCACTTGTTCCCGGAGATTGCAAAATAGGATCGTTTTATCAGTTGGAAGATTACAAAGTAATTCCAAAGCAGTTTGTGGAATTTCGTTTTGTATCCAAGGTACCTCGATGATGCGCTGTTCTTTACGTGTTCCTTTTGGCAAGTGATCAACGATTGCAGGAGTCTCAAAATTCAAATAATTCGGAATCTCTGCATCTGTAGTTGCCGAAACTAGAATCGTTTTTCGAGTGGGAGGTAACCATTCCAGAATAGCTTTGAGATCTGACTCAAATCCCAGCTGCAAGATCTTATCGAATTCATCGAGCACAAGCATTTTAACCGTCGAAAGATCAATGGTCTCTCTGCGCAAATGATCGTTTAATCTTCCTGGAGTCGCGATGAGTATTTCAGGTGTTTCTGAAAGAGATGCCTTTTCTTCTCGGAATGAATGTCCGCCATAAACCACCACCTGTTTCAGTCCGGTTCGCAAGGATTGAACAACCTCACGGATTTGCAAGGCTAGTTCTCGGGTTGGTGAAATTACCAATAGTTGTACCTGACCATTTTTCTGTATACTCGGAATGGTGGACAAGAGGAAAGCCAACGTTTTACCAGATCCTGTCGGTGCTAGCAACTGCACATTCGTTGAGGCTTGAAAAGCTTCAATGGATTCAATTTGCATCGGATTCAGTGATACGATTCCGGCGTTTTTGGCTAATTCTTGAAAATTAGAGGACATGACACAAAGTTACCATAATAAACGGTGACGTATGTCATCCACTATAATGGCATCTGAATTTGCGTGAATAAAAATGCTCTTAGATTGAGAGGCGGACAAAATCGTTTTACCTGAAAATCAGTAAATTATTTTACTCTAAATGGAGCTAAATCAGCGTAAACAAGCGTATTTTCGCATCCAAATGCCAAGCAATGACAATTACTGAATTCATAGAAAAAATTCCAAAAGCAGAGCTTCATGTTCACATCGAAGGTACGTTTGAACCCGAATTAATGTTTGAAATCGCTCAACGCAATCAAATTTCAATTCCTTACAAGTCAGTAGAAGAAATAAGAAATGCGTATGAATTCAGTAACCTGCAAGATTTTCTGGACATCTATTATGCCGGAGCAGGAGTATTACAAACTGAACAGGATTTTTACGATTTGACCTGGCATTATCTAAAAAGATCTCACGAACAACACGTGAGACTAACTGAAATTTTCTTTGATCCCCAAACGCATACAGAACGTGGAATTCATTTCGATATCGTTGTAAATGGAATCACAAAGGCATTGAAAGATGGCAAGGAAAAATTGGGAATCGAAAGTCAACTCATTATGTGTTTTTTAAGGCACTTGGATGAGAAATCTGCCTTTGACACATTAGATTCTGCTTTGAAACACAAAGATAAGATCATCGGAGTTGGACTCGATTCATCAGAAGTCGGTCATCCACCTTCAAAATTCCAACGTGTATTCGAAAAAGCACACAGCGAAGGATTTTTAACTGTTGCACATGCAGGGGAGGAAGGACCGGCCGAATATGTGTGGGAAGCACTGGAATTGTTACAAGTTTCGCGTGTTGACCATGGTAACAACTCCTTGAATGATCCGAAGTTGATCCAAATTTTAGCAGAAAAACGCATGCCACTAACGGTGTGTCCGCTATCGAACTTCAAGTTACAAGTCGTTCCAAATTTAGATTTACATCCCATTCGTCGAATGCTTGAGTTAGGCTTATGTGCAACAATCAATTCAGATGATCCGGCATATTTCGGTGGATATATGAATGAGAATTATTTAGCACTTGAAAAGCACTTGAAACTTACAAAGGATGAAATCGTGACCTTGACAAAAAATGCCTTTGAAGCGAGTTTTGTTTCGAGCGATAAAAAACATTTTTTTTTGGAGAAGGTTGAACGATTCGCTCAGCAGGAAATAGATTAATCAAGGGTGTTTTCGAAGGAGTTTTCGGTGATTTTTTTTCGAAAATTAAAACTTTCAAATTTCGCAAAGTTGCGAATTATAGAATTAGTTAATTATAGAATTCGATAATTCTGAAATTATTTCTCGATTTTTTGATAACTCGTGACAATTCCTTTTATCAATGCTGAAGAAAAACCGCTGTGTTCCATTTCATTTAAACCAACTATCGTCACTCCCTTTGGAGTGGTCACTTTATCGATCTCAGCTTCCGGGTGTGAACCATTTTGAATCAACAACTGAGCAGCACCCTTAACTGTCTGATTTACAATCTGGTTAGCTGTCTTCGCATCAAACCCCACTTCAATACCACCTTGAATCATTGCACGTATAAACCTAAGAACATAAGCAATTCCGCAAGCGCCTAAAATTGTAGCAGACTCCATCAATTGTTCATCGATCCAAACAATTTCACCAACAGCTTTAAATAATTCTTCTATCTCTTGTTTACAGTTCAACGGATCATGAGGTAATCCGCTAATTGCGGTCATACTTTGTTGCACATCTGCAGCAGTGTTTGGCATGGCCCGATATATAGAAAGGGCATCATTTTCTAAAGACTGCATCATCTCACTTGTTACTATTCCGGTAACTACACTCACCACGGTATGCTTAGAAGAATCGAAACTCCCCTTGAATTTCGAAAGGAATTCAAGTACATTATAAGGTTTTAAAGCAATGATGATGATCTCACAATTTGCAAGCAAGTATTCGTTATCGGTCGTGTAAACAGTGTTTTCATCACTGGATTTGAAATGATCCTGTGTCAGGTTTCGTTTACTCGCGATGATCTTCAATTCGGGATATTGCGCGCGAAATCCTTTCAATAAAGCACTTCCTAAATTCCCACAGCCAACAATCCCAACTTTTTTCATCTTGTAAAATTTCGCGCAAAATTAGTGCTAAATCGTTTTAATCTACAATTCTCTATGAAATCCTTTACAAAATTGTCCCAGTGCTATATCTTTAGAGCGTTGTTCGTCTGAAAGGTCAGAGTGTAAACAACAGTTCACGAAAGTGGACACCCATGCAGTGATAGATTGACGTCTAACATTTTTTCGCGAAAGGGGAGTCTTGTAGATTCAATGGCGGGCTGCAACCGAAAGGTTTTGGAGTTTTCCAAACAGCAGATTACAACGAATCGCAGCGAACCAAATCGTACTTTCTGAGACGTTCAGAATCCGCATAGCGGTAAGCTGCATGGGTTTTTACTATTTCGAATAACTCTTCTTGGTAGTCTTACCGTCAACAGTTTCCTCGATCTCTAGATTTCCAGTTTCTAATTTTCCTACTTTGAATACTTTTGAATAGGTGGAATCTCCCGTGTGATTTAAAGTCAATTTATCACCTTTATACATCCATTGTCCCTTAGATCGTTGCTCAATTTTAGGCAAGCCTTTTTTCTGCCAATTCGGATCAACAAACGAATCGTAAATAATGAAATAGCCATTCTGCTGTAAATGCATTACAACAACAGTAGGTTGCTTTTCAAGATCAATTCCTTCATCTTTTTTCGGGGTTTGTTCCTCTGAACGAAGTTTCCAACGTCCATAAATAGACGCTGATTTTTCGTCACTCGTTTCTGTTGAAGTACATGCTATCATTAAAAATGACAAACCAAAAAATCCAAGAACAAAATTTCGTTTCATGTTCTAAATATAATAGAATTGACTAAACAAAATTCTATTGGTTAAAAATTCAGGGGAATATTTATTCATCTAGCTTGCGGTCGCCAAATTTCACACATGATGGCTAAATGGTCGCTCAAAACTTGTTCCTGGATCTTGAATCGTTGAGCTTTTAGTGCAGGACTATGGAAAATGTAGTCGATTCTTCCCGCAGGTACACGACCAGCATAGGTCTTACCAATTCCGCTACTAGTTTCGCGAAACGAATCTATCAAATAGCGGTTGAATTGCTGATACACGTATGACATTGGTGTATCATTGAAATCTCCGCAAACCACAACCGGATAGGGTGAACTTTGAATATGTTCTACAACCCGCAAAGCTTGTTCGGCTCTGGCAGGATAGGCAACGCGCAATTTATCCATTAACAACTTCAAAGTTGACGGTTTTGAACCAGCCTGATCTTCATCTTGACCAAACAATTCATAGTCCTTTTGCTGTAATTTGATCGACTGTAAGTGGATGTTGTAAACACGAATAGTGTCCTTTCCTTTAACTATATCTGCGTAAATACAATAGTTGTCAGAGTGGGCAAAATTCTCAAACATAACATCACCTTTTGCGATCATCGGATACTTCGACATCATGCAAATTCCGAAATTTTGTCGATCGCGGATCTTGTGTGAATACCGCTCGTGATAATCACGAATTTTTAATAACTGGATCAAGGAATCTCGTGTTGTGAATTTCGTTGGTTTATCCTGATGATAAAACTCCTGAAAACAAACCACATCCGGACTAAAGGTATTCACATATTCAATAATCTTATTTCGTGTATCCAGTTTCCCTTCCATCGATTCATTGTAAACATCAAATAAGCGAACGTTGTAAGACATCACCTTCCAAACAGATTCATCTTGGATTTCCGTTTCTTCTGAAAAGGTAATGGCCATTGTACGAAAATGGAGTTTTCCTCCAATGAGTAAAACAACGATAACCAGAATACTCCACTTACTTTTTCGAAACAGCCAATACACCAACGATAAAAGAACACCAAGAACAATGATTGGATAAGCTAAACCGAAGAACGGGATGATCTTAAAGGTATTCGGGTGGACAAAGGGCGATAAATAGGACAGGATGAGGGATACGAGTCCCACCACTGTAAGTACTTTCATTAAGGTTGAAAATCGAATTATATTCCTTGCCCAATTAGCCATTTTTGCTTTGTGAAAATAAGAACTCTTTTTCTGCTTTGGTCAACGAATCATATCCAGATTTTGAAATTTTATCCAGTATCTTATCAATCTTCTCCTGTTTCAACTTGGCTTCTTCACGATATTGATCATCTGTTTTTCCATGTCTCACTCCACCTCTTTCTACTTTCATTTTTGGCTTTGAAGAGAATAAAGAGGAAAAAAAGCGTGCGATTTTTTGTCCTAAAGATTCTGACATATTGATGATATTAGTTGAGCTTGTAATTCCTACTACTGATAGAATTCCGATGATCGATCCACCTACGTGCGCAAAATAAGCAACGTGATCATTTTTACCCAAACTTACGATATTGAAAAGCAAAAAGATTCCGGCAACAAAGATCAGTCTTACTGGAATGATCCCGAATAATTGCACTTGTAAATTTGGCCGATAAAATGCCATGGCCATGAACAAAGCCATGACAGCACCGGAAGCACCCAGCACAGGCAAATCAACCATCCTGTCGAAGAGGAAATGCGCAAGAACCTCTAGTAAACCTCCGAAAACACCACCTAAGACATATACATGAAGAAGTCGACGCCCCGAGAAAAATTGTTGGAACATATTCCCAACAAAATAGAGCATCATCATATTCAATAAAAAATGGATCAGATCTAAATGTGCAAAAATGCTTGTGATCAATCCCCAAGGATGTTGAATGAAAAGAATACCATCAGTTTGAAGTGTAAACACCTCATATAGATAATAATCTGGCCAAATACTTCCTGTTAAATTCGAAATAACATGCAGGAGTCCCATGACCAAAAACACGACCGTATTGACCAGGATGAGTTTCATATGCATCCCGCCATACTTATACTGAGCCTTTATTTCGTCAAAAAAATTTCGATCTTGCATATCAGTAAAAATGAGTTCTGTTTCTACGCCAAATCAAAACGAGTATTCCACCTACAATTGCGCCACCAACGTGTGCTAAATGCGCTACGTTATCGCCTTTATAATCTTGGAAACTTGCGTACAACTCAATTAAGAAATAGCCTCCAATCAACCATTTTGCTTTTAATGGAATAGGTGGAAAGAGCAACATCAATTCGGTATTTGGGAATAAGATCGCAAAAGACGCCATGATTCCAAAAATAGCACCTGATGCTCCTACCATGGGAATGTATGACTTCATCACGTAATTGTATATGGCCATCACAACATTTTCAGAATCCACCCCTTGACGCAGCATGAAACTGTCAATCTCCATTAACGTTTGTTCATTAAGCGGATTATCACGAATAATCCCGTTTATTCCAGCAAGCAAGCTTTCATTATTGATGATTTGCTTGTATTCCATGATCTGAAAAAATCCAACGCCATTATACAGCAAAAAAGCCCCCAGCGCTGAAGCGACATACAAAATGAAATAGCGTTTCGGACCCCAAAGCCGTTCCAAGAAACTTCCGAACATAACCAAAGCGTACATATTGAAGAATAAATGCATGAGCCCACCGTGCATGAAGAAATGAGAAACGATCTGATATGGTTCAAACAAAGGCGTTCCAAAATAATGTGCACCAAGCATCTGCCCCAATTCAACACCACGCGTATTGAAGAATATATCCAACACGAACAGTAAGATATTCAGGAGTAACAGATTTTTAGTGACTTGCGGAATATTTCCAAACATCTTAAAAAAGTTGTAATAATTGTTCGTTACTGATCAAAGCCATCACACGTTTTCCTGTAGGACTTACGGCATGTTCTTCGATCTCAAATAATCTTTCAATGAACTGACTCAGAACTTCCTGATCAGCCGTGATGGAGTAGGACATACTTCCTGCAAATGCTAACTGTGACATCGCCGTGTGAGCTACTTCTCCTTTTTCCAAAGCGCCATGTTGTACCTGTTCTAAAATGGTATCAATACAAGTCAAAACGGTTGACTCGTTCAAAACCTCTGGAATTCCATTCAACAACAGTTCGTGATCATTCCATTCCCAAGAAAAACCGATGCGTTCAAGTGTCTTAGCATGCTCGTCCCAGGATAATCTATCTTGCTTTGAAAATTGTTTCTCCAAAGGGAAGATCAATTGCTGTGATCCCAAGGGCTGCAAATAGAAGCCACGCATCAGATCTTCGTAAAGCATTCGCTCATAGGCACGTCGGTAATGGATCAACAAGATTCCTGTTTTAATAGTAGAAATAATGAAAGAACCTTTCAATTGATAAGGTCCAACGGGGACCTCTTTACTTTCTTCATGTGCGATCTCTGCCTGAATCGGTGCTGCTGTTTCTTGAGCGTCTTCGGGATTCCAAAATTCATCCCATTTGGCTGCATTCTGAGATCCAAATCCTGCATTGTTCAAAGCAGTACTAAATGACTTTCCGCTTGACCCCGCGCTTGAATTTGATCCAAAACTACCTGATCTTCTTTCCGTTTGAAACGGATTGAAGGAGTGGTCTACCTTGATCTGTGGTTCTACCGGAATCGCATGCTGCATGGAAAGCGGAAGATCGAATTCACTTTCGCGATCAAAATCCAAAGTTGGAGCAATATTGAATTTCCCTAAACCCAGTCGAATTGCTGAACGTAATATGCTATAAATGGCTTTGTCTTCCTCAAATTTGATCTCTGTTTTTGTTGGATGTACGTTGACGTCAATTTGCTTCGGATCCACCTCTAAATACAAAAAATAACTCGGGTGCATTTTTGCCGGTAATAATTGCTCAAATGCGCTATTCACGGCATGATTGAAATAAGTATCCTTGAAGAAACGGTTGTTCACAAAAAAGAACTGCTCGCCTCTCGATTTTTTAGCCGCTTCAGGTTTACCTACAAATCCTTCAATGCGCACAATGTCAGTTGATTCAACAACAGGAACCAATTTATCATTAAAACTCTTACCAAATACATCTACGATTCGTTTGCGCAAAGCCCCCGGTAGCAAGTGGTAAATTTCCTGATCATTATGAACCAATCGGAAACTCAGGTCTGGATGCGCCAAAACAACTCGTTCAAACTCGTCAACGATATGTCGGAATTCTACATTATCTGACTTCAAGAAATTTCTGCGTGCCGGAACATTGTAGAACAAATTGCGCACTTCAAAACTTGCCCCTTGAGCACATTGTTCAGGTTCGTGTTTTACAATGTTAGAACCTTCAATTTGAATTAATGTCCCCAACTCATCTTCAGCACGCTTTGTCTTTAAAACCACGTGAGCAATTGCTGCAATAGAAGCCAATGCTTCACCGCGAAACCCTTTCGTTTGAAGCGCGAAAAGGTCTGCCGCATCTTGGATCTTACTTGTTGCATGACGCTCAAAAGCCATTCGGGAATCCATAAAAGACATTCCCTTTCCGTTATCTACCAACTGGATCAAAGTTCTTCCGGCATCTTTAATATATACTTCGATCTTTGTTGCTCCGGCATCAATGCTGTTTTCGATCAACTCCTTAACCACAGATGCTGGACGCTGAACAACCTCACCGGCAGCTATCTGGTTGGCTATGTGATCTGGTAACAAACGAATGATGTCTGACATGAATACTTTCCTGTTGGTTTCTGATATGTACTTTACGCAATCAAGCAAAAATACCAATTTTCACCCTGATTTTGGCGACAATCTGTCAATTCTTGTTCCATTTTTTCACACCTGACAGAACGGCAGAGAACAAAGCAAATCAAAAGTGAAGTAGGTATTAGAAGCGCAGATGCATCTACTAAAATTGTATTTTTGTTGTTATGAAAACGCGACGTGCTATCCGTTATATTTTTACAAGCAGTACGCTTGTTGTGGTTGCCCTGATCATTCTTTCCTTGAATAAGAATGGAAAAGATTACAAATCGAATAAAAAGCAGCCCAATTTATCACAAGAACAATGGGTGCAACAAACCTTAAGCAAGTTAAGCACGGAAGAAAAGATCGCACAGTCTTTAATGATTCCTGTTTGGTCTAACAAGGGCGAAACCCATTTAAAAGAAGTAGAGTCTGAAATTCAACAGCACAAAATTGGTGGTTTGATCTTTTTTCAAGGGGAACGCAAGAATTTAATGGATGCAATTGATCGTTTTCAAAGTAAGACGGAGGTTCCCTTGTTAATTGGTATGGATGCAGAATGGGGAGTCGCCATGCGTATTGCCGGAGAGGATCGTTTTCCGTATGCTCAAACTATCGGTGCTGCAAATGACCTGGAATTAACCCGAAAAATGGGAGAGCACATGGGCATTGAATGTGAACAACTTGGAATTCATCTGAGTTTTTCGCCGGTTGCAGATGTGAATAGCAATCCAAAAAATCCGGTTATTGGATTCCGTTCTTTTGGCAGCGATCCGAATCATGTAGCAAAACACACAGCTGCATTCGTTGATGGGATGGAAGGCACCAACATTCTTTCCTGTGTAAAGCACTTTCCCGGACATGGTGACACAGATAAAGACTCTCATTTAGAACTTCCTGTAGTTTCTCACGATGAAAATCATTTTAAATCAGTTGACTTTTTGCCGTTCAAACAAGGCATTCAAGCAGGAACTTCTGCAGTGATGGTGGCACATTTACAAGTCCCGAAATTAGACCCAAACGGACTTCCAAGTTCGCTTTCGAAAAAGATCATTCAACATTATTTACGCCAAGAATTAGGTTTTAAAGGCTTGGTAATCTCGGATGCCCTGAACATGAAAGCCGTTTCGGATAAATACGGCAAAGCGGAAGTTGTGGCGATGGCTTATATTGCCGGATGTGATATTTTACTTTATCCGGAAAGTACTAAAGAGGCAATTACATTGATCAAACAAAAAATTGACAAAGGAGAATTGAGTTTGGCAGAAGTGAATGCACGTTGCAAGCGTGTTTTAGAAGCAAAATACCGGGCGATTATCGCTAAACCTCAGATCAAACGCAAGGATCCGTCAATTGAACGCAATCTGATCACGAATCAGGTATTTGAAAAAGCCATTACCGTCATTAAAAATGATAAGCAGGTACTTCCCTTAGATAATTTAGACAGGACTATCATCCGTATTGGAGTTGGTCCTTATGCCTATGATTTTCAAGAAAGACTGAGTGATTATGCGCCGGTTCAACACTTGCGCTATTTCACCATATCCGAAGCGATCGAACGTTTAGACTCGAAAAAATTCCCAAAAAACGCAATTTTGATTGTTGATCTTCACGGACAAAATCAACGAGTAAGAAATAACTATGGCTTTGGCAACTGGGAAAAACTCTTGGAATTGTTACCTGAAGAAAACGATGTGATCGTTAGCTTCTTTGGCAATGCACTTACCTTGGAAAACACACCACAACTTCCCAAAACGGTTGACGCTTGTATTCTAGCCTATGAAAATCATTACTTCATGCAGGACCGCGTTGCTCAGTTCATTATGGGTGCATTTGACGTAAATGGTAAATTGGAAGCACCTATCAATGACACCTGGAAAAGGGGAGCAGGAATCGCTGTAAAAGGAAACGGACGATTGAAGTATACTGTTCCGGAAGAAGTTGGTATAAACCGTAGCGAATTAACTGAAATTGATGAGATAGTTACGAATGCGATCCAATCGAAAGCGCTTCCTGGCTGCCAGATCGTTGTTGCAATTGAAGGAAAAGTGATCTTGCAAAAATCCTATGGAACCACCATGTATGAAAAAGGTGACTCTGTAACAAACGATCACATTTACGACCTGGCATCGATTACTAAAATTGCATCATCAACGATGGCTTTGATGAAATTGCGTTCCGAAGGTAAGTTCGACGTCCAAGATAACCTTGGACAACTCACTCCAGAATTGGTGGAAGGAACCCCATATACGAAGCTGAAAGCAACTGATCTTTTGACGCATCAGGCAGGACTTACACCGTTCATTCCGTTTTACAAAAAGACACTTAAGAATGGCGAATTGGACGAATCGATTTATTCAAACACGAAGAAACAAGGATTCAGCAAACCGGTTGCGAAAGATATTTGGATCAAAGACGATTATTGGAAAACCATTCTTAAAACGATCGTAGAAACTCCGCTTTCAGGTGAAAAGAAATACGAATATTCGGATCTTTCCTACTATTTCTTCAGGGCATTTATTGAACGCGTTAGCGGAAAATCGCAAAATGATTATGTCTATGACGAGATATATAAGCCACTTGGATTGCAAACTATGGGATACATGCCATTAAACCGTTTTCCGTTGAAACGCATTGTGCCAACTGAAAATGATCAGGAATTCCGCAAACAAGTTGTTCAGGGTTATGTGCATGATCCAGGGGCTGCTATGATGGGAGGTGTAGCTGGACATGCCGGATTGTTCTCTAATGCTACCGATCTTGCTGCATTGATGCAATGTTTGATGAATGGTGGTCAAATTGGAGATTATTCGTTGATTAAGAAAGATGTTGTAGCGCAATTCACACGTTGTCAGTATTGCCCTGGAAATAGAAGAGGACTTGGCTTCGACAAACCAACCGTAAGCAGAAAAGAAGGTCCAACCAGCGAAATGGTATCACCAGAAACATTCGGTCATTCTGGATTTACAGGAACAATTACTTGGGCAGATCCAACAAACGGAGTGAATTATGTGTTTCTATCAAATAGAGTATATCCAGATGCCGGAAATAAGAAGATCATTAGCATGAGTATCCGTACAAAAATTCAAGATGTCATTTATAAAGCACTGGCAAATCGCAAATAATTCAAACAATAGAGAAATTAGACCATGAAGATCGGCATTGTATTGTACCCAACATTTGGAGGAAGTGGAGTAGTAGCCACTGAATTGGGCAAGGCCTTAGCTCAGAAAGGACACGAAATCCATTTCATTACTTATTCACAGCCGGTTCGCCTTGGAAGCTTTCGCGAGAACATTTTTTACCACGAGGTAGCAGTTAGCGATTACCCGCTTTTTGAATACCAGCCTTACGAAACGGAATTAGCCAGTAAAATGGTGGATGTGGTGAAGTATGAAAAATTGGACCTACTTCATGTGCATTATGCCATCCCTCATGCCTCTGCTGCATACATGGCACAACAGATCTTACGTTCGAAAGGTATCAACATTCCGTTTATTACAACCTTGCACGGAACTGATATCACACTTGTAGGTAAGGACCCGTCTTTTGAGCCAGTTATTACCTTTTGTATCAATGCCAGTGATGCGGTAACAGCTGTTTCCGAGAGCCTCAAAAAAGACACCTACACTCATTTCGAAACAGAACGCGAGATACACGTCATTCCAAACTTCATTCAGGCCAAAGAAACACTACCCGAAACCAATTGGGAAAAATGCCGACATTATGCCTGCGACCATGAACGTATTTTGTGTCACATTTCGAATTTCAGACCTGTTAAACGCATCGAAGACGTAGTCCGCATTTTTCATCTTGTTCAAAAAGAAATTCCATGTAAGTTGATCATGGCAGGTGACGGTCCGGAACGTCCCTTTGCGGAGCGATTAGCCCGAGAACTAGGTGTTTGTAATAAAATCTTTTTCACTGGAAAGGTGAGAGACACCGGGCATATCCTTGAAATTGCCGATTGTTTCTTACTACCCTCCGAAACAGAAAGTTTTGGATTGGCTGCACTTGAAGCAATGGCAGAAGGAGTTCCGGTAATTTCATCCAATACAGGAGGTATTCCTGAAGTGAATGTGCACGGTGAATCAGGTTTCTTATCGAATGTGGGAGATGTGGAAGATATGGCTCAAAATGCCTTGAAAATATTGAGAAAAGAGGAGGATATGCATCAATTCCGACAAAAAGCTTTGAACCGATCCAAAGTATTCTCACTTGAAAATATGCTACCGAAATACGAATCTATCTATTTCGAGTTATTAGAAAAGCAACAAGTCAAAGGGTGATCGGTAAGATCACCCTTTTTCATTGGTTAACGAAGTACATTCACATGACCTGTTACGACATTATCAACTTGTCTGCGCAATGTAGATTTAAACTCGATTTTCCAAGTATAAGTACCATCCTGAGCTTGGAATCCATCAAATGTTCCATCCCAACCAACCAAAATATCTTTTGATTCAAAAACCAGTTGGCCCCATCTGTTGAATATGAAGAAACGGTAGGAGTCTGGATCAAAACCGGATTCGATAACCGGCAAAAAGGTCTGGTTGTGGTTGTCACCATCCGGAGTAAAGGTGTTCGGAACATAATAGATCAGCTCTTCCTCAACAAGTACCTTAGCCATAGCAGTGTCTGTACAACCATGATCCGAAACTGCAGTAAGTATGATCTCATAGGATCCCGGTGTTTCAGAATATGTATGTGAAGGATCTGATAGATTTGAAAATGAACCATCTCCAAAATCCCAAGAATAACTAGTCGCACCGATTGAAGCGTTTTGCATGGTTGTAGTAGGATCTAGTTCACTCATAATATATGGACTGGGTTGAAATAAAGCATTTGGATTTGGATAGACGCAGATCGCATTCACAAGCATTGTATCGTAAATACATCCAATTGGTGAAACTACTTCTGCAGTTACGTCAAAGCAACCATCAGTCAGATACAAATGTGTAACCGCAGAACCCGTTGATGCGTTGCCATCTCCAAAATTCCAATGCACATCGTATCCAGGCAAGCCAACAGCAAGATCCGTCTGCAAAGGCACACATCCAGAATTTACCGAGAAAGTTGGTAAAATGACCGGATAGGTGTCAAATGTAAATGAAACACTGTCCGTAGCTGAACATCCTTCGGCCGATGTTCCAGTTACAGCAAGCGTTGTTGGACCATTTGGAATGAAAGTCGTGTTATTCGAATTGCCATTTGACCATATATAACTAACCGCACCGGAGGCTTGCAACAAGATTGGAGTTTCTCTGCAAACAACAGCATCCGGACCCGCATTTACTGGCGGAAGTGGATTTGTGATTACGGTTACCTGATCTGTATCCGAACAGCCATGAACATCAGTTCCGATGACCTCGAAGACGCTAATACCAACTATTGGAACAAAAGGGACGCTGTTTTGTTGGCCATTAGACCAGGCATAAGAAACCGAACCGCTTGCTAATAATGAAACGGAATCTCCTTCACAAACTATCTGATCAACACCTGCATCTACGGTCGAAACCGGGTAATAATCCACAAAAAGTGAGTCGGTGCTCATACAACCATGAGCATCCCAACCAGTTACAACACAATATGAAGGCTGTGTCAAAAGAAAAGGCACGTTATTCTGCAATCCTAAATTCCAGGAGTAATTCAGAGCTCCACTTGCATTTACATTTGTAGTTTGACCCGGACAGATGAATTGATCCGGACCGGCATCAACTGCAGGTGGATTGAAAATCGTGTTTTGCTGAATGGCTGTATCAGAACAACCATTTCCGTCTGTTACTATTAAAGTAGTGGTATAAGCATTCGCAATTAAGTATTGATGTGTTGGTGACTGAACTAAGGATGTAGCCCCATCCCCAAAATTCCAATTAGAAGAAAGGGGAGCCATACCGGCAGATTGATTCAAAAATGTTACGAGGTCATTGGTACAAGAACCATCAACTAAAAAAGCTGCAGTTGGTGTTGCATGCACAAGAATTGGATTACTGATTGTATCACTACATCCCTGATCTGAAGTTGCAATTAACGTCACATTATATTGTCCGGGTTGTGCATATACATGTGAAGGCGCTGAGGCGTTCCCTAATGTTCCGTCACCAAAATTCCATTGCCAGGAAGTAACCAAACCATTGTTAACAGTTGATCCATCCAAAAAGTTATTCGCAAGTCCATGACAAACGGTATCACTTAAAAATCCAGCTTGAACTATTGTAGGCGTTACAGTCACTTGCACATCTACAGAGCAGTTTCCCTGATTCGAGAAGGTTGTCATTGTACAGGTGAAAACTGTTCCAATTGCCGGTGTTGGAACAGTGATGGATTGACCATTCAAAGCACCCGGATTCCAGTTGTATTGTTGGAAACCATTTGGAGCCACCATGGTGATATCCGTATCACCTTGACAGTAATCCAAAGTTAAGGCTAGTGGAGAACAACCTGCGCAGATATACGCATATCCGAAATGACCACCAAGTGCACAATCTTTAGTGGTGAACTCAATGAAAACCTGTTGCCCCATGAAAGAAGTCAAATCAATTCCCACTGTTGTCCATGGTAACCAAGTAACACCGCCACAGGTTTGAAAATTCTGTCCAGGCTGACCACCATAAACCGTATATGTTCCGCAGCTGCCACCAATCTGATTACCGAATTGATCAAGAACACGAACTGCAAATTCAGGTTGCTCCGTTGGTAAATGTCCCGCTGGGTTTTCCAGAACAACGGCATACTTGTAAATAAAAAGCGCATTTTGAGGGTCAACAACCATTCCATATAATAGTTGTTCCGCTTCTGCTCCGGTTCCAGCATTTCCTAAGCGCGCGGAGGCAACTTCACCGGGAGGAATCACATTCAGACCACCACAGGTATTGGCATCTAAAGCAGGTGCAGTAAAAACAGTGTGGCGGCCCGGCATAATTCCATTTACACCGTTCGGAAGGTTGTAGTTTCCTGTGGCCCCTTGCCATGAGCTAAAATCTTGATTAGAGAAATTTGCATTAGGACAAGTTGATTGAGCAATCATTACCTGATCGACAGTTACAATCAATAAGAAGGTAATCATCCAGGCGCGAGAGTAGTTCATAGTTTTCATAGCGCGTAGTTTTGGATAGTGTCCTCAGAATTTACGAACTATGTGTGAATTTTAAAAATATTTTCGACCAATATGAATAATTTCACAGACGAATCCTATGCATGCATAGATAGTTGAGCAAATAAAAAAGGCCGCCCAAACTGGACGGCCTTTTCTGTTATTTATTTAACTCAAAAATCAAATATTTTCAATGATCATCGCGGATGCACCACCACCACCATTACAGATACCGGCACCACCAATCTTACCACCATTTTGTTTCAAAACATTGATCAAAGTAACGATAATACGAGAACCAGAATTTCCGAGTGGGTGACCCAAAGCAACTGCTCCACCATTCACATCCACTTTCTCAGGATTCAAACCAAGTATCTTTGTATTTGCGATCCCAACAACTGAAAATGCCTGGTTCAACTCCCAGTAATCAACATCATTTACAGACAATCCTGCTTTTTCAAGCGCTTTTGGAACTGCCAATGATGGTGCCGTAGTGAACCATTCAGGTGCTTGAGCAGCATCTGCATAACTCACAATTTTTGCGATCGGCTTCAAACCATATTTATCTACGGCCTCCTTCGATGCCAAGATCAATGCAGAAGCACCATCGTTCAAAGTAGAAGCGTTTGCAGCCGTGATCGTACCTTCCTTATCGAATGCCGGACGTAACCCTGGGATCTTATCTAAGAATACATTCTTATACTCTTCGTCTTCAGAAACCATAATTGGATCACCTTTGCGTTGAGGTACTGCTACCGGAACTATCTCATCATTGAATTTACCTGCTTGCCATGCAGCCGCAGCCCGCTTATATGACGTGATAGCAAAATCATCTTGATCTTCACGTGTGATGTTATGCTCTTTCGCGCAAAGCTCGGCGCAATTACCCATTGGCACTTTGCTATAAACATCCAACAAACCATCTTTAGTAATACCATCCAACATGGTAATGTTACCAAATTTAGTACCGTTGCGTCCATCCACATAATGAGGTGTTTGGCTCATGTTTTCCATTCCTCCTGCAACAACAATATGATTGTCACCAGCCAAAATTGTTTGTGCTCCCAACATGATTGCTTTCATACCTGAAGCACACACTTTATTTACAGTAGTACAAGGAACATTTTGTCCTAATCCAGCGCCCAAAGCAGCCTGACGAGCTGGAGCTTGACCAACTCCTGCCTGCAAAACATTACCCATGAATACTTCATCTACCAACGCAGCATCCATTCCGCTTTTATCCAAAGCACCTTTAATCGCAGTAGCTCCAAGTTGTGTGGCTGAAACAGAAGATAAACCTCCCATAAATCCACCCATTGGGGTACGAACCGCTGCAATAATATAAACCTCTTTTGACATAATTTTCGAATTAATTCACGGCGAATTTACGCTTTTTTACGGATTGAAAGGTGACTTGAAACAGGGTATTTGACCTGAAAAGGCACTGCTTTTTATTAATTTTGTACAAATTGCTTTGAAATGAAACTGCTGAACACCTTAATTGCCTTTTTTATTGGACTAAATCTGATAGCCCAAGATGGTTATGCCGTTTTGCGTGAAGACCTGCTGAAACAAGCAGATCTTCCTGATTCATTAAAAGAATCAAATTGGACAGTCAAGAGTATTTTTGGCTTGAATGGCTCGCAAACTTCTTTTGTAAATTGGGCAGCAGGAGGTAGAAACAACATCACAGCAATTGGCTTGGTCGATTTTTCTGCTGTATACCAAAAGAAAAACCTGAAATGGAACAACGATATCAAATTAGCATTGGGCGGACAACTTTTCATGGACTCAACAGGAAGAAAACAAGGTCTTCAAAAAACGGATGACCGAATTGACATTGCTTCTGCGTTTGGTTATGAGTTCAAAAAGAAATGGTTTTTGACCACAATAGGCACCTTTAAAACACAATCACTAGATGGATTCAATTTCCCAAATGATTCAGTGCGTATTTCAAAATTTATGGCTCCCGGCTATATCAATCTATCTCTAGGAATTGAATTTGCGCCAAAACCATTTTTCAATGCTTATTTATCGCCAGTCGCTTGCAAATTTACAATTGTAAATGACGAAGTATTGTCCGATGCAGGAGCGTTCGGAGTTCAAAAAGCAGTTTATAACGCGGATGGAACCCTATTAACACCGGGCAAGCATTATCGCAGTGAAATAGGGGCTTACTTCCGAATGAATTTCCAGAAGGAGATCATGAAGAATATTGAAATGAAAACCCGTTTGGAATTGTTCTCGAACTACATGAACAACCCACAAAATATTGACGTGAACTTGGAGAACATATTTGCATTTAAGGTAAATAAATGGTTTTCCGCTTCATTGCAATGGAACATGATCTACGACGACGATATTATGATTCGCGATGTTAAAGGTGGAAGTGGACCGCGCACTCAATTTAAATCGGTGTTGGGCTTAGGTATTTCTTATACATTAACTAACAAGAAGATCTAAAACCGTATTTTTAGCACATGAACTATTTCGCAGATGCTTCTTTGTGGTGGCTGTTGCCGATAGCAATGCTTTCTGCAGTATTGGCTTATTGGTACTACTTTAAAACAAAGACGAATGCATTATGGGAAGTAAAACAATTACTGTTCTTAACCATTTTACGTGGCTGTGGTCTATTCATTTTGTTCCTATTACTCTTAGGTCTTGTTTGGGAAACCACGAATTATCGGAAAGAGAAACCGCTTTTCGTTACACTTATTGACCAATCTGGCTCCATGAAAAACGGAACCGATTCAGTTCGTCTAAAACAACAAATCACCTCCTTTCAAAATGAATTGAAGGAAGCCTATGAAGATCGCTTTGAATTCGTAGACTGGAAAATCGGTGAGCAACCTGCGCTTTTTAATAAGCTCTTCTTTACAGAAAAAGAATCAGATCTTGCTGCAGGCTTCAAAACGATCAATGAACTTTACTTCAACCGCAACATTGGTGGAGTCGTATTGATTTCAGACGGAATCTATAACAAAGGGAATCACCCGATGTATGAGGCAGAACGTATCGAAATGACACCTATTTTTTGTCTAGGTACGGGCGATACAACCACACAACGCGATGTGATCGTTCGCTCGATCCAGACAAATGAAGTTGCTTTTGTAAACAATCAGTTTCCAATTGAAGCGACCATTGAGAGTAATCGACTACCAGGAAAACAGATCTCCATTCAGTTGTTAGAAGATGGAAAAGTAATCCAACAAAAGAGTCTTCAAAACGGCAATGGCGCTAGTGATCAGCATGTGGTTACATTTTCCGTGAACGCGAAAAACAAAGGTTTCCACAGATACACCGTTGCGGCCAAAGCACTTGCGAATGAATTTACCACAAAGAACAATCAACAAACGGGATACGTAGAGATCGTTGACAACAAACAATACATTTTGTGTTTGTCATCCGGACCACACCCGGATATAGCAGCCATCCGTTCAATTTTAGAAGAGGATGAACAAGCTACGGTTGAATCTGCGCTTACTAGTAGTTATAGTCTTTCAAAGAAAACACCTAATCTGATCATTTGGTACGAGAACGGTTTAAAGCCTAATCCTGCCTTGTTCAATGAAATTCAAAGAAGAAAGATCCCGGTTTGGTTCATTGCCGGGCCAACTACTCAACCTTCAGTAATTACGAACTATAATCTGGGATTCAAGATCGCTCAAAACGGCCAACAGGAAGACATCTATCCGACTGCAAATGAAGGATTCAACGCTTTTGAATTTACCAAAGAATTTACAGATGCGACGAAAATATACCCGCCGTTGCGCTGTCGTTTTGGAGCAATTCAGTTACCTGGGAATGCTTCCGTTGTGCTAACACAGCGTATTGGAAACATCCAGAAAAAGGATCCATTGATGTACTTTTCCGAAAAGCAGCAAATTCGATCAGGAGTGCTACTAGGTGAGGGAATTTGGCGATGGAAAATGAAAGAATTCGTGGCCAAACAATCGATCAATGGTTTCCGAGAATTTGTACAAAAAACGGTGCAATACCTCACAGTGAAAGGGAGTAATGAACCTTTCCGCATCACACTGCCAAAGCGCTTTCTGACAACAGAAACAATCGAGATAAAAGCCGAATTCTACAACGATGCCATGGAGCTGATCACTACACCAGAGATCAATTTCAGTTACCAGAAAAAAGGAGGGGAGCGCTTCACCTCTGAATTCTCGCCAAACTCCAATTTCTATTTGAACAATATCGGTCAATTGGAACCGGGTTCATATACCTGGACGGCAATTGCGAAACACAAAGGCAAAACCTATAAGAAAACGGGAATATTTGTGGTAGAGGATGTTGCATTGGAAATGTTGGAAACACGTGCTGACTTCGGTGTCTTAAGCCAATTGACGAAACAATCCAAGGGTTCATTTTATCCAATTAGCGCTTATCGTTCGTTGATTAAAGAATTGGAAAAACGAAAAGATATCGCCACGCTGCAATTCGCCGACATGGGCTACACCGCAATGATCGATTGGAAATGGTTATTTGCTTTATTGATCTTGTTGTTTTCTGCCGAGTGGTTCCTACGCAGATTCTGGGGAGGATATTAATTCTCCCAATCTTTGTTGAAGTTTATTGGAAACTTCATCTGCGTGAGTAAATACAGCAAAATGCCCAGCACTGGAAATTAAATCTACTGCATCTTTTTGCGGATATAACAAGCGATCTTTTTCACCGTGAATAGAACTAGAGATAAGAGCGGGGCTTGGATTCCAGGTAGCAATGCAGTGAATCATCCGTTTCACTTGAATACTGTTCATCTTCTGAAAAAGCTCTTTTAAAGTATTTCGATCACGAGTTGTTTCTACTCCGAACAGCCAATTACTGATAAAATTAGTTTTCGATATAAAGATGCCAGGAATCAATCGATAAATCCTCAAGAAAAGAAACCATTTTAAATACCAAGGGAATCCATTTTTGCCGTAACTACTCGAAATAAGAACAACTCGGAGATCTGGAAGTATTGCTTGCATTTCCTGAGCTAGCATACCACCAAAAGACAAGCCCACTACAAATCCTTTTGACGGAATTCTGTAATGCTCAATCATTTTGCGTGCGTAACTCGTCATAGTCTCTGAACCATGAAGTGGTAACCATTCTAAAAACACAGGATCAATTCCAGAAACATGCAATTCCTTGAATACGGAGGAATCTACACCCAGTCCATTGATATAATATACACGCATAAAAAAGGCTCCCTAAGGAGCCAATCATTATTTCTTCAACATATCGTTTGCCATCATTTGCTTGACGGATTTGTCCATACCTTCAACGGAGCCATCCAAGAAGATCACATTTCCTTGACCTTTTTCAGCAAATTCCTTCACAGCTTCTGTCCACATCGAGAATAAGATCAATGATGTATCCAAGTTCGCAGCTTTCATTTGCTCTGCCGCTTCGCTCATACCTTTTGCCACTTCTTCGCGGAACAAAGCCACACCTTGTCCTTTCAATTGCAAAGCTTCCTTTTCAGCTTGAGCAGCAATTTTGATCGCATTTCCTTCAGCTTCGGCCGCTTTTGTTTTGGTGATTAATAATGCCTGACCTTCATTTTCTGCTGCAGCCTTTAAGTTATTCGATGCAACCACTTTCGCCATAGAAGTAGTAATTTCTGCATCAAACGTAATATCATTCAACTGCAAATCGATCAAATGGAATCCCCAGCTTTCCAAAGTGTTGTCCAATGATTCCTTCACATCATCTACGATCTCTCGACGCAGCAACAAAATCTCCGCTTGCTTTTTCGTCGCTACAAACCCTCTGACAGATCCTTCAATGGTTCTCACCAAAGCTTGAATAAAGCTGCGTTGGTCAACAAATTTAAAGGCAACATTCTTGATTGTTTCCTCTTGAGAATCAAGAACAGAATAAACCAACATGGCTTTAAAATACACATTCGCCTGATCCTGTGTAATTGCTTGAAACTCCATTTCAATAGCACGGTTCTGAATAGAAACGCGGTTATTTACGCGCTCCAAAAACGGAATGCGCACATTCAGTCCGGGTTGTAAAATTCGACGATATTTACCAAACATCGTTACAACGGCAATGGTTCCCTGTTGTACCGTTACAAAACTAAAAACAACTAATACCAAGCCTATTCCGGCATAGATCAAGTAATCCAAATTCATCGTATCTTTTTTTTTCTAAATCTACAAAAAGAGCCTGTTATTATTGATATAGATTTTATTTTTCTTTTTACATACTAATTTAAATACTGGGCCGTTATTATCGAAAACGACGTTATTTAAGCCTATGGTAAAAAAATACTTTAACAACATGCAACAGGAAGAAAACAATGCCTCAGTTAATCCCTCAGCTGCAGTCATTAACCAACTGTTAAATTACAGTAAATCCCTGGAGGTAAAAAAAATGAAACACAAGCGAGTGCTTGTTAATTTGAACTAACAAAAAGGCTGCCCAATTGGAGCAGCCTTCTTTTATTCTTTAAAGTCCGTTTACCAGATCTTAGCAACCTTTGAGCTTGGATTGCGCATTGGATCGCCTTCCTTGATACCGAAAGCTTCGAAAAACTCAGGACAGTTCTTCAATGGACCATTTACACGATACATTCCCGGCGAATGGGGGTCCGTAGCAATTCGATTTTTCAATTCTTGTTCTGTGTAGTTGATCTTCCACAACTGCGCATACGCAATAAAGAAACGCTGAGCAGGAGTATAGCCATTTACCAATTTTCCACTCTTATACTCATCGGTCATCTTGTACGCATAGAATGCCATTGTCAACCCACCTAAATCAGCAATATTTTCACCCATGGTCAAATCTGCGTTAACGCAATGATCAGAAAGCGGACAGAAATTGGAATACGTCTCACCCAAAGTTTTTGTGCGTTCTTCAAACAACTTACGGTCCGTTTCTTTCCACCAATTCGTAAACGAACCGTCTGCCGCGAATTTAGATCCATTATCGTCAAAACCGTGCGTAAACTCGTGACCAATTACCATTCCAATACGACCATAATTAACTGCATCCTCAGCATTCTCATCAAAGAAAGGAGGCTGCATGATTCCGGCAGGGAAGGCGATCTCATTCAGTAACGGATGGTAATATGCATTTACCATGTGCGCCGGCATTCCCCATTCTTTACGGTTAACCGGTTTGTATAGTTTACCTAATTCTTCAGCAGTTTCAAACTTTGCCAAATTATCAAGGTTAGCCAGATAATCATCCTTTTTGATCTGCAATTTGGAGAAATCGCGCCATTCATCAGGATAACCCAATTTACGACCAATCGCATTCAACTTTGTCAACGCTTCTGCTTTCGTTTCCGGTGACATCCAATCCAAGCCGTTGATGCGCTCTTGAAAAGCCTTCAAAAGGTTGTCCACCATTTCATTTACACGCTTGTGCGCATTTTGAGAATAGGTTCTTTCTACGAATGCTTTACCCAACAACTCGCCGATTGGCTGACCTGTAATTTCGTCAATCGCACGGTCAGTAATTGGTTTCATTTCTTTCTTACCACTTAATACACCGCCATAGAATTTGAAATGAGCATTTACAAATTCCTCACTTAGGGCCGGGGCGTAGTGATTGATCGTTTTCCATTTCAAATACGCAATCCAATTTTCCATTGGAACTTCCTTCATCATGTCATTGATGTTCACCAAATGATCCGGTTGTGATACAATGATCGTATCAAAAGCTTGTGCACCAAGTGTGATCAGGTAATTTTCAAAATCAAAACTTGGAAACAATTGTCGTGCTTCGGTATACGTTTTCTTATTGTACGTCTTCTCCGGTAAGCGAGCTTCTTCGGGAGCCATCATTGATCCAGCCAAACGCAACTCAAAGTCATAAACCATTTTTGCGAATGCGCTCGACGTTTCAGGTGCATTTCCCAAAAGCGTGTACATGCGCTCGATATACGATTGGTAAGCCGTTCTAATTTCAGCTTTGTTCTCCTTGAAATAATAATCTCTGTTTGGCAATCCCAATCCTCCTTGTCCGATGTAAACCGTATTGCGATCCACTTGTTTCAGGTCTTGACCAACTCCAAAACCGAAAAGAGAACGCATGCCTACTTTGTGTTGTTCCGCCAAGGTTCTGGAAACGTCGTCTCTCGATTTCAACTGATCTAAAGCAGCTAATTTCAACTTAAGCGGCTCGTTACCTTTTGAATTGCGCGTCTCCATATCCGTAAACGAAGTAAAGAAATCGCCCAGAATTTGATCCTGACTGCCAGCAGTTCCGTTCTTCATAGAACTGTTTTTCAACAATTCCAATAAGATCTCCTTGTTTCGTTTGTCCAACTCATTGAAGGATCCCCAGCGTGACTCAACATCCGGAACAGGATTATTCTTACACCAAGTCCCATTTGAAAATTGGAAAAAATCATCTTGTGGACGCACCGATTGATCCATGTAATCCACACTAATGGAAGATAGTCCCGGATTCTTGTTGTCCGAGCTAGGAGAAACATCAGGCGTTACTGCCGGTTTACAAGCCGTCAGCGCCAATGCTGACAAACTTACATATAAAATGTTCTTAGTCATTATGCTGGTATTTTTATCATCTCTACATGCGGAATTTCATCTTCGAAGTACTCCTTTCCGGTAGAAACAAATCCATTCTTATTGTAAAAGGATTCCAAGTGTTTTTGTGCCGAGATCTTGATCGGAACTACACCAAATTCTTCATAAACAAACTTGATGCAACGATCCATCAACTCCAGACCGACTCCTGTACCACGAAATGCAGGATCCAAAACCACACGGCCAATTGCAACTTCGTCGTAAGCCAAACCAGGGTGGAGGATACGTGCCGTCGCGATCACATCACCTTTACCATCGCGTAAGATCAAATGATACGCTTTCTTGTCTTTTCCGTCAAGATCCAAATACGAGCAATTTTGCTCTACAACGAAAGCCTTCAGCCTCAAAGCGATAATATCATGAAACTCATTTAAGGTCAGCTCTTTATACGGTTTAAATTGCCAGTCTAAATGCATATTTTTTTAATTGAAAATTAATAGTTGAAATTTGAAAAGTAGAAACGTGTTATTCCTACTTGTTTCAATTCATCAAGTTTGTATAACACCTACATTATAAGCTTTTTCAGCCTTTTTATGATTTGCCATGGCGATTCCCTGCGACAAGAACTCGCGTGTTTTTGCCGGATCGATTATCGCATCTAACCACAAACGTGAAGCAGCATAGTAAGGAGAAATTTGCTCGTCGTAACGCGCTTTGATCGTATTGAACAATTCAGCTTCGCGCTCAGGAGTAATTTCTTCTCCGCGTGCTTTCAAGGAAGCCACCTCGATCTGTAACAAGGTTTTTGCTGCTGAGGCTCCTGACATTACAGCCACTTCAGCTGTTGGCCAACCAACGATCAATCGAGGATCGTAAGCTTTTCCACACATTGCATAATTACCTGCTCCGTATGAATTTCCTACTACTACAGAGAATTTTGGTACAACACTATTGGACATAGCATTCACCAACTTAGCTCCATCCTTAATGATTCCCGCGTGCTCAGACTTCGATCCAACCATAAATCCGGAAACGTCATGGAAGAATACTAACGGAATGTTCTTTTGGTTGCAATTCATGATAAAACGCGCCGCTTTATCAGCAGAGTCATTGTAGATCACGCCTCCAAACTGCATTTCTCCTTTTGAATTTTTACTCAATTCACGGTTATTCGCTACAATACCAACACTCCAACCATCAATTCGCGCATAAGCACAGATCATTGTTTTCCCGTAGTCGGCTTTGTACTCCGTCATACTATCCTGATCCACGATACAATCCAACAAATCACGCATCGAATAGGGCTTTGCGCGGTCTGCTGGCAAAATGCCATAAACATCTTTCAAGGATCTTTTCGGCTCAACAGATTCGATACGGTCAAATCCAGCAGTCTCCATGGCACCGATCTGACCCATCATTTTGCGGATCGTTTGCAAACATTCCTTATCATCAGCAACTTTATAATCACACACTCCAGAAATCTCCGTATGCGTTGTTGCCCCGCCCAAGGTTTCGTTATCGATCGTTTCTCCGATTGCTGCCTTCACCAAATAAGACCCGGCCAAGAAGATCGTTCCTGTTTTGTCAACGATCAAACTTTCGTCGGACATAATTGGCAAGTATGCGCCTCCTGCAACACAGCTTCCCATTACAGCCGCAATTTGGGTGATACCCATTGAGCTCATGATCGCATTGTTTCTGAAAATACGACCGAAATGTTCTTTATCTGGGAAAATTTCATCTTGCATTGGCAAATAAACTCCTGCTGAATCCACCAAATAGATGATCGGCAATTTATTTTCCATCGCAATTTCTTGCGCTCTCAAGTTCTTCTTTCCTGTAATTGGAAACCATGCACCCGCTTTAACGGTTGCGTCGTTTGCAACTACAATACATTGCTTTTTTGAAACGTATCCAATCATCACTACAACGCCTCCGGAAGGACAGCCGCCATGTTCTTTGTACATACCGTAACCAGCAAAAGCACCAACTTCGAATCGTGGGGTGTTGGGATCCAAAAGCATTTCGATGCGTTCGCGAGCGGTCATTTTACCTTTTTCGTGCAAAGCAGCGATTCGTTTTTCGCCTCCTCCTTTGTAGATTTTTGCTAATTCCTGCTCCATTTTGGAGATCTTCAGGCGCATTTCGTCTTCGTTCTTGTTGAATTCCAGTTCTTTTGGATCAATAGCCATGTTAATTCGTTTAATAGCGTTCCAAATATACACAATTCACTGTAGAAAGATATTTGATCACCCTACCTAAATATTGCCTAAAATGCCTGTATTTTTGTCCCATGCAAGATACGTACAAACACAAGGGAATGCGCAAACAGTTGATCGACGAATTGCGATCAAAAGGAATTACTGATGAACGCATTTTAACCGCCTTTGATCAGGTTCCACGCCATTTCTTTTTAGATCTTGCTTTTGAGAAACAAGCCTATTCGAATGTAGCCTTCCAAATTGGTGCAGGACAAACCATTTCTCATCCATACACCGTTGCTTTTCAAACAGCGTTATTGCAATTGGAAAAGGGGATGAAGGTCTTGGAAATTGGTACAGGATCCGGATTTCAGACTTCCATTTTGTGTGCCTTAGGTATGAAAGTCTTCTCTATTGAACGTCAAAAAGAGTTGTTCATCAAAGCAAAACCATTGATCGACCAGCTTGGTTATACACCGAAATTGTTTTACGGAGATGGATATGAAGGAAAAGCTACGTTTGCGCCATTTGATCGAATTTTAGTGACTTGTGGAGCTCCTTTCATTCCTCAAAAATTAATGGAACAACTGAAAGAAGGCGGAATCATGGTAATTCCGGTAGGAGAGGGTGACGTTCAGGAAATGCATCGCATTACCAAGATCTCATCTAATGAATACAAGGAGGAAGTTTTTGGAAACTTCAGCTTTGTGCCGATGTTGGAAAAAACCGTGAGGTAACTAGTAGCTTACTCAACGAGATTTGCCAGTATTACTTTAGATAAATCAACCTCTTACTATTTCTCGTTTCGAATACAAGTCTTTTTGATTGTTTGTACTTTAACATTCTTCGAACCATAACTAGAATGAAAATTTGCCTTATACAATAATTTTATTTTCGACTTTGTCACCTTTATAATTTTCATGACATATACCCATTAGAGACCAAACAATGGATAACAAGAAAATGCTTTTCATGACGTATTACGAGCCGGTGCATGCCCGATTCGAGCGTTTCTGTAAAGCACGTGTTTTTGGTGAAATGGACTTTAAAGACTTGATGCATGACACTTTAGTGGTGGCTTATGAAAAGTTTGATAAAGTTCAACATTCTGACACATTCTTGTATTATTTGTTTGGAATAGCAATTCGTTTATTATCAAATGCCAGCAAAAAAAATCGAGCCATATTGACGGATGATGGGAATTTAGTAGCCAACGAATTAACAGTTCAGAATATATCCGAAAAACAATTTGAACACGAGCAGTTGTATACGGCATTGTCCCTCTTACCCGAAATTCAACGAGAAAGCTTGGTACTTTATGAACTTTCCGGATTTAGTGTGAAAGAAATTGCACATATACACGAATGCACAGAAGATGCAGTTAAACAAAGACTGAGTCGAGGAAGGAAAACCTTAGTTCAAATTTTGTCTATGGCAGAATTGGAACAAAAAGTAACAGCGTATGACGGAAGATAAATTGACAGCGCTTTTTGATGCAGCTCGTAAAACTCCTTTGGAAACGAGTACAGCCGATGTGAATAAATGGATTGCTACTTCGGCAGCTGGTATTGGTTTAGCTGCAACTTTGAAAGTATTTTTTATTAAAAAATGGGTGATTATGACAAGTATTTTAGCAAGTATTACAGGAATAGGTGTGGTTGCGGTAGTAACATTGAGCGAGCCATCAACTATTGAACATCAAAACATTAAAGAAAAAGAACGATATCATGTAAGTCAAAAACCGACAGAACAAACTGAAAATGTAAAAGATCAGGCTCAACCTTTCATCCTACCTGTGAAAACAGCACCCGATCAAGAAGATTTTGTTTACTTGAATCCATTGAGAGCACAAATCCCAATGAATTTCCCACAGAAGCTGGAACCATTGGCAACTCCTGCTTTACATCAAATTATCGACAATGAATCATTTACACGAATTGAAGCTAGCGGCTCTACTTGTTTCACACTGGTTCAAGGTTCAGCATGTAGCGTTACCACAACCTTGGATTCAACTGAAGTTTCAATCGACATTGAGGACGGCAAATTGGAAATCACTGGCATCCAAGAAAACGATCCTAGTGCAATTATCATCACGGTCGTAGAACTCAAAGATCTTGAATTGAACGGATTTTGTAAAATGATCATGAATACACCAATAATTTCAAAAGACATCGAAATTGAAATCAATGGGTTTTCAAAGTGTCAATTTTCAGGAGACGTAGCCTTATTAGAAGCAGAAGTTTCAGGTCAATCTTCATTTGATTATTCAGGTAAATGCACGAAAATGGACTTAGAAATCAGTGGTATGTCTAGTGCTGAACTTTCGATCACAAGTTCAGATTTAGAATTAGAAATTTCTGGACAATCTACCATAAAAATGAGTGGATCTGTTATGAAAATTGAAGCTGAGGTTTCAGGAGACAGTGAATTGAAAGCAAAAGATTGTGTTGCTGAAACCTTAGATATTGAGGTTACAGGAACCAGTGATGCCGTTGTTCATGTGACAAAGTTATTGGATGCAGAAGTTAGTGGTAAGAGCGATTTAAATTATTACGGGAGTCCTATTGAAGTTAGAGAAAACGCTTCGGGGTTGTCTTCGATAAAAGCTAAGAAATAGGTGTAACATAAGCAAATGAAGAGAACGTTATCAGCCACACCACTGGTAACAAATGAACCGAGGATTGCCAGATTCCTCGGTTTTTTTATTTCGAAAATAAAATAGACTTTTACAAAGTACCGTGTGATTATTAGGAATGAAAACAAAAAAAATCCCGACAACTTTCGCTATCGGGATTTCGATAAATAAAATTCAGATTAATGTCCTAAAGCGGCCAAGTAGCGCTCCGCATCTAAAGCTGCCATGCATCCTGTTCCAGCGGCAGTAATTGCTTGACGATAATTTTTATCGGCAGCATCACCAGCTACAAAAACACCCGGTACATTTGTTTTAGAAGTTCCTGGTTGTGCATATTTGATGTAACCAGTTTCGTCCAGATCAATGAAATCCTTGAAAATATCTGTATTCGGTTTGTGACCGATCGCTACAAAGAATCCGGTAGCAGGAATTACGGTTTCTTCACCGGTTACGTTATTCTTAACATGAGCACCTGTTACTCCATTTCCATCTCCTAATACCTCCACTGTTTCAGTATTGTGAAGAATAGTAATGTTTGGGGTGTTGCGAACACGTTCCTCCATGATCTTCGAAGCACGGAATTTCTCAGTACGCACCAACATAGTAACTTTAGTACACAATTTAGAAAGGTAATGTGCTTCCTCACAAGCCGAGTCACCAGCACCAACGATGATCGTTTCTTGTCCGCGGTAAAAGAATCCATCACATACAGCACATGCAGAAACTCCACCACCAATAGATAGATAATGTTGCTCTGACGGTAGGCCCAAATATTTTGCAGAAGCACCTGTTGAAATGATCACAGTATCCGCATGAATCTCATGTCCGTCTTCTGTCCAACATTTGTGAACTGGACCAGAGAAATCAACTTTCGAAATAAACCCTGAACGAATATCTGTTTCGAAGCGTTTTGCTTGAGCTTCCAATTGGACCATCATTTCAGGACCAGAAATGCCATCTGGGTAACCTGGGAAATTTTCAACTTCATTCGTAGTGGTCAATTGACCTCCCGGTTGCATTCCTTGATACATAACCGGTTTCATTTCAGCGCGTGCAGCATAAATTGCAGCTGTATATCCGGCCGGACCGGAACCAATGATCAAACATTTAACTTTTTCTGCACTCATAGGTACTTTATTGTTTTTTTTATTGTTTACAAATGTATTATTTCCCAACAGACCCGCAAGGTAACTGAAGTTACTTGAGATTCAGTAGGAGTCCAATGATCCCATTTACTTGTGACACGTATAAACGAAAGCAGGAGGGAAGTTTGCCGGAGTAAAACTAATGTTTACATGGCGGAAAGTTTTCTTGATGTGAGTTTTGGCATTCAAAGAATATTGAAATTGAATATATAGGCCACGTTCACCCATTACGCGGTGCGACTCTTTCAAGATCGTATCCTTTAATTCATCCGGAAAATTAGCCAACGGAAGAGAAGACATGACGATATCAGCTTCTTTCAAACCTAACTTATGTAAATACTCTCCAATTTTTTCAGCAGAATCGTGGATGAGATGTACACGCGAATCGTGAAACTCTTTGCGCAATAAAGCAATGAATTCATCGTTCAATTCAAAAACCAACAGGACGCCATCCGGTCTCAAATTCTCCAAGATCTT
>JACCEA010309360.1_pt1 | contig 83210 bp, 65 predicted proteins | sample 7449851 | NCBI WGS metagenome assembly JACCEA01 (sample SAMN15323453, study PRJNA562643) | freshwater metagenome | isolation source: river surface water | place: USA:Blue River Watershed | collected 2017-08-18 | reverse complement strand
CACATTCTGAAGAGTTACCACTGCCTGCTGTACCCATCACACAAGATGATGGTGTGATGTTTATGCCATTTGTATCTGCACTTTGCAAGCGTTTATTACTTGTATGAGCTTTTTGTGTACCTTGTAAGACGCTAGCGCCAAAGTTAATTGTAAAACTAGCATTAGGTGTTCCACCTACTAGAGAAAGTATTCCACTTGCAGTAGTTCCTGCATCGCTAATTGGAAATGAACTGGTTGAAGTATATAATGTTGATCCATTCGATAAAACGCCTAGCGAAACTGGTGCAGTATTATTACCACTACTAGACGAGGTAGTACCGGAGCCACATGCACTAAGTATGCAGCTAATGAATAGCGCAAAAAACGCTAATATGAACCGCCTAGATGACGTTGCAAATTCCATATTTATTTCCTTTGAAAAATAAAATAACCATTGCTTTATAAATTAAGTTATGTCATAAAAAAACTAATTAACTCAATAGCTATAGGCAAATTGAGGCTATTGAATTGTAGCACACACAAATTTACAATCACAAGTACGCTTTTACTGAGTTAAGCTGTCGAAAGAAATAAAAAAAGAAGATGCATTAACAAATTAATAAAATTAATAAACTGATGATAAAAGACTATTTACTAAAAAATTTGTCTGCAAATACCGCTGAAACAACGATAGATATATTTGAATAAAATATTGAAAATCTTAGCCTATGTTTACAAGGTAGATTACTTAGGATGAGTCATGGAAGTATTTTATAGTACAGTATTATCAAGAATAATCAAATCATGATTAGCATAATAAAGATGGATTAGAAAAATTTAGCACACTATTAAATTTAAATATACGGATGTACATTTATAAACTCAGAAAAATTAACCCCCAAAATATGATTAACTCTACTATTCACGAATAATCGCAAAATCCTGATAAAGTTTAGCCGTTGCTAACATTTTACCTAATTTAATTTGAGTAACAATAATCTTATAATAATCTTCTCTAACTACACATTTCATGTAGTCAAGATTACTACTAATTCCTGCATCAAATTTGGATTTTTCTAAGAAACAATTTTTATTAATATAATCTAATGCAGTAACATTTTGATTCAATTGTTGATAAAATTGATTATGCGCAGATATATCATTATCAACCTCACGTAGTGCGCCAACTACTGTTTGCAGATAGTTATAGTAGACTTGTTTATAAATTGCATTACTCACCGCAATATCCGCAAAAACTTGCGCATTTAAGATCGGAACGGTCGCAACAAGCTGCTTTAAATCACCAGGTGCATAATTCGTATTATAATTCTGTGAAGCATCGCGATAAAAATTACTAAAGTTAATACTCGGAAGCAGCTCAGATTGAGCAACGCCGATTCCCTCATTGGCAGCCTGCAGACGCTGCGTAACTTCCGCAACGTCCGGACGATTATTTAAAGTAGTTAACGGTAAAGATCCCGGAATCATAATATTTGGATTAAGATTCAGGAACTTATTACTTGTCGCAATCACTCCAGGATTTTGGTTAGTTAAAAATTTAAGTGCATTTCCAGATAATACAATATTATGTTTAATCGTTTCAATCTTAGCTTTAATATCAGCTATTTCTGTTTGATTAATATATGGATCTTTAACTGAACTGACTCCTGTTGTAAAGCGATTTTCATTAAGCGCTAATACAATTTGCATATCTCCAAGCAATTTTTGATATAACGCAAGTTCTTCCTGATTGGCAAGTAAACCAAAATAACTAGTGCTTACCTGATAAATCACTTCCAGTTGAACACGTTCTTTTGCATACATTATAGTATCAACAATATATTCAGCTTGCTTTTGTTGAGATATTTGCTGAAAAACATTTATCGAGTAATTCGCCATCGCGCCAAAGAAATAACCTAAATTACCCCATGCAGGAAATGAAGAATAACCTGCGAGAGCTGAAAAGTTTGGAATCCAAGCAAATTCAATGCGCTTTAGCTGTGCATTGGCTAATTCAACATTTGCTCCAGCAATTTGTAATTGATTATTATTAGCAAATGCAGATTCCATTAAACCATTGAGCGTATTATCTTGATATTTATACCACCAATAGTTACCACTTTCTTTATTAATGGATTCAGTAGATAAATTGAGTCCAGGACTTGTTGAAACCCAATCATTATTAACAACAGCTTTCGCAGTTGGACGACTTGGCGAAACCAAACTACAACCAGTCACAGCTATTGTGGCAATTAATAAACTAAGAATATTTTTCATATTTTTACTCATGTTTGTAAAATCTGTTGGGTATGTAGCAACATTTGGTTGCTCGTCGCTAATAATCTTTGAATTAAAGCTTGTAATTGATTTTTATGGATCGTTAATGGCGTACTTAGCGCATACCCAATCCCAAATAATTCTAATTTATATTGCTTCAACAATGGTAACAACAAGTTATAATTATCTGAGAGCAGACCAAAATGCTCTTTTCGTTGTTCAATCAAAGTACTTTTATAATGCGTATTTAAAGCCACAGTTAATTGATTAACTAAATTTACATGTGAAATTAACCTCTCTTCTTTATCTCTTAAACTATGTTCATAATTATAGTTACTAAAAATAGCTTGTTCCTGTTTCATTGCCGTATTCAAACGAGAAATCGCATCCAGAAATTCTGATAAACCATAGTTTTTACGATGCGAAAAAAAGAAATCACCACACCATGCCAAACTAATACCGATTAAAATAGTCATTATCCGCGCTACCAGATATGCAGAAAAATAGTAGTTCCCATATTGCATATATTCAAGGAACAACCCCAAATTTATATTTAAAAAAGCGATATTTCGTGAAAAATTATGAATTTGAAAAAAATTTGCCAATACCAAAGATAAGGGAATTAAAATATAAATCAAGCCGCCATTCAGATCAATCATCAGCCACAATGGAACAAATAAAACCATTCCCTGCAAAGTGCCCCAAAAAGTACCCTTAATTCGATCAATGATTTGTGAACTATCCATTGGTAGCATAATCGCAAGAACAGTTGCCGATACCCAAAAAGCAAATGGAATATGGCTATAAAAGCTAATAAACAAGCTAATTGTAAAAATTAACGCATTATGAATTAATCTGGAATATCTTAACGATTGAGAATACATAATTTATTCCATAAAGTACTAATGTTTAATAATAATTGCCATAACTGTCGGATATCATTATTTGGTGCGGTATATTGATGCATAGTTATTTGCTGGATTAATGCCTCAGGAATGATCGTACGCTTACTAAAACACGGATTAATTTCATGCATCAAATTGCACAAATTACTTAAACAACCATTGCGATTATATTTACTAAAATGATTATAGGTAAATGCAACTCCAAAGTAAAATTGGTATACACTGGTTGTACAGGCCTGATAATCAGAATATTCGGCCGATTTTTGACAAAATGCCAAGCTCGCATTCATTTTATTAACACAATCACCATGAAAAACCATTTCTTCAGAGTTTTTCACCACCACCAAATGAAGCTGACTAACTATACGAGCGATTACAACCCCAACCGAGCTAAACCATATTTTACGATAGTAATACACTGGAACCAGCTGAAGTAAATAATAGCCAACTATTCCTGCAACTACAATTGAAGTCATGCGATTAAGCATTACATAAAATTGCCCAGCTCCACCGACCAAAATCGTCAAAAAACTAAGGACAAAAACTGGTGGGATCAAGCCACGAAAAGCGGCAAATGTAGTAAAAGAAGTTATATTCATTAAGGCAAGGTAAAAAAGAAAGGAAAAAATCAATAATGCCACGGTATTATATTTCTCAATTAAGGTAAATCCACACACCCCACAACTTACAAAAACCAAAAACACCATATAACTACGATTACGCATAACGATAGAATTAATATTGGGTAAATGCGCAGCTCCAACCGCAGAAATAACAGGAACTATAAAAAAGAAAGTTTGATTAATACTAAAATTAAAATTAAACAGATTTAAAATTGCCAGCACGATATAGACATAAAGTGAAACAAACACTGAAATCCGCCCGTTAGCATACACATCGTAGGCTTTAATTTGATTATACGTTGCGTTCAGAAAGCTATTCATTATGTACTTAATTCACTATTCTGAATAACATTTTAATTGCGTTCAATGTAAACATACATACTAGCACCAACATTTAGTGGGAATTTAGGGTCCACGTCAAACACTTTAATTTGAACAGGAAAACGCTGCGGTAATAATACCCATTCATTTTCACGCGCTACCTTCTGTAACTGAGTATTGGCTTGAGTTTCCTGACGTCCAACCGACCAATTAGTTGACATTACTACACCATGAAATACCTTTTGTCCAATATACATCCGTGGAATAATAACCGCTTTAGCTCCACCACGAATTAGGCGTAAATCTGCCTCGGTAAAATTAGCCTGAATATATGTCTCACTAGTATCCACAAAAGAAAAAATCGGATCATGGATTTTAATCGGAGTATATAATGATAAATACATATTTTGAATAATACCATCACTAGCAGCATGTACAACCGTCTCATCTAAATTTACTTTAGCCTCTGCAGTTTTTACTACCAATAATTTAATTTTTTTATCTTGAACCAATAGATTATTTTTGTCTAAAGCAACCTTTTGTTGCAATGCTATGAAATTATTATAAGCCGTTTTAGTTTCAAAATTTAAATTATCTACATCAAGTTTTGCAACCGCATTAGTTTTATATGCAGCTTGATAACTGACTAAATCATTAGCTAATTTTTTATAAACTTGCTCGGCTGCATCTTGGCTCGCACTATCTGCAGCTAATTGCTGTTGTAAACTAATGTATTCTTGTTTTGCAACATCAGTAGCGGCTTCTGCAGCTTGATATGCTAGTTGATATGGCTTTTGGAACACCACGAATAGCGGATCACCTTTTTTGACATGTTGACCGTTTCTAACAAAAAGCTCTGTTACATAACCCGAGACATCTGCTGCAACTGGACGAATATTTGCAACCACAAAAGCATTATCCGTAATCGGAAATAAAAATGAAAATACATAACCAATTGAACTAATAATACCAATAATTAAAACAAACTTAGGAAAATTTATCCACTCTAAAAATTTTTGCATCTTTTCTTCTAATCAATTAAAAACTATATCTTTGAAATTTTAATCTTAGTTAAATCTTTAATATTATCCTTATTAATTTAACTACGACTCAAACATCTACCAAAAATACCGCACTAGTATAACAAAACCATAAGTAACCAAGAAATAGCTATAATTTCTATTTACATTTTCCTAAAATTATGTCTTTTTAACCAGCATTAATGCAGGTTAAATTATCCAATACCAGAAATATAAAAGCATCCCAACTTAAACATTACTTATCTGATATAAGCTAAAAATAATCAAATTTATACAATCAAAGCAACTTCCTTAACATTAGTCGTATGAGCAATAAACCGTGCCAAAGTAAACAACCAATCAGAAAGTCGATTCAAATATGGCAACACACTCTTAGCAAAAATCAGATCTTGGCTAGCACGAACTAATTTACGTTCGACCCTACGACAAATAGTACGACTAATGTGAGTAGTCGCAATCGCCTGACTACCGCTAGGATAAATAAAATTGGTTAATGGAGTTAACTTCGCACTCATCTGATCAATTGATTGTTCCAAAGCAAGAGTTTCGGCACTTAAATCCAGCTGAGCAAAATTTTTAGCACCAGCCACATGTGCATTTAAAATAAATAAATCATGGATAATTTTCAATAAATAATCTTGCAATGATACATTAGCATAAAGGCTATGCACTAAAGCCAAATAAGAGCTTAATTCATCCAAATCACCAATCAACTCCAAACGTGCGTCATCTTTCGTGGTACGACTACCATCATATAAGCAAGTTTCACCTTGATCTCCAGTTTTGGTGTAAATTTTCATAATATTAACTTTCTTATAATTTAAAATAAAACTAGCTTTATATTAGGCTTAGCAACATAATTAACTGATTGACAACAATCACCCATAACAATTAGTGCAAAACCAAAATACAACTCAAACAAGTCATTTATTTACACGCAAATTAGGTAATTTGCCAATCTTATTTATATGTACCCAAACCAGATATGATAAAACATGCTAAAATAAAAGCATAGTATAGTAATTACAATTTATTCACTACTATCACTATTTATAAATCAAAAATCATTCAGGCATGAACGAGCCCAATCAAATTAATTAATAATTCTTTATAACAGAAATATCTTACATGAACAAAAAACTTACTTTACTTGCGCTTTGCATCGGGCTACTTGGTTGCGGCTCAACCAGCGTTGGTCCAGCTAATCCATATAATGATAATGTGCTTGACTATCAGCCAATGACAGTTAAGGTTTCTGTTGACCCTAGTGGCTTAAACTGCAGCATAACCTCACCATGCAATGTAAAAATTAATTTGGTTCCATCTGGTGGTAATCCAGCCACTGAAGTAACCACAATTACCACTGAAACTGAACCAGCAATCTTACAACTCACAGTAAGCCCCGATAACTATATGCTTAATGTCAGCGGATTAGCTACGAATTATCACCCAGTATTTCCTGATGGCAATTTACTGGCTAATCGACCTGGATTATCAGCGATTGCGGTTAGCTTTGAATCAGCAGTTGAATATCAAGAATAAAGTTAACTCTTACCTTTTTCTGTAATTTCGACCGATTCACCATTTTTATAGCCACCAGCTAATTCATGGTACAAATTAACTACAGTTAGTAGCTGCTGTAATTTATCTTGATTGACACTAATTGCTATCTTATCCAAAGCGATTTTACTCTTCAGCGTATCCATTTTGCTTTGGATTCCACGTTGAAATAAACGTTCATTTAAATTATATGATTTGGCAAATTGCTGCTGTGCCGACTCAGTTTGCTGTAGTTTATTAGTCAAACGATAATTTGCCGATAGTGCATTCGTTGAATTTCGAAGCGCCTTTTGCAACGTATCGATATAGTTATAATACGAAACCTTATCCAAGCCTTTAGCTTTATCAATATCGCCCAATGCAGACAATTTAAGTGCAGGAATCTTGAGCAATTCGTCATTAAAATCAACCGCATTTTGCATTAATGGCGTTGGAAAATTATACGCATTATTTCCAGCTACTGGACCGCCAATAAAATCTAATTGTACAGTTGGTAATAATTGACTTGCCGCCAAACCAATCCCTTCATTCGAAGCCCGTAGCCGATTCTCTGCTAACTGCATATCTGGACGATTTGCCAAAACAGTCATGGGTAATTGCCCTGGTACTAAATGCCGATTATTCAAATTAACAAACTGCTGCTGCGTTTTAATTTCACCAGGATTTTGATTAATTAAATAGCGTAACGCATTTCGTGTCACCACAATATTTTGTTCAATTACCTCTTGTTCACCACGAATCAAATTTACTTGTGCACGCATCTCTAACGAATTTTGATCTGGGCTCAAACCTTGTTGGTACACTTTAACACTAATATCTGCCAGATGTGTAATATCATCAGCAAGAGTTTGCAAAAGCTGCTTACGCTCAACTTCTGCTAAGTAAGTAAAATAACTCGCGCTAATCTGAGTAATGACATCCAATTTCACGGCATCATCTTCAGCCTTAGCCGCAGCTAATTCATATTCAGCACGCTTTTGTTGCTTAATTTGTGAAAATAAGTTCATCGTATAATTAGGTGCAAGTAAAGCTACTAAACCAGGGAAACCAGTTGCGGGGTTATTTGAATAACCCAAGACAACATTAATGTCTGGCACCCATTGAAACTGAACTTTCTTCAATTCACCTTCAGCAGCTTCAACATGCCCACGTGACATATTTAAACTATTATTTGCTACAAGTCCACTTTCGATCAACTGATTCAATGTATTGTCATTAAACCCCTTCCACCATGCCAAATACGGTAAATTACTTTCACTTGCTGCCGCATTATTTGGAACGCTCCAATTTTGATTGACTGGAACCTGTGGTTTTTGATAGCTACTATTATATGCACAAGCACCGAGCACAGCTGGCAAAATCAAAAGTAATAAATTATTGATTCGCTTCATAAATAGCTCCAGATTTAATAGTTAAGTCGATGTTTGAATTAATTAAAGTATCTAATTGTTTTAATTGCTGTTGCACTTGCTGAAAAACTTGATTGTAATCATGTTTATGATAGCGTGGTGAATAATACGCCGAATAAAGCGCTTTCAAATTAATAAAGATTTGATTAGTTAATTTTACAAATTGATTAAATTCATCACCAACAATTTTTTGTGAACTATATTCAAATTCACTATTACGTACCAAAGCATTAACCTCTACCAATAATTGATTCAGGCCAATACAAGCATTAAACCATGCAACTCTTGAAATTGTCTCGCCATTTAATAGTTCCAGCAAAATTTTAAACTGCTGCATAATTTGCTGCTGTGTATCATCAATAAAGCGCTGCATCAAACCATAGCGGCGAAAAATAAAATACTCAAAGAACACACAAATCACTAGCGCAATTACTGTAGCCGCAACATAATCATAAATAAAACTATCTACCGTTGTAGTCAAATTAGCTGAGAAATATCCTGTACCAATTACTGCCGTATTTACCGTAAACATAGTTGGTACGCTATAAGCATGCCCTACCAAAAAATAAGCAAAAAAAACGGTAATTGGAATAATTAGAATCAATAAGCGAAAATCAACATGCCCAAGAAACCACAGTAAAAAGCCACTAATGAGTCCTAAAATCATGCCCCAGAAACGGTGAAAAGTTCGAAATAACGTCGTTCCATGATCAAAGCCAACATAAATCATCATTACAGAAAATCCAATCCAACCTGCATGTGGCATACGCAGCCATTCTTGAACAAAAATTGTAAAGCTAAACACAATACAAATTTGCAAGCCACGAATGGCACGATAACTCAGACGATTATAACTTAGCGAGTCAAACATAAATAATTCCAACTTTTAATTAAGTTATAAATTGTGCGTAATTCATGGGTTTCTTGAAAAATTTGCACATCATGTTCTGGGATTGACAATTCGCTCCAAGAGCGGCAAGCATTACTCAGTAATGTCACATAACGCTGTAAGAAGATAATATACGGTGCTTGAAGCTGCTTTTGAAATGCTTCGAGATACGCCAAACTCATAACTAAATCCATCGCCAGCAAAGTAATCTTTAAAATACTAAATATTCGCATCCGAGGTGATAACATCAACGCATAACGCTGCATCATGATTGTGCCTTGAATAATCGGAATTTCTACAGGCTCACCACGGCTAATATGTGCGGTATACTCACTTACTTTACTTAACAATTGAAACAATGCTTTGCGCCAAACCCATAAATAGTAACTCCGCGGAAAAAGAACTAATCCAGCCATTACGACCAACATCGCAACAAATGATTGCAAACTATGATTTAATGCAATATAAAAATTATTATCATTCGCACTATAGAGTAAAGAATATGCGGCTAAACTTAAAATCAATGGTACAGGCACAAATAAACTCCGCAATTTATAAATGGCAACCCAATATAAAAGTAACGAATAAAACAAAACTACAATCACAAAAAAGGTTTTATTGCTTGATGACACATTAAAGATAAATACCGCTAAAATAGCGCCCATGACACTAAAAAAATAAAACACAAATTTATCTTTTAAGGTGGTTCCAGCAATTTCGGCCGCAAATGCGGTTAGTGGCACATAGAAATAATAAAAATATGGATTTGGAATACTATAGATGTAGTTAAATAGAAATAATAATTCAAGCACCAAAACGGCTTTTAAACCATTGATTCGGTGCTCTCCAAATGGATCGTAATTATTAAGACTATTTTTTAGTTGAGATATAAACATAAGCACTAGCGCCAGGATTCAAAGGGTAGTTCTGATCAGCATCCAGAATTTTTATTTGCACTGGAAAGCGTTGTGGCAAAAGTAACCATTCATTTTCATTTTGAACTTTCTGTAATTGAGTCTTAGCTGAAGTCGTTTGACGATCAGCAGCCCATAACGTGTTGACAACTTCGCCATGAAAAATTTTATCGAAATAATACATCCGCAATATAATCGTAACTTTATCACCAACTCGTACATTACGTAAATCAGTTTCATTCAAATTGGCTTGAATGTAGTAATTGGTCGTATCAATAAATGAAAAAACTGGCTCATGAATTTTAATCGGTGTATTTACCGAAATATACATATTATCCACGACACCATCACTTGGCGCACGCACCACAGTTAAATCCAAATTAACTTGTGCATTATCCATTTTGGCCTTCAAACTAGCCACAATCTGACGTTGCTCATCCACTTCTGCATTCAAAATAGCAACTTCATGCTTCAATGCAGTAAGCTTGTTGCTAAGAACTTCAACATCATAACCAAGCTTCTTAATTTCAAGCACTGGCACGGCCTCAACCACCGAGCGGTCTTTTTTTAAATCTAATTCATAATTAGCTTTTGCCAACTCAGCTTGAGTTGATTTAACTAATGAGTTCGCCTTATCAATTTGCCGCTGCAACACCACAACTTTTTTTAGGCTCTGCTGATAATCAGCACTGGCTTGAGATAAAGCTAGGCGATATGGCTCTTGATAGACCTTAAAAATTGGTGCACCTTTTTTTATTGCCTGACCATTTTTCACATAAATATCCGTAATAAACCCAGATACATCTGCCGCAACAGGAGTCACATTAGTGACTACAAACGCATTATCTGTAAATGGAATTAAATAAGAAAAAACGTGATACACACCAATAACAATTGCAAAACCAATAATTATTATCGGTAGATTAAGCTGCCTGCGAATTACGTTCGCCAAATTTGCCATAAATAAATTCTCAATAAAAATTAAAACAAATCATAACATAAAACAATTTTATAAAAAACTATCAATCAATAATATCTAATCTAATAATTCTGGATCACTCTGTAGCTCAACTGCCAAATATTCAAATGCACGTGGGTAACTCTGTAATGCAACCAATGCAATTTGCTCATTTGCACGTAATTCATCACTCAAAAAAGCAAGAGATCTTCCATTTAAACTGACTATTTTTAAGGCAAAATCAACATCTGAAAGCAATTCATCTGCTGCATACTCACAGGCATAAATGCTTTCGGCTGCACATCGCAAAACAAACTCAGGATCTGAACGAAGATTTTCATTGGCATATTCTAAAGCCCAACGATGATTCTTAACCGCAGCAAAAACCACTTCTGCCTCAGCCTTTAAATCATCACTAACGTATTTCAAAATTATACCATCAATGGCAACCAATTCCATTACCAAATCACGATCTGCCTTAAGTTCATCACTCGCATATTCAAAAGCCCAGCGATGCTGCTTAGTTGCAGTTAATACGATTTCCCGATCTGCGCGTAACTCTTTACTCACATATTCTAATGCTCGCCCTGCTTTTTTCATCACGCGCAAAACAAAATCACGATTTGCTTTAAGCTCATCTTTAGCAAAGCGAAATGCATACGCACTATGCGCAACTATCATTGACACAAAATCACTATCGGAGCGCAAATTATAACTGGCAAACATAAATGCCCCACCACGCTGTTTGACCGCAGTAATTACCAATTCACGATCATTTTTCAACTCATCACTAACAAACTCCAAAGCCATTCCATCACGCTTAATCGCATTTAAAACAAATGCACGATCAGCACGTAATTCTTGACTTGCAAAATAAAGCGCCTCGGGATGTTCTTTAATTACTTCAAGCATAAACTGACCATCTGCCATCACTGCATCATCAACAAAATTCCATGCCAACATATTCTGCTTAATTGCTGCCAAAACAACTTCTTGATCCAATTTTAATTCTTCGCTTGCATAGTACAGAACTCCACCACGTTGTTTAACTGCAGCTAACACCACATCTTTATCAGCACGTAGTTCAAGACTAGCAAACTTTAATGCCCAACCATCACGTTCCACAGCAACTAATAAACTGGCTTTATCATGAAACAGCTCTGTCGGAAAATCCGATGCCTTTGGTTGAAATTCAGAATCAAACTCGGTCATAAAAATCCTCTCATCAAATACCAATATAATTATATTTATAAATTATTTACACGCTTGTGCAAGTAACCGATCTAGAGCATTGGCAAAATTAGCTTTATCTTGCAAATTATATGCACCAGCGCCACCAGAGATTTGTTGGTTATCACGCAAATGACTCATTAAATCACGCACCGCAAGCTGTTGCTGAATATTCTCTAACGTGTATAATTTGCCACGTGGATTTAATGCCTGTGCTCCCTTAGCGATCGCATCACTAGCTAATGGAATATCCGAAGTTATAACCAAATCCCCAACTTCAAGCAACCGTACAATTTCATTATCTGCCTCATCAAAACCTTTTGAAACTTGTAGCAAACGGATTAATGATGAAGATGGAATCTGCAAGGCTTGATTTGCGACCAAGATTAACTCAACTGCAAAGCGTGTGCCAGCTTTATATAAAATTTCACGTACCGGTTTAGGACAAGCATCCGCATCAATAAAAATCCGCATTCATTACTTTCTATCCATATTTAAATTTAACTTATTTAATCTGCAAGTACTAAATTATTGTTTATTATTTGCTGCATCTAAAACACCGATATAATACCAACGCCCATTCTCTTGACTAAACTCACTAATCTCATGCAAACGATGTTTCTTATTTTGCAAACGATACTCAGCACAAAATTCAACTACAGCACTAGATTCAGATAAATTATAACTATCTAGCACATTTAACTTAAGCCATTTTATATTTTGCGACCATTCTCGTGCATCATTTAAATCAAAATCAATTAGCGCACGCCCTTGCATGGTAGCCTGAATATATTCAATTTTTGCCAAACTATAAGCAACATAACGTGAACGCATTAGCTCTTCAGCTGTTTGCGGAATACTACCACCTTCAATAAAGCGACCACAACACAATGAATACTGAAGTTTGCTACCACAGTTACATGTTTTCAAAGAGTTCCCCAACAAGAAATGAAATTTACCAATAAATAATACAAAGCTGCCTGTCAATCAATTTAGTGCACGCAAAGATCACTCCATTGATAAATATTACCAAAAGGCTATAACGCTGGCAATAAAGATTTTTCTGTGGATAAATTTTTAACATATGTAATTAATAAATTAATTACTGCTGGGTATTTTTTTAAGCTAACTTCACGATGAATTTTTGCCTGCTGAATAGCTGCTTGCTGACCAATATCAAAAGATGGCTTACTTAAATTGCCAATAGTTAAAACCGCAGCCTTATTCCGCTCAATACAACTACTCACCACACCTGACTCCATTGCAGCATACTGTTCTTGACACGCCAACGTAATTGCTGCAGCCTTCAATGAAACAATCACTGTGCTATCAGCCTGAACTTCACTCAAATCAGGATCAGTATTCACCGACCCATGAACAATTTGCGATAAAATATCCTGCGCCATACTTGGTGCGTCTGCCCACGCGTGTAATGACATCATACAACCAAACACTATTAATATTTTTTTCATCCATCAATCTCTCTTCAAACCACTTTGCTAAAAGTAGTTACAAATTTAATCACGCAAAATTGCCAATTACATAAATATGCTATTTCAACAATAAATCTAATTGAAAAACTTTACAAAGATATGCTATTGTTATGACCAATCTAACCTTAGGTGATGATAATATGAGCTTCTTCAACTTAGAAAACTACCGAGATAAAACCTATCGTTATGTCATCATAACCTGTATTCTATCATATGTTTTAATTGGCAATATTTTAACACCATTGCTAAATTATCACGCAATCACAATGCCAAGCAATAATCCAGATTTCTATAATTATGCAACTCTCGCTAATTTAGTTCCTAGCTTACCATTTATGTGCTCAATTCTAATTGGCTACTTAATTAACAACTTACGTTATCATTCAGTTTTATGGCTAACATTTACTGGTGTAGTCCTGATTTCACTGATCATGCTACTTTTCCCCAATGCCAATTTTTATTGGCTATGCGTTTATGTTTTGACTTGTAGCATTCTATTTCGTGGCTTATATTTTTCTTTAGATAAGCAATTAACCATAATTTTGGCTCGTAAAATTCGCGATTTTCAAAGCGATCTGGTTATTCTAGGAGGGATAATTGGCGCTATTGATGTAAAATTATCTGGGTATCTTTACCAACATTATAAAGTACGCGGTATTGCACTATGTTTTATTTTTGGCTGTGGGCTTCTATATTACTGTGCACGCAAAATTCCACCCGTGAGTCAACTTGAGCAAAATACAAGTGACCAAAAAGTCCATCTACCATTTCAACAAGTGGTACAACAACTATGGCAACATCCACAATTAATCAATTTAATCGCCCTAATTTTATTAGTTATGTTGGCAAATAGCCCATACTACACATTAATCACGACTAAAATCCATCATGATCAAATTGGCCTAGATCACTATACGACGCTCAGCTCGTTGGCAATGTTCATCGGTATTTTTGGTGCATTTATATACAAAAGTAAACTTCTACGCCACTATTCAGAAATTCATATTCTAATTGGACTAATTTTTCTTTACGGATTAACTTTACTTGGAATTGCCTATGTAAATAGCTTCTATCAATTTGCAACACTTTATATCTTAAGCAACTTTATCAGCGGTATTATGTCAATTCATATTCTCACGACCATCTTGCAACAAATTAGTCTTAACGCCAAATTAAGCGCCATTTCTCCACTAATTAACGGAATTATTGCCAGTCTATTTTACCTAGTGAGTTTAATCGGTCAGGCTCTAACCAACCTTGGCCTAAATAATGGTATGTCATATCAAACGATTTTAATTATAATGTTTGCTTTGCAAATAATTGCTATTTGCGGCCTATTTCGCCATAAATAACAACGATTAAAGAGTTAATTGCATAATTACTACATCAACAAACTGCTCAAACTTATAACCAACTTTATGCATAATTCCGGTTTGACTAAACCCTAACTTATGATGGAGTTTAATTGAACCATGATTATTACTGTCACCAATTACAGCAACCATTTCACGATAATTACGTGCACGGCAAAGAATAATTAATTCTGTTAAAAGCAACTCACCAACACCACGTCCAGCAAATTCTGCAGCTACATAAATTGAGTCTTCAACTGTATGACGATAAGCTGAACGCTCGCGAAAATGACCTGCATACGCATATCCCACAACTAATTCACCTAGTTTTACGACAATAAACGGAAACCCTTGCAAATTAATTTTATCAAAGCGACTTCGCATTTCATCAACACTCGGTGGAGTTTCTTCAAAAGTTCCCAAACCATTTAGAACGTGATAAGCGTAAATCTGTTGTATTCTGACTACGTCATCAAGGGTTGATTTTGAAACCTGAAACAATGGATTATTCATCTATAGACCTCTGTTTAAAATTCAATTTCACCATTTAAAATCATTACACCATTAACTATAAAGAGGACAATCTGCCACAAATATTGAATTAAAAATGATATAATCCACTATTATAAATTATTATTGGAAACATAACGACATGAAATGTAAATCTCTTTTAGTAGGAATTGGTGCAACTTTACTTTTGGTAGCATGTAATGGTGGTGGAACACCCGCAGGTAGCGATGTTCAAAATGGTAGCATCAATAACAACGTTGTTAACATAAGCACCGTTGCAACTGGATGCCTAAGTATATCTGCAAATGGCGGCACGTGCACATTAGCAGTAACTTATTCTGCGCCTGCAAACTCTAACAGTATCGGTCAATTTTTACAATTAACATTACCTGCTAACTACACGAGTAATATCACATCTCAATGCAGCTCTGGTGCTGGATATATTTCTACGACTGCAAAAAATTGCACTATCACAATTACCAGTCAGTCAGGTGCAAGCACAGGAAATGCACAAAATGCAAGTATTTACCCTGCAAATAACTCATCTAGCTTTGTACCATTTACAATTGGCGGTGGAGTTTAATCCATTCTAGCAAAAACAGATAAAGCAGCTAAATTTAGCTGCTTTATTCGTAATACATGGTTTAAGTATAGATAAAACACTTCTTTGATAAAAATTAAAACATAAGCTAAAGTTGCTGAGGATTTAATTTAAATTAGTTTAAATATTAACCATCTATATCGGACAAGAAAGTCTTATACTCTGCACCATCATAATAAGCGTATAAGGTTTGTGCAATTTTCGTTGTACCAGTACAAATATTACCATGTGCATCAATCGCAATTAATCCAGCATAATCACCATCAGCATCACTCTCAGCAATGGAACGCCCAACCGCATCAGTTAACGACATACCATCCAAAACACGTGTATGAACTTTAGTTGCAATCGCCTTATTCACAATTTCTTCACCAATTCCAGTACAAGAAATTCCCATCACTGCAGAAGCAAAGTTACCTGCTACGGTTGGACTATCACCAACACGTCCAGGAACTTCAAAGCCAGCGCCACCGGTAGATGTAATCGCGCATAAAACACCATGATCATCCAATACAACAACACCAATCGTACCAGTTAAACCACGTTTTAACTCGAGATATTCTTGCCAACGCTTTTCGGTCATCGGATTATAGGGCATCATTTGCAATTTTTCATAAGCATGTTTAGATGCATGCTCGCCACTCAAAATACTATGATGTTGCGTATGTAAAGCATGCGCAACAGCCGATGGATGCTGCACATTCTGAATATTGATGACCCCTGCAAATTTATTAGTACGACTATCCATATACGATGCAGACATACGAATTTGCCCATCTTGCTGCACCCGCGAGCCAGTACCAGCATTGAAAATAGGATTATTTTCCAATAATTTCGCTGCAAATAATGCAGTTTCAATTGCATTATTTGAAGAATTAAGAAACTCATTTGCAGCTTTAATTATAGGCAATAAATTCTCATGATAAGCTGAAAATGGTGTGTTAGCATCCTCACGAGCACCACATCCGCCATGAATAATAATACGTTTCATCTAATTACTTTTTAAACTGAATTACTTCGTGATTTTTAACATTATAGTTATCACCATCAAGTAAAGTATGAATTTTAACCCCAACTAAACTAATTGCTTCACCATTCGAAGTGCTTGCAACCGAAGAAAACTCCACTTTTGACATATCGATTATGGTCAGAGCACCACTGCCAATCGCCTCAATATTACCTTCGGGATCAATAATAGCAGCCGTATCCTCATCAACACCGACACCTGTTTTATACGGATTATATGATAATGCAGTTAATAAACGCCCTAAACGATTACGTTGTGAAAAATGTTGATCAATCATAACTTTATTCGTTAAACCTAAACCTGGCGCAAGAGATACACCACCAACTCGAGGAATTAAACCAGAATCACCAGCAACAATCATATGTTCAGGAATAAATGCAGCTCCTGCAGAAGTACCAGCAACAGGCACACCTTCAGCATTGCGTTTACGAATCATTTTGGCAATAATCGTACCACCCAAAATCGTTGATAATAACAACTGATTTCCACCAGTCATAAAAATCCCAGTTGACTCAGTCAATTGATTAACAAAAATTTCATTATTTGCATCTAAGCGACTTGTAATATTATTATTGTAAATCTTTTTAACGCCCAAACGTTGAAAAATTTCAACGTAACGATCACCAGTATCTTCCAAATTTGAAGCAGTCGGAATAACAGAAATTACTGCATCTTTACCACCACTTAATTCTACAAATTTTTCTAATACTCGTGTATTTACTTCTTTCTCTTCACGGCCACCGATGGGAATAATAAAACCACGTTGCCCTTTATGCTCCATACTCATTTATGTAATTCCTCTCGCTTTTCTCAAACTAACCTATTGATAAATATGCGATATAACTTAAAAAACTTGCCAAGATATAACATCTCAGCAAGCTATATTAATACATATTTAACAATGCAGATGATATTTTACCAAACTTTTAACATCTTGCTACAAAAAACCCAAAACCAATCCGTCTTATTTATAATTTTTAATTGACTCAATTATTTTAGCCGCATCATCTTGGCACAATAGAATATAAATATTATCTTGCCCCAAACGCGATAAAACAATATCTAAAGCTTCTGTTTCAAGCTCGACTGTTGCCAAAATATTTTCTTTTGGAAAACCTTTTTTCAACAAGCTCTCGCTTAATAAATCCGCTAGCTCGCCAACTACAGCACCACGCAAATGACTCGTAAATAATTTCAGAATTACATAATCAATTTTATGTTTCATCACACTTGATGAAATACTTTCAATCATAAATTTACGGTCGCCGGAAAAGCCAAGTAACACAGTAATAGTAGCTTCTGGTTTTGCAATGCTACGTGCAAATTTGAGCATGTTGTCAACAGAAGCTAAATTATGACCATAATCGACCAAAATTTTGCTACCCTTAACATCAAACATATTAAATCTACCTTGATTATTCTCGTCATTTCTAAACGCCAATAATCCAGCTGTGATTTCCGCATAGGTTCGCCCAAGCTCTAAACTTAAACAAATTGCAGCCAATACATTTTCAATATTATGTTTTGCCAAACCATTATAAGTTAGATCAACATCATTAATTGCCGCGATGTGATGCTTAGTACCATCACGATAAACATAAAATGCATCATCTTGCACAAAACACGCGTAATCTCCAGCATCTTTAAGATAACTTAACACCGTTGATTCAGCTAGATGTTGACTAAAGAACGCTTTATTTCTTGGTAAATCATCAATAAAACTATGCGACATTTCATCATCTAAGTTAACCACATTATGCCCACCAGGACGAACTGCCTGTTGCACTGTAAACTTAGCTAATGCCAAATCTGCAACTGTATCAATACCATTTACGCCAAGATGATCTTCAGAAACATTCATGACTACTGCACCACCAACATTAGAAGTTGCTAACCCGCGCTTAACAATACCACCACGAGCTACTTCTAAAACAGCGACATCAACTTTAGGATTTTGCATCACTGTGCGATTGCCATTTGGTCCAGACAAGTCACCTTCTGATACAACTTCGCCATCAATCATAACCCAATCAGTTGAGCAATAACCAACCACTTTTCCAGCATGCTTAGATATAAAACTAGTCAACCGCACCGTAGTAGTCTTACCATTAGTACCAGTTACCATCACACTTGGAATTTCATAAATGTTATCCCAAGGAACTTTATCAAAATCTAAATCATCAATCCCAGTTATAAAAGCACCCTTACCACTACCAATACATAAAGTTTCTGCATCCATATATAAATTTAATGAACGAGATTTTGCTTCATTATAAATTTTACGTAGTGAAATATAACGCTCTCTGGAAATCACATAATCAAGATAATCAACATCTTCTGCATAATCAGGCTCTGGCTCTGCATTAAATTGAGCTGCTATACGATCAAAAACAATGCTAAATATTTTACACCCAGCAAAAGTTAAATCAAACTCGGTTGGCATAGCAAAAATAAAACCACGGCTATAAATTCGTTTATATAGTGGAACATCATCCCAACCTAGATCATCAAGAACTTTACGTAATTCCGCCTCATAAGCCTGAGCGAACTCAAGCTTACGAGGATCGCGGGTGAAATATTCAGCAATTGCACCCACATCAGAGAAAAACATATTAGTTCCAGCTAAGACACGCACTGCAAGTGTATCTCTTTGAAACATGATTATTTCCTTAATCGTTTAACTCTTCTTCAATCTCAATAATAACACCACGTTTATCAGTACGCATAGTTGCATTACTAATTGCATCAGCAACTAGATCAACTTCGCCACGCTCTAATAAATTATCATCTTCACGAGTATCAATATCTTTTACTCGAGTGTTGCCAGTGGATTTGAACGAAGTAATTTGTTTCCAGCAACGACTAACTTTATCCGCAAACACTACAACATAATCACCTTCAACAGCATTAGACAGAGCTGTATTAACTGCCTCTTGCTCGTCTAAGATAATTTCAATATTATCCGCTTTAGTACCATGTTTAATCAAAAGCTCACGGATTAAAGCAGCAACTTCACCTTCCTTACGTCCACGACGATTATCATCTTGTTTAATGATAAAGTGTGAGAAATGTTTAGGTAATAGTTTTACACTTTCTTCAATCAATTCATTAGTACGATCACCAGGGAAAGTAACTACCGCAGTTTTACGACCTGAAACTTGCATTTGATCAACAAATTTACCAATCATATTAATTGCCGCTGGATTATGACCATAATCCAATAACACTTTAAATGGATGCTCATCATAGAAATTCATCCGACCTGGAGTTTGATGATAACTACTTACAAAGGTACGTAAACCATTACGCAAATCATCTAAACTCATGCCCATACTATATGCAATTGCTACTGCAAACATCGCATTTTGTACGTTATGAACCGCTTTACCTTCCATTGTTGCAGGAATTAAATGCGTCCATAAAATTGGAATATGAATTTGGTTATCAAAAATAGTGATCATATCACCATTAAGACCTTTTTCAATAATAACTGCTTTTCCACCTAAACGAATATGCTCACGCACCAAACGATGTTGTGGATTCATAGTTACATAGAAAATATTTTCTGCTTCTGTTGTCGCAGCCATTTTCAAACATTCGATATCATCAGCATTTAAGACTGCAGTATCACGTGCAGCATCAGTAATAATACGTTTTACTTTAGCCAAATCCGCTAAACCATTGCCTTCAGTAATATCAATATGATCTGCAGTTACATTTAAACATGCACCAACATTACAGAACTCATATCCTAAACCGCTACGTAATAAACCACCACGAGCGGTCTCTAAAACTGCGATTTCAGTATTTGGATCACGTAAAACCATTTGTGCTGATACAGGACCTGTAGTGTCACCTTTAACCGTTAATTTACCGTTAATGTAAATACCATCAGTAGTAGTTAAACCAACGATTTTACCTGCATGTTTCCACAAATGCGCAACCATACGTGACGTAGTAGTTTTACCATTTGTACCAGTAATTGCTACCGTAGGAATACGTGCTTTTTCTGGCTCAGGGAATAACATATCCATAACCGCACCAGCCGCATCACGTGGCTTACCTTCAGTTGGATGTGTATGCATACGGAAACCTGGTGCTGCATTTACTTCACAAATACCACCACCGATTTCTAAATACGATTGGCTAATATCTTTAGTCAAGAAATCTACACCACCAACATCTAAACCAACTGATTTAATTGCACGTTCAGCCATTTCTTTATTATCAGGGTGGACTTGATCAGTTAAATCAATTGAAGTTCCACCAGTTGAAAGGTTAGCTGTATCACGTAAGTAACAAACTTCACCAGCAGGTAAAACTGTTTCAGCAGTATAGCCTTTTTTCTCTAGTAACTGATTAGCTTGATAGTCTAGCTCTAGGCGAGTTAACACTTTTTCATGACCAACGCCACGGCGTGGATCTTGGTTTACAATGTCAACTAACTCTGCAACAGTACGGACACCGTCACCAACCACATGTCCAGGTACACGTTTTGCAACGGCAACTAATTTACCATTAACCACCAACATGCGATGATCTTCGCCTTCAAGGAAAGACTCAACTAACACGCTGCGAGAAACTTCTTTAGCGACGTGGAAGGCTTCAATAACTTCTTCTTCAGTTTTAATATTAATCGTGATACCTCGACCATGGTTACCATCTAAAGGCTTTACTACCACCGGGAATCCAATTGAGCGTGCCGCATTTACCGCTTCACGTTCAGAACCAATTACACGTTGTTGTGGAACTGGTAACCCAACGCTATCCATTAAGCTTGCAGCAGCACTTTTGTTACTAGCTAATTCAACTGAAATAAATCTAGTTTCACTGGTAATTGTTGCTTGAATGCGTTTTTGGAATTTACCATACCCCAATTGAATTAATGAAGCTTCATTCAAACGCAAATAAGGAATATTGCGTTCAACAGCAGCATCAATTAATGATTGCGTGCTTGGTCCAAAATTCATTTTTTGAGCAAAACGAATAAATCTTACTTTTTCATAGCTAAAATCAAAATCTTCTGGTACTTTGTGTTCGATTTGTGCTTTAAGCTCTTCAGGAAGAATTGAAATTAATAAATCACGAGCTAATTCACAAGCACGCAAACCAACATCACGTTGTTGATATTCAAATACTAATGTATATTCACCTTCTTTGCCAGTACCACGCGTACGACCAAAGCTAACATCAATCCCTGCTTCCATTTGAATTTCAAGAGTTACATGTTCCCAAATATGACCAATCCAAGTACCTTCGTCTTCTTTTAGACGTCTTACAAAACCACCTTCTTCACCATGTGAACAATGATGTTCATGTAACGAAGGAATGGCTTCTAAAAGCTTGTCAATAAATCCGGCTCCGAGCTTTACTGAAGGCCACTGCTCCAACACACCAACATTAATAACATGACGAATTACAGGAAAACCAGCGTATATATTAGGACCGACATAAACATTAGTAGCAAGGATTTTCATTTGTTCTTACCTATAAAAAATGATTAATACCAGCGAATATTCTATATTAAATCGCCTACTAAAAGCGTAGATTTTTATAACTATTTTTCAACAAGCTTAAAAACCACATATCAAACAACAGAACCACATAAATTATATAAAATAAAATCAGATAATTAGCAATAACTCAACCAATAAAGATAAAGTTATAAATACAACAATTAACCACTCTATTTGATAACAAATCACATCAATTTCGCCTCTAAATTTACTAAAATTATAAATTTCATCAATAAAATTTAATAAATAAGTACTATTATTTTTGCACTCTTAGGTTAAACTTTTATTAAAAAAGCACCTAAAAATAGGTGCCAATCAAATAATAATTTAAATTTACTCTTGGATTAATTCAATTTTATAACCATCAGGATCTTCAACAAAAGCAATTACCGTGGTTCCATGCTGCATTGGTCCTGGCTCGCGAGTAACTTTGCCACCATTTAGTTTCGCAATTTCACAAGCTGCGTAAATATCTGATGTAGATAGCGCAATATGACCATAAGCGTTGCCCAAGTCATAACTCTCAACACCCCAATTATGGGTTAACTCAATCACCGAATTATGTTGTTCATCACCGTAGCCAATGAAAGCTAAAGTAAATTTACCTGCTGGATAATCAGTACGACGCAATAATTGCATGCCAAATGCTTTTAGATAAAATTCAATACTTTTATCTAAATTTCCTACGCGAAGCATAGTATGTAAAATTCTCATTATAAACCTTTTAACAAATATAAAATATTCCACTACAAAATATTTAAAATTAGAAATCATTTCTTAAATTACGTAACGCAACAAAACAAGAAAACTCATCGGCAATTTCTTCGCCTGTATAATCTGTAAGCAACTTCCAAACAGACATTTCATCACAGCGTAAAAATAAATTGTACTGTAATTCATCCATGAGTGAAGTTGGTAAACTACTTTGTAAACTAGTTAATTTATCTTGCACTAATTTAGTAAATTTAGTATAGTAATCTGGAGTTTGATCAACCAACATTGTAAAATGCAAATTATTCAATGTATACTCATGTGCGGGATAGCATAAAGTCGTAGCTGGTAATGCCTTGATCTTAAGCAATGAATCATAAGCAGCGCCAAAATCATTCGTGAAAACTCGTCCACAACCCATACTAAATAAAACATCACCACAAAACAAATGCTTGTTATCAAAAAAGTATACAACATGTTCAAACATATGTCCAGGTGTCAAAATAACTTTAAACTCTGGGAAATCGCCAATTTGAATAATTTGATTATCAAGTAATTGACCTTGAAAATTATCAATTACTTTTGGATTATATGCTGCCACCAATTCATCTACGCCGCCAACATGGTCAGAATGCCCATGTGTTAGCAAAATTGCTTGTAAATGTAACTTATGCTTTACTAAATAATCTTTGACAATCGCAGACTCAGTTGGATCAATTAAAATCACTTGATGTTGGTCATGAATTAGCCAAATATAATTATCTGCACCAGATTTAAGCGCAATGATTTGATAGTTATTCACCTGACTTAATTACTTTCTGTAATAAATTTAGTATGTAGCAACGGTACAATATCAGTAATTTTGTCACTTGGGACTATCATGCTAATATTAATATTACTTGCACTATATGACAACATTTGCACTTGCGTTGAAGTTTCTTGAAATAAATCAAATAATTTTTGCATTAACGAAGGTGTATTCATAATTTGCTCGCCAACTAAAGACACAGTCCCAAAACCTTCAATATAATTAGTCTTGGCAAATTTATTTAATTCCTGTAACGCTTCATCCAATTTGCCAGTTGTATCCAACGTTACCGAAACACTCACCTCAGAGGCTGAAAGCATATTTACCGAAATATTATTTTTAGCAAGTACCGCAAAAATTTTTTGCAAGAACCCCTTAGATAAAAACATATCGGCTGAGTAAATATTTAAAAGTGGTACCGATTTTTTCCACGTTACCGATTTAACATTACCATCACTATTATCTGCGGAATGTGCAATTATGGTACCGCAGTTTTCGATATTAAATGTATTTAACACGCGCACTGGAATATCCGCACGCACGGCAGGCTGAATAGTGCGCGGGTGCAAAACTTTAGCGCCAAACATAGCTAACTCCGCAGCCTCCTGATAAGATAATTGATTTAACAATTTTGCATCTTTAATTACACGAGGGTCTGCAGAGTAAACGCCATTTACATCCGTCCAAATTTGAATTTCTTCACTTTGTACCGCATAACCAATAATTGCAGCAGAATAATCCGAACCTCCACGACCTAAAATTGTAGTCTCACCAGCTGTATTTGCACCAATAAATCCAGTTACAACAGGCACAACACCTTGTGCAATTAACGGTAACAAAGATTTTTTACACGCTTTTTTAGTCGCTGCATCAATAAAATCTGCTCCACCAAATTGTTTAGTTGTGATAATACAACTGGTTGCCAAAACCTGTTTTGCGTTTATGCCATTACTCACCAAAAATAAACTAATTAGTGCCGATGACATTTTCTCACCATATGACACAACAGTATCATGCAGCTGGAAATGATTCGCAAAACTATTACTTTTTAGTACTGCACGCAATTCATTCAAATAACCATTAACTATAGCAAAAGCACTAACCTGTAAGTCATTATTTGTCGCAAAAATAGTTTTAATCCATAGATCGTGCTTAGCAAATATTTGCGCAAATAAATCCTCTTGTTCATGACTCAAAATCGTATGACTTAATTTCACCAACAAATCAGTAATTCCGCTTAATGCAGATACTACCAAAATTGGTTGACGACTTAACTCACGCTGCACCAGAGTATTAATTGCAGCAACACTTTCAGGCTTGGTTACTGATGTACCACCAAATTTCATTACTAACATTGAATTTCCTTTATACTTATTTATACATGTCAACAAATTCAATCCACTGCTCTAGCCAATTTTAATTTAAAATTGGCTTAATTTTATTCAATCGACTGAACTATAAAAATACAAAATCTAACTACTCATAAATCATTAATTATGCAGAGGTAATATATGTGATAATTTTAAAAATCAGTTTAATTTTTAGGTAACTACACCCTCAACAAATATCTAAATTGAAACAAACAAGACGCTATTTTAACGCAAAAAGTCCATCGGCGCCGAATGATAGTACAATTTTCTTAATTATTTAGAGCTAGATGATCTAATAAACTTATTATTGCTTATCTAATCGTAACACGCAAATTTCAAAATCATATTACCAGACAATTAACACTAACTAAGATTAATTTTATAAAAAACCGCCATAACTTTATCGTGATTACTCAAATGCAAAAACACATAAAAAGACCATTTTATGCTATTATCTGGGTGTAAAATGAACGTATTAATGGAAGAATAAATAATGCTAGAAATTGAACACATTAATGAAATAGGAAATTTGTGCACAACTTTACACAAACAGCTTGGCGAATTACGGGGGTTTCTTTGACTATACTGGCAAGAAATCTCAACTTAAGCAAATTGAAACTGAATTAGAAAATCCTGAAATTTGGAATGATCAAGAAAAAGCTCAAGAGTTAAGCCGCCAAAAAAAACAACTTGAAGGAGTTGTGAATAGCCTAGAAAGTTTGGACAGCGATATCACGTCATGTAAAGAAATTTTTGATATGGCACGAGCAGAAAATGATGAAGAAACCATTTTAATGGTCGAATCAGATATAAATATTGCTAAAGAAGCATTAGATAAATTAGAATTTCGTAGAATGTTTTCACACCCAATGGATCCTAATAATTGTTTTGTTGACATACAAGCCGGAAGTGGTGGAACTGAAGCACAAGATTGGGCCGATATGTTATTTAGGATGTATTTGCGCTATGCAGATCGTAAAGAATATCATGTAGAAATTCTTGAGGAACAATCTGGTGAAGTTGCAGGAATTAAGTATGCAACAATTAAAATCTCAGGTGAATATGCATTTGGTTATTTAAGAACAGAAACAGGTGTCCACCGCCTGGTTCGTAATTCACCATTTGACTCAAATAATAAACGCCACACCTCATTTGCCAGCGTATTTGTTTATCCTGAAGTTGATGATAATATTGAAATTGAAATTAACCCAGCGGATCTAAGAACTGACACCTATCGGGCACAAGGTGCAGGCGGACAACACATTAATAAAACTGATTCCGCAGTACGAATTACGCATATCCCAACTAACACTGTAGTTCAATGCCAAAATGATCGCTCACAACACAAAAACCGTGCAGAAGCCATGAAAATGCTTAAAGCTAAATTATATGAGCTAGAGCTAAGAAAAAAAGATAGCGAAAAACAAAAATTAGAGGACAGTAAGACTGATATCGGTTGGGGACATCAAATTCGCTCATACGTTTTCGACCAGTCTAGGATCAAAGATTTACGTACTAATGTGGAAATTGGAAATATCCGTAGTGTCATGGATGGTGACTTGGATCCATTCATTGAAGTTAGTCTAAAACAAGGCGTATAACCTTTTAAATGCCAACAAATTCACAATTATATTAATCTATAACTTAGCCAATTAACCCAACCAGCTAAATTATAAATACAAGGTAACACATGAAACTAAAACCTAATTGTCTCCGTATAATACTTATCTCAGCACCATTAACAATTATTCTGAGTGGATGCCCATCTCTTGTGACAATGTTACCATCCATGGTGCCATCAATGGTTCCAAGTGTAAACTTAAGTAATGTTAATATCAACACTAATCAAATTAGCTGTTATCCTGGTGATTGGTTTAGCTCTGGTTATTGTTCAATTCCTCTAAGTAATTTCATCGGAATCAGCAGCCATTATGCCGACCCCTACAGCGCAAACTTACTACTTAGCTATGACATAAATAATAAACAATTTTTCTTTGACAACATCAATCACGAAGAAACTATTGATCGATTAAATCAAAATTTTTTAACTTATTATCCTGCACCAAATGAATTCGCCGCGCTTCCTGATAAGGTACAAAGCTTATACATAAAAATGAAAGAAGATTACATTCCCAAGAAAGATTACGACAACCTATACAAAGGCTATGTATACCTTTATACAATTAGTGCTCTACGTTTTGCCACTGAACCTTGTAATGAATCTACACCATTACTCACCAGCAATTCGATACCAGTTGAAAGCTATCAACAGCAAGTAATTCTTCACAAAGCATTTGCAATGGAATACACCAATGCGGTTTTGCACTATATTTCAAATGATTTAACCGAGAAATATGACAATGAAGCAGCTTTATATAACGCAGTTTATGGTCAAATTCTGACCTTGAATCCTTATCAATTACAAAACATGGCACAAAGTCTTTACTCAAGAACCAATTCCTTCATGCCAACTTTTAATAATTCATTTTATACAATCGCTGGAATTAGCTTTGGTGATTTGGGTAAATTCTCTTGTACCAAAAAAGGCAACACTTGGTCGCGTTATGAATATCCATTTTTTGGTAGCAATATTTCTGGAATCGACATCAGAGTTCAATTTAAACAGAATGAAATTTTAACCCAATATAATAACGATCCAATTCCAATTAGCAAAAATTAAATTGCTCATGTGCTGTGCCAGAATTACCAATTTTAATTCTGGCATTTTTACTATACCAATAATCACAAATAATACATACGTCAACCTTATTATCTTATTAACAACACAAATCAAAATCATTGTACTAAACATCACAAAACATGCTAAATTCACTACTGCAATTTTACAATATTAACCATACTGAGAAAGCCAGCTGAATGACTCAAAAAGCTCCACAAATCAAGAAAGCCAAATTTATTGCAATGCCAGATACATTAGTAATTTTATTCGGCGTTGTACTGCTCGTCTATTTATGTAGCTTCTTTGTAGCAGCAGGCAAATTTAACACTCATAAAGTTAGCTATCAAGCAGGTGGGATTACAAAATCGCGTACTGTAGTAATTGCCAATAGTTACCAAGTTCAAAAAGATAACACAGGAACTGTAATTCATAACCCACCAAGCATTTTTGCCACCAATGGCGACCCAGGTTTTTTAAACTTTGTTTATGATGGTATCACATCTGGTGATCGTAACGGCGGTGCTGTTGGAGTCATGGCATTTATTTTAATTATAGGGGGTGCCTTTGGTATTATCATGCGCACAGGTGTAATTGAGGCCGGAATGCTCAAATTAATCACCAAAATGAAACATCGCCAAATCTTAATTCTCCCAGTCATGGTGCTAATTTTCTCAATCGGAGGTGCAGTCTTTGGCATGGGTGAAGAAGCAATCGCTTTTGCTTTAATTTTGGCTCCAATGATGGTGGCAATGGGTTATGATGCGCTAACCGGTGTACTCGTTTCTTATTTGGCTACTCAAGTTGGATTTGCTACTTCCTGGATGAATCCATTTTCAGTTGCTATTGCACAAGGAATTGCTAATGTTCCAGTTTTATCTGGCTCAATGTTTCGCATTGGGATGTGGGCAGTTTTTACAACCGCATTAATGATCTACAGTGTAACCTACGCACGCTCTATTCAAAAAGATCCACGCAAATCATTAAGCTATGAAAGTGATAATCATTTTCGCGAGCAATTGGCGGAAGTTGATGCTAAACAGCATTTTGGAATTGCTTCATGGTCAATCTTAGCCATATTATTTATTGGCATGATTTGGGTTGTCTACGGCGTAATTGAAAAATCTTATTATATTCCAGAAATAGCTTCACAGTTTTTTACAATGGGTCTGGTTATTGGGATCATTGCTGTAGTTAGCAAGACCAATCAAATGAACTTAAATAGTTTGGCTAAATCATTTAAAATTGGGGCTGGTGATTTACTACCTGCCGCATTAATCGTAGGAATGGCACATGGCATTATCTTGATGATGGGTGGTTCAGATCCAACTTCATTTACTATGTTAAACACAGTTTTGCACTCCTCGGCTAATTTATTGAGCGGATTAAATGAATATGTTTCAACTATTGCAATGTTTTTATTTCAATCAATTTTTAATATCTTTGTCACCTCAGGTTCTGGGCAAGCCGCGCTAACTATGCCGCTAATGGCACCACTGTCTGATTTAGTTGGGGTTGGACGTCAAATTGCCGTACTCGCTTTTCAACTTGGAGATGGTTGGACCCATTGCATAATGCCTACCTCTGCAGCACTAATGGGCACATTAGGCGTTGCGCGTGTCGAATATGGTGTATGGGTAAAATTTATTCTAAAATTTTATCTGTTTCTAATGCTGTTAAGTATGGCATTTCTTATTTTTGCTGTAATGATTAACTATCAATAGATAATTTAATAATAAATAAAAAATGGAGTCCTTATAAATCTCACATGACAATACAATCATTTAAAATTTGATTGAAGTATAGAATATATACAGAGTAAGCATCTGAAAATAAGAATCTTTGCTATAATACCCACCTAAATGGTTTTAATGCTAATATTATAAGTAATACTTTTTAAACATTGAATATATTTATAATGAATTGATGATTAAGTTTACGCGGTACAAATGGATGTCTAATCAACAAATTATAAAAAACATTTTAGTTGAAATTCGCACTCAATTTAATAGTTTAATTGGCACTAATATTTAACTAAAAATATAATTAAAATATCCTAGGCAATCTATGAAAAAAAAGTTTAATCGCAGAGCAAAGCTAATTATTCGCTATCAGAAAATAATTTTATTTGTAATATCTGCTACTTGCGTAACCATATCAGCTATCATTGGCTGGTATCTTTATGAACAACAACAAAACGGAATCATCAGTGAATTTCAAAAAGATGTTAGTATTCAAACTATTTCTTTTTACCACGGAATGACTAGCAACATGAGTTCACTTGACTCATTTAGCGCAGGGTTTAGTAACCAAGCCTCACTAGACTATAAACTGTTTGAAATGAATGCAAAAAGAGTTTTAGAAACCAATAAGTCAATAAAAATTTTGGCCTTTACCGCTGCCTTACCAAATTCAGAACGATCCGCCATCGAAAAACAACAACAAAGTAGATATCCAAATTTTAGAGTATTCGAACATACAGCAAGTGGAAAAATAATTACAGCAGGAAACCGAACCGAATATTATCCAATTTATTTTACATTCCCAACAATTACCGTAGAATCAATTATTGGTTTAGACATTGCTAACTCACAAAATATACTCAAGGCATTAAAATCAGCAGAAAAAACCAGACACGTAAATGCAACATTAACCTATTTAGCAAACCGGAAAAGAAATAAACTTTTTCTAGGTATTGCACCATTATACAATGAAAAAACCTTCACCAGAAAAACAGATACAACAAAAGCTTCTGGGTTTATGCTGGCTTTATTCAGTCTAAATCAAATCTTTAATAGCTCAGTTTTAAGTGATGATTTAAATAATGTTGATTTAAAAGTTATTGATAATAACTCTGATCCAACAGACAAATTGCTCTATCATAGAAGTACAAATTTACCTTTAAATCTAAATTACTCCTATACTGTACCAATTCCAGACGATTATGATAGCCTTGATTGGAGCCTAATTGCAACCCCATCAATGAATTACATAAGTGAACGACAAAATAAAATTCCTGAGCTAGCTTTTCTATTAGGAATAGCTTTTAGCTTTACTTTAACCTCTTATCTTAGAATATTACTAAAACAAACCAAGGTAGTTGAACGTTTGGTTAAAAAGAAAACCATTGCTCTAAAATTAGCCAATGAAAAATTGATGATTATAAATCAAACTGATGCACTTACCGAAATTTATAATCGGCGTTATATGAATATGATGCTAGAACAAGAATGGTCACGGGCAATTCGTAATCAATCTCCGCTATCATTTATTTTCATTGATATTGATTTTTTCAAACTGTACAATGATAATTATGGACATTTAAAAGGTGATGAATGTCTTAAAAAGGTCGCTCAAGCATTGGCTTCAACATTATCACGCCCAGCAGATATTTGTGTGCGCTATGGTGGTGAAGAATTTGCAATTATTTTACCAGAAACCAAAAGAGCTGAAATAGTCGCAGAAAAATGTCGTCAAACGATTCAAAATCTTGCTATTGAACATAAATTTTCATTAATTTCAGATGTAGTTACGATCAGCATCGGGGTCTGCACAATGATACCACAAAGAGAAAGCCATCCAAATATAATAATAGAGACAGCAGATCAGGCACTTTACCAAGCAAAAACGGCGGGAAGAAACCAGATAATTTCGTTATCAAAGCTTCCATAACATAAAACAAAAACTTTAAGCCACTATTTTATCAAATTGGTCCAGCTGATTTTGTAAAATCAAATTTTCGACCTCATGAGTCGGTAGTGGTTTGAAAAAATAATAGCCTTGAAAAAACCTACAGCCCAACTTTTGTAACACTAAATATAATTCTCTATTTTCTACACCTTCAACAATTAACTCTACACCAAGATCACATGCAAGACTAATTATCGAACGCATCACCAGTAACGCTGATCGACCAGCATAACCATTTTCCAAAAGCTGAGAAACCAAAGACATATCAATTTTTATTACATCAAAATTACATGCAATCAAACGCTCCAACGATGAATTCTTAACACCAAAATCATCCATGGCTAAACTAATATTATGTTTATGCAATAAGTCCGCGGTTCTCATCAAAACTTGTTCGCCGTGTAACTCATTTTGAATCAAGACACCTTCGGTAATCTCAAACTCCAAGCCAACAAAATTAGTATCCAAACCACTACTTTTTATTATATTCAATAAATTTTGTATATGCTTATAAAAATCTCCTGAAGAAGGTGAAATATTAATTGCAAAACAATATTTACGACTCTTAATTTCAATATTCCAAAAATCACTATTTAATAATTGAATAAATTTTCTTACTACATATTCATCAAATTTTTCGGCTAGCTGATGATTTTGTATAAACGGTAAAAAAACACTTGGAGAATAAACACGCTCTTCAATAATTAGCCGAGTTAAAACCTCAAACTTCTCTATTCGCCCAAGCTTATTTACTATTGGCTGCAAAAATAATTCAAAGCAATTATTAAATAAATAGCTTTCGAGAATTTTATAATTGTCAAATTGAATATTTTGTAACCATGTTAAATTATATGAATCATTATGATGCGATTGATTTAAAACAAAATACTGTAATTCTTTAATCCTTGAAGTTAAATCAATTGCCGAACTCGCCAAAAATAACTCATCATCACTAAATATAACTAAATAAAACGTTTCATCGAGCAAATCTACTCGATGTAATAAATAGCTGATAGACAAATTATCACCATCAGTATTTTTAATCACATCATTGATAACTAAATCACTAATTTTATCTTGAATTGGCATTAGTGACTGAATTCCAGATTGTTGTAATTGCGCATAACTTAAATTAAATAATTTACAGACACCTGCGTTGGCATAAATAATGCTACCATCTTCATCAAACATAATCATCTTAAAATTACACAATTCAGTAACTTTAAGCAAATTTATAAAGCGTAAATTCATCTACTATTTTCCCCGACAGCATATATTTACATTTTTATTTAATTTAAAATCAATACCATTATTTTCGCACAATCTATCAACTCATAAAACATCCAATTAAATCAGTTAAGAAACTAAAAACACCACCAGTTGATTACAAATAAATTTTAAAGCCGAAGTAATCTAACAAAAACTCTAAGACAAGTCGTTCACTTCTATAAGTCACCCTCTATCTTACACCAACAGCTCATCAGATGATCATTAATAACACCAATCGCTTGTAAATGCGCATAAATCGTAGTTGAACCAACAAATTTGAATCCACGTTTCTTTAAGTCAGCTGCAACTTTATCTGATAACTCACTCGTTGTAGGTGCTTCGCTTAATTCTTGCCAACAATTATTAACAACTTGTCGATCAGTAAAACCCCAAATATATTTATCAAAAGATCCGAACTCTTGTTGAATGGCAATAAATAATTTGGCATTATGTACTGCAGCATTAATTTTAAGACGATTACGAATAATTGCAGGATTAAGCATTAATTCTTCAATTTTATCTAAACCAAATTTTGCGACCTGTTCAACTTCAAAATTAGCAAAAGCCTCGCGATAACCTTCACGACGTTGCAAAATTGTAATCCAACTGAGACCTGCTTGCATTGTTTCCAGCAACAGAAATTCAAAATGCTTATTCTCATCATGTAATGGCCTCCCCCATTCTTCATCATGATAACGTTGATATAACACTGATTTATTACACCATCCACATCGCGATTTACCATCGTCCAACAGTTGCACCACTTTTTTGGCCATATCTAACATCTTCCCAAAATTATTTACTGGTTTTCGCTTCCAGCTCTTCCCAGCGTGCTAGGTTAGCCAAGATTAATTCATCAATTTCAGCAACTCTAGCATGATATTGCGTTGCTAAATCAGCATTATCTTTATATAAATTAGGATCTTGTAACTGTTGATTTAAATTGTTTTGTTCCGACTCCAACGCCGATAACAAATTTGGTAGCTGCTCTAATTCAGATTTTTCTTTATAGGACAATTTACTTAAATTACTTGAAGTCGCTTTAATTACAACATTTTCTTTCACAGCTACTACAGCAGGAATATTTTTATCTATTTGCTGCGAGCGGTAATATTCAGCAAAATATTTATCTTTGTAAGCAAACCAATCTGTATAGCCACCACTAAACTCAAGGATGTTACCATCACCCAAAAAGACCCAAGATTGTGTTACTACATTATCTAAAAATGCCCGATCATGGCTGACTAAAAATACCGTTCCAGGGAAATTAGCTAATAACTCTTCTAGTAACTCCAATGTGTCCATATCTAGATCATTGGTTGGTTCATCCAGTACCAAAACATTTGCTGGCTGCGAAAATAATCTTGCCAATAATAATCGATTGCGCTCACCACCAGATAACGAAGAAACTGGAGAACGAAAGCGTGCTGGATCAAATAAGAAATCTTCTAAATAAGTTGCAATATGTTTACGAAACCCATTAATAAAAATATAATCCTGCCCTTGACCTATAACTTCTTGAATCGTACTATTATCGTCTAATTGCTGACGTAATTGATCAAAATAGGCAACTTCAAGCTTACTACCTAACTTAACGGTTCCCGAAGTTTGCTCTATTTCACCCAAAATTGTTTTTAATAAAGTAGTTTTACCAATTCCATTACTACCAATAAGACCAATCTTATCCCCGCGTAAAATCTTACTTGAGAAATCATTAACTACCACTTTTTCACCAAATACAACGCGAATATGCTCAACTTCCGCAACAATTTTACCTGATGCTTGTGCATTATCAATTTGCAATTTAACTGAACCGAGTTGATCACGACGCGAGCTACGAATTTCTCTCAATTGCTCCAAACGCCGTACACGACCTTCATTTCTAGTACGACGTGCTTCTATTCCTTTACGAATCCATACTTCTTCTTGCGCTAGAAGTTTATCAAATTCAGCATTAGATTTAGCTTCATCAGATAACTGGCGTGCCTTTACCTCTTGATATTTAGTAAAATTGCCTGGATAAGTCCGTAAAGCTCCACGATCTAACTCTAAAATTTTAGTTACAGTATTATCTAAGAAACGACGATCATGGGTAATTAAAATAATTGCACCATTAAAGTTATTAATTACTTGCTCAAGCCACTCGATAGCAAAGACATCGAGGTGATTGGTTGGCTCATCAAGAAAAATCACATCTGGACTAGCCACTAAAGCTTTAGCTAGAGCAACTTTCTTGCGAACCCCACCAGATAGATCACCGACCAACTGATGCTCATTCAAACCTAATTCAGATAAAGTTTTATCAATTAAGTTCTTTATCGCCCAACCATTATTATGTTCTAGCTCATGCTGTAATTCAGTAAGATGTTCCAAAATTTCATCGCTATAATCCACAGCCATTTTATCTAATGTTTCAGCATAATCTTGCAAAATTTGCTTGAGATTACCTAAGCCTTCCATAACCTCTTGAAAAATTGTATTTGTTGCAGTTAAATCTGGCTCTTGAGCAACATAAATCACTTTTAGACCATCTTGGTAATGAATTCGTCCATCATCTGCAGCTTGTGTTCCAGCCAATAACTTTAAAAACGAGGATTTACCAGCGCCATTACGACCAATTAAACCATACTTATCATTTTTTTCTAATCCCAAACTAACTTTATCTAATAATTGGTGATGACCAAAAGCTAAACTAACCTTATCTACCGTAATAATTGCCATATTTTTCTTTCATTGTTTCTTTGTTTTACAGTATATTGAATATATACACTCAATAACTATAGCGACTGTATGCTTACCTTTAATTTATCTGGCACTCTGTTCTCATTATTTTTCGCGCCATAAAAGCAGAACTTAAACCAAACCAAGTAATAAAAACCCATAACTCAATCACATAAATGATCAATGCCCAAACTCCAATGATTTCAGCTGCTAATTTGGCAACGGCAATTGCCACAAACAACCCAAACAAAATCACGATTAAAAACAACAAGCATGGAATAAAATTATAAATAAGCGCACGCAAGCCAGCAAATAATAACTTAAATGGTTTAATTGCGCCATGATTAGCAACATTAGTTGACATAGCTAAAAGAGCAACTAGTTGCAACACCAACAATAATATTTCCATAAAAACATCAATCTGAAAATCTAAGTTAGGTAAAATAATAGTTAAATAACTACCGCTTAACGAAATTAATAGCACTAAAAGTAAATAAATAACGATTAAACGGACACTTTGAGTTTCCCAAATCTGATTAAGTATAAAATTAACTTTATGCTTTTGCGACACAAAATCATTATTTACTACGATTCCTAAACAAACAAGAGTTAGTGGAAAAACTAAGCTCACACCCACTGAGGCAACAATTACTAAAGTAAATTGACTATGTAAAAAGCTTGAGGCAAAAAAGATTAGCAAAAATAAAACCAAGCAGGCACCACTTAACAATAAAATCGAAATAGGATTTTGGCGCAATATTTTCAAACCTTGATAACACCAATCAAAACTTAGACGAAATGGCGATACTATTTTTTGATAAAGCTTATTCATGTAAAACTCCATCTTGGTATAATTTAAAAGAAAATAATGTAGTAATCACTAAGAACAGCAATAAAAATATTGCCAAAATAAAAAATGATACCCCAAATAAAACAGGGTTTGTCATAGACAGCGTAACCAAAAGCATAATATAAATTGGTAGTAACAAAAAAGGTAGCAATAAAAACAAGCCTAATGCGATAACTGCAATATTTTTAAAAATAAATATCCAACTTAAACGCAATGAATTTAAAACGTTTAAAACTGGATTAAAGGTAATAAACACCAACGAAATTCCAAAAAACAACGTTCTAAATAAACTCATGCCAATGATTAAATAAAGTACTCTATGATCCATTAAATTAGCTGGAATGGAGCTATCAATACCCCAATGACTCAGCAAATTACTCATTATGCTCATAGCAATTAAATCATAACCGACACAAAAAATCGCATAACTAACTATGTTACGTTGAGCAAATATAGTCTTAAAATCAAGTGATGTTCCAATATTTCGTCCTTCCGCTATTTCGCGTGCACTTAAAAGCATCCTTACCACCACTAAAGTAGCAAAAAAAGCTCCTAAAAAAGGTAAAACTGAAAAAATTACAAATGAAAATCCAAAAAACATAAAGTTCACAGGCTTTTCACGAAACATAGCAAAACTAGATTTGACCCAAATCCACGCTAACCCAAGCGGTAATTTGGTTTTAATCGATAACCTTGTCATAAAATCTCTTTAAGATAATAAATAATTAATAAGACCTAAATAATTGCAAAATAAATTAAATCTTAAGCGGACTATATTATAACGCATAAAGATATTCTATAACGGAACAAGCTAAACTGAGCTAAACTTTAACATTTATTAACACACAACAAAGAGCAAAATCCAAATAAATATCTCTTAATTTTGTATAAATAAATTATTATGCTTTACTATGGTTGTGAATATTTACCACGCGAATGACAACAGAATCTATTATAGAAAACCATTGTCATAAATGCAGATTATCTAATTCAATCAATATACGAAAAACACACGCCAAAAATAAACCATCAAAATCAGAATAATATCCAATCCAGACAGATAAAATGCGATAAAATTAACAGAATAACTATTCTTATGAAAATAACTCTATGAAAAACCATGGATTTACAATAATCGAATTAACAATTACTATTGCAATTATAGGTATTCTTGCAGCTTTAGCACTGCCATCATATAACAATTATCTAGAGAAATCTAAAATAGCAGAGGCATTTAATATGATAAAGCCTTTTGAAGTTGGCATCATTGAATGCTCTCAAGATCGTGGTGGAGAGTCAACCATCGGATGTAGCGCAGGAGTCAGAAATATACCTTTATTACAACAAGGAAGTTATGGCATGGTTTCAGATGTTACAAATGGGATCATTGTCTACACTTTTGACTCACGGGCTGGAGCCAATGTTAGCGGAGGTATAATTACATTTACGCCCGAAATAATTGCCAAAGGATCATATGTATGGCATTGCCAGCTTGATGGAATCAAGGTCACACGACAAAAAATTCCTTCATCAATTGATTGTCAATGATCCATAGTTACAAATAGCTACACCCACATTAGCGATAATCAAGACAACAGCTTAATTAAACAATAGATGTAATCAAACTCCAAATTAAAGAAAGTATGCAAAATTTTTACTAGTTTTAGGTTTAATCCAGTAGAATATTGAAATGAGAAGGATGAGTACGCGCTCCTAATTTTCACTATCGTATCTAATCATAACCTAAGGGGAAAGTTATCATGAAAAATAAAGGTTTTACTATCATTGAATTAATGATTGCAGTGGCGATTATTGGGGTCCTTGCAGCAATTGCAATTCCAGCATACTCCAATTATTTAAATCGCGCTAAAGTTTCTGAAGCTTTCCAAATGGCAGGTCCTGCACAAACTGGAATTGCCGAATGTGCACAAAATTTAGGCACCGTGACTGGATGTGATGCTGGGACAAATGGTATACCTGCAAATCAATCTGGTGCATATGGTTCAAACACAGTAGTAAACGGTAAGATCACATTTACTTTTGCTTCGGCTGGTACAGCTTTAAATGGTGGTGCAATCGTCTTATCACCGATTTTGTCAGCTACGGGTACAATTAACTGGGCTTGTCAAATAACTGCAAATAGTTCATCTTTATCTGCAGCACAAACACCATCATCTGCTAATTGTTCATAATTTCAATCTTATTAATGCTGAATAGCTGATTTAAAGCTATTCAGCATTAATTTTTATTACGAATATTAAATGCTCCACAAAATTAAAACTTTTTATAGATTAATTTTATTAACACTAATATCAGCTCTATTCATACTACCTTTTATAATAAATACAAACCTAAATACAGTTCCATTGCATACCAGCTTTATTCGCGACATTATTTCCATAATTACTTTAACCTTAATAATTACATTGGGTATATGCAAACATATCTTTTCTCAATCAATCAAAATACCTAATATTTTATTATATCTAATGCTAATTGTTTTATTTTGTGGTATTCAATTTACATTAATTAAACCTAGCTATACTGCACCTTATCTTGATGTAATCAGTTCATTTACATTAATTACAGTAGCGATCTTAATTTTATATAATAGCAACATTCCACTACAATTAATACAAACCATCATAGCATTCAGTATAATTATAACCTGCTACCTACAAATTACCTTCTCTATACTTCAATTAATTAATTACCAATTAGAATATAAGTTTCTTTTTTATGGATTTACCAAACCATATTATGCACTCGTGAATATTTTCAAAATTTCAGATGATGGACGTATTACTGGTGGTATTGGCCAACCAAATCTGCTTGCTGATATACTCTCTTGGGGGATAATCGCAAATATCTATTTATTTAACCAACGCAATAAGTACAAACCATACCTGTTTTGGTCTAATCTAATAATTACTTCCATATTTATTACATTGACACATAGCAACACTGCATATTTATATTCAGTTGTGTTATTCATTTATTCAATCTACTTATTAAAATTTAAGTCTAACCAATCAAATATTCATTATTCGTATAAACTGCTGTGTAGCAGCCTTATATTAATGCTAGTTATACTAACCTACAATGTTATTATTAAATATAACTTACTAGGATATCTAGACACCAATCACTTAACTAACGCATACAAGCAAATTGCCACAACCAAACCACACGACATAAATTCGCATGATCGCCTCATAATGTGGGGGCGTGCATGGATGATGTTTATTCAACATCCATTAATTGGAGTTGGCTGGAATCAATACTTACAATACTTCTTGATTACACCAACGCCAAGCTTTCTATATAGCACAGTTGGTGAAATGGCAGCATATGAAAACTGCCATAATTTAATATTACAGCTACTGGCGACCACTGGTATATTTGGAACTTTAATATTCATGGCACTAATTTTGTATATCATTCAGCATCTGGCTAAGCAAGACATAAAGAACCAAATTTTACCGCTGGGAATCGCCTTAATTGTTTTAACCCACTCGATGTTTGAATATCCATTATTCAATGTGGCAATCTTAATACCAATTTTAATAATAACCACAACTCATGATAGAAAATATTTCATACTTAATCCTAAATATAAAACAATATTTCTAAGTATAACTGGCATCTTAATTACTTTAGCCTGGTGGCAAATTTTCGTTGGAATAAATAGCTTTCTATTATTAAGTCAAATTAAAAAACCTACAAAATATGAAATAAATAATCAGCCATACAATGTATTAAATGTCTATTTTGCTACAGCCAACAATCCATATTGGGATGCAGCGGCTGACTCAGTTCTAACACAAAACCTACTTTACTCGGTACGAGCAGCACAAAACATAAAATATTTTGATTTAACGTATGCGGTAATTTCAAGGAGTTCAACATATTACCCTAATCCATCGTTCTTGCTTCGCCTAGCGGTTTTAGATACTGTACTCGGTAAAAAAGAAAAAGCACAGGCCGAAGTTAATTTAGTTTTAAATAACTATGGCAAATTTGAATCAGACTTTAAAATTTTTTTTAATGCAGCAAGCAGTCATGATAAAAATTTAAATAAAAAATTACTAGAGCTGCTACCTAAATAATCCGTAATTAATATAATGATTTAAATTAAAGATTTTATTAACATATCTCCCAAAATTAATCGGCGTAAATCTACACCCACATAAATCCATCACTAAAATACACTCACTAAATTCATTTAAAATTCACAATTTTTTCGCACTAATTACATGCTAAAATACCAAACTCATTAAAAAATTTAATAAAAAAGCACAATTTCAACAAAATAACTCAATAAAAAATCTTGAGTTGGTTTATCTGTTTTTAATTAATCTTAACTAAAAACATGACAAAAAATTATGGATAATTAGCAAATATTTACAAGGAACTCATATGCAAAGAACAGATTATTGCGGTTTAATCACGGAAAAATACTTACAAAATACGGTTACCGTAAAAGGCTGGGTACACCGCCGCCGCGATCTTGGTGGATTAATATTTTTTGATATGCGTGATCGTGAAGGATTAGTGCAAATCGTTGCTGAACCTGATACCAATTGCTTTATTAATGCAGATGAATTAAAGCATGAATTTGTGGTAGAGGTAACCGGGACTGTGCGTAGCCGCCCTAATCCAAACAAAGAAATGAAGACTGGCAATATTGAAATCTTAGCAAATAATATTACTATCCTAAATACCGCAATACCAACTCCTATTTTAGTTGATGATATCAATGTAAGTGAAATGAATCGCTTAGCTCATCGAATTATTGACTTGCGCGGACAAAAAATGCGCAACAACTTAATGATTCGTAGCAAATTAAGTCGTGAAATTCGTCGTTTTCTTGATGATGAAGGCTTTATGGATATTGAAACGCCATTTTTAACTCGCTCAACTCCAGAAGGAGCTCGTGATTTTCTAGTTCCATCACGAGTGCATAAAGGGCAATTTTATGCTTTACCACAATCACCGCAATTATTTAAGCAATTGCTAATGGTGGCAGGTTTTGATAAATATTATCAAATTGTCCGCTGTTTCCGCGATGAAGATTTACGAGCTGACCGTCAGCCAGAGTTTACCCAAGTCGATATTGAAACTTCATTTTTAACTGAAATCGAAATTCGCTCAATGGCTGAACGATTAATTCGCCAAGCGTTCAAAAATGTTTTGAATGTTGATCTACCAGAATTCCCAGTTATGACCTATGCTGATGCGATGTACTATTATGGATCAGACAAGCCAGATTTACGTTTAGAAAATTTAAAATTTGTTGACTTAACGGCCAAATTAAAAAATAGTGGTTTTAAAGTCTTTAATGAAGCAGCCAATCGCATCGATGGAAGAATCATTGCATTGAAATTACCAAGCTCAGTAAACCTATCACGTAAAGAATTGGATGAACTAACTAAATTTGTCGGCATATATGGCGCAAAAGGTCTACCTTACATCAAAGTCAACGACGCCAGCAAACCGAATGACGAAGGCTTGCAATCTCCAATTGTCAAATTCTTAACTAATGATGAATTGGCAGCTATCGTAACCGCAACACAAGCACAAGATGGTGAAATAATTTTATTCGCTGCAGATAAAGCTAAGATTGCAAATGAGTCAATGGGTGCATTAAGATTAAAAATAGGTCATGAAAAAGGACTCGCATCAGGAGAATGGAAACCACTCTGGGTTATCGATTTCCCAATGTTCGAATACGACGATGAGGCAGACCGCTATGTAGCCTGCCACCATCCATTTACAGCCCCAAAAGATGAGCATGTTGAACATTTAGCAACCAATCCAGCTAAATGCCTAGCCAAGGCTTATGACATGGTTCTAAATGGCTGGGAGCTTGGCGGTGGATCAATTCGTATCTACCGCTCAGATATGCAATCTAAAGTATTTGATGCGCTTAAAATTAACAACCTTGAAGCACAAAATAAATTTGGCTTCTTATTAGATAATTTGCAATTCGGAGCTCCTCCACATGGTGGTATTGCATTTGGTTTAGACCGCATTGCATCAATGATGTGCAAAGCTGAATCAATTCGAGATGTAATTGCCTTCCCTAAAACAACCCGTGGTCAATGTTTACTCACTAACGCACCTAATGACGTCGATGAAAAACAATTGAATGATTTAGGCATCACTAAACTAGCCTTAAATTAAAATAAATCCGGGGAAATAAAACCCCGGATTTATTTTATTATGAGTAAGTCATAAAAATCAATCGTCGGCAAAATGCTTTTGCATCTTCTCACGACGTTCTTGAGCCTCAATACTATAGGAAGCCGTAGGACGGGCAATCAAACGTTTAAGTCCAATTTCTTCCCCAGTATCTTCACAGTAACCGTAATCCCCAGACTCAATCATAGCTAAGGCAGAACGAATCTTTTGTAATAATTTACGTTCACGATCGCGAGTTCGCAGTTCAAGCGCGTACTCTTCTTCAATGGTTGCACGATCTGATGGATCAGCAATATAAGTTGTGTCTTGCTCTTGGAAAGCTTGTGTAGTTTTTTTGGCATTATCTACCATTTCGCTTTCAAGCGTTAATAAACGATGCTTAAAAAATGCTAATTGCACATCGTTCATATATTCATCTTCTGACATACTTAGAATATCAGCATCGGTCATTAATTCTGGACTTAACATTTTAGGCATGACGACCTCTTACAAAAGATTAGCGTAGACCATGATCTCTCAGCTAATTTTATTATTTATATAATTAATCTGTAAAATCAACATGTATTTATGCTGACAAAGGTGCATATTATAGCTCGAAATATGATTTTACACAATAAATATTTACATTTTATCAACTCTTATTAACTAAATAAACCAAGATGTTAATAAATGTAGCACTTAAACACAAAAATATTTTTAATAAAACAGTTGACAGCATACGGGCACTTCGCTATAATACGGTTCTCTGAGTTACAAAGCTTATCCACTTGGAGAGATGGCCGAGTGGTCGAAGGCACTCCCCTGCTAAGGGAGCATACGCCCAAAAGCGTATCGAGGGTTCGAATCCCTCTTTCTCCGCCAAGAAAAGCTTTGAAAACAGTGCATCCGTAGCTCAGCTGGATAGAGTACTTGGCTACGAACCAAGGGGTCAGGAGTTCGAATCTCTTCGGGTGCACCAACTTATGACTCAAATAGTGTCCCTATCGTCTAGAGGCCTAGGACATCGCCCTTTCACGGCGGTAACACGAGTTCGAATCTCGTTAGGGACGCCACTATTTAACAGTGGAGCGGTAGCTCAGCCGGTAGAGCAGCGGACTTTTAATCCGTTGGTCGCGAGTTCGAATCTCGCCCGCTCCACCATTCTTAAGTTTCCAAAAATGATGAAATTTAAGCCAATAATTGCACTAAGCTGTTGTATAACTTCCGCTTTTGCATATACCCAAAGTGATTTATTGTCTGCGCAGTATGAATATCAAACTTCCAGCAATCAATTAACTTTAGCCAAACAAGAAAAGCAAGATGCGTCAGCCGCATTGAGCAAATCTAAGCAAAAACTTGATGATACCCAAAAAGCTTATCAAGATGCTCAGAAAGAACTGCAGGGCGTTCAAACGCGCTATGCAAATGCAGAATCTAGTCTAATTCTAAAAAATAAAGACTTTGGCACTGCTAACAATAATTTAAATCAAATTTGGAATAGTTTAAATAAATAAACTAACTTCAAAAACCTATTGTCCCTATCGTCTAGAGGCCTAGGACATCGCCCTTTCACGGCGGTAACACGAGTTCGAATCTCGTTAGGGACGCCAACTTTCTTTCAAGTATATGGAGCGGTAGCTCAGCCGGTAGAGCAGCGGACTTTTAATCCGTTGGTCGCGAGTTCGAATCTCGCCCGCTCCACCATCTACTTAAAATTCAACATCAATCATAGCTTACTTAGTCTTAACGTTAATTATTAAGATCAGAACAGCCTGCTGTGTTTTGATTTTAATCTATATACTCTACACAACATGTCAATTTGTTTATTAATTTAAACACTAAACCGATAATTTATCTATGTCGAAGACCAATTAGTAAAATATATCCCGGTAAATTTACCCAATCACGAGACATCAGTAATATAAATACATTTATCAAATATATAGGTATCATTCACCTCTAAATATAATTCAATTTATCTAATATCAAGCCTAGTTATAAAACATAGCATCAACTAAATTTAGTAGCCCGTGAGACAGCTTAAATACCACCTCACAAACAAACTTTCTTATAGCCGATGCTAAGTAATTACTGAGCTTGAATTATATGCACAAATTGTTTTTCCAATTCGCGCCACTCCAACATATGTGCAGAATGAACGTCATAAACCCACGCCGAAATTGTAATTTTATTTTGAAGAACCAGTTCATGAACCATTGGATAAGTTTTTAAATTTTCAACTTGATACAGCGCATTAATTTTAGTTCCTTCATTAGTATCACTTGGCCAATTTTTGGTAAAACCATCTTTGATAATTTGCAACCAATTATCTAAACCATAAAATTCTGGACCATGTCCATGTGAGCGCATGGAAGCTTTTATTGCTCCACACTCAGTGTGCGCACAAATAACTATATTTCTAATCTCTAATGCCGCTACAGCATACTCAATGGCGGCAACTTCACTATATTTATTCAGCGGATCAAAAGGCGGTACAACATTGCCCACATTACGAATTACAAAGATTTCTCCAAGTCCAACTGCAAAAAACTCATTCGGGTTTAAACGACTATCGGAACAAGTTATTAATAAAGTGTGTGGTTTTTGTTCTTTAGCCAAAGTTTCCATTAACTTGGTACGTTGTGAAGCATATTGCTCATGAAAAGTAGCCATTCCGTGTTTTAAAATCTCATTTGCCGAGTGCTCAACGCCTGACTGCTCTAAGATGTACTTAATCTCACTCTCGGTAATCGTATTGTAAAATTTCACGCCTTTGACATTGATCATTTTTAAGAGTTGATACTGATCCTTAGTCAATCCATGTACAATAACTTGTAATGAATGCTCTTGAATCTCTTCAATCATATCAATTAAATATTGTCCACCAGCATTATCAATACTTTGAATCTTCTGAAATTCAAAAATCACGTATTTTAATCCAACTTGTTTAAGAATAATGTACTTAAATTTATCAATTTCATCAATCGATAAAATAGTTAGATTACCACTAATACTAATACGCATTACTTGCTTATTATCCCATAAGCGAATACTAGTTTTGGTGCGTAACATTTTAATTACCATAATCAATAGTGCAACCATTACACCAGTTTGGATTCCTTCAACTAAATTAGTAAATACCAACATTATAAACGTTACACTATAAACTAAAAAACCACGCTTGTCCGTGCGCCAATATTCCAAGGCATGCTTAACATTTATCATTGAAATTGCAGCACTAATTAAAACACCTGCTAAAACTGAAATTGGGATAAATTCAATTACTTGTGGGAAAAAATATACCACAATAAAAATAAATATTGAATGAAAAATAGCTGCTCGACGCGTTTTAGCACCATTATCAATGCTAATTTTTGAGCGGGCAAGTAGCTGCGTAATTGGGATACCACCAAAAATTGCCACGGCACAATTGGCTAAGCCTTGACCAATTAACTCATGATTTGGCTTATGGCTTTCTTCCAACGTGTTTAATTTGTCTAACGCATTTGCTGACAGAACAGATTCAAGTGAAGCTAAAATAAATACCGATAAAGCACTAATAATTAATGAATGCCAATTATGAATTATCATAAAATTGGGGATTTGTGGTAAATGCAGCCCATGCGGAATACTTCCGACAAAAGAAATTTGGTGATTCGTAAATAAATGCGCTAATAGTGTCGGCACTAGAACTGCAACCAAATAGGCTGGCATTTTAGGATAATATTTAGGTAATTTACGCGCAATTACAATCGTAATTAATGCTAAAACAAAAGCAAATGGATTCATCTGGGTAATGTAAACATCAATATCTTTAATCACATCAATTAAATGACTTAAATTAGGTGACTCAATTTGCAAAGCGCTCGGTATTGCCGAAATTAATAAAATTACCGCAATGGCCGAAGTAAATGCATAAATAATGGGGATTGGAATTAAACGTGTAAAGCGCCCGAGTTTAAATACGCCGCTTAAGAATTGCAACACGCCACACACAAAACCAATCACAAACAAACTCGGTAAACCATGTGTTGCTACACAGCTAGAAATTAAAATCGTCATCGATAAGGCTGGACCTGACACACCTAAACGCGTGCCACCAAAAATTGCCGCTACCACTCCCCCAACAATTGCGGCAGTTAAAGCCATGCCTGGCGGAACTGATGATGCTAAGCCGATGGCTAACGCCAACGGAATCGCAACAATTGCAATATTGAATCCGGCAAATAAGTCTTCTTTAAGATATTTGGGACTCAAAATTTCTTTTAACGGCTTACCTAAATATGAAAATAACATCGTACAGTACCTTTAATTTAAAATTAATTTGTTTTAGTAGTAATCTAAAAATTAACACCACTCTTAAAACCGCTTTGTATAGCCGTGACAATATGGCAAACTACCTTTATGATTATAATAATCATGATGATAATCTTCAGCTATCCAAAAAACCTCCATTGGGCGAATTTGCGTGGCTATCTTATAACCTTTAGCGCTCAGTAAATTAATGACCTGTTCGGCGATGTGTTTTTGCTCATTACTATAATAAAAAACTGCACTTAAATATTGTTTACCTAAATCTGGACCTTGCCCATCAATTTGTTCTGGATCATGAATCTCAAAAAATCGTTTTAAAACTGTCTCTAGGTCAATTTTTTTACGATCAAAAACTACCCGCACTACTTCCAAATGACCTGTAGTTTGACTACAAACTTCTTTATAACTAGGATTTTTAAGCTGACCGCCACAATAGCCAACCTGAGTCAGAATAACACCATCCAATCTTTGCAAATAATATTCAACACCCCAAAAACATCCGGCTGCCAAAATCACTTCCTCAGTTTCAAGAACGGTAGTATCAGTTACAAAATCCAACGCAGCTGAATTAACGCAATGTCGCGTATTTAACTTGGTATATTGCTCACCATGAAAAACATGTCCAAGATGCCCCAAGCAATTACTACAAATAATTTCGGTTCGTCGCGCATCGGCATCAGGAACTTGCTTAACAGAACCTTCGATTTCGGCATCAAAGCTTGGCCAACCACAGCTGGACTGAAATTTATTCGTTGCGCGAAATAATGCTCGACCACAATTACGGCATAAATAACTGCCCTCAATTTCAGTTTCGGTATATTCGCCACTAAATGGAACTTCGGTTGCTTGATTAAGAATAATGGATTTTTGTAAATCAGTTAAACTGGCTGATTTTAGCATGGTACGCTCCTCAAATTGATGATACAAATATTATGCCGTAATCGACTAAGACTTACACAATTTTATCTTTATTTATGCTTAGATCAATTAGTTAGCTTATTCTAAATTTTAAATCTATGACGAACAACTTAATACAATCTGCGCTGAACTTTTTGGCGCAACTTGATAATAAGCATTAAATTCTGCTAGTTCCACAAATGGTTGGCTTAACGCATTAAATAAACGCTCAATTTCTTGATAGTTACCTTGCTCGGCGCGTTCAATTGCAAACTGTAATAAATGATTGCGTAAAATAAAAGCTGGATTGGTCGCTAACATCTGTTGTTGACGCATCGCTGGAGTTAGTTCTGTACTTTGATAACGTGCATTTAATTTAGCAAACCAAAGTTCAAGCGCTAAACTCGGATAATCTAAATTTAATTGCTGTTGACCAACTTCCCCATAACTCAACCGACGCCAAAAATAAGTCCAATCAATTTTCTCAGCTTGCATGACCTGCAATAATTCATCTAAAAAAGACATATCCGCAGCAGCAAATGAGCTCAAGCCTAATTTGGCTCCCATTAGTTGAATATATTTTTGATTATAATATTCGGCATATTTAGTTAAAACCGACTCTAATTGATCGCTCGCAACATTCAGCGCCGCCAAAGCTTCCGCCAAGCGATAAAGGTTCCACCAACCGATATTGGGTTGATTGGCATAAATATAACGCCCCTCACTATCCGAATGATTGAAGATTTGACTAGGATTATAGCGATCCATGAATGCAAACGGTCCGTAGTCTAAGGTTAAACCCAAAATAGACATATTATCGGTATTCATTACGCCATGCACAAATCCAAGGCTTTGCCAATGTGCAATCATTTCTGCACTTAACTGTACTACACGCTCCAAAAAAACTAAAGTATAATTCGCGTCGGATAATTCAATATCTTGAAAATAATTCTGACAAACAAATTTAACTAACTGCTCCAACTCGCCAATTTTTCCATGTTTAGCAAAATACTCAAAATTACCAAAACGAATAAAACTTGGTGCCACTCGCAAAACTACCGCAGCAGTCTCAACTTGCTCACGATAAACCTCATCTTGCGAACCAAGTAATGCCAAAGCTTGTGTAGTTGGCACCAATAAATGCTGCATAGCATGTGAAGCTAAATACTCACGGATACTTGAGCGCAACACCGCGCGACCATCACCCATTCGTGAATATGGCGTTTTACCCGCACCTTTTAACTGCAATTCCCAAGTTTCACCCGCATATTCATGTTCCGCAATTAAGAGCGCTCTTCCATCACCTAGCCGAGGAACAGCATGGCCAAATTGATGCCCCATATACACCGCAGCCAAAGCTGGATAATCTGAAACTATAGATTGTGAACTTAATAAGTCACATAGATTTTGCTCTGAGAGATGATCCAAACCAAGTGTCGCTAATAGCTCAGAATTTAAATGCACCAATTTAGGTCTTTGAGTTAACGGAGTGGGTTTGACTTGACTAAAAAACTCCAAGCCCAACTCTGCAAAGCGCGGATTTAGACTAAACATCACAAGCCATTTGCTGCAAAATAACTAATGGAATATGATGTAACACATCAATACTGGTTGACTTTAAATAAATTTTTGGCGCCATATTTGCATTAAAAGCTTGTAACCAACGTAGCGTACATAAACACCATTTATCCCCAGGTTTTAAACCAGGAAAATACTCAGTCGCAGTGCTTAAATCATTACCCTGGGCTTTGCTATAGCATAAAAACTCATTATCGACCTTAATACATACATGATGCATTCCAGCATCACCCTCGTATGTCCCACAAAATCCATCACGCATCCAGCCAGTAATTGGCTCAAAGCAACAAGCTTCAAGCGGTTCACCCAAAATATTTAATTGCATAGTTCTAAGCTCCAAAAAATGGCTGATTAAAATTTAAGTGCATTTTATCCTCCACCACAATATCACAGTAATTCAATCAACTATTATATCAGAAGATTCTTGCTGTACCATCTATTTATGCGTCGACAACTCAATTAATATAGGATCAGACTGCAATGCGCCACTAATATATTCAAATGCCCGCGGATAATGAGTGATTGCAAGCAACGCTATTTCTTTATCCGCTCGCATAGCTTCGCTCAAAAATTCTAATCCACGTCCATTTAGCGCAACCACTGCCAATGCAAAGCTTTTATTCGCTTTTAGCTGCTCGCTCGCATACTCTAACGTATAAATACTCTCACTCGCACATTGCAGCACAAACTCTGGATTAACCCGTAATTCATCACTGGCATACTCTAGCGCCCAGCGATGATTCTTCACTGCAGCCAAAACCACTTCTGGGTCAGATTTTAATTCATCACTAACATATTTTAAAATTACCCCATCAAATTTTAATGCAGCTAGAACTAATTCTTTATCGGCTTTAAGCTCATCACTGGCATATTCAAATGCCCAACGATGCTGTTTGACCGCAACTAGCACGACTTCTTTATCCGCACGCAATTCATAACTTACATACTCCAGCGCTCGACCAGCTCGTTCTAACACTTTCAAAACGAAGCTCAGATTCGATTTTAATTCATCTTTAGCAAAGCGAAATGCATAGGCACTATGCTTTACAATGCTTAAAACAAAATCATTATCTGACCTAAGATTATAACTAGCAAACACAAATGCTCCACCGCGTTGTTTTACCGCAGAAATGACAATTTCACGATCATTTTTTAATTCGTCACTAACAAATTCTAATGCCATACCATCACGTTTAATCGCGGTTAAGACAAATTCACGATCTGCACGTAATTCTTGGCTGGCAAAATACAAGGCATCAGGATGCTCCTTAATTATTTCCAGCATAAATTTTCTATCACTCATCAGATCATCATTAACAAAACTCCACGCGAGCATATTTTGCTTAATTGCCGCGAGCACAACCTCTTTATCTAATTTTAAATTATCACTGGCATAATAAAGCACGCCACCACGCTGTTTAACCGCTGCTAAAACAACTTCTTTATCCGCACGTAACTCTAAGCTAGCAGATTTAAGAGCCCAACCATCTTGTTCTACCGCAATTAACAAACTAGCTTTATCATTAAATAAATCTGTAGCTATCACCTCAGCTGAGTTCAGTTTAGAATTAAATTCAATCATCTCGAGTTCCTATAAAAACCAGCTAAACGCAGGCGAAAGTACCAATTATTTTCTGGATTGAGCCAGTAACTTATCTAAGGCATTCGCAAAATTAGCCTTATCTTGCAAATTATACGCGCCTGCTCCGCCTGAAATTTGTTGATTATCACGTAAATGACTCATTAAATCCCGCACCGCAAGCTGTTGCTGAATATTATGTGTCGTATATAATTTCCCACGCGGATTTAGCGCCTGAGCGCCTTTAGCAATTGCATCACTCGCCAATGGAATATCCGAGGTAACAACTAGATCACCCGCCACTAACAAGCGCACAATTTCATTATCCGCCTCATCAAAACCTTTGGAAACTTGAAGTAAGCGAATCAAGGGTGACTGAGGAATTTGTAAGGCTTGATTTGCAACCAAAATTAACTCAATTGAAAAGCGAGTTCCTGCTTTATATAAAATTTCACGCACTGGTTTAGGGCACGCATCAGCGTCAATAAAAATTCGCATTACTTTATTCTTTCTATTTAATCATTCAGCATCTAACATCCCAATATAGTACCAACGCCCATTTTCCTGACGAAATTCACTAATTTCATGTAAGCGCTGTTTTTTATTCTGCATGCGATACTCGGCGCAAAACTCAACCACAGCATGAAACTCAGAAAGTTTATAATGTTGTAACACATTTAATTTAAGCCACTTCACACTAAACGCCCATTCTTCAGCATCTTTGGCATCAAAACCCAGTAAAGCTCGTTCACGCATCGTTGCTTGAATATATTCAATCCTAGCTTGACTATACGCTACATAGCGCGAGCGCATTAATTCTTCGGCAGTTGTTGGAAAATCACTACCATCAATAAACCTACCACAACAGCTTAAGTAGCTTTTTTTGCTTCCACAATTGCAATTTTTCAAGCCATTCTCCAGATTATATTTAACTCAACATAACTCGGTAAAATCTCACCTACTAGCAGATCAATTTGCACATTACACGCTAATGGAGCCACATCATAGAGCTGGCAATAACGAATTGGAACTGGATAAATTTTTTACATAACCAACCAATAAATTAATCACGGCAGGATATTTTTTCAATGTAACCTCACGATGAATTTTAGCTTGTTGTAACGCCGCTTGTTGACCAACCGTAAAAGCTGGCTGACTCAAATCACCAATAGTTAACACCGCTTTTTTGTTGCGCTCAATACAACCATTAACTACACTTGACTCCTCTGCAGCATATTGCTCTTGACAAGCTAAGGTTATAGCCGCAGCTTTGAGCGAAACAATCACACTACCATCAGCCTGTGCTTCGCTTAGATCAGGGTCAGTATTTACCGAACCATGAACTATTTGCGCTAAAATATCTTGTGCCATAGCTGGTGCATCCGCCCAAACATTCATCGTCAATAGACAGCTAATAATTATCAATATTTTTTTCACATCTTTACCTCATTAATCTATTTATTTTCATTCTCTAAATTTGAAATCGACATAAAATATTTAATCTTCTTCTAAAATATATCAGCCAAAAGAACTTTAGATTTCAAAAGAACAAATCAAATTAAATTGCACCGTAAATTTATGCTATGGTTATGACTTATTCTTAATTAAGTGATTTAATTATGCGCTTCCTCAATTTAGACAATTATCGAAATAAAACCTATCGTTATGTGATTTTAACCTGTATTTTATCATATGTCTTAATTGGAAACATCCTCACACCATTGCTAAATTATCACGCCATAATGCTACCGAGTAACAATCCAAATTTTTATAACTATGCCAGCTTAGCTAATATTATCCCAAGCCTACCTTTTATGCTTTCAGTATTGATTAGTTATCTGATAAATAATTTGCGCTACAAATCTATTTTATGGTTAACTTTTGCGAGTGTAATTACGCTTTCACTTATTATCCTACTCTTTCCATTAGCTAATTTTTACTGGTTATGCGCTTATGTCTTAGCTTGCAGCATTTTATTTCGCGGTTTATATTTTTCGTTGGATAAACAACTAACTACTATTTTGGCAGATAAAGTCCGTGATTTTCAAAGTGACTTAGTAATCTGGGGTGGGATTTTTGGCGCAATTGACATCAAACTCTCTGGCTATCTCTATCAAAATTATCAAGTTCGTGGGATTGCAGCAGGATTTATGCTCGGCTGTGTTCTATTATGGTGGTGTGCACGCCAAATCCCACCTGTTAGTCAACTCGAAGAAACAGCATTCAGTAAAAAACTACATTTACCATTAACTCAAGTTATCCAGCGACTCTGGCAACATCCGCAATTAGTCAGCTTATTATTTATAATTCTCTTACTCATGCTGGCAAATAGTCCATATTATATTTTGATTACCACCAAAATCCATCACGACCAGATTAGCCTAAGCCATTATACCACGCTTAACTCACTTGCCATGTTTGTGGGAATTATTGGCGCGCTTCTCTATAAAACTAAATTGTTCAGCCAGTTTTCCGCCAAAAATACTTTAATAATCCTTGTTTTTTTATATGGACTAACTTTACTTGGTCTAAGCCTGAGCGTTAATTTCTATCAATTTGGACTAATGTATATCTTGGGGAATTTGCTTAGTGGCGTTTTGGCGATTCACATTCTTACGCTGGCGTTACAACAAATCAGCTTAAGTCCAAATCTAAGCGCAATTTCACCATTAATCAATGGCATTCTCGCGAGTTTATTTTATCTTGCAAGTTTAGTCGGTCAAGCCTGTACTAATCTCGCGTTAAATCACGCTATTTCGTATAAAACTATTTTAATTGCGATGTTTATTCTCCAATTAATTTGCATTGGCGGATTATTCCTGCGTAAAACCAGCCATGAAAACTAAAGCGTTAATTGCATTATTACTACATCAACAAATTGCTCGAACTTATAACCAACTTTCTGCATAATTCCAGTCTGACTAAAACCATGCTTATGATGAAGCTTAATTGACGCATGATTACAACTATCACCAATTAGCGCCACCAACTCACGATAATCACCTGCACGACAACGCTTAATTAACTCAATCAACAACATTTCTCCCACACCATGCCCGACCAATTCAGGAGCAACATAAATTGAATCCTCAACCGTATGACGAAAAGCGGAACGCTCACGAAAATGTCCAGCATAAGCATAACCAACGACTAAATTATCTAGTTTAGCCACCAAATATGGAAATCCAGCAGCATTAATTTTTTGGTAACGCTCTTGCATTTCAACAATACTCGGCGGATTTTCTTCAAATGTGCCCAAACCATTCAATACATGATACTCATAAATTTGTTGAATTATTGCAACGTCGGCTAATTGTGCGGTTTCAATCCGAAACGCTAAGTTACTCATGGCGATCCTTTTATATAAAAATTTATTTTATCTCGAAAACATCTCTAAATTTTACATTTTATGCTGATCAAAGCATAATCTATGCCTTACACTGTTCTGAAAATGGTATAATTCGCCACTATAATATAAATTTAACTGGAGTTTAAATATGAAATTAAAATCTCTTTTTGTTGGAATTAGTGCAATTTTACTTTTGGCAGCCTGCAATAGTGGTGGCGGAACAACTACTAGTGATGTCCAAAACCTGTCCACACAAATGACAAATACCAATGGCTCTTATGCTTATACATTAACAGCAACAGGATGTCAAACAATATCTAGCAATGGTGGGAACTGCAATGTAACTCTCGCATACTCTGGCACTGGACTATATGCAAATCTAATACCACAACTAAATTCGCTAACAGGGTATTCCACAAATAACATAGCACAAGCATGTAATGCTACATCATCATCAACTATGTCTAACCCATGCTATATTACAATTACAAGTAATTCAGGAACTAATACCAATCAATTACAAACTCCAAACTTTAGCTTAGGCACTACAAATGCAACTATAACCTTTAATGTTGGTGGCGGAATATAAATTAAACATAATGTGTGAACACAATTAATGAAACAGCTTAATTATCAGCTGTTTTTTATTAGCAGACACCTTAAACCAATCACCACAATACCAATAAAACATACTAGCAAGCTCATTAAATCAAGCTACATGCCATAAAGTTGCAGCTAATGCCCTAAAAAAACACCAGCTAATTCTAACTGGTGTTTTTTTAATAAATACTCTTTGACTTAGTCTTAAATATCGGCCAGAAACGTTTTATATTCATTACCATTATAATAAGCATACAACGTTTGCGCAATTGTAGTTGTGCCAGTACAAATATTGCCTTTAGCATCAATGGCAATCAACCCAGCATAATCGCCATCGACATTACTTTCAGCAATCGCACGATTTACAGCATCATTTAACGGCATTCCATCCAGCACACGAGTGTGAACCTTGGCCGCAATCGCTTTATTTACAATTTCCTCACCAATCCCAGTACAAGAAATACCCATTACCGCCGATGCAAAATTACCCGCTACGGTTGGACTATCCCCAACACGACCAGGAACTTCAAAACCAGCACCACCAGTTGAGGTAATCGCACACAATACGCCATTATCATCTAAGACAACTACCCCAATCGTACCAGTTAGTCCACGCTTTAACTCAAGATATTCCTGCCAGCGCTTTTCAGTCATCGGATTATATGGCATCATCTGCAAACTCTCATAAGCATGTTTAGTTGCGTATTCACCACTTAAGATACTATGATGTTGATTATGCAAAGCATAAGCTACAGCTGATGGATGCTGTACATTCTGAATATTAATGACACCCGCAAATTTATTTTTGCGACTATCCATATACGATGCAGACATGCGAATTTGTCCATCTTGTTGCACTCGTGAACCTGTACCAGCATTAAAAATTGGATTATCTTCCAATAATCGAGCAGCAAACAATGCTGTTTGAATCGCATCATTGGATTGTTCTAAAAATTCGCGCGCAGCCTGAATAATTGGCAACAAGTTTTCATGGTACGCTTCGAAAGGAGTACTTAAGTCCTCACGCGCACCACAACCACCATGAATAATTATACGTTGCATAGTGTTACTTTATAAATTGAATTACTTCATGATTCTTCGTATTATAACGATCACCATCAAGCAATGTGTGAATCTTAACCCCGACTAAACTAATTGCTTCACCTGTTGAAGTACTAGCCACCGAAGAAAACTCAACTTTAGACATATCGATTATGGTCAGAGCACCACTGCCAATCGCTTCAATGTTACCATCAGCATCAATAATAGCAGCCGTATCCTCATCAACACCGACACCAGTTTTATACGGATTATATGATAGCGCCGTTAATAAACGTCCCAATCGATTCCGCTGTGAAAAATGTTGGTCGATCATAACTTTATTCGTTAAACCCAAACCAGGCGCCAACGAAACACCACCAACGCGCGGTATTAACCCTGAGTCACCAGCAACAATCATATGTTCTGGAATAAATGCAGCACCAGCTGAAGTACCAGCAACTGGAACCCCCTCAGAATTACGTTTACGGATCATCTTAGCAATAATTGTTCCACCTAAGATTGTTGATAACAATAATTGATTACCACCAGTCATAAAAATACCAGTTGATTCGGTTAGTTGCTTAACAAAAATTTCATTATTCGCATCTAAACGACTTGTAATATTATTATTATAAATTTTTTTCACGCCTAAACGTTGGAATATTTCAACGTAACGATCGCCAGTATCTTCTAAATTTGAAGCAGTTGGAATAACAGAAATTACTGCATCTTTACCACCACTTAATTCTACAAATTTTTCTAGTACTCGTGTATTAACTTCTTTTTCTTCTCGGCCGCCAATAGGAATAATAAAACCACGCTGCCCTTTATGCTCCATACTCATTTGTGTAAGTCCTCCCGTTTGTTCTCAACTAAGTCATTGATAAGTATGCAATATCTTTTAAATAGCTTACTAAAAATAAGTTCCTCAGTAAGCCTTAATAATGCACGATCAATAATCCAGATGATATTTTACCAAACTTTTAACATCTTGCTACAAAAAACCCTAAGTCATGCAATCTTATTTATAGTTTTTAATCGTTTCAATAACCTTAGCAGCATCGTCTTGGCACAACATAATATAAATATTATCTTCACCTAAACGTGATAACACAAGATCTAACGCTTCGGTTTCCTGTTCCACTGTAGCCAATATATTTTCTGCAGGAAAACCTTTCTTCAACAAATTCTCGCGAAGTAATCCAGCTAGTTCACCAACTACCGCACCGCGTAAATGACTAGTGAACATCTTCAGAATAACATAATCAATTTGGTGCTTCATTACGCTAGAAGAGATGCTTTCAATCATAAATTTACGGTCACCAGAAAAGCCTAGTAATACTGTAATTTTTGAGCTAGGTTTAGCAATACTGCGGGCAAATTTCAGCATATTATCGACTGAAGCTAGATTATGCCCATAATCAACTAATATTTTACTGCCCTTAACATCAAATAAATTAAAACGTCCTTGATTATTTTCATCATTTTTAAAAGCTAGTAGACCAGCCGTAATTTCTGCATAAGACCGACCAAGCTCTAAGCTTAAACAAATTGCAGCTAATACATTTTCAATATTATGTTTTGCTAACCCTTTGTAAGTTAAATCAACATCATCAATTGCCGCAATATGCTGTTTCTCACCATGACGATAAACATAAAAGGCACCGTCTTGAACAAAACAAGCATAATCCTCTGGATCTTTGAGATGATTTAATAATTCAGACTCTGCCAAATGTTGACTAAAAAAAGCTTTACTTCGTGGCAAATCATCAATGAAACTATGTGACAATTCATCATCCAAGTTAACCACATTATGCCCACCAGGACGGACCGCCTGCTGTACCGTAAATTTAGCCAAGGCTAAATCTGCAACTGAGTCAATTCCATTAACCCCTAAATGGTCTTCAGATACATTCATAACTACTGCGCCACCAACGTTTGAGGTTGCTAAACCACGTTTAACAATACCGCCACGCGCTACTTCCAACACAGCAACATCAACTTTAGGATTTTGCATAACTGTGCGATTGCCATTTGGACCAGATAAATCACCCTCTGATACGACTTCACCATCAATCATCACCCAATCTGTTGAGCAATAACCAACGACTTTACCCGCGTGTTTGGAAATAAAGCTAGTTAAACGAACAGTAGTGGTTTTCCCATTTGTACCTGTAACCATAACACTTGGAATTTCATAAATATTATCCCAAGGAACTTTATCAAAGTCCAAATCATCAATACTAGTTATGTACGCACCCTTACCGCTACCGATACACAGAGTCTCTGCATCAACATACAGGTTCAACGAACGAGATTTAGCTTCATCATAAATCTCACGCAATGCGATATAACGTTCTCGAGAAATCACGTAATCGAGATAATCAATGTCTTCTGCATAATCAGGTTCTGGCTCTTGGTTAAATTGTGCAGCTACCCGATCAAAAACTATGCTAAATATTTTACACCCAGCAAAAGTTAAATCAAATTCAGTTGGCATAGCAAAAATGAAGCCACGGCTATAAATTCGCTTATATAATACAACATCATCCCAACCTAAAGCATCAAGAACTTTACGTAGTTCTGCCTCATAAGCCTGAGCGAACTCAAGCTTACGAGGATCGCGGGTGAAATATTCGGCTATTGCACCCACGCCAGAGAAAAACATATTCGTTCCAGCTAAGACACGTACAGCAAGTGTATCTCTTTGAAACATGATTATTTCCTTAATCGTTTAGTTCTTCTTCAATTTCAATAATAACACCGCGTTTGTCAGTACGCATTGTTGCATTACTAATTGCATCAGCAATTAAATCAACTTCACCACGCTCTAACAAATGATCATCAGCTCGAGTGTCAACATCTTTTACTCGAACATTACCAGTTGATTTAAACGAGGTAATTTGTTTCCAGCAACGACTAACTTTATCTGCAAACACCACAACATAATCACCTTCAACTGCACTGGATAAAGCTTTATTAACCGCTTCTTGCTCATCCAAAATAATTTCGATGTTTTCAGCTTTAGTTCCGTGTTTTATCAACAATGAACGGATTAACTCAGCAACCTCACCAGATGGACGTCCGCGACGATTATCATCTTGTTTAACAATGAAATGGGTGAAATGTTTAGGTAATAATTTTACACTTTCTTCAATTAATTCATCAGTACGATCACCAGGGAATGTCACCACCGCCGTTTTACGACCAGAAACCTGCATTTGATCAACAAATTTACCAATCATATTAATTGCAGCTGGATTATGACCATAATCTAACAACACTTTAAATGGATGCTCATCATAGAAATTCATCCGACCAGGCGTTTGATGATAGCTACTTACAAAAGTACGTAAGCCATTGCGTAAATCATCTAAGCTCATACCCATGCTATAAGCAATTGCAACCGCGAACATTGCATTTTGCACGTTATGAATTGCTTTACCTTCCATTGTTGCAGGAATTAAATGTGTCCATAACACAGGAATATGAATTTGATTATCAAAAATGGTAATCATATCACCGTTAAGACCTTTTTCAATAATAACCGCTTTACCACCCAAACGAATATGCTCACGCACTAAACGATGTTGTGGGTTCATAGTTACATAGAAAATATTTTCCGCTTCAGTTGTCGCAGCCATTTTCAAGCACTCAATATCATCCGCATTTAGCACCGCAGTATCACGAGCTGCATCGGTAATAATGCGTTTAACTTTCGCCAAATCAGCCAAGCCATTACCTTCGGTAATATCAATATGATCAGCAGTTACATTTAAACAGGCACCAACATTACAAAATTCGTAACCTAAACCGCTACGTAATAACCCACCGCGCGCTGTTTCTAAAACCGCAATTTCAGTATTTGGATCACGTAAAACCATTTGTGCTGAAACTGGTCCAGTTGTATCACCTTTAACAGTTAATTTACCATTGATGTAAATACCATCGGTAGTAGTTAAACCAACGATCTTACCAGCATGTTTCCATAAATGGGCAACCATCCGAGACGTTGTGGTTTTACCATTGGTACCAGTAATAGCAACAGTTGGAATGCGTGCTTTTTCGGCTTCAGGGAATAACATATCCATTACAGCACCTGCGGCATCACGGAATTTACCCTCAGTTGGATGTGTATGCATCCGGAAACCTGGTGCTGCATTCACTTCACAAATCCCGCCACCAATTTCTAAATAAGATTGGCTAATATCTTTAGTTAAGAAATCTACACCACCAACGTCTAAACCAACGGCTTTAATTGCGCGCTCAGCCATTTCTTTATTATCTGGATGAACTTGATCCGTTAAATCAATTGAAGTTCCACCTGTTGAAAGATTTGCCGTATCACGTAGGTAACAAATTTCACCTTCAGGTAAAACAGTCTCAGCAGTATAACCTTTTTTCTCTAAAAGTTGATTTGCTTGATAATCTAATTCTAAACGGGTTAAAACTTTTTCATGTCCAACACCACGGCGTGGATCTTGATTGACAATATCAACTAACTCGGCAACAGTATGCGAACCATCACCAACCACATGTCCTGGTACACGTTTAGCCACGGCAACTAATTTACCATTAATCACTAACATACGGTGATCTTCACCCTCAAGGAAAGATTCAACTAATACACTGCGTGATACTTCTTTAGCTACGTGAAAAGCCTCAATAACTTCTTCTTCAGTCTTAATATTAATCGTAATTCCACGACCATGATTACCATCTAACGGTTTAACTACAACTGGAAAGCCAATCGAACGAGCCGCATTTACTGCTTCACGTTCAGAGCCAATTACGCGTTGTTGTGGAACAGGTAAGCCAACGCTATCCATTAAACTCGCAGCTGCGCTTTTATTACTTGCTAATTCAACTGAAATAAACCTAGTTTCACTGGTAATCGTAGCTTGAATGCGTTTTTGATATTTACCATAACCCAATTGAATTAATGAAGCTTCATTTAGGCGTAAATATGGAATATTACGTTGTACCGCAGCATCAATCAACGACTGAGTACTTGGACCAAAATTCATTTTTTGTGCAAAACGAATAAATCTTACTTTTTCATAGGCAAAATCAAAATCTTCTGGAACTTTATGTTCCACTTGAGATTTTAGAGCATCAGGAAGAATCGAAACTAAAAGATCGCGAGCTAACTCACAAGCGCGTAAACCAACATCACGTTGTTGATATTCAAATACTAATGTATATTCACCCTCTTTACCAGTGCCACGTGTGCGACCAAAGCTCACATCGATACCTGATTGCATTTGTATTTCAAGAGTTACGTGTTCCCAAATATGACCAATCCAAGTGCCTTCATCTTCTTTTAAACGTCTTACAAAGCCACCCTCTTCGCCATGCGAACAATGATGCTCATGTAAAGATGGAACAGCAATCAAAAGCTTTTCAATAAACTCTTCGCCGAGCTTAACTGAAGGCCATTGTTCCAATACACCAAGATCAATAACATGTCGAATAACTGGAAAGCCAGCATATATATTAGGACCAACATAAACATTAGTAGCAAGGATTTTCATTTGTTCTTACCTATAAAAAATGATTAATACCAGCGAATATTCTATATTAAATCACCCATCAAAAGAGTAGATTTTTATAACTATTTTTAATTTTCTGCAAAAAGCACAACTTCAAGACCCAAATTAAGTATATTTTATAAAATAAAATCAGACATATAAACATAACAACCACAACAACCACTAAGAACAAAAACTCAACAATTTAGCTGCAATTTAACCATTAATACACCTATTTATAATTTAATTCAGCTAAAACTAGAAAAAAAACCCTATATTTAACTCCATAAATTCACCTATATTTTTCTAATTCATCATAAAAATTTAATAAAAAAAGCACCATAAAATGAGTGCTTTTTTAAACTTAGTCCAAATCATTCTTGAATTAGTTCAATTTTATAACCATCTGGATCTTCAACAAAAGCAATTACCGTTGTACCATGTTGCATTGGTCCTGGTTCGCGAGTAACTTTACCTCCATGGGTTCTCACTATCGCACAAGCCGAATAAATATCCTCTGTTGCCAATGCAATATGTCCAAACCCAGTACCCAAATCATAGTTTTCAACGCCCCAATTATAAGTTAACTCAATCACAGCATTCTCCTGTTCAGAACCATATCCTACAAAAGCTAACGTAAATTCACCAGCGGGATAATCGGTACGACGTAATAACTTCATGCCAAAAGCTTTGGTGTAAAATTCAATGCTTTTTTCCAGATTAACAACTCGTAACATAGTGTGTAAAATTCTCATTTTTCTTACCTCTTTATTTAAATTCCATTATTAACTCACTAGATTCATTAATTTTAGCTAAAATTATTCCTTAATTTACGCAATGCCACAAAGCAATTAAATTCGCTATCAATAATTTCATCCAATGCTGCTGCAACTAATGACCAAACCAAAGGATCATGACAACGTAAAAATAAATTATATTGCAGCTCATCGCTTAGTAAAGTTGGTAAACTATTTTGCAAGCTACTTAATTTCATCACCACAAATTTGGCAAATTGCGTATAATAATCAGGTGTTTTGTCGAGTGCACTGGTGAAACGCAAATTATTCGCGGTATATTCATGTGCAGGATAACACAGTGTAAAAGGAGCTAATGCTTTTATCTTGCTCAACGACGCATATGCCGAATCAAAGTCATTGGTAAAAACTCGCCCACACCCCATGCTAAATAAAACATCACCACAAAAAAGATGCTTCATATCAAATAAATACACGGCATGCTCTGCGGTATGTCCAGGCGTTAGCATAACCTGAAAAACAGGAAATGTTCCGATTTGAATAATTTGTGATTCGAACAACAGCTGTTTGAAATTATCAATAATTTCTGGTTGATAACTTAAATTAAGCTCTTTGACACCGCCAATATGATCCGCATGCCCATGAGTCAAAAGGATCGCTTGCAGATTCAAAGTATGTTTAGTCAAATAAGCCTTGACAATTTTAGCTTCAGTTGGGTCAATCACAATTGCATTTTGCTCATCATGAATTAGCCAAATGTAATTATCTTGACCAGATTTAAGGGGTATAACTTGATAATTTAACATGGTATTTAATTACTCATTGTGATAAATTTAGTATGCAGTAATGGCACAATCTCGCCAATTTTATCTGTTGGAACTATCATGCTAATATTAATATTACTCGCGCTATACGACAGCATTTGAACTTGGGTTGAAGTTGCTTGAAATAAATTAAACAACTCTTGCATCAACGAATGTTTATTCATGATTTGCTCGCCAACTAACGACACAGTGCCAAAACCTTCAATATAATCAGTTTTAGCAAATTTATTTAATTCCTGCAACGCTTCATCCAATTTACCAATCGTATCCAAGGTTACCGAAACACTCACCTCAGAAGCTGAAAGCATGTTTACCGAAATATTATTTTTAGCTAATACTGCAAAAATCTTCTGTAAAAACCCTTTAGATAAGAACATATCTGCCGAATAAATATTCAATAATGGCACAGCTTTTTTCCAAGTTACCGATTTAACTGTTCCATCGCTATTATCCGCAGCATGCGCAATTATAGTACCGACATTATCAATATTAAAGGTATTCAAAACGCGAACGGGAATATCCGCCCGTACCGCTGGTTGAATTGTACGTGGATGTAAAACTTTCGCGCCAAACATCGCTAACTCGGCAGCTTCCTGATACGAGAGCTGTTTCAATAGCTTAGCATCTTTAATCACACGCGGATCCGCTGAATAAACACCATTAACATCGGTCCAGATTTGAATTTCTTCGCTTTGCACGGCATAACCAATAATCGCGGCTGAGTAATCTGACCCGCCACGTCCTAAAATAGTCGTCTCACCAACCGTATTAGCACCAATAAACCCAGTTATAACTGGCACAATACCTTGTTCAATTAATGGCAATATGGTTTTTTTACAAGCTTTTTTAGTTGCGGCATCAATAAAATCTGCGCCACCAAATTGCTTAGTGGTAATAATACAACTCGTCGCTAAGACTTGTTTGGCATTCACGCCATTGCTAATTAAAAATAAACTGATTAGCGCTGAAGAAATTTTTTCACCAAATGAAACTACACTATCATGCAGTTGAAGCTGATTCACTAAACCATGACTATGCAGCAATTCACGCAACTGATCCAAATAATCATGGACTAATTTAAATGCGCTAGTTTGTAAATCCATATTTGCTGCAAAAATAGTTTTAATCCACAGATCATGTTTCATAAAAATTTGCTCAAACAAATCTTCTTGTTCGTAATCTAAAATTGTGTGGCTTAATTTTACCAATAAATCGGTAATCCCACTTAAAGCCGACACCACCAAAATTGGTTGCCGATTTAATTCACGCTGAACTAAAGTATTTATCGCTGCAACACTGTCAGGTTTAGTTACCGAGGTACCCCCAAATTTCATTACTAACATTTATCATCCTTCTCTTATTTATATCATGACCATTTTAATTTACTTAATTCAGTTCTCATTTCACTACTTCGATTTATACTCTTCATTGATTTATTACATCAACATGAATAAACTTTCCACTCTCAGGCGTCTTAGTATTGGTGTAGTAAAATATTAATCAATAAATCATGACAAAAAGAATATTTTGTCATAAAATTTAAGTCGCAGCAAGCAGTTAGGATTTAAACCCCAAAAGATTAATTAATTAAAATCTCAATCTAGCTAAATTTAATTTATACAGCCGTTATTTTAACGCAAAATATCAATTAGTGCTGATGGATATGCGTTTAGCATACTCCACTAGATAAAACTTTAATATGGTTGAGAATGAGTTTAATAGTAGGAGGTTAAAATTAATAATTTTCTAGATGAATGGTGGGGCGTGTCAGATTCGAACTGACGACCAACGGATTAAGAGTCCGCTGCTCTACCAACTGAGCTAACACCCCAATAAAGAAAATAGCAATTTCAAGCCTATTTAGAATAAGCAAGACAAAATTCTAACATACCTCAAAGCCAATGAATAAATTACTTTCTTAAGCAAAGCTGGTTTTAAAATTAATTTACCTTATTTAAAAGCAAACCTATTTAAAATCATGTTGAGTATTGCCTAATAAATTTAGAACAAACGTTAAACAAAATTATACTAAGCTAAGCACTTAAAAATAAAATATCTTAATTATTCATTTAGTTAATAACTATAATTTGACAAAATATTAAGAACCACTGTTTGTAGTTGGTTGTGCTATAAATTATAATACAATTTTATGCATTAATACAGTCTCAACACAAAGGTTTTATTCTTTGCTGCTACATTAATTATTGCAACATTATCAAGTTTTTACCATAATTAAGCTTAACACCAACCATTATAAAAAGTGAATTTAATCATTTATTAAAATCTGTTCTTTTATGTTAAGATGCAGCGCTTTAAGACAGGTAACCATTATGCGAGCACAAAATGCCTTGCTATTTAACAGGAGATACAACAATAAAAAAACTACTTTTCTTCATATTTATTATTTCAAGTTTCTACTGCATTGCTGAAAACATGGACGCTACAGAATCTAGCAATGAATCTCAAAATCAATACAAGCTGCTTGCAGATGAATACCAACAGAAAGCAAATTATTATAAAGGTCTATCTGGAATTTACGAATCTCAGCCCACAAGTAACAAGTTACTAACAGCTTTAGCGCCACCTAAAAAAGAAAACGAATATAATCCTTGGCAAGGATCATTATTTGGAGTTGGTGGTGGAAATGTAACTGGTGATTCTGCAAATACTAACTTTAGTGGTAATTTTATTTTAAATTACAAGCAACTAGAAAGTAGTACTGGCTGGAATTCAAATAGTATTGGGCAATATGATTACTTATCTGCCCAAGGCAGCCCTAATAAAAAAAATCGACTATACTTACAACAAAATAATTCCTATATGTATGATAAATTCAATGGTCTGTTTGGTCAGGTTTCGTATTTAAATGATGCTAATGATGGTTATAACTATGTTTGGAATGAAAATATTGGTTATCAACTTCAACTTTTTAACAATGATGACATGAACCTATTACTAAACGTTGGGCCAGGTCTACAACAAAGAGAATTGACCACAGGCATCGGAAACGAGACACAACCTCAATGGTTAACTCAAGCTACATATAACCTTCGTATAAATGAGGTATTAACTTTCTATGAACAATTGCAAAATACGGCAACTGCAACAAATAATACAACTTACTCAATCTCACAAATTAATTTGCTAGTCGGTAATGGATTTTCTATTGGCATCAACTATCAAATTACCTACAATACGCAAGCTCCACAGGGTAAGTCACCAACAACAACAATTACAAGTTTTCAAGTAAACTATGGAATTTACTAAATAAAAAATGGTACATTTCATAACTGATCGTATGGCTATATCTAGTTTTACATAGATATGCCATAAACTTGGTGTAATTTTTCTTGTATTTTAAATTACCAACCAACAACTGCATGTATCAATCTAATTTAATTGTCTTTTCCAATATAGACTTTCTTGCCAAGATGATTTCATTGCAAACTACAGCTGAATACTTTAATTAATTCATCTGACCTTCACACTTAAACTCAGAAAATAGCTACAGTTTTGCAAAATCTCAAAATAGCTCGTTATGCTATAATCTGGGGATTAAACTGATTGTATTTATGGAAGCCACACACGATGCTAGAAATTGAACACATTAATGAAATAGGTAATTTATGTATAACTCTGAACCAACAACTGAGTGAATTACGGGGGTTTCTTTGACTATAGTGGCAAAAAAACTCAACTAGAACAAATTGAAATTGAATTAGAGAATCCAGAAATTTGGAATAATCAAGATAACGCTCAAGAGCTCAGCCGTAAGAAAAAACAACTTGAAACGGTGGTTAACAGCCTAGACAATCTAGGGAACAACATCGCATCATGTAAAGAACTTTTTGACATGGCACGTGCAGAGAACGATGAAGACACCATTTTGATGGTCGAAAGTGATATTAATGTTGCTAAAACCGAATTAGATAAATTAGAATTCCGCAGAATGTTCTCACATCCAATGGATCCAAATAACTGCTTTGTCGATATCCAAGCCGGCAGTGGTGGAACCGAGGCTCAAGACTGGGCCGATATGTTATTTAGAATGTATCTCCGCTACTCAGATCGGAAGGGGTTTAGCGCCGAAATTCTTGAAGAACAATCGGGTGAAGTTGCTGGAATTAAATACGCCACCATTAAAATCTCTGGCGACTATGCCTTTGGTTATTTAAGAACCGAAACTGGTGTACATCGCCTGGTACGCAATTCACCATTTGACTCCAATAATAAACGCCACACTTCATTTGCCAGTGTTTTCGTTTACCCCGAAGTTGATGATGACATTGAAATTGAAATTAACCCAGCTGATCTAAGAACCGATACCTACCGCGCACAAGGTGCTGGTGGTCAACATATTAATAAAACCGATTCAGCGGTACGAATTACGCATATTCCGACCAACACTGTAGTGCAATGTCAAAATGATCGCTCGCAACACAAAAATCGTGCCGAAGCAATGAAGATGTTAAAAGCTAAATTATATGAATTAGAATTACGTAAAAAAGATAATGAAAAACAAAAACTTGAAGATAGTAAAACTGATATTGGGTGGGGACATCAGATCCGTTCTTACGTTTTTGATCAATCGCGAATCAAGGATTTACGTACCAATGTTGAAATTGGTAATATTCGTGGCGTTATGGATGGCGATTTAGATCCATTTATCGAAATGAGTCTAAAGCAAGGGGTTTAATCAAGACCCTCTCATTCTAACTAAGTTGATTGTTCTTATGCATAAGTAAATTAACCCGTACAGCATTAATCATAGTCGAGCTCATTTTATTTAAGTAATTATACAGCTACTAAATAATAGTTGCTGTCTACTTTTGTTTTAAATACTATCTAAGGTAAGAGATGAAATCTAAACATAAATGTATTCGCACAGTCTTAGCGTTAACACCGTTGGCATTGATACTAAGTGGATGCCCTTCACTGGTGACTATGTTGCCATCCATGGTTCCATCAATGGTTCCAAGCGTCAATCTAAATAACGTTAACGTCAATAACAATCAAATCAGTTGTTATGCTGGTGGCTGGTTTAGCTCAGGATATTGTTCAATTCCATTGAGTAATTTCATTGGAATTAGTAGCCATTATGCTGATCCCTATGATGTAAATTTATTACTTAATTACGATGTAAATAATCAACAATTTTTCTTTGATACCATTAATGATAGTGCCACCATTGATAAGTTAAATCAAAATTTCTTAAGTTCTTATCCGAATGCAAATCAATTTGCCGCACTCCCAACAAAAATTCAAAGCTTATATATCAAAATCAAAGAAGAATATATTCCCCAACGCGACTATAACAATCTTTATAAGGGTTACATTTACATTTATACGATTAGCGCACTGCATTTTGCAACTGCACCTTGTGATGAATCAATGCCATTGTTAAGCAACAAAAAAATGTCTATTGAAAGCTATCAACAACAAATAATGTTACACAAGGCCTTTGCTATGCAGTATAGCAATGCGGTATTACATTATGTTGCTGGTGAATTAAGTGATAAATATAATGATGAGACCAAATTATACAATTCAGTCTACAGCAAAATTCTAACTTTAAATCCGTATCAATTACAAAATATGGCACAAAGTTTATACTCGCGCATAAGCTCATTTGCTCCAGCCTTTAATGCTTCTTTTTATACTCTTGATGGCGTTAGTTTTGGTGATTTAGGTAAATTCTCGTGTACTCCAACTGGTAATATTTGGTCACGCTATGGCTATCCATTCTTTGGCAGTAATATTTCTGGAATTGATATGCGCGTTCAATTTAAACAACATGAAGTTTTGAGCCAATATGATGATAACGAAATAGCTATAATAAAAAATTAATTATCCTCAGCGACTAAATTTAATGCCAAAATGATGAATCATCAAATTGGCGTTAACCATACCTAATTATCTCCATACTAATCACAGCTACAAATTAGCTCATAACCTTATGTTATAAACAACTTACCTAACATTACCCAACAAATCCTCACACTAACTAGTAAAAAATATGTTAAATTAACTCCTGTTTCTTCAATTAGTTTATGACATATTATAAAAGGTTATATTCATGAGCCAGACTCCTGCACCAGTCAAGAAAGCAAAATTTATTGCCATGCCTGACACTCTCGTGATTTTATTCGGGGTGGTTTTTCTTGTCTATATGTTTAGTTTTTTTGTGCCTGCTGGAAAATTTGATACTCATAAAGTTAGCTACCAAGCCGACGGAGTTACTAAATCACGCACGGTTGTAATTGCCAATAGTTATCAAATTCAAAAAGATCACGCTGGCAAAGTTATTTATAATCCACCGAGTATTTTTGCTACCGATGGCAATCCTGGTTTTTTAAATTTTGTTTATGATGGAATAACCTCTGGAGATCGTAATGGCGGCGCAGTTGGCGTTATGGCCTTTATTTTAATCATTGGCGGTGCCTTTGGAATTATTATGCGCACAGGTGTCATTGAGGCTGGAATGCTGAAATTAATCACGCGCATGAAGCATCGCCAAATCCTAATTCTTCCGGTAATGGTATTACTCTTCTCTATTGGTGGCGCAGTATTTGGCATGGGTGAGGAAGCCATTGCTTTTGCCTTAATCTTAGCACCAATGATGGTTGCCATGGGCTACGACGCATTAACCGGTGTACTCGTGTCGTACTTAGCAACGCAAGTAGGTTTTGCAACTTCATGGATGAACCCATTCTCGGTCGCGATTGCACAAGGAATTGCCAATGTACCAGTATTATCTGGTTCAATGTTTCGCATTGGCATGTGGGCTATTTTCACCGTGGCACTCATGATTTACAGTGTAATTTATGCACGTTCAATTCATAAAAACCCACGAAAATCATTAAGTTATACAAGTGATAACCATTTTCGCGAGCAACTAGCTGAAGTTGATGCCAAACAACATTTTGGGATCGCATCATGGTCAATTTTAGCGGTGTTATTTTTAGGCATGATCTGGGTAGTTTATGGCGTCGTTGAAAAAGCCTACTACATCCCAGAAATTGCCACCCAATTCTTCACTATGGGGCTAATTATTGGGGTAATTGCAGTAATTAGCAAAACCAACCCAATGAAGCTAAATACCATAGCTCAAGCATTTAAAACAGGCGCTGGAGATTTGTTACCAGCGGCATTAATAGTTGGAATGGCACATGGAATTATTTTAATGATGGGCGGGTCTGATCCAACCTCATTTACCATGCTAAATACCGTCTTACATTCATCGGCAAATTTACTTAGCGGTTTAAATGAATATGTTTCAACCATCGCTATGTTCTTGTTTCAATCCATCTTTAATATTTTTGTAACTTCAGGTTCAGGACAAGCCGCGCTCACCATGCCATTAATGGCACCACTCTCGGATTTAGTTGGAGTTGGTCGCCAAATTGCGGTATTAGCATTCCAACTTGGTGACGGTTGGACACATTGTATTATGCCGACCTCTGCCGCGTTAATGGGAACGTTGGGTGTTGCACGAGTTGAATATGGTGTATGGGTTAAATTTATTCTAAAATTCTATCTATTTTTGATGCTGCTCAGTGTTGGGTTTCTAATTTTTGCAGTAATGATCCATTATAGTTAACTTAATTTGAAATTAACTAAACTATCTCAATAAAATAGGTCGGATATTCCTAAAAAACTCACTAGCTAATCTAGTGAGTTTTTTAATCTACTTCCTGTGATCTACAAAATTATAACTCTTTACGCCAACAATCGACTAAATGATCATTAATCACGCCAATCGCTTGCAAATGGGCATAAATTGTCGTTGAACCAACAAATTTAAAGCCACGCCGTTTCAAATCTAATGCCACGCGATCAGACAGCTCGCTGGTAGCTGGAATTTGGCTCAGCTCTTGCCACTGGTTATTGATAATTTGTCGATCACTAAAGCTCCAAACATATTTATCGAACGAACCCACTTCTTGCTGAATTTCAATGAATTTTTGCGCATTATTGACTGCTGCATTAATTTTCAAACGATTACGAATAATAGCAGGATTCAACATTAATTCTTCAACTTTTTCCAAGCTAAACCGAGCAACTTGTTCGACATCAAAATTGGCAAACGCTGCACGATACCCCTCACGACGCTGTAAAATAGTAATCCAACTTAACCCAGCTTGCATCGTTTCGAGTAATAAAAATTCAAAATGCTGACGTTCATCATGGAGCGGTTGTCCCCATTCCTCATCATGGTAACGTTGATAGAGTAACGATTTATTACACCAATTACAACGTAATTTTCCATCATTGAGTAATTCAACTACTTTTTTTGCCATGCTAAATTCTTTCCTAAATTACTTTAATCAATGCTATAAAAATAGCCATAATTTCCAGCTTTAAACTGATGACATTTATGGCTATTGCTATCTATAATGCTAAGCTTAGACTGCATTAATATACTCAAGTATAATCAGAAACTTAAAATTCAAAAATCAATACTACTTAGTTTTAGCTTCCAATTCTTCCCAGCGCGCTAAATTAAGTAGCAATAAATCATCAATTTCAGCAACCCGCGCATGATATTGCGTAGCTAACTCTGGAGTATCTTTATATAACTGAGGATTTTGCAATTGTTGGTTTAATTCAGTTTGTTCAGCTTCTAAATCAGCTAATTGCTTAGGTAATTGTTCTAACTCTGATTTTTCTTTATAAGAAAGTTTACTAACATTCGCACTTGAGGTTTTAATTGGCGTTAAACTGGTATTAGTCGTATTTGTTGGACTAATGTTCTCGGACTTATTGCGATAATACTCCGCAAAATATTTATCTTTATACGCAAACCAATCTGTGTAGCCGCCACTAAACTCAAGAATATTACCCTCACCGAGAAATACCCATGACTGTGTGACCACATTATCTAAAAATGCCCGATCATGGCTCACCAAAAAGACCGTTCCTGGGAAATTAGCCAATAATTCCTCAAGTAATTCAAGCGTATCCATGTCTAAATCGTTAGTTGGTTCATCAAGCACTAACACATTTGCGGGTTGCGAAAAAAGCCGTGCCAGCAATAAACGATTACGCTCACCACCTGATAATGATGAAACTGGCGAACGAAAGCGAGCTGGATCAAACAAGAAATCTTCCAAATAGGTTGCAATATGTTTACGGAAACCATTAATAAAAATATAATCTTGACCCTGCCCGATCACTTCTTGAATAGTCTGATTATCATCAAGCTGCTGACGCAATTGATCAAAATAAGCTACTTCAAGTTTACTTCCAAGTTTAATAGTTCCAGAAGTTTGCTCAATTTCACCCAAAATAGTTTTAAGCAATGTAGTTTTACCAATCCCATTACTTCCAATTAGCCCAATTTTATCGCCACGCAAGATCTTGCTCGAAAAATCATTAATTACAACTTTATCACCGAAAGCTACCCGAATATGTTCAACCTCTGCCACAATTTTACCTGAGGCTTGTGCGTTATCAATCTGCAATTTAACTGAACCCAGCTGATCACGACGCGCACTACGAATTTCACGCAGTTGCTCCAAACGTCGTACTCGTCCTTCATTCCGTGTGCGCCGAGCTTCAATCCCCTTACGAATCCAGACTTCTTCTTGAGCTAAAAGCTTATCAAATTCGGCACTTGATTTAGCTTCATCGGCTAATTGACGGGCTTTAATTTCTTGGTATTTAGTAAAATTACCTGGATAAGTTCGCAATGCACCACGATCAAGCTCTAAAATTTTAGTAACCGTATTATCCAAAAAACGCCGATCATGGGTAATTAGAATAATCGCACCGTTAAAATTATTAATCACTTGCTCAAGCCACTCAATGGCAAAAACGTCTAAATGATTGGTCGGTTCATCTAAAAATAGTACATCTGGACTTGCAACTAGGGCTTTAGCCAGCGCCACTTTTTTACGCACCCCGCCTGATAAATCGCCAATTAATTGATGCTCATCAAGACCTAATTCAGAGAGCGTTTTATCAATTAGATTTTTTACCACCCAACCGTTGTTATGTTCTAATTCATGTTGTAAATCAGTCAGATGTTCTAGAATTTCATCACTATAATCAAGTGCCATTTTATCTAAGGTATCAGCATAATCTTGTAAAATTTGCTTGAGATTACCCAAGCCACCCATTACTTCTTGAAAAATTGTATTGCTTGGGCTTAACTCTGGCTCCTGTGCCACATAGATAACTTTTAAACCATCCTGATAATGAATTCGTCCATCATCCGCAGCTTGCGTACCAGCCAAAAGTTTCAATAATGAGGATTTGCCAGCACCATTACGTCCAATCAAACCATATTTATCATTTTTCTCTAATGCCAAACTAACTTTATCTAATAATTGATGATGACCAAACGCCAAACTAATTTTATCTACCGTAATAATTGCCATATTTTTCTTTCTTCATTTACTCAACGCGGAGCTAACCTGCTATTATTTATAACAAATACAGTCCACAACTAAAACAGATTCATCTGCAATCAGCACCATTTTTGCTACTAGCAAATGCCATAACCAACAAATTAATTAATCCAACGGATGTGTACCCATAATTTTACGCGCCATAAACGCAGCGCTTAAGCCAAACCAAGTAACAAACAACCATAACTCGATCACATAAATAATTAATGCCCACACCCCGATTATTTCTGCGGCTAATTTAGCAACTACAATTGCCACAAACATAGCAAGCAGCATAATTAGCAAAAACACGAAACAGGGAATAAAATTAACTAACAGAGCACGCAAGCCTAACGCTAGCAATTTAAATGGTTTAATTGTACCGTGAGTTGCAATATTGCAGGGAATTGCCAATAATGAGACTAATTGCAAAACTAACAAGGCAATTTCCATCGTCAACCCAATTGAGTTTTCAAAAGCAGGCAGCATCAGCGTTAAATAACTACTTCCCAGCGAGAGTAACGCAACTAACAACAAATAAATAATTATTAAACGTACGCTATTACTCTCCCAAATTTGCCGCAGAACAAATTTAAATTTATGTTCCTGCGATTTAAATTCAGAATTAACTACAATAGCTAAACAAGTTAAGGTCAACGGAAAAACCACACTCAAACCAAGCGAAGCAACTATCACTAACGCAAAACTATTGCGTAAAAAAGTTGCCGCAAAAAAACCGACCAAAAATAATCCCACGCAACTACCGCTCACTAACAAAATGGCGAGTGGCTGCTGCCGCAATAATTTGAGACCCTGATAAATCCAAGCAAAACTAAGCTTAAATGGATGAGTTATATGCTGATAAAGTTTATTCATGAGTAATTCCATCTTGATATAATTTAAATGAAAATAAGGTTGTAATCGCTAAAAATAATAACATTAAAATAACTAACACCAAGAACGAGATGCCAAACAAAAAGGCATTTTCCATTGACAAGGTTACCATCACCATAATATACAATGGAACTAACAAAAACGGCAGGAGTAAAAACAAACCTAGTGTAATTACAGCAATATTTTTATAGAGAAACTTCCAGCTCAAGCGCAATGAATTGAGCACCGTGATATCTGGATTAAAGGTCGCAATTGCCAATGAAATACCAAAAAACAGTGTACGAAACAAACTCATACCCAACATTAAATAAATTACACGATGATCCATCAACATAGCTGGTGTAGCACCCTCAACACCCCAATTACTCATAAATTGGCTCATAATTGTCATCGATACTAAATCATAACCGACGCAAAAAATCGCGTAGCTAATCAAATTACGCTGACTAAAAATACTTTTAAAATTTAAAGCTAATCCAACCGCTTGGTTGTCAACGATAGCCTGCGCGCTCAGTAACATCCGCACGATGACTAAAGTTGCAAGAAAGGTTCCCAAAAATGGTAACATGGAAAAAACCACGAAAGCAATTCCAAAGAACATAAAATTGATCGGCTTTTCGCGGAAAATCGCAAAACTGGCTTTTACCCAAGTCCACGCGATACCCAAAGGAAGTGAAGTTTTTATCTGTAACTGTGTCATACGAACCTTATAATTATCAAGTTATTTCTGATTTTCATGCAAATTTATGCATAAAGTTCAAATAGTTAATCATAATGATTAATCTAATCTAAAGCCGATATTATAGCCTAATTCTAGCTAAATTATCGGCTAAGTTCGTTTCAGAAGCCGCAAATAAAAATCTTTAGTTTCAAAAAGCGCACCAAAGTTTAATAAATAAATTCCAGCTAAAATATATCCGTATCAGATATTGAAATAAGGAGTAAACTCCTCATATACTTAATATAAGAACATTTACGTACAAGGAGAATATTATGCGTTTTGAAAAATTAACTACCAAGTTTCAAACTGCGCTACAAGAAGCACAAAGTTTGGCTTTGGCACATGATAATGCTTATATTGAGCCACAGCATTTATTGCTTGCTATGCTCAATGAAGAAAATTCAACGATTGCGAGCGTGTTAGCAAAAGTTGGTGTAAATATTAATCCATTAAAAACCGAACTGCAAGCAAGTATTAATCGTATTGCCAAAGTAACTGGCAGTGGCGGAGAAATTACTCTCTCACGAGACTTAAATAATTTACTCAATGTCACAGAAAAAATTGCGATGAAGTTACAAGATAACTTCATTGCCTCGGAATTATTTCTGTTAGCCGCTCTTGAAGACAAAGGCGAATTAGGACGCATTTTAAAACAACTCAACGTCAAAACTGCCGAAGTTAATAAAGTCATCATGGATATCCGTGGTGGACAAATGGTCGATAGCCAAGACAGCGAGGGACAACGTGAAGCTTTGAAAAAATACACCGTTGATTTGACTGAGCGCGCACGCATGGGAAAACTCGATCCAGTTATTGGGCGCGATGATGAAATTCGCCGCGCAATTCAAGTTTTGCAACGCCGTACCAAAAATAATCCCGTCTTAATCGGTGAACCAGGGGTAGGTAAAACTGCAATCGTTGAAGGTTTAGCCCAACGAATTGTCAATGGTGAAGTGCCTGAGGGACTCAAAAACAAACGTCTATTAGTGCTCGACTTAGCTTCATTATTAGCTGGTGCTAAATACCGTGGTGAATTTGAAGAGCGGCTCAAATCGGTCTTGAATGAGTTAGCCCAAGATGAAGGTCAAACTTTAATTTTTATTGATGAGATTCATACTTTGGTTGGCGCAGGAAAAGCTGAGGGCGCAATGGATGCGGGTAATATGTTGAAGCCAGCTCTCTCACGTGGTGAATTACATTGTATCGGCGCAACTACACTTGATGAATACCGCAAATATATTGAAAAAGATCCTGCTCTAGAACGGCGTTTTCAAAAAGTCATCGTTGGTGAGCCGAGTGTCGAAGATACCATCGCAATTTTACGCGGCTTACAAGAAAAATACGAAATTCATCATGGCGTGGAAATTACCGATCCAGCGATTGTTGCTGCGGCTGAATTGTCACAGCGCTATATCACCGATCGTTTTTTACCTGATAAAGCGATTGACTTAATTGATGAAGCTGCCGCTAAAATTAAAATGGAAATTGATTCTAAACCTGAAGTTATGGACAAGCTTGAACGACGCTTAATTCAATTGAAAATTGAACGTGAAGCGGTAAAACGTGAAACCGATGACGCAAGTAAAAAACGCTTAGAAATTATTGAAGATGGTATCACCACACTTGGCAAAGAATATGCCGATTTGGAAGAAATCTGGAATAGTGAAAAAGCCATGGTGCAAGGCGCGCAATCAATTAAAGATGAAATTGATAAATTAAAATCTGAAATTGAAAACTATAAACGCAAAGGTGATTGGCAAAAAGTCGCTGAATTAGAATATGGTAAATTACCCGAACTTAACGGACGCTTACATCAAGCCGAAAAAGGCGAACATAAGCAAATGCAATTACTCCGCACGGAAGTTGGGGCTGAAGAAATTGCCGAAGTAGTTTCACGGGCAACAGGTATTCCAGTTAGTAAAATGTTACAAGGTGAAAAAGACAAATTAATTCACATGGAAGATAAATTACATGAAAAATTAATTGGGCAAAATCAGGCGGTTGAATCAATTGCCGATGCTATTCGTCGCTCACGTTCAGGTTTATCTGACCCCAATAAACCTTATGGTTCATTCCTCTTTCTTGGACCAACCGGAGTTGGTAAAACCGAATTATGTAAGGCGCTGGCAGGATTCTTATTTGACAGTGAAGAGCATTTAATTCGCATTGATATGTCCGAGTACTCAGAAAAACATAATGTCTCACGCTTAGTTGGTGCGCCTCCAGGATACGTTGGCTATGAAGAAGGCGGTTACTTAACTGAGCAAGTGCGGCGTAAACCATATAGTGTAATTTTGCTCGATGAAGTTGAAAAAGCTCATGCGGATGTCTTCAATATTTTATTACAGGTGCTCGATGATGGTCGTCTAACTGATGGTCAAGGACGCACCGTTGACTTTAGTAATACCGTAATTGTGATGACTTCAAACATCGGTAGTACCCAAATTCAAAGTATGAGTCACGAACCGTATGAAGCAATTAAAGCGACGGTGATGGAAGAGTTGAAAAATTACTTCCGCCCAGAATTTGTTAATCGGGTTGATGAAGTGGTGGTATTCCACGGTCTGGATCAAGCGCAAATTCGCCAAATTGCCAAAATTCAACTTAAACGCTTGGAATTACGTTTAAATAAAATGGATTTAAATTTGCAAATTAGCTCTGATGCGTTGGATTTACTCTCTGAGGTGGGCTTTGATCCAGTTTATGGTGCGCGACCACTCAAACGAGCGATTCAACAGTATATCGAGAATCCGTTAGCTAAAGCCATTTTGGCAGGCAAGTATTTACCTGAACAAACCATCTTAGTAGAAACTAAAGATCGGCAAATTGTATTTAGCTAAACCATTCAAAATAAACCAGCGGCTATTAAATTATAGTCGCTGATTTATTTTACCAGAATTAAGATAATAAGTAATCGTAACAAGTTATTTTAATTAGCCATAGTTTTGATGACTACTCAGCCATAATTTGCTGTGCTGCCAATAAATGTGGGGAAACAACCTGATCAGCTCCAGCCCTTTTTGCTTTACTAATATTTTCATCATAAAGAATCCGGGAAATTATTTTTGGTGTAACACTTAAATTCTTAGATTCTAAATAATCGCGGATATTCATAGTTCCAAAAATAGTAGCCTCATCGGTCTCAAATGCAATAATAATTTTTTCAGCAAGCTCCATTTGCGCTCTTAATAGTATTTCTGTATGCCCCATATATGGAACGACTAATAGCCTTTTCTCATCAAATAAGACCTGACGATCATAGTCAAAGTTTTTTTCAATGTCAATAACCAAAAACTCTTTGTTATCTTTCCTATATTGCTGAATAAGAATTTTTGCCAAAATACCATAACCAATCAAAATAATATGATTACTCATCCCTATTTTACCCTTATTAATGTTATTTAATATTTTTCTTAAAACTACATTCATACTATAGACAATTAGAGTGACGCTGGAGGTGAAAATTACGATTCCCACCATAATCATACTAATTACAAAATATTTAGCAATCATACTTGTTGGATATATATCACCATAACCGACGGTACTATAGGTTACAAGGCAAAAATATATTGCATCATGAAGAGATTTTATACCAATAAAATCGGTTCTTAATAGATATACTCCAATCACCCCATAAAGTAAGGCGAACACCAGTAAACCAGCAAAAAATATAAGCCCATATGAAATAAATAATCCATAATCATGAGCTTTATAGCTACTAAGCACCAAAATAAAGCTAACTGCCGTTATACTCACAACGAAATAGTTAGGCCATAAAAAAATATTGCAGCCGCAAACAATCAACAAAACTATTAGTACTAGTTGCCATATTTTTCTAGCTCGGCTGGATAAAAGTAGACCAAAGAACAACAAGAAGTAGGCGTTAATTACCTGAAAAAAAATCCGAAAACCAAATTGTGACGTGTAAATCAATTCGCTACTGTTGTGACTAATTAGTATTGGTAAAACATCACTAGCAAAAATCATACACGCATTAAAAATAACTACTATACTGCATATTTTTGCAATCAAGCTATAATATTTAGATAATATCATTAAATAAATACTCCATGAGATTAGTGGTCTAGTTATTAATCGGTAAAAGTACATCTCAGTTAAATTTAATGTAGTTGTTGTAAGAAACAAGCACTCCAGAGGAGTGCTAGTTATAGTTACATATTATTTGCTGTTGAATAACTAATAATTTGCTAATAGATTACAATTTACCGCCATGGAAAAAACTTGCCGCAAAGTACTTATCGTACACCTTGGTTGGAGTTGGAACGTTACCAACAATAACGTCAATTACAACTGGTTTATTAAGTTTATATGCTTTTTCAATCGTAGCTTCTAAGTCATTAGGATCTGTTACGGTGAACCCCTCTGCTCCTAAGGAACGACCAAGAGCGGCAAAGTCAAAGGCAGGGATATTCATAAAGTCATTTACTTTTTGACTAAATTTCATGGCTCGTAATTTAGGATTGCCATAAGCACGGTTATTTGAAATAACAAAAACTATTGGCAGATTATACTCAACGGCAGTTTTGATCTCCATTCCATGCATAAGTGAACAAGCATCACCAGTAAATAATACATGTGGACGATCTGGTAAAGCTACCTTACTACCAATTACAGCCCCCCATGCCCATCCCATAGTACCCATATAATCCAAAGCTGTAATTACTTGGGTTGGCTCAGTTACTGTCCAATAATGGAATGCAAACATCATGTGAGCACCAGAGTCAATTGCCATAACTGTATCCTGTGGTAATACCTTGCGTAATGCTTTGACAAGTCGTGCTGGGTGAATTGGATTGCTTTCGCTAGTTATATTTTCAACATCATACTCATTTACATTATTGCATGCTGCTTTAACACCAGCCAACCACTCTTGACGGAATTGTTTACTTCCTAATAACTTAGTGCTACGATCATCATTGACTTCTAATGCATGTGATAAAAATGAATAGCTGTCGCCAAGAACTTCATATTCATAATCAATATTTTGGAACACATTATGGAAGTTAGGATAGTTTACAATAGTTGTTTTTGCTTTAAACTCTTTGCTTCCAGCCATAGTTTCAGCAGAGTTAAGTTGAACCCCCAAACACAACATTACATCAATATCATCTTCCATTACTAATTTATTAGCATATGGATGAATTACCCAACCAACGATACCTAGTGATAATTCGTGCTCCTCTGAGATCACACCTTTAGCACTAATTGTTGTTGCAACTGGAATGCTATATTTTTCAGCAAATTTAGCTAATAGCTCCCACGATGCTGATTTTCTAACTTCACTACCTGCATAAATTACCACTTTTTTACCATCAGATAATGCACTGAATGAGGCTTCAAATCCAGATTCATTTAAGTATTTAGGGTGCAATAACGATTCAGATACTGGTTTGTACGTTGCATCATCAGGAACGTCATTATCTTGCACATCTAGTGTCATTGATAAATGTACTGGTCCTTTGGTACTTGGCGTTAACATTTTTGTCATCAGATTTTTTAAACCAAATGGAATTTGATGTGCTGAATGCGCTTCAACTTGACCAGACATTAATGGAGATAGCACGGCCGAAGTATTTATACCAAGCGAACTACTATCTTGAATAAACCCCTTGCCTTCTTCATCAAGAGGTACATCACCAGAAATTACTAACATTGGTGAATGATCTGCAGCGGCAGTTGCAATCGCAGTTGCCATATTCAAAATACCAGGACCACCAATTGCAGCACAGACACCGAATTTATTTGAACTTCTTGAGTAACCATCTGCCATGAAAGCAGCGCCACCTTCAATAGCTGAACAAATTGGCTGGATACTGCCTTCCTCAACCATATCAAACACGATTGGATCTAACTCACCGCCTGGTACCATAAATACATGTTTAATTCCTTCAGCTTTTAAAGCTTCAATTACATATCTTTTTGCTTTCATTATATTTCCTTTTTATTTGTTTAATTTAGCGTCATCAAATTTTTTAAATGCTTTTAGTACATATGGTAATTTCTCTAGGACTTTCGGTACCCCAACGTACAAAGTCAGCAAAGTTAACAAGTCTTTAACTTGTTGCTTGCTATTGCCCACATTTAAAGAATTATAGATATGTCCTTCAAACTCTTCATCACAACCACCCTGCGCGATCAAAGTTGCTGCAATTAGCATTTCTTTGTCTTTTAAGGCAATAGATGAAGTCTTTTCGCCCCATACCTCAGCCATACCATGACTTACTACCAAATCAGCCAATTCTGGAGAAAACTCATACAAACCTTTATCAACAGAGTCAATAACAGATTGTTCATATTTTTCTTGCATCATTTTAATGCCAATTTTGTATTTCTCACTATTTTTATAGTCTACCATCTAAACCCCTTAAAAAAAGTTATCAGCTAAAAACAATACATCGAATTATACTCTTTTATGATTATATCGTCAATAGCAAAAAATCGCTATTCTAATTGATAATAACTTTTTATTATACCCCTTGACATGTAAAATTTATAACATATATTTAATAGCTAGTTGAGCTACTAAACTTCAGCAGACTGTGTGCTACTACATTACTAATTAACTAAGATATTGATTTACAATACATGGCCACTTCGATTAATACTCAGTAAATCAAAGTAAAATATTAAATTAAACTTATTTTGACAATCATTAAAATATTTACGCCAACTTTCTTACGGCATTTAGATAGTTTTTTCGTGAACATAACGGTAGTTATTGATCACGACGCGACTAAGCTCACATTGGATGACTTTCGTAGTAATTGGCTCAAGCGTTAATAAGCATATTCATGACCATGCTAGTTCATCAAAGCGTGTTTTAACTTTCCACGTACCTAAGACTTGAAATATTCAAAATCTCTATAAACCTGAACGAAATTTCGGAGCCAATTAATATTTTTATATCCATTCTATCAGCTTTGCATCAATAGCAGAAAATCCTATAAATATATATAGCTTCAAATCAATTTAAGACAATATTAATGTAGTATAATAGTGTAATGAATAAATACCTCGTAGACTACTGTGAATATGTTAAACAATTTAAAGCGGAGTATAATATTTTAATCATGGATGATTGTTTTACAATCATCCATATTAGCAATAATGCTTTCTTCAAACGTTATGGTCATGAATTCGTGCTTGGCGCAGACGTCTTAAAATGTTTACAGTATTTGCCGTGCTTTGAAATCAAGCAACAAATATATGATAATTTGGTCCAAACAAAGCGAATTTTTGGTTATATTGTCGCACAGCATATTGATCATACGACTAATGCCTTGATTGATAGTGTAAGTCTATCACCTATTCTGGATCTCGATAAAAACTTGATTGGTATTGAACTCAATGCGGTTGAGCTGGATGGTCTTCCTCTTGTTACATTATCAAGCGACTGCGGCAATTTCAGAAATATGACAAACATTAACCTAACTGAACGCGAACGAGAAATTATCATTTTAAAAACGATGGGCAAAACTAATCTCGAAATTAGTCAAATCTTAGCAATCATCTATAAAAAAGAAATTTCACAGCACACAATTGCTAATATTATTAAACAACAAATCTATGTAAAACTAAAAGTTAAAAATAAACCAGCAATGATCAAAGCGGCTCATGCTTTAGGGTTGGATAAAATAATTCCAAAGTCATTAATCACCGAAAATCAATTAATTTTGTTTCCAAGCATACGTTAAAATTTTAATATACTCTTCGTAACTGAAAGTTGTAATTTCCCACCTAACTTGTTTTATAATTGAGGCTATGCAAAAAATACTTACTTCAGGTAAGCGCGCCGAATTTGAAAAGTTGGTTCGCATCACTAGAAACAT